>Ga0306923_10000209_pt1 | contig 42666 bp, 73 predicted proteins | sample sta12Can44000108_FD_203841 | JGI IMG/M metagenome (GOLD analysis project Ga0306923, IMG submission 203841) | Lab enrichment of tropical soil microbial communities from Luquillo Experimental Forest, Puerto Rico - statanox.12C.anox.44.000.108 (v2)... | ecosystem: Environmental > Terrestrial >... | reverse complement strand
CCGCGCTCCCGGCGCTGGCGATGGCGGCGTACGCGCATGGCGCTGGGCGAAGGCGACGGGCGGTGTAACGCGTTACTTTGGCTCATCGGGGTGAGGTTCTGGTGTGCGCCGGTTGTGGGTTTGTGCAGGCGGTCATTTTACCTCGGCCCAGCTGCGCCCGATCTTTGCCGTGGCAACGCCATTCACCGGGGCGCCGGGGAAAGTTTCGGCGAAGGCAGTAATCATCGACTCCTGGAGGATCATCGCAGCCGCCGCAGCCTCGGCGCCGACCGCCTCGACCACCAGCTCGTCATGAATCGTGGCGATCAGCCCGCCGTTGATGCCGAGCTGTCGCAACCTGGCATGGGTCAGTGTGACGGCGCGCAGCATCGCGTCGGCGCAAATCCCCTGGATCGGCAGATCGCAGTGCTGCGCGAAGCTCAGCTCGCGGGAGGCCTCCCATCGCGCCTCGACGGTACGGCCGCAGCCGATACGGACATAACCCTGCCTCTTGCAGCGCTCGTGGTTGTCGAGACGCCACCGCAAGGCCGCCGGGAACGGTGCCCAGAAGGCTTCCTGCATTTGTCTGGCTTCGGCTTCGCTCAGCAGAATGCCGAGCTCGAGGAAGATCTGCGCGACGAGGGTCTTCGGGCCGCCGCCATAGATCGTCGCAAAGTTGATGGTCTTACCGACCTGGCGCTGTTGCGCGGAGACCTCGCCGATCGCAATGCGATTGATACGAGCGGCGGTGTCCTTGTGTAGATCGACCCCGTCGGCAAAGGCCTGCGTCAGACCCGGATCATTCGACAACCAAGCCAGCGCCCGTAATTCGACAAGCGACCAGTCGCACACGATCAACCTGCAATCGTCTTCGGCGACGATGCATTTCTTGAATTCGGGAGCACGTTTGCCCGGCAGCTGCTGCAGGTTTGGGCCTTGCGACGAGAACCGACCGGCCTTGGTGCCGGCGAGGATGAAGGAGCAGTGGATGCGGCCGGTGGCTGTGCTGACCTTCTCGACCAGCTTGGCGCCGAAATTGTTGAGCAGCTGCTGGTACCGTTTGATCTCGACGACCAGCGGCATGCTCGGAATGTCGGTGAGGTATTTGAGGTCGACCACAGCGACCGAGAGATCGCCTTTCTTACTGGTGCGCGGCCAGCGCTCGAGCTGCTCTCTGCGCAGCACCAGGCGTAGCCAATCCCGTACATCGTTGTCGCAAACCGGCGGCGGCTGCCGCATCATGGTTTCGTAGCCGCGGCGAGCGTCGGTGAGGCGGCGCGTCCACGTCTCGATCTGCCGGTGATGTTCGGCGAGGTCGAGCTTCATGCCGCGCTTCTGCATCGCCGCGACGCTGGGGATCGCGCGGCGCTGTAAGAGATAGGCGTCGTAGCGGTCCTTGCGCTGCAATTCGCCGGCCAGCTCCAGCCACAGCCGGCGGGCGAAAATCGCGTCGAGCGCGGCGTAGGCCAGCTGACCTTGCGACAACCGGGCGGCGCCCCAGTCGGACAGCTGCAGCTCTTTTGGTAAGGTGGTCTTGAGCAGGATCCTGGCAGCGTCGGCCAGCGACCGCCCCAGATCGTATTTGACGCCGATCAGCAGATTGACGAGCTGCTGTGTGCATTCGAGGCGGCCGGGACGTGGCGAGCGGCCGGGAGGCGGGTGATACGGCGGCGCGATGCTGGAGAGAAACAGCGTCTCGAAGGTGGCGTTGTGACTTGCCAGATGCTGCCGGCGCAGCCAGTGCGAACGGACAACGCTGTGCAGCGCCTCACTGCGAAAGACAAAGCTGGCCGAGCCGCCGGCATAGAGCTGCAACGCAGCAATATCGGCGCGATATGGGTCGAGCCCCGCCGGATCCTTATGGACAGCCTGGAGCTCAGCGAGACTGCCGTCGCTGTTGAGACGGACATAAGGCCGCGCGAGTCCCAGACCGGGTTTTGGCGTCGTCTCGATGTCGAGACCGACAACCTCGCCGTAATCGCGTTTGTCCCGCTCGATCTGGCGGATCGCGTCTCTGGCACCACGCCGGGTCTCGACCAGGCGCGCGGTGATGCCGAGCTGGGCGAGCAGCCTGATCGTCGGAGCATCGGCCGCCTCGCCGCCAAGAAAGGCCCACAACCAGCCGTGCTTGTCGTAGTTGAACAGCTGCTCTCTTAGTCTGTGTGGCAGAGCGTCGGCGCCATCGATCACGACGTCGGCGCCACTCAGCCGGGAGCGGACCCCGAGCCGGCTGACTTCGCAGACGAGCTGCTTTAGACCCAGCAGCCGGGAGGGACCTGCCGCCCTGCGCGAAGGGAATGGAACGACCACAGCATCGGCGGTGGCGGTGCTCGTGCTCATGGCGCCGCCTCCAGCACCTTGCCGGCGTATGTTTGGGAGCAGCCCACTTGTTTGGCGATCCAGCCGAGCGAGCGTTTCGGGTTTTCCACGCGCAACCGGCGGATCTCGGCATCGATAAAGCCGGGCTCATATTGGCCGAGCGGAGGCTCCGGCATATCGAGACCGGGCTGTGGCTGCTTGGCACCGTTCGACTTACGACGCGTGGAACGAAGATGAGCCTTTAGTCCAGCACCGGGGCTCTCGCGTTTTTCTTTACCACCCTTACGGGTTGTAGGTGATTTAATTTTCTCACCTGTACCCCCTCCCGCATCCGCTTCATCCGCTTCAGAATTTGAAAAGCTATCGCAAGTACTTGACGGCACAGGTGCTTTTTCTGAAGCGGATACGCTCGGGCCATCAGCTTCAGAAAAACCATCATATCCATCAACCCTTTGAGGTGGTTTTTTAATTACTGAAGCGGATGAAGCGGATGAAGGGGAGGGGTCGGGAGGTAAAAATCGCAAGAAGCTCTCTGTGAACTGCCTAAACCTATATCCTCGCTCGTTACGTCTCTCTCTATACTCGTCGAGGTAGTTATTCTGCAAGGACCTGGGCGGATTGAGCAACGGGCGCAGGTGCTTGCGTAACCAGTATGCGTCGATCTGTTTATTGTTGTTAGCGGTGCCGTAATCAGCCTCTTCATCGGCAACCAAATTATTTATTAGCTCACCAGTGCTGATAAAGGCCTCAAGACTTGTTTCTTTACCAAATGCCCGCTTGATACAGGCGAGCAGCTTGACCTGTTCCGACGCCTGCGGCCGGTTGCTCTGGAGAAATTCCGCCGCCTCGCGGATCTTGCTCGGCCAGTCGCCGCCGATAATTTCGGTAGCAGCAAAAAGAGGCCGCCAATTATCGGCAAGCCGACCGTGCAACCAGTTGGGCAGCACCGGATCCGGCCATGCCGTCTGGGCGCGGGCCCAGGCGCCGAATTCGCGACGGGCTTCGTTGAACAGCGGGTCGCGCTCGGGCGCGGTATGGAGCAGCTTTTTGCTCTCCTCCGGCAGCGCCCGCACCAGCGGCAGGATGATACTGCGCGACGTGACCTCGGGGTTCAGCGCACCGATCGCGCCCCAGGCCAAGGCTGCCCAGCAGGTGAAGCTGACTGGCTTGCGGCTGCCGTCCGGCATGTTCTCGACGCGATCGACAAACGCTTCGCTACGACGATGACAGGCGTTGATGATCGCCCGCATGTCGTGATTGTGCGGAGTGAGGGCGTGCTGCAGTTCGCTGAGCGCAAAGGTGACCTGGCTTTCGTGGATGAACCTGAAAATCGTCGCGGCGGTGTAGGAGGAGCGCAGCTGCCCGCGATAGGCCAGGGTCTTGACGATCTCCAGCGCGACGCTCTTACCGGCGGCTTCGACCTCCGCCTGGAAACCGAGCTGCGGCATGATCGGCAGGGCAATATTCTCATCCTGCACGACGTGGCTGACGAGCGCCCATATCGTCATGACATTCGCGTGATGGTCCGACGCAACCAGGTATCGCGGGATTCGTGCGGCCACCTTTGTCGCCGTTGCAGCGACGTCGATAGGGCCAGTCCACGGCGGGTCTTCGGGCTCGACCTCGGTCCCGGGTGTCTTCGGCGGCCTAGCTGCCCGGCGGGCCGCAGCAACCGCTTTGCGCAACTCCCCCGGGGTAAAACCGAGGCCCTTGGCAATGCGCTGGATCTCGACATCGGCGTCAACCGGGTCGAGGGTCGCGAGCCGACGGATTTCGCCGGCCGGGGACAGCTTGACCTGCTTGGCGCCGGCAAACAGCGAGATCAACGCCGCCAGTCCCTGCTTATGCAGGATGGCGTTGGCGTCTACCTTCTCTTCTTCTACCGGCGTGGCGGTGACGTACACCACCGCACCCTGCGAGAGCAGGTGATCGAGGCCTTTGGTCAGCCCTGTATCGGGCGCCGAACCTTTAGGATCGCCGTCACGAACGACGGTGACGCGTATTGGCTTAGACATAATCGGCCACCGTGATGTGCTGCAATGTGTCGATGCCGGGCAGCGCGATCGCGGCAAAGCGCCGTGGCATCTGCAGCAGCGACAACCCGTCCTCGAGCCCTTCGGCGATCGCCAGCTCGACCGCGGCATCGCGCTGGTCGACGGGGGGTGGCGGGCGCAGCACAAAGACCGCACCGGGCGAGCGTTCGAGCTTGAAGGTCTTGCGCACCGGCGCGACGACCGATTTCCTGCCGTTGATGTCGATGAAGGTCAGCTGGCAGCCGACAACCCGGCTCCGATCCTGCAGGATGCCAACAAGCGCCCCCTCGCCGGTCCTGGCGCGTTCGAGAAAGCCGACACAATCCGGATAAGGAGGTGGCAGACTTCGCGATCGAAGATAGGCCTCGCCACGGGTCCCGAGCGCCGGCACATAGGCCTCGAGGACGCTCTGTGCCTGCTCGCGGCTGGCGCTGGCATAGACATTCGAACGCCAGAGAACAATGTCGTCGGCATCGTCGGCGGCACCGTCGGTGCCGGCGAGACTGCCCGTGCCGGGGTTGTTGCGAAGCCAGGCGCGTGCGTATTTGACGGCCTCGGGATAGGGGCCGCGACCGAGACCGATCACGGCGTCGAGCGTGTGCCAGCCGTGAATCCCGCTGCCGAAACCGCAAAAACAGCCCTTGCGACGGTTGACAAAGAGCCCGCCACAGCCGGGGAATTCCAGCTCATCGTTAGGACACTCGATCGGCGATACACCGGTGATCGAAGCAATTATCTCGATCAGCCAGGTGTCGAGCCGCCGGCTCTCGGCGGCGGAGAGGCCGGTCACGGCTCACCCTCCGGGCGCACCCGCCCCCGTCTATTTGAATTATTCTTGTTAGGTCCAGTAAAGCTGTTGGGTTCTGCAGAAAACTTATCACCGAGCGGCAGGGGCAGCTGGCGCGGATCCTGGCGACAAGACCGCAGCTCGGCCTCTGTGCTCGGGCGGAAACGCGGGCGCGGCGCCGCTATTTTGTTCTTGTCGTGTTGCTCGAGACCGGCTGTGGTTTCCGCAGCGGTCGTGGCGGCGCGGCGGGGGATCTGTCCGGGGCGAATAGTTGGGAACACAGGCATGGGCTTCACCTTGTCTAGTGAGGGAAGCCGGCACAGAGCGTAGCTGGGGCTTGACTTTCCCGGGACGATGCGCAGATACGAAGGGCTCTAGACCACTACTACTGCTTTACTTACCTGCGCTACCGCCGGCCTGGACCCCCAAAGCTCCGGGCCGGCGATTTATGTTGCGATATTAGTGGCGGCCGCAGCAGCCAGTAGTCGCTTTTGGCGGGCGCGGATCGAGCGCAGTGTGGTCAGGCGCTTGCCGCCGTCCCGGAAGGTTTCCAACTCCTCCAGTATTTGGTAGAAACGCGTGGTCTTGCATTTGAGCAGCTGCTTTGCGGTAGTGGTATCAACGACGGCCAGCGGCTCGCCGTCGTCATCCAAACCTGAGACAGGGATATTCACGTTTTCGACTCCTGTTTTGAACAGGAGCGGGAATCTACGCAGGCTCTCGACCAAGTGGCGGACAGAACCCGTTGACTTGCTGCTTCTTCCCGGCAGCGCACGGGGTATTGAGTGTAAGCCGTCGGCGTCGCCGTCGGAACGTCAGGCCTCCTCGTCAAAATCGGGAAGCAGCCAGGCCGGGATCTGCCGCTTCTGCATCACTGCTAGCCTCTCCTTCACCTCTTTCCAATGCTGGCGCAGTGCGCGTTCGGCGGTGTAGCCCGACAGGCCCAGCTGCTCGAAGACGACATAGACCAGCGCGCCAAACGGGCTGCGGTCGGAGCGGCCCGACCTCGGCTCCTGACCCGTCGCCCGGCGCCAGTCCCCGGCCAAATCGCGGATGAGCTCCTGCCGCGCGACCGGCTTCGGCCGTCCGCCGTGGTCGAGCAGCGGCCCGAGGTTACGGACTTCACCCATAATCCTCGGCTCAAGGTAGGCCGCGGAACGTCTGTCCGGCCCACAGCGACCACCCTCGACCCGCTCCGCGCTGTCGGCACTCAGCACCCGCGCCGCGGGGACGAGCACGGCCGGATCGGCGGTGCGAGCCCACTCGCGAAATCTAGGAAATCCGCTGTCGTAGGGGGTGCAGAGCAGCAGCCGGGCCATGGGGATGCCCAGCAACCGGGCGATGACGACAGGCGCGCGCCGGTCGATCTCTTCGAGCGCCCGCGGTGGTAACTCCGCGATCAGCTTCCGTAATTTCCAGACAGGCGGATCCTCTTGGTGACTGAAAAACCACAACTTGCGCAACGCGTCATGTGTGCTGCGAAAACTGCCTGCAGGTGCGGCCTCGGCCCGACGGTACCTGGCAATCGAATGCTCGACATAACTGATCAGCCGCTCCGCGACCCGCCACGACTGCTTGATGCGCGCCTTGACGACGCAGCCGTGGATCCGCGACCGCGCCTCGGCATCAAATCTGTACCCACCAAGGCCGCCATCGGCTTTTACGCAAAAATCCGGCACCCCTTCCGCCCGTCCTCGATGCATCTACCCGGCAGCGCTCGGGCCGGGATTTTAGAAATTAGCGAAGCACCGCGAAAGGCTGCAAAGCTAGGCGGAATTTAAGGCTACCCCGCCTTCTCGCCCCACCGAGTTGGAGCTATCAACGGCGGTCGCTTCATCACAGCGAAAGGGACGTCGTGCGCGACGACGAGAGCGAGATCGGCAAGGAAGGAGAGGTTTTCATCGGCACGCTGGCCGCCCTGCTCAAGCATCTGTGCCGTCTGGACGCGCCCGCCGTCCATGGTCGTCCGCACGCGATATGGCAGACAGTCGCGTCCTCGCCTGCAATTCAAGGGACGCGCCGGCTGCCGCATATGTCTTCCGGCGCCCAGCCCAGCCGGCCGCATCAGCCGTCACGCCGTCAGCAGGGCTGGCGCCGCCCTATCAAGCCCTACGACAGCACGATGCGGGGCTTCCTCCAGGCGGTCGATCCCGACCCGTGGGCGTGAGACACGCAACATCTGGTAGGCCGCTCGCGGCACCCTGTGACTGTGCCGTGAAAACCGGTTGTTCGCCTTTCCGGCGAGGTGTGTTATGCCGGCAGTGCCGCGGCATTCCCCCGGTCGCGGCGCGAGGCACGGTGCCTCGTCACGCGGTCACTCCCCCGCACCGCGTGACCGTCGCATTGACGAGCGAAACGGGGGACTCCATGGCGTACACACTGGGCGAGGCGGCACGGGCTGTCGGTCGGTCAAAGACAACACTGGGTCGCGCCATTAAATCCGGTCGCATTTCCGCCTCGAGGGCTGAGGACGGCAGCTATCTGATCGATCCGGCCGAGTTGCACCGGGTGTTCTCCGTGACCCGTGACCGTCACCCGACGATGGAGCGATCCGTGACCCCCAACGGGCCGGAACCGGCACCGTCAGCCGAGACGCTCGCCCTGCGCCAGTTACTCGAGGAGCGCGAGCGGCTGGTCGGAGAACAGGCGTCGGCGATTCGCGATTTGCGTACCCGGCTCGACCGCGCGGACGAGGAGCGTCGCACAGAGCGGCTGCAAGAGGCTGAAGAACGCCGCCGGCTTCTAGCGCTGCTCACCGACCGCCGCCCGTGGTGGCGACGGTGGTTCAGGTGAGCTTACCCGGCTATGTGACGAGGTGCAGCGTGACGAAGTGCAGCGCCGCGACCACACCCAGAATGACGAAGGTCTGCCCGACGATCCATTTGAGGATCGCGGCATGACTGTCGCTGATCATGCGGCCAAGCCGCGCCTCTAGCTCTCGCAGATCGGTCTTGGTCGCGACGTTGTCGTGGATCTCGCTCATGCCGCTCCTCCCGCCTGGGACTGCCGCGCCAGGATGTTCGCCACGCTCTGGTGCCAGCCCGTTCATGGCAGGTTGTTTTTGAGCAACTGCGCGGCGGGCTCGCGGCTGCCGTGCCTGTCACAGGTGAGGAAATTTGGGCGGGCGAGGTTGCCGCAGTTGGCGACATCGGGCCAATTCGGGCGTGCGCTGATGCACACCGTCGCCCAGCAGTAGCCGGCCTGCGCGGGAACCCTGACCGGCGGGGTGGGCAGTTTCTGGCTCTTCACGCCGCCCCTCCTGCCGCGTACCGGGCGATGGTGTTGGCGACCAGCTGGTGGCTGATCGGGAAGCCGCGGGCGCGCATCACGTCGCGGATCGCCATCAGCGAGCGCGACGGGCCGCGTCCTTTTTGGCCTGCCGCCGTTCCGCGAAATTGATTGCGCCGCGCATGAACTGGCGCAATTTGGCTTCGAGGGCGAGGGCCTTGGCGCGTCGCCGTCTGCCAGGCCTTTTCCGCAGGATTAAGTTCCTTGGTCATCATTTGCCGCTCCATTTGACCCCTGCCTAAGCCGGGGGGAATGTGCTGCGGTTGCCTATACCGGCGAGTTGGGGCGCTGTAGGGCGGCCTGCTTGATAATCCTGGCCAAAAACTTGATAGCCCGCGCCAAACGAGCCGCGCCGCTGGTCCGATCAGCGATCGGCGATGCAATTTAGGTTCGTTCGGCTTGAACTCGCCGAATTGAACGCGGTCCTAATATTCTTCTCGGAAGCCGGCGATCGCCCACCCCAGAGCCGCGCCGATAATCAAAACGGCTATGGGCGTCCCGAACGCCATTGGAGATGCGGTCGGATAATGGCCCTGGTGATACGCCGCTGGAGCCTTCCCAGTAACTCCTCTGCCGTCGGCCCCTCTTTCTGGACAACGGGAGCAGCCCCTACGACCGCCTGATATGCGGTCCACAGGCTGCCCATGTTTGTCGGCCAAACCGAGTAGGCATGGACCCCGACCGCGATAATCCAGCCGATCGAGAGCACCACCCAGAGCCGCAGCAACCCGCGTCGAACGTTCAGCATTAGACGTGTTGCCTGACGAGCCACGCCAGGATGCGCCGGCCCAGCGGGCGCGGCTGATCGGGCGTCGACGGCGTCGGCTGGGCCGGCGGGGGCTGAGATCGGGCCAGCAGGGCGGTCAGTCGATGATCTGCCGCGTCGAGACGTTGCCTGAGATCGCGAATCGTCTCGTCGCGATCGGCCAGCCACTGCCGCAAAAGCTCGATCTCAACCTGTTGCGCGGTGCCGCTTTGCGGCTGTTGCGCACCATTGCCGTGCGGCATCCCGGTCCCGAACACCCGCTCTAGCTCCGATGTGTGGATACGGCGCTCGCCAGTTTCGTCGAGGCTGAAGGAAAGCCGCCCGTCTTTCATCACGCGGTGCAGTGTGCTGCGGTTCTTGCCGCTCAGCCGCGCCGCTTGTCCGACCCCACCAATGGCATGCCGCATCCTCTGCCGCTGCACCATGTGCGCGCGTCATTGCGTGCGGGGGAATGCGCTGCCGTGAAGAACGCTATGCCAACAGCTTACGACGCACAACGCAACAACCGCACAAGGTCGCTTGCTGCGGGTGCACAGGCTCGGGAGACCTGACCCACCGCCGGGGTTGTTACGGAACACTCGCCGGCTGTTACCGCAACGTCTTCGTGACCAGGATCGGCGAGGTCGGGGTCGGGCGCGCGGCCCTGGGCGGGAGATGCGCCGTGAGCGGCGGCGGCGCCAGGCAACCGGGCGCAAAGCATAATTACCCTACCTGATTCGTAGTCGTGAGCAACTCCGCGAGACACCTCCTCATACTTGCCTTCGCGCCGGATCAGATCGCCATACTCATATCGGCCGTCGTTTAGGCGCTTTAGGTACGTCGACGACATAAAGACTTCCCCCAGATGCCGCCGCCGAGAGCGTCGGTCCACAGCAGCGCCCGCCAGCGGCGGCATATACTAGAAGAACAGCAAGCTGCCCGGAACGCGCACATATATGCAATCGTGTCGCTACGCATATCACAGGATTGTTATCGGCTCGCGTGGGGAGCCCAGTGGGGGCGTTGCCACAACCCATGCCACGGCACAATCTTTGGAGCGCTATCCGTTTGCCGCGGCGCTGGCGATCAACGCGAGCGGATGGTGCATGACAGTCCGTGCGCCGGCAGGGGCCGACTCGGGGTCGATCCTAACCTTGACGATGGCGAACGTCCTCGGCTTAATGTATTACATGACGCCGAACGAAATACTCGTATTTAAAAGACCACCGTTATCACGATGATTGGCTGGTCTTCATCTTGGTGGTCGAGTAAACCCGAAATGAGCGGCAATAGATGCTTCGAGCATTCCGATGGCGTTCGCGTCGTCGATGTGCCCGCCGTTCCGTTGGTGATCAAGTAGCGCGTTATACGCTATGGTAAGCGCGTAAAACTCATCGTCATCAGTCGTCGGGACTTGACGCAGAGCTCGCCGCACGATTTTGCCTGCCTTCGTCATCAGCTCGGGCGAAACCTCGGCATGAACTGGCGGGAGGTCGAGGATCTGCTTAAGACTCCATTTCAACGGGACGCAGAGCTTTTCAAGCGTCTCGATGGCCCGCCCCTGCACCGAAGTTTTCTGCAAATAAGCCGAATCGAGTCCGCCTTCGAGTAGTACGCTGCGAACCGATTTTCCTAGCTCGTGGCAGCGTGCCTTTACGCGCGCTTTGAATGCCTCGTCGTCCCAAGCCATCTTTGCACCTGCCGTCTCCTCCCCAGATCGCCGGCGGCATCGCAGCCGCGCCGCTTAGAATTGTATACTCGACTTTAATCGAATGTATGAAAGTTTTCCACAGGAACGGAATTCATCAAAGTTCGAAGGTTGCGCTCTTCTCACGCTTGGCTTGGGAAAGGTGGCAGAAGACGCTTAGGCGTGCTAGCATACACACTACAGCAGCCCTACGTATCGCCGCTCCCGAATAACGCGGAAGAGACGATCTGATCCCGGTGTGCCTCGGCGCCGGCAACGCCTCGCCGCTCAACCACTGGCCGCAGCCGCTCGGCGGCGAGTGGGGCGCCGAGAAGAAGGACATGCTCGAGCACCGCCTCTGCACCGCGATCTGCCTCAGCCGCGACGACACAGAGCTCGCCCGCTACCAGGCCGCCTTCGCCAGGGGCTGGACGGCGCTGTGGCGCCAGACTTTCCGATGAGTGGTTCCGACACGGCGCGGCTCGAAAAGGGACTGTCCACAAGGCGAACAGGGGCGCATCTTCCACCGGCGTCCTGCCGCAGCCCTTCGCCGGGAACTTGTCGCAGTTTCGCAGGACGTTCCTCTCAACGGCATGCGCGTCTGCTTGCCGCGCTCGGCGAGTTGGGTGACGGTTGCCGGGCGCTCGCCCTGGATCGCTTCCTTGAACTCTTCTTCCGGCAGGTTAGCGACCCGCAGCGCGGTCTTGAGCGGGCCCTCTTCGTTGGCGCGAATTCGCAAGAAATTGGCGCGATCTCGCAAGTTCCGGCGCCGTCGCTACGCCATTTCGGGGATGAAAGCTAACCGATGACGAAAGAGGGCAACATTCACTCTTGAGGTTGTCTGCGGCACGGACGCGATGGGCGTCAACAGCGCGGAGGAACGCGACCTTGCCTTAGCGACGATCCTATACCGCCTCGCCGGTACGATCAGTGAGCATGGTCTGTTGGAGGGTAAGAGCGTTTCCTTGATTGACGAGCATGGGAACAAGGTGGGGCACGCAAAGCTCAGCGAGCATCGCTTTCTGCGCCGCTTTCTTCGCGATGACAGCGGGGCGACGGCTCGCCGGGCGAAATCCTGAATGAGCTCTATCTGCTGCCGCAAAGATCTCGATTGCGGCCTTCGCTGAGGCCTGCGGGATCACCCGCAAGCACATGAGCGCCATCAAGAACGGCCATGTCGCGATCGCCGCCGAGATGGCCGCGCGCATCGACGCCGTGGCTCAGCACCACCGCGGCGCCGTGCAGGCCGCGCTGACGCCTTCAGGAGCGGCCTTCTCGGAAATTTCCGGTGGGATTAGCTCGGACGGAGACGGCCCTCTTCGGGCCTCAGAGCACGGGACGGGGTTACTTGGCGAAATATGGCGCGAAATTGAGACAGAACTGGGTTCCTGGCAAAATGGCGTGATCATGAGACAGAAAGCCCAGCCCTGGCTCGCCCTCGGTATGAGCCGCGCCACATGGTATCGCCATGGCAAACCAACGGAACCGCGACCCAAATACAAAAACGCGGCAGAGCGCGCCGCCCAGTTTGGGCAAAGTCTCCGTAGTCACCAGCGATTAATGCGAATCCTCTCCTCCCCGCTCGGCGTGTTTTATGGGATCGGGTTGCTGTGGCTCACACATGCCGAAATGCTTCTCCGCAACCCAGAAGCGATGCGCGAATTTCTCGACTTCGTCCGTCGGCTGATGCCCGCCTTTGCGCAGGCCTCCTGAGCCGGCCCCCATCATACAGCTCGACTTCACCGACGACGAGCTCGCCGCCCTCGTCCGCCTCCTCAAGCGCACGATCGAGGGCGACCGCTATTCCACTGTCGCCGCGGCTCTACCCGCTCAAGGCGATCCTGGCGAAGCTCGAGCCGCCAAAGCCGCAGGAACCTCGCCCGCCGCCCAGGATCTATGCCCCGCCGCGCGCGGTCGCCCGCCAGAGACGGCCCAGGTGAAGCCCTACAAGGGCCCGCCGATGACGCTGGGCGCGGCCGTCGCGGCTCGTCGTCTGGTGCAAGGCCTGTGGCCGCCAGACCGAGTCCGACCCGGCGCAGCAGGCCGCCCGCTACGGCGCCGATACCGCGGTGCTCGATTGGAAGGAGCGGCTGGTGTGCTCCGCCTGCGGCTCGCACGTTCGTCAGCCCGACTTCCTGCTGCTCGGCAGCAGCCTCACCTATCGGTCGCAACACAGCGGTAGCTGACCACCGTCGGCAGCCCGGTCGCGTTGAGCGCCCTGCTGTCGAACCGCCGAAAAGAAATTGAAAATTGTGCTAAGCTAAACCCCATCGCGGGCCTTCCCCCGGCCCGTGGCCATGCAAGCGAACCTGTCGACGGCCCTTCTCCAGCCGCCGGCCTTCTTCCCCACACCGGACCGTGTGGGGCTTTGCGATGGGGGAACCCATGTCGGACATCAGCCTTGCGGTCGTCGACGGCGCCCGCCGTATGACCTATGCCGAGCTCGCCGCTGTGAGGGGGATATCAAAACACGCCGCCGAGACGCTCGTGCGGCGTCGAAAGTGGCTGAAGCAGATCGGTAATGACGGTGTTGTGAGGGTGCTTGTGCCCCCTGACGAAGCCCCCCGTCGACAACGGGTCACAACAAACACCGATTGTGACCCCCCTCTGTCAGCCCCTCTCATCAGGGAGGTCGTGGGGGAGGCTGTGGGGGCTTACATAGGCCCCCTCACAGCGCAGCTTGAACGCGAGACGATTCGGGCTGAGCGCGCCGAACGCCAGCTTGAGGTTGAGCGCCAACGCGTCGAGGACAGCCGCAAGCGGATCGACGAGCTGCACACCGCGCTTGCCGATGCCGTTACCGCGGAGCGGATCGCCGCCGGCGAGGCCGCCGCGCTCCGGACGATCGTGACCGGGCTGCAGGAGCGCCCGTGGTGGCGACGGTGGTTCAGGTGAGCGTGTTATGAGCCGGCCGAGCGTCCCGCTCCTCCGTGATGACGGGCGCTCCTGAGTGGGTTGGCGCCTTACGATCATCAGCCAGGGTGTCGTGCTGTTCACGGCGAGCACCCGCTCGCGCCAGGAGGCCGAGGATCTGGCCGCCGAGGCCTGGCGGCTGCGTCCCGATGTCAAGATATTCATCCGTCCGCCGGACGGTGCCACCTACGGCGCCGCAACGCCAAGGAACGATCCGCATCAGCTGGAACTCGATCTGGAGCCGGAACCGCCGCTCGCGGGCCACCGATGACCCTGAGGCGCCCGTGATGGCTACGGTGGTTAGGTGATGCGGGGCCGGGAGCGGGGCCTGCCCGCCCACCGCACGGTGAAGCCGCCGTTGTCGGCGGCGACAGCGACCCAACGGCGGCGCGTGCGGTGCGGCGACCGGGCGTTGCGCGTGTTGGTCGCGCTGATCGCTTCGGCAAGGGTGTCGTAAAGCTTCGAGGAATGTGCTGCGGTTGCCATGCTGGCGAGATGGGCGCCGCCGTGCTGCCCCCGCTTGATCATCCCGGCCAAAAACTTGATAGCCGCAGCCAATTGCTCCGAAATGGATCAGCCTGGCGCGAACTCGCAATTATTTGGCCAGGATTATCAAGCACGCGGTTGGCGGGCGGACCACGTCGAGAGCATCGCAAAGGGCAATCCTGCCCGTCCACAAAGGAGGTTGCGATGTTCAGAAAGATCCTGCTCGCCACCGCCGCGGTCGTCAGCCTCGCCGGCGCCGCACACGCTGAGAAATATCAGATCGCGGGTAAATTTGAGGGCTGTAATTACGACCGAATTTACAGGCTGACCGATGGTCAACTTCTTACCTGTCACAGTTACGGCCACCATCACGCCTACAGACCAGAAGTCATCCGGCTAGACGGAAGCAGGGTTGTAATCGACGGCGAGCGTTACGAAGCCACGATTGATTATTGACCACGCCTGGTCATGGCCCCGTGGCAGGGACCGAAACTGAAACCACGGAAAATCACCCCCGCAACCTGTCGCTGAAACGATGCGCGAAGCCGTCCTTTTCCACCGCTGCCGCAAGGCGCTTGGGTTGTCGCAACCAGCGATTGCCCGAGCACTGCTAATCGCCAGCGACCGCACCGTCCGCCGTTGGGAACAGGACGAGCTGGCCGTAGCGGGGCCGGCCTGGGTGGCGCTTGCCTATCTCCTCCGGGAAAACAACGAAATGGCCCTGGCGAACAAGGTCGCCGAAGTGGTGCAGCAGCGCCGAATGGAGATGTACTAGCCGCCCGCTAGGGGAGTGATCCTGGTGTCGAGATCGCGCCGATATGCAACCCAATCGGCGGCGCTCGCGGTCCCAGCATCCTGGCGCGCGACGATTGCCGGCCGCCCGGCGTCCGACAGAAGATCACCGTCACCAGCAGCGTGCTCTCGTCGGAGAGCAATTGTGGGCTGGTCCGTCTGCTCTGGCGGTGCCTGGGAGGGTGCTTTGTGCGTGACTCGCGCGCCGTCGAGGCGCGCTCCGTCTTTGTGTTTTTCTCGGTTCTGGGGTCGAGCCGGATTTTCCGACTTACACCAAACCCTGCGGCCCGGCTCGCGGTCGAGCGGGTCGAGAAACTGGTATGCGTTCGATGTCCGGATCACCCGCCAGGAGCTCGCTCAGTGGCCGAACAGATCCTGCTCGCGCCGTCGTATCCGGGTGAGCCGATTGACCCAGGTCAACAACGCGGCGTCCTCCAACGCGGCGATCGCCACGCAGACCGAGTCCCTGTGACACCGCGCGGCAGCGGCGATTCGCTCGTAGGAGGGGAAGCACCTTCCGCCGCCATCGGCATCGTGGAAGCGCCACAACAGCGCCCGCAGCACCCGTAGCGTCGCCCAGGTCAGCGGGCCCTGGTGCTGCCGCGGTTGCCGATTCGCGGTGTTGTAGGCCGCCGCCGCGGCCCACAGGCGGGCCTTGGCGTTGCCGTCGAGGCGATGCGAGGGCGCCGGGCCGAAAATCTTCTCCCGGCGTGGCCGCAGATGTCGCGGCAAAACAAGCTGCAATGCGGGCTCCTCGCCCGCGTCAGGCACGCACCTCGCCTGTCAGCGGAAAATCACCGCTTGACAAAAGGGGTGAAGAACAAGCGCCGGCCAGCGCGATTCCGTGCCGAGGACAACGGCCAAGATCTGCCGCTTGACTACATGATGCGGGTTCTCAACGACCCAGACCAGCCGACCGAACGGCGCGACCGGCTGGCGGTCGCCGCGGCGCCCTATTTTCATGCGCGGTTGACCGCGATCACGACGCCGAAAGCGACCTTCGAAATGTCGACGGAGGAGATTGAGCAGCTGCTGTATCGCGAGCTCGAATATGCTCGTCGCCAGGGTAATCTGAAGTTGGTTCGCGAGCTCGAGGGGAGCTTGCACGGTGCCCGGTCGCCGCGGCTGGCGGTCGATAATCACCGGCCCAACGGGAAGAACCCGGAATAGGGACCGAGGAACAGGTCGCCCAGTGCTCGGCGGAGTAGGTATGTGATCCGCCGTTGCGCCAGATGGTGCGGGCGATCGTGGATGATGTGACAGCGTTGACACAGGCTCTTGAGGTTGCGCAGCCGGTTATTGCTCGGGTCGTGATCGAGATGTGCCGCTGCTAGGACGACGCGGGTTTGCCGCATCCAAAGGGTGACGCTTTCAGTCACCGAGCGGCTTTGGCGGGTCTCGATGCTGTGTGATGTTGCGGCGGAAACGAGGTGAGTGAATGAAGCGCCGCGACTTCGTACTCCTGCTGGGCGGAGCGATGACGGCGGCACGCGCGCTGCGCGCGCAGCAGATGGCGATGCCGGTAATCGGCTTCCTCCACTTTGCGTCGCCCGACCCGGCAGCGTCACAATTGGCTGATTTCCGCCAGGGACTCAGTGAAGCCGGCTATATCGAAGGGCAGAACGTGGCGATCGAATATCGCTGGGCGGAAAATCACTACGATCGGCTGCCCGGCTTGGCTGCCGATCTTGTCAGCCGCAAGGTCGATGTGATCGTGGCGGTCGGCAACCGCTCGGCACTCGCCGCGAAAAGCGCGAGCTCGACGATCCCGATCGTTTTTATGACCGGCATCGACCCGGTCGGGGAGGGTTTGGTCGCCAGTATCGCCCGACCAGGCGGCAACATCACCGGTCTCAGCTTCCTGTTCAGCGATCTGCATCCCAAGCGGCTCGAACTGCTTGCCGATCTGCTGCCCCACGCCGGGGTGGTCGCTTTGCTCGTCAACCCGAGTTTTTCGAGCGCAGGGTCGGTCATCCACGGCGTGCAGGAAGCGGCGCGCGCCAAGGGAATGCAGCTCCACATCCTGAAGGCCGGCAACGAATCCGAGATCGATGCTGCTTTCGCAACGCTCGTTCAAATGCATGCCGACGCGCTGCTCGTCGGCAGCGATGGATTCTTTGACAGCCGGCACGAGCAGATCGTGACGCTGGCATCGCGCTATTCCGTTCCGACGATTTATTCGTGGCGTTTGTATGTCGATGCCGGCGGTCTGATCAGCTACGGGCCGAACCTGATGGCCGTCACTCGCCACCTCGGCATTTACGTCGGAAAGATCCTCAGCGGCGCAAAGCCGGCCGATCTGCCGGTCCAGCAGCCAACCACCTTCGAGCTGGTCGTCAACCTCAAGACTGCAAAAGCGCTCGGCCTCACGATCCCGCCCTTAATCCTCGCCCGCGCCGACGAGGTCATCGAATGAGCACCCATCCAACGCGCCGGACGATATTGTTCGCAGGGGCGGTGACGACCCTGGGGCACCGAGCGGGGTGGGCGCAAGAGAACTACCGCACCTACCGTCTCGGCATCTTGTCGAGTGCCGAGACGAACAACCGCCAGAACCCGGGTTGGGTCGTCTTCTTCGACGAGATGGGCAAAGCGGGCTTTGTCGAAGGCAAGAACCTGATCGTCGATTGGCGCTTTCTCGGGTCCCCGGAGCAGACCGCACGCGCAGCCACGGAGTTGGTGCAATTGGCTCCCGACGTCCTGCTCCCCGCCGGCAGCACACCCGCGATAACGGCGGCACAGGCGGCGACCCGGACGATCCCGTTGGTCGCCACGGCCGACGACATGGTCGGAAGCGGGCTGGTCCCTCAGCTCGCCCGTCCCGGCGGAAACCTGACCGGCGTCAGCCTCCTGGCGACCGAACTCGACGGCAAGCGGCTGGAGATCCTGATGGAGCTGGTGCCGGCCTGCCGCCACATGGCCGTGCTCGCCGACCCCGCCGTGACCGCACAGCCGCAACTCGATGCACTGCGAAGCGCTGCCGCATCGCGTGGGGTCGAGCTGTCGATCTATCCGGCGCGCGGCGCGAAGGATATCGCCGCGGCCGTCGACACAGCGCAGGCCGCCGGCGCCACGGCACTCAACGTGCTGGCCTCACCGGATCTCAACGACAATCGCAGGATCATATTGGATCGAACGGCCGCGCTTCGCCTCCCCGCCATGTATCAATGGCCAAGGAGGTGGGCGTGCCGCCGCTCACCCCGGCGTCGACAAAGACATGCTCCAGGGTCCAGCCCATCTCGCGGGTGCGGCTCTCGATCTTGCGCTGCTGTTCGTCGAGGCCGATGCCCGAGTCACGTTGCTGGTCGGTCGAAACGCGGGCGTAGCCCCAGACCCGCTGGGCGGCGGGTTGAACCGGCTGAGGGGATTTCGGTAATCGTCTTGTAGCCATCGGTCGAGGTCACCTCTCGGTTGGTGGTCAGAGGCGGCGTGGCTCCCGCGAAGGGCTGCGCCGTCTCGCCTTCGCCAAGCTGGCGAGGCACTTTCAAGTCTATCTAAAACCTGAAGAAATTTCAATTTTCATCCCGGAGAGTGAAGCGGTAATCCGCCCATCGCATGATCGCCGTCATGGCCGTCCGTCCTCACCCAGGGGCCCGAAGGCCGAGCAGGCGTGCAAGGGCCGGATAGAAGATTTCGTTCAGGGCAGGTTGTTTTTGAGCGACTGCGCGGCCGGCTCGCGGCTGGCGTGCTTGGCGCAGGTGAGAAACTCGGGGCGGGCGCGCCGGCCGCAGTTGGCGATATCGGGCCAATCCGGGCCTGCGTTGACGCGCATCGTCGCCCAGCAGTAGCCGGCGCGCTCGGGAACCCTGACCGGCGGGGTGGGCAGTTTTCGGCTCGGTTCACTCTTTAGGCGCAACGCGCGATTTTCCCGTTGCCAAAGACCCCAAAGAGCCCGATGTTAACCTTAAATCCCCGGTAAATCCGGGGAAGTCGGCTCAACTCTGCCTCAGGGGAGTGCGGCTTGTGGAACCAGCTCGAAGATCGCCTCTTCGACTGGGGTCTTCAACCCAGACTATGACCGAACGCACCCTGATGTGGATCGTCCTCACCGTGATCTTTAGCCTCGCCGCAGCCTTGATCGCCGTCGAGCTGCGCGCTTTCGGCCTAATCTGAGCCATGCGCCCCGACCCCCAGGAAAGGGCCAGCCTTACGAGCGCCGCTCGACCCATACACCTTCATCGGCCTTGCAGTGACTGATATCCCAGCCCCGAGTTCGGCGTAGCCAATGGGTCGCATGCCGAATGAGCGTCGTCGGCTTGGACGCAAGATCATAGTCGAACCGCTCCCAGCGATAGAGCAAACTTTGCCCGGGCCGCAGGCGATACAGCTCGGGATAGCGCCACGCGGTGGGACTGCCGTCCGGCATCGGGCCGTCGATCACTGTCACGTCATCGGCAGGCTGTGTCATTGCACTGCCTCGACCGTGACTTTCTGCACGCTGCCGCCGTCACCCGACACCCCCAGCCCCAACGGATGGACCACCAGATTAGCGGTCGCGCAAGCCGTGCAGCTGAGCGCAAAGGTGCCGCCGTCGTCGAGATAAGGTGCCGCAAATCCGAGAGTGCCGGTGAAGGGAGAGCCGTCTGACCACGCGGCAGTCACGGTCGCGACTGTAGTGCCCAACGGCGTGTCGGCGGGGATCGACGGCATCTGCGGAACAAAGCTCAACGTCAGGTTTGGTGGCGGCGGCGGCGGCGGTGGCGGCGGCAGTGGCGGCGGCGGCGGCGGCAGTGGCGGCAGATGATGATGAACGCGTGCCGTTGCTTCGTTATCAGCGGTAACAGCCAGCGTGACGGTAGCAGCGACGGCCAGGCCAAGAACCAATATTGCCGTCCGGATCAGGTCACGCATAATTCATACCCCCCCGCAAACCCGTGCGCCTGCAGCTGGGGCAGCTCGCGCCGCTCGTCCTCTCGCATTAGAGGTGCTTGCACAAAGGTCAGCCGGTGTTAGATCCCACGGACAGCGTCAAAAAAATGTCCCAAAGGCTAGCAGGCTGCGGAAAAGGGCGGCTGATCGTGGTTCCGCTGCTAATCACGGGCTCCTGGAGTGAAACCAGGCCGACATCCCCTCCGGGCTCGGGTAGTAGCGCAATTCGAAATCCTCATCCGGGCCGCCGTCGTCCCGTTGCTAGATCATGTCGGCATCCCTGAGCGCCCGGATGTTCTCGACGGCCTCGCCGCGCTCCTCGGGCGATAGGAAATCGTTTGGCGTTACCGCACTGCCGGTAAACCGCCAAAGCTTGGCGAACATGTCGCGCGACGGCCAGAAGCGCTCCCGGCACAAATCGGTGACGTGACCCTGAGAGATGCCGAGGCGGCGGCCAAACTCGCTTTTCGAGAGCTGCTGCTGCTCGATCCCGCCACAATTGCGTTCACCATTACCGCACCGTCGAGCGATCCGATGACCGACGCGTCGCTGGCGATCACGGGGAGCCTATTTTCATTTTCCGGCGCCTCGCTCGCAAACACCGAGACGCTGTCAAACGGCGACTCTCTCTCAGCCTCGATGACCCAGACGAGCAGCAAGCTCAGCGACAGCACCAACTTTTCTTCCGCGGCCACGAGCCTCACCGTGACAGACAACTTCTCCGTAAGCGCTGCGTTTTTAGAATCGGCTACAAACCAGTTCTCGGAGACCCCGGTCTCAACGGGAGTGCCCGAGCCGTCATCCTTGGCATTGCTCGGCGTCGGCCTCTCAGCCCTCGCTCTAGCTCGCCGGCGAAAGGTCTCCTGAAGCCGAAGCGGCTGGGATCAAGCGTCGCAACCCGGCCAAACGCTAGGCTGGGGTGTGAGCGCCTGACACGGCATAGTGCAGGGTGATGCCCCGGCGCCAGCCGCGGACGGGCTGAACAGCCCTAAAGCAGCCTGAAATATCGAGGGACAGCCGCTAAGCGCGGCTGATCGAGGCGTTCTCGACCTTCAGCCGGATCGCCGCGGTTGGCGCGAACTCGCAATTATTTGGCGCAAATTATCAAGCGGCGCGCCCTACATCGCCCTACTTCTCTGACATGCGACGGGAAACCTCCCGCGCTTCGACGGAGAGAAGACGATGGGAAGCTTTATCGGTGGCATCTGCAATTTGATCGGCTTCTGGCTTGTGTTGGGCTTCATGTTCGGCACCTACCTGGCGCCGTTGATCATTGCCATGGTCCGAGGCCATCACCGTTGCCCATGGATCGGCCTTGTGAACTTTGCTGGCGGCTGGACCATCGTCGGCTGGATTGCCGCCCTGGTGTGGTCGGTGACAGCAATACCTCAGCCAGCAGCGATCACGCGGATCGGCAGCACTGCACTTAGGACTGCTCAGCTCGTAGCGGCGTGACTCGCCGCGTATCGGCCGCATCCGAGAAGCCAGTTGAATCTCCGCCCCTTTCCCATTGGATCCCCCTAGCATGAAACGGAAAACTGCAAATATCGACATCCGGGTCGAGTCGCAGCTGGTCGAGAAAATCGACGGCTGGCGGGCCCAGCAGCGAGTGGCGCCAAGCCGGTCCGCAGCGATCGTCTACATGCTGGAGGAATTCTTCGAGCACGAAAACGCCATCGACTGGCAACGGCTTCTCAGCAGGGCCTAACGCCCCGACTGGAGAGGTTATCGTCGGCGGTCTGCTAGTTCCATGCTCACAAGCCGGGCAACCGTGATGGCAAGGAACAATGGCCCAATAACCGACTCCAGATTCGCGAGGCTCCGTGCGAACGGATCGACTGGCACGATGTCCCCATAACCGGTGGTCGTCAGCGTGGTGAGGCTGAAATACAGCGTGTTGGCGACTTCGTGCGGATCTGCCGTCGGCGGCGCAGCAATGCTGGCGAAGGCATCCGGGAGCAACTCCCAAATCAGGCTATAAGCCGCGGCGAAAATCACGGCGAAGTTCAGATAAAGGACTATCGCACCCAGAAGGCGCTGCAATGTGATGCGGCCGGGGGCATAGACCGCATGCGCTACCACCCAAACCAGCGCAGAGAACGCAAGTATCTCACCGCCGTGGCGGGCGATCGTGCTTGAAACTGACGACCATTCTCCTCTCGGTAGGAAGCTTGCCACGTAGGCAGCCAACCCCAGCAGAATTACAACGATCGCGCCCCATTTGCGCGACAGCACCACGACGACGGCTAGGACGGCAAAAACGAGGATTTGAGATTATTCCAACAAGGGTCAAACGGGTCCGTTTGGCCTTATTTCGTATGCGTCTGGTGCATGGCTCAGGCCGCTCCGGCGGAGGAGACCTTCACGAACCTGCTTGTGAGCTCGGGGCTGACATGGCAAGTTCACAGCCTGAGACGGTTGCGGCGGGCCCGACCAAGGATCCCGCCGCCGCCATGCTTGTGAGGGAGACGCCGCCGCGCCGCCGATGACTGATGTAACCGGTTCCGCCGAAAAACACAATCGCGCCTGGCGCCGCCGGGCGGCAAGCGGTCGATATTTGACTCAGCTGCGTCGGTACTCTCGGTCTCAAACGGCAGCCTGGCTAGCAGAGTGCCAGGTCCGGCTCAGCGGCCAGCCGGAGCCGCTGCTCACGCCGGAAGAGGCAGCAGTCGAAGACTATCGCCGTGCTCAACGGGGCGATCCGCCCCGCGTCTTCACGCCGCCCCGCAAAGCGTGGGGGACAGCTGCCACACCAGCGGATCTATCAACGTTTGGAGAGCCACCACCAGAAATGTACGCGGACGTTGCGGGTCATGTTGTCGTCCGCGCCAGCGACGGCACTCAAGTCGTTTTTCCGCTGCCGCGGCTCGACAAAAATGCTGAGCAGCAACCGCGGGCCCGGAACATGTGCCCCTACGTCACCGCTGAGCGGATCTGGCGTCGTAATGCCGGCCTACTAAGCGGGCCACCCCCGCCCCGTTCGATTTCAGCAAGCTGCATCAAGCGCGGAGGGCGAGTTCTCGCCTTTCGCGCTTTTTGTTTGTGCGGAGCTCACTAATGCCGAAGCCGCCAGGAAAGCCGCCGCTCCCCGAAATCAAGCTAAACGGCCATCGCGAATATTGGGGTCGGGAACAATTAACCGACGCTGAAACCATCCTTTACAGCCGAATCAAGAGATTTGGCTTGCAATTGGCCTTCACGGCGAAGGGCCCGGTTTATTTGGTTCACGGGCAGAAGGTTCACGCGCAGACCGCTCGCTACCTGATCGATCATCGCTTTGTTTTACCGGAGAGCGGCGCTCTCTCGTTCTCCGAGGCTCCAGCATAAAGCTGGCGAGCCCGGACCGAGTATCCGTGAGCCTTCAACCGAAAGCGCGCGGCCCGCCTCCGGCAGCCTGAGGCTACCGGAGACGAAGGATTGACAGTTCCTGGTCGCGCTTCCGGACATTTGAAATACCGCAAAAGGGCGGGAAATCAAGGGTTCAGCTAGTGCGGCCTTCCCCAGAGAGGGCCCCATGTCGAAAACAACTTCTACCAGAACTACCCGCTCTCGCGGGAATAGCGCCGCGCCTCCGCCTTCGGTGGTCGAGGACGCGATTAACAATGTCGGCGATGACGGCGAATCGGCGATTGAAGCCGATGCAGAGATTGTAGCGGCCGTAGTGAAGGTCTCGCCGGAATCGGAGATGTCACCGGCGGGCGGTCCAGAGGCCGCCACGGCTGCTGCATCAAAGCCGACAGTGTTTCAGGCACTCGACGACACCCACGGGGCGGGGAAGCGCGAAAGTATTTTTCGCAATCTGGAAGCGCTGAAGATCCCTCCCGACGATGACGACGATGACGACACATCTGAAGAAGTCTTGACATCTGTCGCCATTCGAAGACCAGGCAAACGGGCCTTTCGCGCTCACCACGAGGACAAGTACCAATTCGAAGCCTTCATTCTCGAAGACCCTAAGGAAAAGGTCGCCTACTACATTGTTCCGTCTCTCGGTAAAGTCCTGATCGATCAGGACATCGAAAACATCAAGCGGGTGATCCTGGCGCTGTGCATCAACAAGAGCGGGAAAATGTTCTTTTGGCCGATCCCGGCAAAAGGCAATTTCCGCGGCAGTGGCCTGAAAGCTGTGGAGCTTGCCCGGGACATCTGGATCAAGGCGGTTGGTGATCTCGAAGTCGGCGGCTACCGCACGCGCAAGATGCTGCAGTCGGAATACGAAGATCCGGCGTGGCCCGCCGTCATGCCGTCGGTGGAAGATTTGCTGGAGCTTGCCTTTCACGACAACATCGTCGACACGCCAGATCATCCGGCGATCAAAACCGCCCGAGATGTGTGATGAGTCACCCATTTGGCGGCTACGATGACGTACTTTCCTACGATTTTGAGTACCAGATCGAAGGCGGGCGCCACCAGAATCCGGAAACCGGTCGAGACAAAGGCGGGAAACAGCTTCCGCTCAGTCTAGCCGTACGCTCGCTGCGGACCGGTGAAGCGCAGAAATATTGGCGGGATCAATTGCTCCAAATGCGTCGAGCCCCGTTCGACACGGGGCCTCGAACTCTGGCGTTGAATTGGTTTGCCAGTGCGGAAAGTCACTGCTTCGCAGCACTAGGCTGGTCTCAGTCGGAACGGTTGGTGGACCTGTTTGCCGAGTATCGATGGCTGCGCAACGGCTACCACGACAACAAGCATCCGAGTCTCGTCGATGCTTTGCTCCGCTACCGATTGCCGTGCATAGGGGCTGCTGCGAAGGAGGCCAATCGCGAGGAGATTCTGACGACCGCGGTATGGCAGCCGGACCGTATTGCCAAAACCCAGAGCTACAACCTGTCGGACGCCGACGGAACCTTGGCCGTTGGCGTCAAGATGGCACCTAAGATAGACCTACCTCGCGCCTTGCTGCGCGGGCGCTATGACCAGGCCTGTGGGGTGATCGAATATCATGGCGTGCCGCTGGACGTCGCCTGGTGGGAGCGGTTTGCCCACGTCCGGGAGCCACTGTTGCTGCGTCTGGTCAAGGAGCTCGATCAGTTCCGGATCTTTGACGGGCTCACCTTCAAGCACAGGCGCTTCGCGCGCTTGCTGGCGGCGCTGCGTATTCCTTGGGAGCGCACCGAGAGCGGCAAGCGGCTATTGCTGCAGGACGACTACTTCCGCGATCAGGCCGAGCTGTATCCTGTCCTAAAACACCTGCATTTGCTGCGGACGACCATCGCCAAGCTGAAAGACCCGGCGCTGACATATGGTCCGGACGGTCGCAACCGGGTCATACTAGGCCCACACGGTACCGTCACCGATCGTAACGCCTACAGCACCAATCAAAGCATTTTCGGTCCGGACCGCTGGACTCGTTTCACGATCGTACCACCCGAGGGCCACGCCCTCGCCTATGTTGACTGGTCGGCACAAGAAATCGGCATTGCCGCGTTCTTGTCGAAGGACTCGCGGCTGATCGCCACCTACCTGTCACCGGATCCGTACCTCTATTTTGCTAAAATGACCGGGTTGCTTGAGGCTGCGGCCGAGCGCGGATCGGCTGAAGTTGAGCTGCTTCGGGATAAGGTCAAGATCCTGTTTCTCGGCACCAATTACGGCATGACCTTGCGCGGCTTGGTGCTCCGCCTCGGCGGCGACCGCGAGCTGGCGGTGAAGATGTGGCGTCAACACCATGAGTGCTACCCGGATTTCTGGCGCTGGGTGCAGCGCAATCTCGACCGTGCCGATATGCGCTGCCGGGTCGCGACGATGTTCGGCTGGCAAATGCACGTCGTCGACGACGTCGACCGCCCGGACCGCTCGACGCGCATGAATACGATCCAGAACTGGCCGTGCCAGGCGCATGGCGCGGCCATGCTGCAGATCGCGGCGATTGCCCTGGTGGAGGCCGGCGTCAAAGTCAACTTTCCGCTCCACGACGCCTTCCTCGTCGAAGGCCCGGAGCGGGACATCGATGATATTGCGCGCTTCACTCAAGCGACGATGCAGCGCGCCGGCGAGGCGATGTTTGGGACGCCCTTCCGAGCGAAGATCCACACCTTTGCCGAACGCCGGTTTGAGGACGATCGCGTTGGTTCGCGGGAAACTTGGCAATTGGTAAACCGGCTTCTATGCGAGATTGAAGACGAGCTTGGAATTGCCCGGAGGGTAGCGTGAAACGAAAGTTTCGACTGGTCGAAGGCGGTAAGCTTGCCAAACCCAGCATTTTTGCCGATCTGGAGGCATTGCGGATTCCCGACGACGACCCGGCCGGCGTTGACAATGACCTACCCAGACGAAAGCGCCGCGGCCGAAAGCCTCACATGCCCCAGATTGAGGGCGAATTTGCCCCGGTCCTACCAGAGCGGCTTTGGGATCGGCAGTACGATTTCGTCTACCCGCCCCGAACCCGGCTTTACCTCTTCATTGTGATGCGGTCGAGACGCGGCCTTGAGCCATTTCCTTTGACCAACGACATGACTGCGAACTTGGCCATTAGCGGCCATCATAAAACGGAGTATCTGAAAGAATTGGAACAGCACGGTTTGGTTGTAGTGACGCGTCGCGGGCGGGCGACCGTGGTAGTCTCTGCGGAGGGCTGATCCCCCGAAATAGGGGGAAGTTTCCCCGAAATAGGGGGAAGTTTCCCCGAAATAGGGGGAACAGGTACCGAATTTCATTTCTATTTCTTTTTCTCTTTTTCTGAATCTCTAAAGAGAGAGGGGAGAAGCTATCGCCATGGTTGCTGATACCAACGAAGGAGCCATAAGCAGCCGTCAGCTAGACTCGGCCAAAAGCAGAGTAGCAGTCTGCGACCCCGCTTGCTGATCGCCTCACCGATGGTCAACACATCGAATGGACCCGTCAATAGACCATACGGACAATTGGGGTTGATACGGACCTACTATATCTGGTAGCGCCGCCGTCGATTGGGCGCGCCAGGTGCCGCGGAAGTAGCGGCACCGCCCGGCACCATCGGCCCAGAGCCTGCCCCGGCGAGGGCTGGGGAACGGCCCTCGCCGCAATTTCCGGCTGGATAGCTGCGACCGAGACGGCCCTCTGGCGGGCCTTGGCGGCGGTTTCTGACGGGGTGGTGCGGGTTATCAAGTTTTTGGCCGAAATTCGCAAGCGGGGCAGCACGCCAACGTCCCACCTCACGGCAAACGAGGAAAGGACGCATCCCAATGGTCAAGATGACACCCATTTTGATCGCCGCCGCACTCGCGACAGGAGGCTGCCAGTACAATCCGTACGACCATCTTCCGCCGGCGCCGCCGATCGGGCTGCCGCAAACCGATCGCGCTGAGCGCTGAGGCGAAGGAGGCGAGTTACCTCGCGAGTTTGTGCAAGGACAAGCAGACCCACGGTGGGCACTACAAGTCGGAGCGTGAAATGATAGAGCGGACCTGCGCACGGCAAAAGCGGGAAACCGGGGAAGAATACCTCGAACGCATGTGCGAAGATGCCGCCGAGGATGCGGACAACACCCGGCGGGCTCAGCGTGACTTGGGCCCGGGCGACTGGACATTGTGGAATTGTGAACAGATTAATCCAGAACTTGCCCGCAAACTCAAAGCCGAGCATGAGCAGTTTCTTAAAGATCATCCGATTCAGCCCCACTACTATGCCGGGTCGTCCCTTGAATCGGATCTCGACGAGATGCGGACGCAGCAGGAGATGATGCAATCAGATATCGAGGAGATGCAGCAGAAGCACGAAACGGAGCTTGAGGATTTGCGACAACAATTGGAGATGGAACGGGCCTATCCCCGGTATTAAGATCGAGCGCGGACCTTTGGGAATGTCGGCCTACCGGGCGTCCATTCCCCGACCTGACGGCTCGTTCGTCCAGGCGATCGAGCATCTCTCAGGAGGGAGGATCCGATGAAACCGGTCACCAGTTGCGGCGCACTTGTCATTGCAGGCGCCGTATTTGGGGTCGCCCCGGCGGTCGCCGACCCGTTTTTCTTCAGCACCGGCAGCCCCGACGGCCTGATCGCCACCCTTTCGCGGACGGCGAGCACGGGCAAGCTCGAGACCGAGACAGCCGATGATTTCGCCACGACGACGGGGACGCTGATCACCAACGCAACCTTCACCGGCTTGCTGATCGGCGGCGCCACTCCAGGCAGCGTCAAGGATGTCGAGATCGAACTCTATCACGTGTTCCCGATCGATTCTACCTTCCCCCCGGATGGCCGGGTAAACACCCGCGTGAATTCGCCATCCGATAACAATTTCGCCGCGGCAGACGCCGCAGTCCCCGGCCAGCTGACTTTCACGACGAAGGTCCTGAACGGCGGCAACCCCTTTACCGCGGTCAATTCGGTTTTGTCCGGCGGCATCCACACCGCGCCCAATCAATTTACCGGTGGCCAAGGTACGGTAACCGGCGAGGAAGTGGAGTTTGATGTGACGTTCACTACGCCTTTCTCTCTTGGTCCGGATCATGTGTTTTTCCGCCCAGAGGTCGATTTGGGGAGCGCAGGTGATTTTCTGTGGCTCTCGGCGCCCAAGCCAATTGTTCCGAACCCGTTTCCCCCTGGCGTCACGGACCTGCAGAGCTGGACCCGCGACGATGGCGCGGGCGCGCTGGCGCCCGATTGGTCACGGATCGGCACGGATATCACCGGTCAGGGGCCGTTCAACGCCTCTTTTACGCTGACCGGTGTAACGGTTCCCGAGCCGGGATCGGTCGCGTTGCTCGCCTCTGCACTCGTCGCCTTGGGTGTGATGCGCCGCCGCCGCAATTGAGCTCGGATGTTGACGGTCCCGTCCCGGCGCAGCCGCGCCATGGTCGGCATTCGTCGAAAGCCGGAACGCAGAGCGGGCGTGTCGGAAGCCTAGTACGCCTGCCAAGTCAATCTTACGAGCTCGGCCAGAGGGATTGATGGAACAAGCTCGACTGGTCACAGCAAGGAGGGGACCTGATGCAATCCCATTAAGGGTGAGAAATATGCGTTAGAGATTCATTTCCGGTTGCTATGTCCCGGCCACCGCCTTTGCGGCTATTTCGCCCAAGGTGCCGCCGCAAGCCGCTTTACCAGGAAGTCGATTAGCAGGCCGACCCGCGCCGGCCGCAACCCACCCGGCGGCGTGACCATGTGCAAGGCGATAAGCGATTAAGCGTCGAATAGCTGATCTGGTTCTGGCTGCGGTGGTTCACCCTTTGATAAACCGTGCGGGCTTTCAGAGGGAGGGTAGGGTGACCCAGTCGCGAGGCATCGGACGCGGCGGCCGGCGTGCGGGCGCTGGTCGCAAAGTTGGATCGCGCAACCGCAACACGGTCATCATGCTGGGCGAGATCGAGCAGCGCGGCGAGCCGCTGCCCTCGCAATTCATGCGCAGCATTATGAACGACCCCGAAGCCCCGCTCGTCGCGAGAATTATGTGCGCCCGCGGCTCGATCGCCTGGCTCGAACGCAAGCCGACGGAGAACCGTCTGCCGGTATTGCGCGAATTGCCCGACGGCGAGGCCGTGGATTGGCTCAACCGGCAGGTTGCCGACATCGACGCGCACCCGGAGTATTACGATCGGGTGTTCAGCCAGGCGCCGCCGCTGCCCGAGCTGCGCGCGCCGGTTGTCGCCGATCCCAAGCGCAAGGACCCCTATTTCGCACAGTTCGATGTCGACTACCGCGGTGGCGGCCGCGGTACGCCGTGGGCACCGGGCGAGCGCGAAGAATTGCAGGCGCTGGCTCGGCGTCAGGGATCACGTACGGCGGCGAACGGCGAGGACCCCGAGGGGGCCGCGTAACGGAGGGCTCTAGTTAGCCGGACTTCTTGGATCCCGCCCGGAAATCCCGCAAATATTGCTCGAGGTCCTGCATCGCCAGCGCCCGCTGCGCCGGGCTGGGCTCGACATAGCCAGGCGCCGCTTTGATCCTCTCGGCCATCTCGTCGAGTTTGGCATAGAGAGCCTCACGGACATCGCCAACCGGCCGCCCCAGCCGCCGAGCCCGCTTATCCTGCTCGGCCCTAAGCGCCGCGAGCAGCGCCTTTAGTGCAGCGGTCGAGGCCACTTGTCGCGTCCGATGCCCAGCCTCAGCATGTCCTCCTCGGTGAGGCCGATCAGCTCCGCGATTTCCGCGTCGTCCATCTGCGCTGGTCGCTTGGTGATCGCCACGCTCGACAGCCTGGGCGCGGTGTAGGGCGCGACGAGGGCAGCGATTTTGTCGCGGTATTCAGGGGAGAGTTCGGCATCGTTGAGCCGCTTCAACAGCCAGTCGACCGGCATCGTCAGCGCCTCGGCCTTCGCCCTGGCGACCAGCTCCGCGGCATGCGACCGTTTGTTTTTCGAGCCCTCGGGCCGTCCCGCACCGCACCTTTTGCCGCCGCGGCCGACCCCCTTCGACTTGGTCATGGGCTGATCATACCGACTGATAGATTTATCGAAAGGGCGGCAGCCCGGAAGCACGGAAGCACGGAGGCGGTTTCCGAAAGTCGCCCTTACAAGCCGTGGTGCGCGGCGCTGTTACATGCCCAGGGATGTTGTTTGAAGTCGTTCCGGAGATGCGCGAAACTTGGCCGAGGTTCACCACGACGGGGGAGAACGTGACGATGCGCAGTCCCGGACGGAGAAGGCGCCCATCGAGGCCGTCGCGTAGGAGCCGCGGGCGCGGCCCGCTGGTGAGCAACGCCCCTGGACCCTTCCCACCCACCCTACCTGCCCTCCCCCGAGATGCGCGTCCGGCGCCGGCGCCCACGGCGCTCCGGCGGGCCCTTGTAGCCATCGCGTACCTGGGTATCGGTGACCTGATGCTCAGGAGGTCGGGGCGACACTGCCGAGCAGGCGCTCGAATTAGCAGTGATCCGGCGCGACAGCGCGCTTGCTGAAGTTCTACAAGCGGCGCCTGAGGTTGCCGCCTGTGGGGGCGGTTTCAGGAAGCACGGCAAAGTGTCTACGATATCGCGTGGACACTGCCCGCGGTTGGCATACACCGACTGCCTCGGGACTTTCGCTGGGATGGAATAGTGCAGGGGCCCGACCGCGGCCAAGGCGCGGTCTGGAAAGCGGCGCGAACGATCCCGACACAGAGCTGCCGGTCGATAAAAAGCGGGCCGCCAACGGCAGTGAGGGCGGCCCGCGAGGTTTTACAGGTTGCGCCCGTTCCACTTACCACTCGCAGGGGGGCGCCTCAATGTCATCATCGCCGGTCACCGCTGATCCCGCCGTTCTCGACTTCGTTCAACGGGTGGCCTCTAGCGTCAACGGCGCCGGGGACAGCATCGCGGCGATCGTGCTGAGATTATTGGCGCGGGTTGGCGCCCTCGAACGCGTGACCGAGCAGCAGGCGCGGAGGCTCGACAAGCTCGCGAAGGCACCTAAGCCGGTGCGGAGGCATACCCATGACGCCGCACCTTCGCGCAAGACCGGCGTCGATCCGCACGGCGCCCCCGAATGGATCGACGTGAAGCCCGCGCCCCGGCCGCCCGGCCGGCCGGCAGGAAGCCGCGACGTCGAGCCTCGCGTCCGGCGATTTGCCCGCCGAGCTCCAGATCCGCAGCTGCTCGACGCCGATTGGGACAAGATGGACGGCTGATCCCGTGTGAAGACCCGAACAGCAACGCCGATAATTTACAACCGGATCAGCGACCCCGTATCAATTCCATACGGCGGTTTGGTGTTGATGGAAATTGGAACAGGTCTAGGGTAGGGCCCTAGATGTTGTGGTCGTATCAGGCGCGGATTGACAGCCTCGCGGCAAAGGCGATCGAGCTCGCCACAGCTGAACTCTCCCGGATCAGCGCAGAGCCCTCGTCCGCCGCAGCCGAGTGAAATCTCGGTGATCCCAAGGCGAACACAGGCGCCGCCCGCATCGGTGCACAGGAGCCGCTCGGCGCGGCTCCATATGGCCGGGATCCCCCGGCGCCGGTCCTGAGCGGCCCGCGCCGCAATTTCGCTCAGCGCAACCGCAACCGGCTTTGGTGGCGGCCTGACGAAAAGAGCCCGGCGAACCTGGCTCCTCGACGAGATCCTGGTGCGCCGAGCGCCGGATCGAGGGCGGGCACAATGCCCGCATCATGGCCCGGCTGGTGGCGATCGAGCGCCAGCTCGGGCTGTGCGCGAGCCGGTCACCGTGCCGAAGGCCTCACGGCGGCGGCTCATTTGGCCCACATGCGGTAGTAATCGGCGGCGAGTTCCGGGTGCTGTCGGATCAGGAGGTCACGGGCTGCGGGCCGGGAGAGGCCAGTGACGTCCATACACTCCTCGTCATCCAGGTTGCTCGCAATGGGGCTGTATCGTTTGAGGTCGACAAGTAGCGGAGTGCAGGTCGGTTCGGGCGGCGCGTGGGTCCACGGGGCGATCGAGGCGATCGAGCCGATCACGAAGCAGATCGCGAACGTGATCCAAAACCAGCGCTGGGTGGCGAAGTAGGCGAGGGCGGCGGTGATCCGGGCGGGCATCACTTCGTCAGCTTGTTCATGATGTTTCTTGGTTCAAACTCGCCTCGGACGGTCCTTATCCCCCCCGCGGGTGGCAGATCGGCGGTTTTGGCCGCTTGCGCCGCCCTCATGCCCCTAAGCATCTCAGTGACCTCATCCGTGGGGGGCTCCGTCAGGTCCAAGCCCAAGGCCTCCGCTTTCTTCAGGATGTTTTCGCGCGTAAGATTCGGTTTCTTTCCCAGGATGTGCTCGATCAGCTCCTCGGTGGTCTTCCGCCCCATCCAAAAGGGGACAATGTCGAAGGCGAGAGCGAGCTGGCGTCCACTTTCGGCGTGAGCCAGCTGCCGCTGACGCCTACGCATTTCTTCCAGATCCCACCAATTATTGCGGGTAACGGCTTCCTTGAGCCCACTGTAGAAATCATCCAAAGCCTTCGATAACGCGTATCGCTTCTTATCGAAACTAGGATCGAAAACGCCCCTTGAGAGGATCGAAGAAAGCCTGTTGTAGCAACGATCTATGTCATATAACGCCTTCATCCTCTGAGAGCGTGGATCGCGGCCAAGTAGTTCGGAAAAAAATTGCTGTGCGGATCGGCGGTACTTGCGAGCCATCGTGAGTTCCTCTTGGAAGCATTACAGGTTTTACCGCAGACCATTTCGCGGAAAGGCCCGCACCTGGCCCGCCAGCCGGGGCGCGGATCAGCGTTTCCCGGGCGCTCTCCAGCGATGCTGAGCAACAGCCAGCCGTCGATGTCGCGGCTAACGGTCGACGCGCTGCGGCAACAGGTGCTCCCGAGCAGGCCGCCCGACGGCTGGTTTGACGCCTTGCGGCGGCGCTCCTGCACAATTTCGGCGGCGAGCGCTGTCTCGCCCTTGCCGCGTAGCATTGCTTCGAGCGCCACCCAGGCGGTGCCGGAAACGGGTGGTGCCCGTCCTCCCAGCGCCGGATGTTGCGATCACCAGCGATCAGCAGCGCTCGGGCCATCTCGCCTGTCGACAGTCCGAGCGCCTTGCGGCAGCGGTGAAAGAGCGCGGCTTCGGTCATCCGTGGAGACTCATCCCAGAGAGCGGGCTGCTGACGATGCGAAGCGGGAAGCGGAAGCCGTGGCGCTTAAGCTGGGCTGAAAAAGGTACCCTTACTCTTCACCAACGCGATAATCATTCCGGCCTGCACAATCAGGACAACTGATATTGGGATACAAAAGGCGACAGTAATATCAATTATGGAAGGATGAGATGCGAAAAGTATGACCCCCATTATTCCGATGACACCTACACAGGCGCCAAGTGCAGCTAAAGTTGAACCTACTGCGTCTTGGCCTTCTCTAGCTGCCATATAGGTCCAGGGTCCGGTGGCCATCCCGTATGCCCAGAGGAGGTACGGCCAGACGGAGCCGCCGCTGTAGTACCCGAACACGAGAACGAAGCAGCCGACGCACCAGACAGTCATAACCGCGTCTGTCCAGAGATTGCCAAACAGCGCCGCTAGTGAACCAATCACATATCTGCCTTTCTCCAAAGCAAGAGCGCCCGGTGCGGAGAACAAGAGCCCCGGCATAAGGGCAAAGCTGATGCCAAATGACGAAATGAAGATGAAAAAAGCCCTAATCCCAGCAGGCCCCAGTTGCCCAGTATGGCCAGCCATATGCCGCCGATAATCGCACCCCCGAAGTTCAAGAGCATGACGGGAATCGAAATCAGACCAATTATTGCAGCAATCACGTTTTCAAATCTGCTCATCGCATCCTCCCTTCTCGGGCGGGCGGGATTGCCTTTGCGATGCTCATGAGCTAGGCGCGAGGTCGTCCGCGATCTTGATAGATCCGGCCAAAAAATTGTATTTCGCGCCAACCGCGCCGATCCGGCCTAGCCGGAAGGTCGAGAGCGCCTCAACCGCCCTGGCGGCTGTCCCTCTATATTTCAGGCCCCATCGGCGCCCTGACAGCCTTCACCGCAAAATTTGCGTTAGTTTTGCTCATGCGAGCCGTTTCAGTGCCCGCGCTCGGGCTCGCCGTCGTCAGCGTCAACCGCGATCCCCTGCTCGGGCGCCTGCGCCATCGCCAGTTCGAGATCGACAAGCTCGACACCCGAACCGGATTTGAAATCGCTTCCGGCTGGCCGTGGGCCACGCCACACACGCGCACAGACCTCGGGTGGTGTCCGAGTACCCCCGGGAGCTTCCGGCGGCTGGCGGCTGTTAACGAGGCTTCTTGTAGCCCATCACCGACGCTTGGAGTGACCCACGGCCGCCTGGGAATATGAAATCTACCACCTCGGTTCGCTGCGCACCCCCGAGGAGACGCAGCGGATCGCTGCTCTCGGCCTCGCCGGCTGGGAACTGGCCGCCGTCGACAGCGGCGCGCTCTACTTCAAGCGCGAGCGCCCGGACGACCAAGCGCCGGCAGGATCGCCTGTCCTAACGGGAGCCGCCTCGGCCGCCGACTGACGGACAGGCTTTCCTCGCCTCGACGCGCAACTGGTCCAGCTCCGCTCCGTTTTCTGGCGCCTCGATGTCGGCACGTGCAGCCGCACGTGCGCTATACTTCCGCTCGCGGTGCGTTCCCCCCGCCCGCACTTGCCGCCGGTTAGCGCGGCGCACGTGCGTGCAACGGGGGAGTTATGGCGCTGGTCGGTCTCTCCGAAGCCGCCCGCTTGACGGGCAAGGCGCACACCACAATCCATCGCGCGATGAAGGCCGGGCGGCTCAGTTTCACGCTGGACGGGACGGGTGAGCGCCAGATCGACACGACCGAGCTTGCCCGGGTGTTCGGGCTGAAGACCACCAACGGCGCCGGATCAGGCGCTATTGCTTCCGACGTGCAGTGGAATGCCACGCACGTGCGCGAGGTCGAGCTGCTGACGCAACAACTCGCCGATCGCGACACGACGATTCGCGATTTGCGCTCCCGGTTGGACGCCGAGGCCGAGGAGCGGCGCCGGGTGCAGGAGCGCTTGACCGCGCTGCTGACGCACCGGCAGGCGGGCTCGGTGCCGGCGGTGCAGAAAGTGGAAACGGTTTCCGATTTGCGCCGCCCGTGGTGGCGAGGGTGGTTCAGGTGAACTCGGTCTTTTTTCGTTAAGCGGGTTGATACTTCCGATAAGTGTTTCCATCTCCTCGAACCGAAAGAAACACTTATATCGAAGGTACACTGCCGATGAGCAAAGGCCCCGGCAAGATCGAGCGCGCTGTCGCCGCTCTCTTTGCCGACCCGACCCGCACCTGGACCGCCGAGGATCTCGCCGTCGAGGTCTATGGTGACGAGCGCGGTTGGCCCGACCAAAACAAAGGCCACCGCGTCGCGGTGCTGCGCGCCGCCCGCCGGGTCGCTGCCCGGCTCGGCTGGAGGCATGACAACCTGCACGGCACCGGCACCGGCACCATGCTGTTCTACCGCGCCGACAACGAGACGAGCTTCGTGGCGATGCGGCTGCGCCGCCGGCAGCGCTATATCGGCTCGGCGGAAGCTGCCGAATGGGTTGCCGAAGAGCGCTGCAGGGGCCAGCCATCCAACAACTCGATCCAGCCGCACGACTGGGACGACTGGCGCACTGAATTCGGCATCGCCGCGCTCGACCAGGAGGGCGACGCGGCCGGTGCGGCGAGGCTGCAGCAGCAGCTCGACGCGGCTCAGCGGGCGCGGCAGGCGCGGAGGTAAGTGTTTCTTTCGGTTCGAGAACAAAGAAACACTTATTGGTCCTGCGGCGCCGTGGGTGTCCCGTTCTTTCATCGGTCGACTTCGAGGTCCTGCCGCAGCCGCGCTCGTCTAGGCGCTCGCGGGCGACGCGAAGAGGACCCTTCCGTCAGTCCGGCCGGTCATTGCGACCATCGTAAAATTTGCTCCTTCAGTTTGCCAATACCTCTAAGACAACGGGTTCTTGTGAGGTCTCGGGTTTCTGGGCAGCCGCTCTCCATTGCAAGAAACTCTGGTGTGGTCAGATTGCGGGGTGCTGTAGCTGCTTCTGTCGCGCCGGGAGCAAACATCGGTCGTAGCTTGTCAGTGCCCGCGCCACAGAGGTCGGTCAATGGTTGCGGTAAACTTACGCAACCCAAGATCATAGCTTGGTATTCGTTTAGCGTTATACCTGCTGTCTGTCGCTCGCATTCTTCATCTATAGCTTGTACAGCTTGGCTATCTTGCTTCTTAGCGGTTGGTAAATTTGAAAACCCCGTTGTGATACATCGCGTAAGTTCGTTGTAAGTAGCCTCCGGTTGCTCTGCAAGTGGCCCGGTAGTTACGAAGCCCACCGCCATGGCCGGTCGTACCACAAGCCAAAACGCTGCCGCCGCGATCCATAGCCGCCCAAGGCCTCGACGAACCTTCACGACGTGCCCGTCAAGGTCACTTCCGCCCCGGCATGGACGGATAGAGGTACTGGGCCAGCCGCTGGTCGCGGCGCTGTGGCCGCTCGCCCTGCGGCAGCTTGCTCTTTAGCCGCCCCATCTCCTCGATCAGATCGAGGATAATCACGGTCTGCCGTCCCACCCGGCGATCGCCGCGCATCTGCTTGTTGAGCCCGTCGAGAGTCAGTCCGAGCCGCTCTGCGGCGCGCGCATAGGTCAAGCCCAGGCGTTTGATCCGCGCCCGCAACTCGTCACCGGGAAAGGTCCGGGTTTGCGCCATTTTCCTTGCGCTCACAGAGACATTGGCCATATATACGATGTCTCCTAAGGGACGCAAGAGCGAGATGCCGTCACGGATGGTAGCCGTGGCGGCATCTCTGACCACCATCGCGGAAGGACCACGACAATGGCTGAGGACACCGTAGAGCAACGGCTCCAGGCGAGCATCGCGATAATCCGCGAGGAGATGGCGACCAAGGCCGACTTCGAGGTCGCGATTGCGACCGCCGTCGCCGGGCTCGGCACCAAGGACGATCTCGCCCAGTTGAGGCGCGACATCGAGGCCGAGTTTGTCGGCATCGCGCGCAACGTCGACATCGCCGCTTTGCAGCGCCTTGTCGAGCAGGCGATCCGCAACACCGCCGACCTGCGGACGCTGCAAAATTTGCAGTACCAAACCCTGGCGATGCACGTTCAGCCGCTGGCCGGTGTCCCCGCCATCCTCGGCGACATTGTCGGCTTGCTGCAACGGCTCGTCGACCGGGTCGAGGCGCTCGAAAATCCGTCTCCACAGGCGGAGTAACGGGCATGGCATCGGTCTACAAGCGGACCTGGCGCGGCCAGGACGGCAAGATCCGTGTGCGCTGGTGCGCCGCCTACAAGGACCAGCACGGGCGGCGGCATAACCGCGGCTTCAAGGCCAGGAAGGACGCCAAGGCGTTCCTCGTGCTCACCGAGGGCGAGATCGTCCGCGGCATTCACACGCCCGAAAGCGTCTCGATCACCGTCGCTGAGGCGGCCCGGCTGTGGCTCAAGCGCGGCGAATTGGAGAAGCTCGAACGATCCACGCTCAAGCAATATCGGAATCATGTCGACCGTCACATCGTGCCCTTGCTCGGCGCGGTGAAGCTGGCCAAGCTCTCCACACCCGTGGTCCAATTGTTCCGCGACAAACTCCTCGAAACCCGGAGCCGGGCGCTCGCCCGGAAGGTCCTGGCCAGCCTCAAGTCGATCATCGGCGAGGCGATGCGGCGCGGCCATGTTGCGCAGAACACCGCAACCCCGGTTGCCGTCGACACCAAGAAGCGCGAGCAGGGCAAGCTCGTGGTCGGTGTCGACATCCCGTCGCGCGAGGACGTGAACCTCCTGATCGAGCACGCTAAGGGACGATGGCGGCCGTTCTTCGTCACCGCCGCGCTGACCGGGATGCGTGCCAGCGAGCTGCGCGGGCTAACCTGGGCCGCGGTCGATTTCGAGCAGCGGGTGATGCACGTCCGCCAGCGCGCCGATCTCTGGGGTACGATCGGCGCGCCCAAGTCGGCGGCCGGCGAGTGCTCGATCCCGATGTCGCCGATGGTCGTCAACACCTTGCGCGAGTGGCAGCTCGCCTGCCCGAAAGGCCGGCTCGGGCTGGTCTTCCCCACCAATAACGGGACGGTGCAAAGCCACGCCAATATCGCCACCCGCGTCTTTGAGCCGCTACAGCGCTCTCTCGGGCTCGTGGACGCGCAAGGGCGCCCGAAGTATGGCCTACACAGCCTCCGTCACTTCTTCGCGAGCTGGTGCATTCAACAAGGCTTTTCGCCAAAGCGGCTGCAAACCCTGTTGGGGCACTCCTCCATCACCATGACCATGGATACCTACGGGCATTGGCTGCCCACGGATGAGGATGACCACGCGAAGTTCGCGGCGGGCGAGCTGCAGATCCGGGCAGCGGGAGCGACAGTGTGACCCCGCGGCTTGAGCCGCGGTTGCTGCTCCTTTTGCGTTGTTCTCGTAGTGTCTGTCAGCGCGGCGCGGCTGGCGATGGCGGCTGGGCAGTTTGAGGACGGTAATGCCCTTTACGGCGCGTGCTTCGACCAGACCTCCACCAAGCGGGGCCTTTGCTTGGGCTACATTCGAGGCATTGCCGACGCCCTGAGCAGCAACGCAATTAACGGATATACGGCATGCTTGCCGAACAATGTGAAGGTCGGCCAGGGTGACGGATGTTGTAACGCGATTTCTCGCCTCACACCCGGAAAGGCGACATCTGGGGGCCGCCGGCCTGGTCGCTTTGGCCCTCTACGAAGCTTTCCCGTGCCGATGATGCCAACGTTGCGCAACCTATCGCCATCTATCCCGTCACTGGAGGACGACCACGCTAAATTCGCCCAGGGCGAGCTGAAGATCCGGGCGGCGGGAGGTGCTCCATGAGCAGACAAGCGAAAGTGCAAGGAGGATCAGCGATGCCGAAGGTGATCAAGGACATGACCGCGCTGACGCGGGCGATCGAGGAGCTGTGGAGTGAGCATCCCAATGGCGCTGACGCCGACAGCGTCTATGACGCGGTGTGCAGCAAGTTTTACCGGCTCGCCCCGGAAGTGACGGAAACTCTGGTCTGCGCCGCGCTCTACAGCCTCGTCCAGAAGATCGGCGACAGCCTCGACGACATGGGTTCGCTCTATGCGGAACTAGCCCGCCGCGAGCGGCGGCCTAGGCGAAGCTTACGCAACTGATGCAGCGGCACGCTCTCAAAGAAGCCGACCCTGAAGGGACCGCGTGATGCCGGTTGCCGAAGCCCGCTCTGGGGCTCGTGGACGCGCAAGGTCGCCCGAAGTACGGGCTGCACAGCTTCCGTCACTTCTTCGCGTCCTGGGCCATCGAGCGCGGTTTTACGGCCAAGCGGCTGCAGGCGCTGCTCGGCCACAGCTCGATTCAGATGACCTTCGACATTTACGGCCACCTATTCCCGAGCCTCGAAGACGACCACGCGAAATTTGCCGCGGGCGAGCTTGAGATCACTGCGGCGCGGGCGACCGAAGACGCGGCATGAGCGAACTCAATCCGCTTCTGTGGAAGCAAGAACATCGCATTGCTTTATGGGTAGCCGCCGGCATTGGTGGAGTACTTGGCCTGGTGCGCGGTATTAGTTCCGCGTCGCCGTTCTTGGACGTCTGTCCCGCATTTTATGGGGTGTGGTTTACTTCAGTATGGTGCAGGCACGGCGTGCTGTTTCCTTTACTGGGCTGGCCAGTATTTGGAGCTTTGCTAGGTGCTGCCATTGTTTACGTCTGGGGCTTGATGCGAGCCTGAAACGGATGGCATCGAAATCATTGATCCTCGCTGCTGCGATCATTGGTGTTCTGCTGGCCGCCGCGATCCTGATCGTCTTCCGCTGGCAGATCAGCGCGGTCCAAGGATTGCCCAAGGAAACGGGGCCCGGGCTGCAAGGATACGTCTACCGGCTTGATCGCTGGACGGGCAGCATCACCGTCTGCTTTGGGGGGATACCGGCAGTTCCTCCCGGGACTGCTGGGTATTCGTCTTGTCTAAAGATCCCGGAATGACGTGTCGTGGGCGCCGCCCGAAATGTGGAATTCTTCAAAACCGACATCAAAACCGCCGCCGGGGCGCTCCTGGCCAGTAAACCGGCCAGCCGACTGACGGAGGCGCTATCCCCGCGTCAGGTGCTACCTGACGGTCAGAGCGCGCCTGTAAAGGGCCCAATCGACGGCGGTCGCGGTTCCGGCATCCTGGCGGGCGACGATCGCCGCGCGCTCGCTGTCTGACAACCGCACTCCATTCGGATCAGCGTGCTCTCGTTGGAGAGCAAATTCGGGCTTCTCCGTCTGCTCGGGCGGTGCCTGGGGGGCCTTCTCTGAGATGACTTGCGCGCCGTCGAGGCGCGCTCCGTCTTTCTGTTTCTCTCGGTTCTGGGGTCCAGCCGGATTTTCCGACTTACACCAACCACGGCGGCCCGGCTCGCGATCGAGCGGGTCGGTGAAGCGGTAACCGTTCGAGGTTCGGATCACCTGCCACACCGATCCCCAGTGACCGAACAGGTCCTGCTCGCGGCGACGGGTGCGGGTCAGCCGATGCACCCAGGTTAGGAGGCCGGCGTCCTCCAGCGCGGCGATCGCGACGCACACGCTGTCGCGGTGACACTTCGCGGCCGCCGCGATTCGCTCGTAGGAGGGGAAGCAGCGGCCGCCGTCGTCGGCGCTGTGGAAGCGCCACAAGAGCGCGCGCAGCACCCGCAGCGTCGCCCAGGTCAGCGGGCCTTGGTGCTGCCGGGGCTGACGATTCGCACTGTTGTAGGCCGCCGCCGCGACCCACAGGCGGGCCTTGGCGTTGCCGTCGAGCCGGTGTGATGGCGCCGGGCCGAAAATCTTCTCCCGGCGAGGCCGCAGATGACGCGGCAAAACAAGCTTCAATGCGGGCTCCTCGCCCGCGTCAGGCACAGACCTTCCCTGTCAGCGGAAAATCACCGCTTGACTGCCGGTCGGATTGTCGGGGAAGCTGATGCCTGCCAGAGCACAGTTTCCCCGGTTCGACCGGATGCAAGGCCCGCCCCTCGGCGGGCTTCTGCTTTTCTGGGCTGTTGGGCTCCCAGAGAGTTGACGACAGCCGACGAGCTTGCCGCCATCGGGCGCTACGTCCAGTACGGTTGCAGCAGGGCCGCAGAAACCCTGGCGGCCCGCGCGCCCAAATCCCTCACGGTGAGCAGCTCGGCGGCGAATCAAGCGGCCTAAATCCGGCCTGCCGGCGTCATCCTATTAATGAAGGGTGGCGCTGATTCGCCGGCAAATTACCAACCGTTGATAATTTGAGCCCGACGACCGCCAGGGTTTCCGCGGCGCTGCTGCAAGCGCAGTGACGCAGCCACCAATGCCGGCAAGCTGACAGGCTGTCGTCAACTCTCTGGAGCCCGATAGCCCAGAAAAGCAGAAGCCCGCCGAGGGGCGGGCCTTGCATCCGGTCGAGGCCGGGGAAACTCCATCTGTGGCAGGACGGAGCTTTCCCGACATCGCATCCGGCCGTCAAGCGGAGAATTTCCGCTGACAGGGAAGGTCTGTGCCTGATGCGAGCGGAGAGGAGCCCGTTTGCAAACATTTGTGCCGCGTCACCTGCGTGCGCGGCGGGAGAAGATCTTCGGCCCGGCGCCCTCATATCGGCTCGACGGCAACGCCAAGGCTCGCGTGTGGGCGGCGGCATCGGCCTTCAACAGGGCGAATCGGGTGCCGCGGCAGCACCAGGGTCCGCTGACCTGGGCGTCGCTACGGGTGCTCAGAGCGCTGCTGTGGCGCTTCCACGGCGCCGATGGCGGTGGTCGGTGTTTTCCCAGCTATGAGCGGATCGCCGTCGCCGCAAAGTGTTGTCGCGACAGTGTCTGCGTGGCTATCGCCGCCCTCGAGGAGGCGGGCCTGTTGACCTGGGTGCACCGAATCACCCGGGTTCGTCATCGAGAGCGCGACCTCTTCGGCCATTGGGGCAGCGAATGGCGGGTGCATCGAACCAGCAACGGCTACCGGTTTCTCGACCCGCTGGAGCGCGAACCGGGCGACCCGAAAGCTGGTGCCCTCCTGTCGACCATCGAGCGGGCGGCATTGGTGGCGCGGCTCGATACGAGGCCCAGCAAGGCCGATTGGGACCTGTGGAACCGCGATCTGGAGGCCCGGATCGCCTGACACGGGCCTTCCCGGTCAGGCGCGGCTTCTGCTCCGCCGGGCCGGGATGCGCGAGCAGTTTACCGACGGTGCCCAGGTCGGGGCAGGACGACGCGGTTACAGGTGATCAAGTGCCTGCCTACGCCGGCCATCGACCGCGCCTTTGTCCACACGGACGCCTGCCCTCGCCCGCCGGATTGTTCCGTCGCGGGGGTAGCTCGTCCGAGAGATTCTATCCGGCCTGCCCATGGTTTAGGCAACGCCGAGCCGGCATGAAAACTGCACGACTAATTTGGGGTCGCCGCACGATTTGCTCAAAACTGCACGCTAAGCGACTTGCGGCAGGAACGCCGCGCGAACATCACGTAGCGGCCGGAAGCCGGTGCCGGGATTGTTGTCGTTCCAGATGTCAT
>Ga0306923_10000205_pt1 | contig 42870 bp, 39 predicted proteins | sample sta12Can44000108_FD_203841 | JGI IMG/M metagenome (GOLD analysis project Ga0306923, IMG submission 203841) | Lab enrichment of tropical soil microbial communities from Luquillo Experimental Forest, Puerto Rico - statanox.12C.anox.44.000.108 (v2)... | ecosystem: Environmental > Terrestrial >... | reverse complement strand
GATCGGCAATGTATGGCTTAAACAAATTGTACTTGTTAATGGAAAAACAGCACAATCGTGGCCAAGACGGAGCCGGAATTGCTACTGTTAAATTAAATGTAGAGCCGGGATACCCTTTTTTATACCGTTTAAGAAGTAATGCCAATCAGCCAATAGCTGATTTGTTTTTTAAAATAGGTCAGGAAATTGCAGATCTTGAAAAATATCAACCGGATATCAAAAAACATCCGGGTTTAATGAAAGGCCATTTGCCTTTTATGGGCGAATTATTAATGGGGCATTTACGTTATGGCACACAGGGAAAAAACAATGTAGAATTTTGTCATCCCTTCATAAAAAGAGATATTCAACCGGGAAGGAATATTGCATTGGCCGGAAATTTTAATTTAGTAAATACAGACGAATTGTACGATCTGTTGAATATTACTCCGGGAGAATTTCAAAAACAAAGTGATTTAGCTGCAATGATGGAAGTAATTCATTATTTCTTAGTGAAAGAAGATGAAGCACATCCTAACGATGCAGATCTTTCCATCGTTTTAAAAAAATCTGCTCCTTTATTTGATGGAGGTTATACCATTGGCGGTTTAATTGGCAACGGGCACAGCTTTGTAATGCGTGATGCACATGGCATACGCCCCGCTTATTATTATATTAATGATGATTTTATTGCTGCAGCCAGCGAACGTGCTGCTCTTAGAACTACTTTTAATGTTGGAGAAAATGAAGTAATGGAACTAATGCCGGGCAAAGCAATTATTGTGGATGATGAAGGCAATTATAAAATTGAACAAATTCTTGAACCGAAAGAAAGAAGAGCATGTTCTTTTGAAAGAATATATTTCTCCCGTGGCAGCGACGAAAAAATTTACCGCGAAAGGATTGCATTAGGTTATCATTTAAGTAAACGTGTTTTAGAAAATATCAGTTACGATTTAAAAAACACGATTTTCTCCTATATTCCAAACACCGCGGAAGTTGCATTTTATGGTTTGGTAAAAGGAATGGAAGATTATTTGAATAAAAGAAAAGTTGATCGCATTTTAAGTTGGGGCAACGGAATTGATCCCGAAAAATTAAGTGAAGTTGTAAACAGAAAAATACGCCAAGAAAAAATTGCTATCAAAGATGTAAAACTGCGAACTTTTATTACAGAAGATAGTAGCCGCAATGAAATGGTGCAACACGTTTACGATATTACTTATGGCACCGTTAGAAAAAATGAAGATACTTTGGTGGTGATTGATGACAGCATTGTACGCGGCACAACTTTAAAAGAAAGTATTGTGCGAATGCTGGCCCGTTTAAGCCCTAAAAAAATTATTGTTGTTTCTTCTGCTCCACAAATCCGCTATCCGGATTGCTACGGAATTGATATGAGTAAAATGGGTGATTTTATTGCATTTCGTGCTGCTTACGAATTAATTAAAGAACGTAGTATGCAAGATTTATTAGTTGAATTATTGGATAAATGCAAAGATCTGCAACGCAATAATCAATTACATGTTGAAAATGTTGTTCGCCAATTATACAAACCATTTACAACAGAAGAAATTTCATTGAAAATTGCCGAATTAATTACACCACCCGAAATAATTATTCCGGTTGAAGTGATTTATCAAAATATTGAAGACTTGCACGAATCTTGTCCAACTAATACCGGCGACTGGTATTTTACAGGTAATTACCCAACACCCGGCGGCAACAAGGTTTGTAATAAAGCATTCATGAATTTTATGGAAGGGAAAAATGTAAGAGGGTATTAGAATAAGTACGAAATACGAGTTTAGATTTGAGTATGAAACAATTACTTATTATTCGTCATGCAAAAAGCAGTTGGGATTTTTCTGTGATGAACGATTTTGACCGTCCGTTAAACGAACGTGGCCACGCCGATGCTCCAAAAATGGCAAAAAGATTACTCGACAAAAAAATAGATATTGATGCCTTTATTAGCAGTGCCGCTAAACGTGCATTAACCACCGCAACATATTTTGCCGAAACTTACGATGTAAAAAAGAAAGACATTATTAAAGTGGACGAATTGTATCATGCACCGGTTAAAATGTTTTATACTGTTATTACAACTATTAACAACAAGTATAATACGGTTGCCATTTTTTCTCACAACCCGGGCATAACAGATTTTGTAAACGAACTTACCGATACGTCTATTGATAATATGCCTACCTGCGGCATTTATGCCATTGCAATAAATACAAACGACTGGAAAAATTTTCGCACAGCAGGAAAAGATTTTTTGTTTTTCGATTATCCGAAAAATGTTCAGTAAACAACAAAGTGTACAAGTGTGCGACGCAACAGGAGCGTCTTGCTTTTACAACAGCCGGATAAACAATTTTTTAAGTACTTTTTTTCCGGTTTACTAAATACACACCACTGAATATTAATACGGCAGAAACTATTTTATACATATTTAAATGCTCGCCCATTAGTACTATGGCAACAATAGCCGCAAATACGGGTTGCGTATAAATGTAACTTCCGGTGGCAGATGCACCAATTACGGCAATGCCATAAATGTTAAACAGGTATGCTACAAATGTGGCTCCTATACAAATGAGCAGCAATGTAAGCCAGTGGCCTGTTTGAAAGGTTTGCCATGGTGTATGCATAAACGATGGTAGCGCAAACGGCAACATAATAATAAAGCCAAAAGTAAATATCCACCGGATGATGCTTACCGGGCTGTATTCCTGCATTAACGGCCTTACCAACACCATATAGAATGCGTAAGAAATAGCGTTTAACAAAATCATTAAATCGCCCCACAAAACATTTTTTCCAATATGCGAACTATCTTTCATTAGAATTAAAATAGCGGCACCGGATACGCCTAAAACCAGTCCTGTTATTTTAGGTAAGCTTAGCCTTTCTTTTAAAACCCATGCTGCAATAAATGTTATAAAGATGGGCGTTCCCAGCGATAGTAACGATGCATGAATAGATGTTGTTAACGATAACCCTTTTACAAATAATAACTGATTAAATACGACACCCGTTAAAGCACAGACAATAAAACGCAGTATATGCTTTTTTTTAATAGCAATTTTAGACGGATTAAAAAGATACAAAACCCAGAATAAAATAAGTGCCGTTGAAACCCTTGCCATATTTAATGCAATAGGTTGAATATGCGACGGTACAACAAATTTCATAGCTGCATAATTTATACCGAATAAAAAGTTTGTTGTTAAAACCGCCAGGTGTGCTTTTGTATTTGCTTGCATGATTTGGCTGCAAAATAAAAACTTTATACGTTAGATAACAACTGCTGCAACTTTTGTTGATTAAAAACGGGGAATGAAATATTGCTGTAATTAAAGCCTGCGGCTTGTTGCATAACATCAGCCAAATTAAAATTGTTTTGTTGTACACAAAAACACAAATGTTGTTGCTGCAATTTTTCGGCTAAATATTCTTGTTCCGTTTGCCCCGGCGTTGGAATAAGAATAGACTTTTTTCGAAGTGATAAAATTTCCATTACTGTGGTGTAACCACTTCTTGCAATAATGTATTCGCTTTGTTCAAGTGCTTGCTGCAAGCGGTTTCCCGTTAAATGATTTTCTATTACGATATTGCCCGCTGCTTTAATTTGCTCACCGGCTTTTGGTTTACCACGTACCAGCAAAACATTTCCTTTCAGTTTTTCTATATCTTTTAAAATTAGTTTTTCTAAAAATGTTCGCTGTGGTTCCGGGCCGGAAATCACAATACAATAATTATACTTTTCTCCGGTTGTTTGTCTCCATTCAAACCGTGATAATAAGCCTAAGTATTCGGTATTAATTGCCGGAGGCTTTACAGGGTGCGACAATACGCCTGCTGCATTTTTGGTACTGTTAACATCTACAACCCAACAATTAGTAAAACGGTTTATATAACTATAATTTACTTTTTGCACCAATGCATCCAACCATTTAAAAGGTGTTTTAATTTGTAACTGATGTGTTATAAAAATACTTTTTATCCGAGGCGAATAAAATCCAAAACGATTATCGCTGATAATTAAGTCAACTTTTTGATGCTGTAAAAACCGTTGCAACCATTGATGCTCAAATTTTATGGCTGCAATAATTTTAGGTACCTGAGCAATAATTTTAAGCATAAAGTTTTGTGGGTTAACGGCATATTTAATATTGTAACCTTTTAAATATACAATACCCAATTCTGCAAACTCTTGTTGCAATACAATCTTTCCGGTTTCGTTGGTAGCAATAATTACATTCCAGTTAAGTTGTTTAAAAGCTTTAATGATAGGTATACAACGTGTAACGTGCCCCAAACCCCAATCGAGCGGAGCAATTAAAACAGTTGGTATGTTAAATTCTTTCTCCAAATATTATCCGTTCTAATTTTTTTAAAGGAAAACCCTAATTTAGTTTATAAGTTATGAAATTGAGATTAAACAAAATATTAATCGTTTTGTTATTAATAGGTATATGCGGAAGTTCATGTTCTGTTTTTTCAAAATCAAATTATAAAAAACATTGCATGTGCCCCGAAAGAAAACCTGTTATATAAAACAAAAATTATTATGAACAGCAACAAAGATTTATTGATACTACCCAAACAGCAAAATCTTTCTGCTGAAGAACTTAAAAAAGAAGTTGATTTTATTTGCCGCATACTTTACTCTGACAAATGCACAAAAGATTTTTTATCTTCTAACGAAATTTTCAACATCAACAATCATAAAACCTACAGAACACCTGTATTGGTTCAAAACTATATTAAAATAGTAACCACATCTTTTGTTTTCCTTATCAATAAAAATTAGTTTTGTTGCCGGCTGCAAAACCTTGTGCAGCTTATGTTGCGTCGCACACTTGTACTTCTCCGGCAAGATCGGCAAATATTAATTTAATTGCTGCAACGCCTTTTCCAATCCTGCAAAAATATCGTTTATATCTTCCCGTTTGCAAGTGCCAACACTCACTCTGTACCATGGGTTATTTTCTTCTGCACCAAATGCAGAAAACGGCACAATAGCCAGTTTTGCTTCGCTTAATATATACGATGTAACATCAGATTGTTTTGCCAACAGAACTCCGTTTGCGGTTTTCTTTCCAACCAAATCAACTTTTACTGTTAAATAGATCGCAGCTTGCGGCGCAATAGCATCAACTGCAAACCCTTTTTCTTTTAAGCTGATAAATCCAGTATAAATGGCCTGCAATCTTTCTTCAATAGCGGCTTTAAATTCTTTTAAATATGCAGTTACATTTTCTTTTTGCACTAAATATTTGGCAACGGCTTTTTGTTCGGCCATAGGTGCCCATGCACCAACATGACTTAAAATTGCTCTCATTTTTCCAATTACTTCTTTAGGACCTAAAGACCAGCCCACACGTAACCCCGTTGATGCAAAGGCTTTGGTAATGCCATCCACAAAAACAGTATATGCTTTCATTTCGGGCCTTAAAGAAACCGGGTTATAATGTTGTGTTGTGCCATACGTAAGTGCCCAATACATTTGGTCGTACAGAACGTATAATTTCTTTTCATCTTCACCTCTCGCTTTATTTTCTTCCAATACCAAATCGCAAATTTTTTCTAACTCATTTTTAGAAAGTGTTGTACCCGTTGGGTTTTGCGGTGTGCACAAACAAAGTAAAGCAGCTCCTTTTATATGCGGTGCAATAGCTGCTGCAGTTGGCATAAAAAGGTTTTCAGGTTTGCATTCAATTAAACAATGCTCAGATTCCGTCATGTGTACATAGTGATTGTTATTCCACGATGGAGCTGCATAAATTACCTTATCGCCTTTATCTACAATTGCTCTGAAAATGGTATAAATCAACGGCCTGCCACCGCATGCAATTTGTATTTCATCCACCGCATAATCCAATCCTTCCCATTCTTTAATGAACAAACTAACCGTTTGTCTTAATTCCAATACACCATCGCCTGCCGGATAGTTGGTATTTTTTGCACGGTAAGATGCTATTATTAGTTCTTCTAACTCTTGTGGAATAGGGAATAGCTTCGGGTCAAAATCTCCAATGGTATAATTATAAATTTTTTCTCCATTTCTGATTCTTTCACTAATCGCATTTCCAAGCTTTACAATTTCGCTGCCGATCAGTGTTTCTGCAAGCCGACTTAATTTATGCTGACCCATACATTCTATTTTGCGTTGGCATCAAAGTTAATGATTACTGCCTCAAAAAATTTTTCATAAAAAATCCCGCCGCAACGGGCAGGATTTTATTTATTGTTTTTGCTGATAATTTTTTTCGGCTTCTTTTGCTTTTTCAAAATCTAAAACAACGCCGTTAATGCAGTAACGTAAACCCGTTGGTGGAGGGCCATCGTTAAACACATGCCCCAGATGTGCTTTACATCTGCCGCATTCTACTTCTGTTCTGTTCATCCCGTGTGTATTATCTGGCAAATAAATAATTGACCCTTTGCTGATGGGTTGATAAAAACTGGGCCAGCCGCAACCACTTTCAAACTTGGTATCGCTTTTAAATAACGCATTGCCACAAGCTGCACAATAATAAGTACCAACTTCTTTAGAATGTTCAAACTCACTGGTGCCGGGCATTTCCGTTCCTTTTTGCCGGGCAATAAAATATACTTCAGGCGAAAGTATTTTTTTCCATTCTTCATCTTTCAACACAACTTTGCCTGTATCTGTTTTTGAGTAAACATGGTTTTTAGGTTGCTGTTCCATAACCGAACGATTATCTTGTTTTGTTTGTGAGTAGCAACCGGTAAATATACCAATTGCCATTAAAAAGTTTATCCATTTCATTGATTGAAAGTTGACTTTATATAATTACGTTTAATAACATCATTTGGTTTACGGGAATAAAGACATTTTTTTCAATCTATCCTTACACATCATTTCAAAATAGCGTGATATTTCTCAATTATATTTCAAATCAGTCACCTTATATTTGTTTTTCACCCAAGGCTTGAAAGTTATATGTTTAATATTATTTTGTTTGGCCCTCCCGGAAGTGGAAAAGGAACTCAAAGTGAAAAGCTGATTGAAAAATATCATTTAAAACATTTAAGTACCGGAGATCTTTTACGCAGCGAAATTGCAGCAAAAACGCCATTAGGCTTAGAAGCTAAGTCTGTAATAGACAAGGGGCAACTTGTACCTGATGAGGTTGTAATTGGAATGATTAGTTCTTCATTAGATAATAACCCGGATGCAAAAGGTTTTTTATTTGATGGTTTTCCCCGTACAGAAGCACAAAGCGAAGCATTGGATAAACTATTGCATTTAAAACATTCAAAAATAGATGTATTACTTGCTTTAGATGTAACTGAAGAAGAATTACTGAAAAGATTACTTAACCGGGGTTTAACCAGCGGCAGAAGCGACGATACAAACGAAGATGTAATTACTGCTCGTATTAAGGAATATCATAAAAAAACCGCAGCAGTAGAAAAATATTATAGCAGGTTTGATAAAGCTGTTAAAATAAAAGGCGAAGGCACGGTAGAAGAAATTTTTGGTGCTTTATGCGATGAAATAAATAAACGCTTATCTTAGAGCTATTGTTTGCAACTATAACCAACTGCTATCCCGCAAAGTTTTTTTCCTTGCGGGATTTTTATATACAACCGATAAAACATTGATTGCATTGATAAGCGTTACTTCAATAACAATGTTTATCCAACAATGTTTTTTTTAACGCTGATATTTATCATATACACCGTTTTGTTAAACCAATAGCTTCGCACACTCAAAAATGAAGCATAGCTTCATTAATAACTTGCCTGCCATATAAACCGAAATTTCACTTTTCGCTAAAGTGTTTTTTCAATTATTATTTACGTTAATTTATAAAGAATGAAAAATTTTTTATTGGTGGTAGTAGCCATAACTACCACCTTTATTACCCTCTCTGCACAAACAGAAAAAATCGTTAACAAACAAGACCAGGCATGGGTAAGCATTAACAGCACTGTACGCTTATCTACCCACTGGGGCTTTATTGCAGATGCCCATGAACGCAGAAATAATTTTTTTGCAGACCCCAGCTTTCATTTTTTACGCGGTGCCGTAAATTATTGGTTGAAAGATAATATAACATTTGCTTTAGGCTATGGTCACATGTGGCTTGCACCAACAACTGCTGGCTGGACAACCGTTCAAAACGAAAACCGTATTTATCAACAGGCTCAAATTATTTCCAAAATAGGCAGTGTAACCATGATGCAACGTTTACGCAACGAGCAGCGTTGGCAAGATAAAATTGTGAACGATGTAAGAACAGGTGATAAAAAATTTACAGACCGCGTTAGATACCTTTTAAATTTTACTATTCCGGTTTTTAAAAACCCTTATTACCCTGCCGCAGTTATTGCCGATGAATTATGTACTCAATACGGAAAAGAAGTGGTGTATAATAGTTTTGAACAAAACAGAATTTTTCTTGGTGTTAAACAAAAAGTAACAAAAGATTTAAGTTTCGATCTTGGTTATATGATGGTTACACAGCAAAAGGCAAGTGGTTATGTTTACGACGAAAACCATACATTTCGCTGGTTTTTTTATTATATGCCCGACCTTAGAAAAAAGAAAAAATAGATTTAAATATTTGGTTGTTGGTTGTTAAAAAAGGTGCAAAAACTAATTTGCACCTTTTTGCTTTTTACAAATCATCATACTCGTATAATGAATCAATATGGGTACCAGCTTTCATATCAAATACAGGTTTTATTAACCCGTCTTTTAAGCCGTACACCCAGCCGTGTATATCGGGCTTATTATCATATTTCCATGCTCTTTGAATAACGGATGTTTTTGCAAGATGCAATACTTGTTCTTTTACATTTAATTCAGATAACCGGTCTGCACGCTCGTCTATATTTTCAATTGCATCCAATTCTTCTCTGTATAATCTGTAAACATCTTTTATATTCCTGAGCCACATATTTAATACATATTTATAATCATGCTCGGTCATAGCGGCTTTTATACCACCGCAACCATAATGACCACAAACAATAATATGTTTTATTTTTAAATAATTAACCGCATAATCCAACACACTAAATAAATTAACATCGGTATGAATAACCAGGTTTGCAATATTGCGGTGTACAAATATTTCGCCGGGTTGCGTACCGGTAATTTTATCTGCCGGAACGCGGCTGTCGCTGCAACCAATCCACAAAAAATCCGGTCTTTGAATGCCAGATAATCTATTAAAATAATCGGGGTCCTCTGCAACCATTTCTTGTGCCCATGCTTTATTTTCCAATAAAAGTTTTTCGTATGGTGTCATTGCTTAAAATTTAATTTGATAAATGTTGTTTGGGAAAATGAATTAAACGATGCATTCCCTTATGATTACTCTTTTTAATTTCAACTTTAATATTTTTTAAATGTGCATGATATAAAAAGTTATTTATTTCTTCAATTATATCCTTATCAATAAAATCAGCTCTTGTTGCATCAATCAATAAAAAAGAGTTTTCGGGTATTGCTTCCAGCTTTGTCTTTATAATTGGTTTATTTAAAAACGAAACATCTTTTCTTAATCTTACCAAATACCTGTTTTCATCGTGTACAACAAGAACTGCCGATTTAAAGTTACTTCTAATCATAAAAAAAAGTCCGACACAGATACCGATGATAATGCCAATAAGCAAATCTGACAATAAAATTGCGGCAATAGTTACTACAAACGGAATAAACTGATCCCATCCTTTTTTATAAAACATTTTAAACAATTGAACTTTTGCCAGTTTATAGCCTGTAAAAATTAATATTGCAGCTAATGCACTTAATGGAATTTTATTTAATATAGTTGGAATAAAAACCACACTCAGCAATAATAATATTCCATGAAGAATGGCAGATGTTTTTGTTTTTGCACCTGCAGCAACGTTAGCAGAACTTCTTACCACTACCGATGTTAAAGGCAACCCACCAATTAACCCTGAACTAATATTTCCTATACCCTGTGCAATCAATTCTCTGTTGGTTGGGGTAACTCTTCTTAAAGGATCTAATTTGTCTACCGCTTCAATACCCAGTAATGTTTCTAAGCTTGCAACAATAGCTAAGGTTATACCCGTAATCCAAACGTCGGTGTTTTTTAAAAAAGTAATATCAGGAAAAGTGAAAAACAAAAAAAACATTTTACTGTCTGTTGCAACCGGCAACGATACCAATTGTTTTGCAGATAAAACATACAACGGATATTTTACTGCAATAACCCCGTTTAATAAAACACCGGCAAATACTGCGATTAACGGGCCTGGAATAAAGTGTAGCCGTTTATGGTTTTTAATAGTTTTGCTTTCCCAAAAAATTAAAATCAGCAAACAAACCGCACCAATAATAATAGCGGCAGGCGTAATAAAAGCAACAGCATTAAAAACTTCAGTAAATGTATTTTCACGACCTGTTTCTATAAATTTTTCATCACCTTCAAAATCCTTATCGTACCCAACCAAATGCGGCAATTGTTTTAAAATAAGAATTAAACCAATGGCTGCCAGCATTCCTTTAATTACAGAATTGGGAATATAATCACCAATCATTCCTGCTTTCATAAAACCAAAAATCACCTGAATAATTCCTGCAATAACCACTGCCAATAAAAAAGCTTCGTAAACCTGCAACTTCAAAATTGCAGTTGCCACAATTACGGTTAACCCGGCAGCAGGGCCGCTTACACTTAAATGAGAGCCACTTAAAAAACCAACCGCAGTGCCACCAACAATACCCGCTATAATACCCGAAAACAAAGGTGCCCCCGAAGCCAATGCCACACCCAAACACAAAGGCAATGCTACCAATACCACCACTATAGACGCAGAAATATCTGCTCCAATATTTTGAATATATTTTTTCATTGTTCTGAAGTAAAAAGATTAAACCAAATTATTTATGTAACCGGCATTTGTATTGCATGGCATCATCGTTGCCACGCTCGTTTCATCGTTCCCGTAAATAGCAACAATAAATCAGCCGGTTCAATAACACATTAAATTATAAAGGAAACCTGCCTTAGCAATTGGGCGGCGGCACATGAATTTCGGTAGAGTAATTAGAAGGAACTTTATCGGAGTAATGCAAATAATGATTTGTTTCTGCAAGTAAATAAACACTTTCAACCTGAAAAAAGGTTAAAAGAAAATCGCTTTTAGAACTTATTTTTTTAATCGTATCTTTTTCTACATCGAACCCATGCGGAATTTCTTCGTTTAATTGATTGCTGCACAGCAAAGCGCCTACCTGCATTACAGGCAATACTTGAATAGCCAGTACAATCAATAAAAACATCCCGATGAGCTTTTTAATCATATCGACACGAAAATATCGTCTGCATTTTTTAAAAAAGAATTTACAAAATGTTTTAACAGAAATATGACAAATAAAAAAGGTGCAATTAATTGCACCTTTTTTATGAAATAAGTAAACCAATTTTAAATATTCAATCCGCCGCAGGTACTTATTACCTGCCCTGTAATATAACTGCTCATATCGCTTGCAAGAAATAAAGTGGTATTGGCAACTTCTTCTGCCTTACCAAAACGGCCCAAAGGAATTTTCTTCAAAAATTCTTCTGCAGCGGCACCTTCTTTCAAATAGTGTGTCATATCGGTTTCAATAAAACCCGGTGCTATTGCATTGCAACGAATGTTACGGCTACCCAATTCGTGCGCAACAGATTTTGTAAAACCAATAATACCAGCTTTACTTGCTGCATAGCTTGATTGGCCTGCATTTCCACGGATACCAATAATTGAACTCATATTAACAATACTTCCTGCTTTTGCTTTCATCATCGGGCGGATCACTTGCTTCGTCATATTAAAAACACTTTTCAAATTAATATCCATTACATCATCCCATTGTTCTGCTGTCATGCGTAATAACAAGTTATCTTTCGATATGCCTGCATTATTGACGCACACATCAATCTTTCCAAATTCCTTCAACACATCATTCACAAAAGTTTCACATTGCGTATAATCGCCTGCATTACTTTTATATGCTTTTGCTTTTATGCCTAATGCCTGCAATTGTGCCTGCAATGCAGCCGCTTTTTCTGCACTGCTATCACTTACGTAAGTAAATGCAATCGCAGAGCCCTGTTCTGCTAATTTTAAAGCAATGGCTGCACCAATACCGCGTGCAGCACCTGTTACTATCGATACTTTTCCTTCAAGAATTTTCATAATACAATTTTAGAACGCCAAATATATTAACTACTCCGTAGTTTGTAATTAATAAATATTTTTACACTTAAATGAAGTCTGCTCTAACAGTTGAAAATATTTTAACGGCCACATTTGTTATCGAAACAATCTGTATTACCTATGGCCTTTTATTTGGCTCATTAATGCCCTTTACGAGCATCCTGTATTTTTTGTGCGGAATATTAATTAGTGTTCTTCTTTTATTTTTGCCAAGGGCAAAACAATCGTTTTCCATCAAACAAAATGCACGGCATTTATCTACACTTTCATTCAGAATAGTAGCTATTGTAATAATGGCAGTTCAATTAATCTATTTTACAACAAAGTGGATTGATGATGCCCCGATAGATTTTCATGATGCAGATATGTTGCCTGTTATGCAGGTAATGGCAAAGAGATTTGCTGCAGGAAATTTTTCGCATATCTATGATATTATTCCGGAAATATGGAATGGGATGCGGCCTGTTTATTTACCGGCTATGTGGATGCCATTTTCATTAGCCATCTTTGGAAACTTTGATGTACGTTGGGTTACCTGCATTTTATTAATCATCACTTTTGCCATTTTTATTTTTGTATTTCATCCATCACATCAAAAAAAAGTATCGCCCTATATTTTAGGTTCGGCCTTTATGTTGTTTTGGTGGTTATCAACTTCTCAAAACAATGGCTTAATTCCTTATACCGAAGAAGGTGTTGTAATATTTTATTATGTTATTCTAACACTATGTTTATTAAACAGAAATATTTGGCTGATAGCTGTTGCAACTGTTTTATGTGCATTAAGCAGATATGCTTTTATCGGATGGATTGTTCCTTTCGGTTTGATTTTATTCTATAAAAAAAGAAGTGTTTTATTTTTTAAATGGATGACTGCAGGATTGATACTGGGTTTATTGCTTACCATTGTTCCATTTGGATGGAAACCTTTCTACGACTCGCTTTCACTACCGGGCCAATACATTGATTTTGCGGCAAGAGTTTGGCACGATTCGCCAAATGTTTTTTATCAAAACCCCGGGATGGCAAAATTTTTCGGCCCAGCCAGGATTGAACTGCAACACAAACTATTGATCATTTTAAGTTTTACCATTCCTTTATTATTTGCAGCATTTGCGTTTTGGTTAAAAGAAAAAAGGAAATATAAAATTCATAATATTTCTTTGGCAACACTTAAAATATCGCTGGTTATTTTTTATAATTTCATTGATGTGCCTTATTTGTATCTGTTCTACACATCATCTTTTGTGAGTTTGATTTTTGTTGGATATTTTGTTTCGAGAGAGAAGAAAGAGTTGGAAATAAATTAAATCATTGCCATAATCTCATCGATATATTTCCTGTTGTTACTTAACCGTGGTACTTTGTGTTGCCCGCCCAGCTTACCTTTGCTGCGAAGCCATTCGGTAAAAATTCCTTTTTTTAAAGTACGAACAATAGGCAGTCTTAACGCAATATCTTTATGACGTTTAGCTTCATAATCGCTGTTTACCGTTTTTAACGCATTGTCCAATTCATTTGCAAAAGCATCCATACATAATGGTTCTTTTTCAAATTCAATCAACCATTCGTGTGCGCCATTACCATCATCGCTAAAGTAAACCGGACCTGCGGTATAATCGTTTACAACCGAATTTGTTTTTTCACAGGCAACGGCAATGGCATTATCGGCATTATCAATAATTAATTCTTCTCCAAAAGCATTAATAAAATGCTTTATTCTTCCGCTTACTTTTATTCGGAACGGATTGAGAGAGGTAAATTGAATGGTATCGCCAATTAAGTATCGCCACAAGCCGCAATTGGTAGAAATTACGAGTGCATAATTTTTATTTAATTCCACTTTACTCAAACCAATGGTATGCGGATTTTCTTTTCCATATTCTTCAATAGGCATAAACTCATAAAAAATACCGTGATGCAAAAACAGTAACATCCCTTCTTCATCAGGAATATCCTGCCCTGCAAAAAAACCTTCGCTGGCATTGTATGTATCTCTGTAATTAACACCTTCGCCCATTATTTTTTTAAACTGCTCTCTATAGGGAGTAAACGAAACACCGCCATGCAGGTATAATTCCAGATTAGGCCAAACTTCTTTTATAAACTTTTTTCCGGTAATTTCTAAAATGCGTTTACATAAAACCAGTGTCCAGGTAGGTACTCCGGAAATTGAAGTAACGTTTTCATGAATAGTATTTTGGGCTAATTGTTCAATTTTATTTTCCCATTCATCCATCAATGCAATGGATAATTCCGGTGTTCTTATCCAACTACTCCATACCGGAGTATTCTGTAACAGTACCGCACTCAAATCGCCATAATGTGCTTCTTCATTTAATGAACTGATTTGATGGCTGCCGCCAATAACCAAACCCTTTCCGGTTAATAAATCACTTTCGGGATTATGGTTATAATATAATGAGAGCTGATCTTTTACACCCTGATAATGGCAATCTTCCAAGCCTTCTTCTGTAATGGGAATGAACTTACTTTTATCGCTTGTTGTTCCGCTACTTTTAGCAAACCAAGTTACAGGTGTATCCCATAACAAATTTTGTTCGCCGGCCATTAAGCGTTCTATATAAGGTTTTAAATCGCTGTATTCGTGAATGGGAACAGCTTTCTTAAACTCTTTTACGGAAAACAATTTATTCATTCCGTATTTTCTTCCCAATTCGGAGTATTGCCCGTGAGTTACCAAATCCTGCAACACTTCGCGTTGTGCTGCAACGGGGTCTTGCATCCATTGTTCAATTTTCCAATGACGCAATCTTGCTAATCTTGATATTGCCGGACTAAGCAGTTTCATGGTAGTACTGTGGTTCAGCAAAATAAGAAATCAATGGCATTTAGAAAAGGATTATTCTTCTGTTGTATCGGTATCAACTGCTTGTTCCTTCAAAAGAGCATTATCTCTTTCCATATCAATAATCCAGTCTTTTCTTCTTAATTCAAAATTGGTACCCAAATATAAGCGACGCACCTGCTCATTATCAGCCAATTCTTCTGCGGTGCCGTGTTTAAATATTTTTCCTTCAATTAATAAATAAGCTCTGTCGCAAATAGATAAGGTTTCATTTACATTGTGGTCTGTAATTAAAATACCAATATTCTTGTATTTTAGTTTTGCAACTACGGTTTGAATATCTTCAACGGCAATCGGGTCTACACCGGCAAAAGGTTCATCTAATAAAATAAATTTAGGATCAACAGCCAATGCACGTGCTATTTCCGTTCTTCTTCTTTCGCCACCACTTAAACTATCGCCATTATTTTTGCGAACATGGTGCAGATTAAATTCATCCAATAAACTTTCTAATTTATCAACCCTTTCTTTTTTTGTAAGTTTTGTCATTTCCAGCACAGCCATAATATTATCTTCTACGCTTAACTTTCTAAAAACACTGGCTTCCTGCGGTAAATAACCAATGCCCATTTGAGCACGCTTGTACATAGGGAGTTTGGTAATGTCTTCATCATCTAAAAAAACACGTCCTTCATCGGGTTTAATTAAACCTACCACCATATAAAAAGTTGTTGTTTTACCAGCGCCGTTCGGTCCTAACAAACCAACAATTTCGCCCTGTTTCACATCAACACTAACATGATTTACAACAGTGCGGCCTTTATAACTTTTTACAAGTTCTTTAGTATGTATAGTTAAGTTCAATACAAATATTTTAAACAAAAATAGAAGATTATACTAATTGCAAGCAGTTATTCTTACAGCTTAACAAATGGTTATATAAACGGGTGTATGTATATTGCAACAATTTTTTGAACGATGAAAGTAACCGAGCATATAGCCAAAGCAAAAAACACTTTAGTTTCTTTTGAAGTTTTGCCTCCGTTAAAAGGCAAAACCATTACATCTTTATACGATCATTTAAATCCGCTGATGGAATTTAAACCCTCGTGGATTAACGTTACTTATCACAGAAGCGAAACCATGTTTAAGAAAAAAACAGATGGCACTTTTGAGAAAGTTGAAGTTCGTAAAAGACCCGGCACCGTTGGCATTTGTGCGGCCATTATGAACCATTATAAAATTGATGCCGTACCACATTTAATATGCGGCGGCTTTACCAAACGTGAAACGGAAGATGCATTAATTGATTTGAATTTTTTGGGAATTGATAATGTTTTGGTATTACGCGGAGATGCTGCAAAAAACGAAGCTTCTTTTGAAGCAGAACCCAATGGCAACGCTTATGCCATTGATCTTTTAAAGCAGGTGGGCGATTTAAATAACGGAGTTTACCAAGATAAGGATATACAAAACGGCAGTAAAACAAATTTTTGTATGGGTGTTGCCGGCTATCCTGAAAAACATTTTGAAGCACCTAACCTTGAAATTGATTTGAAGCGTTTGAAAGAAAAAGTGGATGCCGGTGCAGAATATATTATGACGCAGATGTTTTTTGATAATCAAAAATTTTTTGATTTTGTGAAAGCATGCAAAGCAATGGATATAAACATTCCAATCATTCCGGGATTAAAACCATTAACCACTAAAAAACAATTATCTGTTTTACCGAGAATTTTTCATGTAGATATTCCTACGGAACTTTCTAACGAAGTAATGAAATGTAAAACAGATGCAGAAGTTGAAACAGTTGGAACAAAATGGCTAATTCAACAAAGCAAAGAACTGAAAGCCTTTGGCGTTCCGGTATTGCATTATTATACTTTGGGTAAACCAAAAATTATTCACGATGTAGTGAAAGAGGCTATTTAAAAGAACGTCCCGTTTTTTTCAACGGGATTTTTTCATTTAATATTCTTCCATGTATTTTGATCCAGCTTAACAGGATATTTTTTTTTCAATTCATTAAGCCATTCCGTTTCAATCAATTGTTGATAATCGTTCACCACAAAGCCACTTGCTTCTTTAAAATTTTTTTGTTCGGGTTTTAAATGAATGGCGGTAACGTAATAAAAAACATAATTATCGTCTTCAATTCTTTTAGGACCAATCAATTCATTTAACTTAAGATCCTGTTGTTTAAATTGTGTAAACTGTTGCGTTTCGTATCTGCTACTATCTGCACTTGCATAAGCCCCGTACAGAGAACCAATGTTTTTCCAACTACCAGGGTTTTCTTTTATTTTTTTTGCAATTTCGTTTGCTGCTTCATTATTTTTTGCCGAAACAATAATAGCCGAAAACCCTTGCTGCCATTGATATTTTATCGCATTTGTTTCATAATATTTTCTTTGCTGTACAGAATCTGCCGAAGCCCTGCTCCATACATGTTTATCCATTACCGAAAATACCAGATTGGCTTCGTTAAATTCCGCTAATTGGTCTTTTGCTTTTGTATTATAAACATCAATATACTTGCGATAATAATTTTCACATTGTAAATCTTCGTAGCGTTTTAGCTGGTCTTTTAAGTTTGCTACAGAAACATTATTTATGCCATGCAAATGATTAATAAAATCTTTTATAAAAAACAGGTTTTCATTCAAAGAAAATAAAACGGTGTTTTCGTTTAACAAAGAAGAATTTGTTGAATGATAATGCAACATACTATCAACATATTTCAGCAACGTGTTTTTGGATAAATCATTTTCTTTAAAATTTAAAACCTTCTTCCATTTTTTAATCAATTCACTTTTGGCAATTAACAATCTTCCTGTACTTTCCAGCTTTTCTTTTAAATACAAATCTTCGGCAAATTTCGGTAAAGAAACCGTTTGTACAAGCTGCACAATATTGTAACCATATTCTGTTGCAAAAGGTTTAGAAAAATCTCCTTGTTTTTTCAAATCAAAAACAGGTTTCTCAAAATTTTCGTTGTATTCGCCAACACCTATTTCAATATTTTCGTTTTGTTTGGTGCTGTATTTTTTTTGTGCTTCTGCAAATGATAATCCATTACGGAGTTGCTGATAAATATTATCGGCTAATAAAGCTGTTTTATTTTTATCTGCTTCATTATATTTCGGCGGAAATGCCAATAATATCTGATTCAATCTTCTTCTTCCAACCGCTTTTCTTACATCAGTCGCTTTAAAAATATGATATCCTAATTTACTTTTATACGGAGCCGAATATTCCCCGGTAGCCAACCCGTACACTATATTTTCAATTTCGTAAGGCAAAGAGAAAACGGTGATATATCCAATATAACCTTTACTTTTTTTGGTTGAACTATCTGTTGCATTTGTAAGAACCAACGAAGAAAAATCTTTTCCTGTTTTAAGTTGATTAAATGCTGCCATTATTTTTTTAAATGCGGCTGCAGTATCGTTTCCAAATTCAATAAAAATCTGTTGAACGAGAATATCTTTTTTACTTCTTTCAAAAGCCTGCTGCAATAATTTTTTTTCGTTTGCTTCTTCGTTAATAATATTGTCTGCAATCTGTTTTTTAAAATTATCGCTTTCTATTTTAAACGATTCGCTTTCAGGTATTTTTTCATCCAGAGCAGCTTGCAGCTTCAGTTTGTAAGTAATAAAAACATTCAGGTAATTTTCCAAAGCCGTTGTTCTATCTGCATTTTGATTGCTATTTTTTTTAAATGCAGTTAAAAACTCTTTAGACGAAACTCTTTTATCGCCATAAGAAAATAATGTTTGCGAATGAACACAGCTAACGGAAAAACACAAAGCAATCGGCCATGCAAAAGCCTTCATGTATTATTATTTATTATTGAGTTGTTTAATTTTTGCAGCAATCAATTCATCAAACTGGTCTAATCCCAATTGTTTGGCAATAATGTTTTTTTGCTCGTCTAATAAATAATAAGTTGGCGTTTTAAATACATCGTACAATTGGCGAAAATTTGGGCGGCCCGCTGCTACATCTGCATCTTTTTCTGTTTTGGGTTGATATACATTTATCCAATCGTTACTCAGGTTTTTTTCTTTGATGAATTTTTTATATTCGGCAATCACATTATCATTCACATTTACACTATACACTTTTACATTCAACGCTTTCCATTTTGCCCTGTAGAAAGAATCTAAACGAGGAATTTCTTCCTTACAATGACCGCATGTAGGATCCCAAAAAGCTACCATTGTAAACTTTGCTTGCAGGTTTTGCAAAGAAATTTTATTACCCGATGTATCCGTTAAGTTTAACAGCGGAGCAGCATTGCCTAATTGGTTTGCCATCATGCTGTAAGCCCTGTCGAATATGGTTTTACGAGATGCTGCATTTAAAAAAGTAGTATCACCTTTGGCATAAAAATTTTCGAACAAATAAATAAAGACTTTATCCTGCCCCATGTATTCCGGGTTAATGTATTTGTTGGTAAACTTCATTAACAGATACGGATACATTTCTTTTCCGGTTCTTGCAGAAAGTAACATGTATTTTATTTCGGGAATAATGGAATCCGATTCCGGTACTACATAATATTTCATGTACTCATCCAGCTTTGCTTCAAAAAAAGGAGTGTGCAATAATCTGTCATCGTTAAAAGAAACATCATCCCAATAATGTTCTTTCACAAAACGATACGGGTAAGTAGAGTCTGCTTTTCCGTTTACTACAGGAATTGCAGGAGCTTCCGGTCTTTTCATGGCAGCCAATAAAGTTGCCAGCAAAGAATTAGGGTATTTTTTACCAATGCTTTCTCTGTAAAGTTGCAATGCCTTATTCTGCTGAGATAATTGTAGTTTAATATTAGAAGAATCCGTTTTTGTTTTGGCAATAAGTAATTGCTGTGTTAGCGAATCGATCTTTTTTCCTTTTTCTAAGGTAAGTTTTGTATAATCTTTAAAAATATCATTATCGGGCGAGCCTATAATTTTTACATTTTCCTTTTTGGCTGTATCGGCAATAATGCTAAAGTGTTGTTGCTTGCCAATTAAGAATTCAAACTGGATGGCATATTGCGGAGAAACAACAAAATAAATACCGCCTGTTAGTTTTTCTTTGCCTTTAAATATGCCCTCGCTTTTCTCGTTCAGCCATGCAGAATCAGACAATATTTTTCCTTTACCATAATGGCTGCCCAGGTAAATCCATGTGTTCTTATACGGTGTGTAAGTAATTGAAATATTTCTTCCTTCGTCAACAACAACAGGTTTTTTAACCGTTTGAGCCGAAGAAAAAAGCGAAACAATTGTTGCTAATACTAAGAGTAATCGGGTCTTCATCAATTTAAAATTATAAGTGTAAATGTAAGTAATTGCTCAACCAAAGAAGATACGCATTGCAAAACAAAATGATAATTTTTTTGTTTATCGACTGCAGTATTTCATGGCATCTTCGTTGTGTCACTCACTTGTGCTGTTTCACACAAAGCGGCAAAGAAAACAAAGCAACAAAGTGTATTAAATTTTTGCTGAACAAAAAATAGTTGCTTTGTGTGAAACAGCACAACTGTGCAACGCAACCCCGGCTCAGTAGCAATTCTACTGCCGGCTACAAAAACATTATTCATTTTGTTTAACAACAATAAAAATATTTTAATCATTCAACACATTATTTTTGCCAACGTGAGAAAACAAAAACAACCGGTTGTTTTAGAAAATATTTTGGTGCAGGATTATGCAGCAGAGGGTAAATCGTTGGCAAAAGTTGACGGTAAAGTTATTTTTATTGAAAATACCGTGCCCGGCGATGTGGTGGATATTCAAATTATTAAAAATAAAAAGGATTGGGCAGATGCTTATCCACTTCGATTTAAAGAATATTCTACGGTTCGTGTTCAACCTTTTTGTACGCATTTTGGAACCTGCGGCGGCTGCCAGTGGCAAATGTTGCCATATAACCAGCAATTGATTTATAAACAAAAACAGGTTGCAGATAATTTAAGCAGAATTGGTAAAGTAGTATTGCCCGAAATACTTCCAATAATTGGTGCAGACCAAACAGAATATTACCGCAATAAAATGGAGTATACTTTTTCGAGAAAAAGATATATCCCTACGGATGAATTCAGAAGTTTAAAGCAACAGGGAATTACACCAAATCCCGAAGGTGGTTTTGGCGGTTTTCATGCAAAAGGTGTATTTGATAAGGTGGTGGCAATTGATACCTGCCATTTACAACAAGAGCCAACCAATTTGTTACGCAAAGCCATTGTAGAATTTGGCATTGTAAACGGATTAACTTTTCACGATGCAAAATTACATGAAGGTTTTTTAAGAAACATCATGGTACGTATTGCAACTACCGGCGAATGGATGGTAAATATTGTACTGGGCGACGAAAGTGAAAAGAAGCGCAAACCTTTACTGGATCATATTTTAAAAACGTTTCCACAGATTACTTCTTTGTTGTATACTATCAATACAAAATGGAACGACAGTATTTACGATCTTAATCCGATAGCTTATTACGGCAAAGGTTATATTGTAGAAAAGCTGGAAGATTATCAATTTAAAATCAGTCCGAAATCATTTTTTCAAACCAATACTAAACAGGCAGAAAAATTATATAGTGTTACCAGAGAATTTGCCGAACTAAACGGCACACAAACTGTTTACGATTTGTATTGCGGTACCGGAAGCATTGGCATTTTTGTTAGCAAAGAAGCTAAGAAAATTGTAGGTGTTGAAATGATTGAAGATGCAATAGGAGATGCAAAAGAGAATGCAGCGTTCAATAACATTTTACACTCTGTATTTATAGCAGGAGATGTAATTGATATTTGTAATGATGATTTTTTTGCATTACATGGAAAACCCGATGTGGTGATAACCGATCCGCCACGGGCAGGTATGCATGAAAAGCTTGTAAAAAAATTATTAGAAATAGAAGCGCCGATGATTGTTTATGTTAGTTGTAATCCGGCAACACAGGCAAGAGATATTGCATTGCTGGATGCAAAATACGAAGTAACCAAAATTCAACCGGTAGATATGTTTCCGCATACACTGCACATAGAAAATGTAATGCAGTTAAAATTAAGAAAGCCTCCAACCCCTGAAGGGGAGTAAGGCTTGTATTGAAGAGTAAAAATCTATTTATAAACGAACTCTTTCGGGAGATAAAATTCCTCTTTTGGGGATAGGGGCTTATGACAGAATTTAGACCTACAAGATTTGAGATATTACCTATTGTGATCAAAAATTTAATGATCATAAACGGATTGTTTTTTTTGGCACAAAACACAATTGGCAAACAGATGATTGATATGGATGCACTATTTGCATTGCATACATTTCAAAGTCCGCTTTTTAAACCATGGCAGTTTGTTACGCACATGTTTATGCATGGAAGTATTGACCATATTTTATTTAATATGTTTGCTTTATGGATGTTTGGTTCTGTTTTGGAAAACCTTTGGGGACCCAAACGTTTCCTCACTTTTTATTTAATTTGCGGATTAGGGGCAGCTTTAGCCCATATGACGGTTCTTTACTTCGAGAGTCAACACATGATTCAATTATTCAATAGCATTAACTCTCAGGCCGATGCCGATTATTTTATTTCTAAATATCCGCCTGTAGCAAACAGCCAAACAATAAAAGATGTTTTCTTCTCACACTTAAACGAAGCCACCATTGGTGCATCGGGTGCTGTTTTCGGATGCCTCGCAGCCTTCGGATATTTGTTTCCTAATACATCTATTTATCTTTATTTCTTTATCCCTATTAAAGCAAAATGGTTTGTTTTATTATATGCCGGATTTGAATTGTACACAGCCATTTCTAATTCTGCCGGGGATAATGTTGCTCATGTTGCGCATTTGGGAGGTGCTTTGGTTGGATTTTTAATGGTTTATTTCTGGAACAAAAACAACCGAAAAACGTTTTATTAATGTTTCGTCGAATCCATTAATATTACATAGCATGAGCATAAAAGAAAATTATACGAGAAGGCAACCATTATTAGGCCAAAGCAATAATGCATTGGTTTTATTATTTGCAATCAACGCATTAATTTTTGTGGCACTTAATTTTTTAAAAGTTGTTTATTTTCTTTCGTACAATGATAATATTGCCGCAGAAACTTTCTTTCACAAACAAATATTAGATTGGTTTACATTACCTGCAAGCCTGGGTAAATTAATCATCCGCCCATGGACAATTGTATTATACATGTTTTCACATTACTCCGTTTGGGGATTGATAAGCACTGTGCTTTGGCTCTGGGCTTTCGGATATTTATTGCAAGATCTTACCGGCAATAAAAAAATATTCCCTATTTATTTATATGGAGGATTTGCCGGTGCTGTTGCTTACTTATTAAGCGTAAACCTTATTCCTGCATTTTATCAAAACATCAATATCATACCCGATCTTATTGGTGGTGGTGCAGCTGTAATGGCTGTTGCTATTGCTACCACAACATTGGCACCGGATTACAGGTTATTTCCTTTAATTAACGGTGGTATCCCTATTTGGGTTTTAACTGTAATTTTTGTAGCAATCGATTACGCTTCTGTTGCCAACTCCAACGGCGCTTATGCCATTGCACATTTAGCAGGTGGTGCTATTGGTTTTATTTTTGTGTATCAATTAAGAAAGGGAAAAGACATGGGCAAGTGGATGAATGACTTGGTTGATTGGTTTAATAACTTATTTAATCCGGATAAAAAGAATAAAATACAATCTAATAAAGAAAAATTATTTTATAAGTCTGATAAAAAACCTTTTTTAAAAACATCCGGTATTTCGCAGCAAAAGCTGGATGAGATTTTAGACAAAATCAATCAGGATGGCTATCACACACTTTCCAGTGAAGAAAAAGAATACTTAAAACGGGCCAGCAAAGAAGAGCTTTGAATAATGTTTAATCCTTCAGCCAATATCTTAAAAAAAATCACCAGTATACTTTGTGCTTTATACAGCATGGTTTATCTGCTGTCTTGTTTAACGCCATTCATTAATCCGATACATTTTTTTCCACTCACTTTTTTATCATTAGGATTTCCATTTTTATTGGTCGGAATGATTTTGCTGTTAATCTTATCGCTATTTATTTTCAGAAAATATTTTTGGTTAATTCTTATCATCATTGCGGTTGGATATAAAAACATTACTGCCATTTATGGATTTAATGGAAAAAAAGAATTTGTGCAAAGCAAGCAGCCTAATACATTTCGGTTGTTATCGTGGAACGTAAATTATTTTTTAGACTGCCGGGTTAAAAACGATACGCCTAATAATCCCCGTAGAAAAATGTTCGATTTTGTAAAAAATTCAGGTGCAGATGTTTTATGTTTTCAGGATTTTTCCAGTTTCTATTCCAAAGAATTTTATCCCAACTTCGAATTTATAAGAGACAGTTTAAAATATCCGTATGCTTATTTTCCTGTTGCCTATGCTTACAATGAGCCTTATGCGCCTCAAAAATATGGCGTGATAATTTTATCCCGTTTTCCTATTGTAGATTCCGGGTACATTAAATACCAGGCCGATGCAGATAGCGAAAATTTTGCCTATGCAGATGTTAAAATTCAAAACAAAACTATTCGTTTTTACTGTGCCCATCTGCGTTCCATGCAATTACACACTAAAAGACTAAACGAGAATGAAACCAATTTTTTAAAAGCAGATACCGCATTAATTCTTCATTCCAATACTTTCAGAAAGCTAAAATATTTTGAGCAAATTCATATTTCACAGGCAAAACAAATTCGTCAATCCATCGACAGTAATCTAAATAAACCATTAATTTTTTGTGGCGATATTAATTCCGTTCCGTCAAGTTATGTTTATCATCATTTAAGAAAAAATTTCAGCGATGCCTTTCTGCAAAACGGTTCCGGCCTTGGCAGAACATACGATAGTCTTTCGTCAACATTACGTATTGATGTTGTTTTCATAAATAACAAACTAAAAGCCACGCAACACAGCACTCCCCGTGTGCACTTATCGGATCATTTACCTAATCTTGTTGATCTTGAATTCCGATAAATCATTTGCTATATTTATACCATGGCAAAAAATGTATTCAGAAAAACAGCTTCATTTTTTTTCATCACTATCAATATTATAGTTGCTCTTTTTTATTTGATGGGATGTGCCACACCTTTTTTTGATGTTTCAATACATCCTGTATTTGGTTTTTTCGGTTTGATGTTTCCGTATCTTTTTCTAATCCTTACTTTTTCTTTTTTTGGCTGGTTGGTATTGAAACCAAAGCTGGCATTGCTTCCGCTTATTGTACTTTTATTCGGATGGAAGCAATTGGGTGTTTTGTTTGCCTTTAATATCAAAGAAGGGTTTACTGCTGAAAAAAATAAAAACGATATCAGAATTGTTGATTGGAACATCAGAAGTTTTAATGGCTTATCGTCTAATAAAAACGCTAAAAAACATGCAAGAGAAGATATTGCAGCCACCATTTTAAGATTACACCCTGATATTATTTGTTTGCAGGAATTTAATACCAGTGCATTTTTTTTAGCGGAAACAGACAATATTTCTTTGTTTACCCAAACACATCCTTATTATTATTTTTCTAAAGATTATCAACGCAAAAAAGGAGCTTATTATTCCGGTTGCATTATCTTTTCAAAATACCCTTTAATTGATTCGGGGCAAGTAAAATATAAACCTGCCGAAAGTTTGATTTTTGCCGATGCGTTAATTGGTTCAGATACAATAAGGGTTTTTAACACACATCTTCAATCTTTCAAATTTAAAAAAGAAGATTACGACGATATTGATAAAATAAAAGAGCAAGACGAAGATGCTTTACTTGCCTCTAAAAATTTATTTCAAAAAATGCGTGTTGCCTTTAAAAAAAGAGGCACACAAGCCAATATTGTAAAAGAACAATTAAGCAAAAGCCCTTACGCATCTGTTATTTGCGGCGATTTTAATGATGTACCTACCAGCTATACTTATTTTCAGATAAAAAATAATTGGCAGGATGCTTTTTTGCAAAAAGGTTTTGGTATTGGCAGAAGTTTTTTAACCTTGGCTTCTACATTACGAATTGATTATATTTTAGCCGATAATAATTTTACCATATCTCAATTTGATATGGTGGATGAAGACCTAAGCGACCACATTTTATTGCTTTCAGACCTTCATTTAAAAAAATAAAATTATCTTAGCGGCAATGAAAATCCTTCACAAATATTGTTGTTGCTGTTACTGTTAATTCAGTCCTGCATTTTCATGCTCAAAAACAACAACATTTTCATTAAATAAGTACAACAAGCTATGCCTCTCAAAGTATATAATTCATTAACCAGAAAGAAAGAACAATTCAAATCAATTATCGATGGTCGTGTAGGAATGTATGTATGCGGCCCTACGGTAAGTGGCGAAAGCCATCTTGGTCATGCAAGGCCATTTATCACGTTTGATGTTGTGTATCGATATTTACTATCCCTCGGTTATCAGGTTCGTTATGTTCGCAACATTACCGATGCCGGGCATTTTGAAGAAGAAGGCCGTGAAGCAGAAGATAAGATTAGCAAAAAAGCGGTGATTGAAAAATTAGAACCGATGGAGTTAGTGCAGAAATACACCAATCTCTTTCATTGGGCAATGAGCCGGTTTAATAATTTGCAACCGAGTATTGAACCAACTGCAACCGGGCATATTGTTGAACAAATAAATATGATTGAACAAATCATTAAAGACGGATATGCTTATGTTGCAAACGGCTCTGTTTACTTTGATGTTGAAAAATACAATACAGATTTTTCGAAGAAAGGATCGCCTTACGGAATACTAAGCGGAAGAAATATTGAAGAACAATTAGATACTACGAGAGATTTAGAAAATCAGGAAGAAAAAAGAAACAGAAACGATTTTGCATTGTGGAAGAATGCGCCGCCCGAGCACATTATGCGTTGGAAAAGTCCATGGGGAGAGGGTTTCCCAGGATGGCATATTGAATGTTCTGCGATGAGTACAAAATATTTGGGAGAGGAATTTGATATTCATGGCGGGGGAATGGATTTACAATTTCCGCATCACGAATGCGAGATTGCACAAAGTACCGTTTGCAATCATAAAACACCTGCACGCTATTGGTTACACAATAATATGATAACCATCAACGGGAAAAAAATGGGTAAGAGTTATAATAATGTAATTAAGTTGAGTGAATTATTTACCGGTTCGCATCCCATTCTTACACAGGCTTATCATCCAATGACCATTCGTTTCTTTATTCTGCAAACGCATTATCGTTCTACTTTAGATTTTAGTAACGAAGCATTGCAAGGTGCAGAAAAAGGATTAAAACGTTTATGGGAAGCGTACGAAAATTTACAAAAATTAGAGGTTAGAAGTCAGAAGTCAGAAGATATTGAACTGGAAGAAAAAATAATTAAACTTTTAGCAGAATTTGATGATTTTATAAATGATGATTTTAATACAGCAAAAGTATTAGCCAATATGTTTGAATTGGTACCAACCATCAATGCTATTAAAAACAAACAGCTACCCGAAAACACTTTGAGTGCTCAAGTGATTGAACAATTAAAAAGTAGATTTAAACGCTACTTCGAAGATATTTTTGGATTAGTTAGCGATGCAAACAATAACCAACAATTAGACGGTGTTCTTCAGTTGCTCATTAATATTCGCAAAGAAGCAAAAACTAAAAAAGATTTTGTTACCAGCGATACCATCAGAAACGAACTCATTAAACTGGGTGTGCAACTAAAAGATGAGAAGGACGGATCGGTGAGTTACAGCTTTTCTTAGGTAAATATTGCTTGCGCAACCGAGTACGTAAATATTTTATGGAGATGGTTTAAATAAAGAAATACTATTTAGTTTTATGGTATTGTTTTTGTGCAAACAAACACTACTCAACTTTCTCCTTATGAAAAAAAAAGTTTTACTTATTATCACTCTTGGAGTAATTTTTTTTAATCAATCTTTTGGCCAGGCTAATAAGGTTGATTCTATTTTGAGTTTATACAGTACCGATTATCAGCCGGAGAAAGTTCATATCCATTTCGATAAATATATTTATAATAAAGGAGAAACCATTTGGTTTAAAGCATATTTAATAACCGGAACCGATCTTTCGGATTTAAGTAAAAACTTTTACGTTGATTTTTTTGATGCGAACGGGAAGTTGCTAAAACATTTCGTAACGCCGGTTTATCAGGCATCTGCAAAAGGCCAGTACGATATTCCTGCAAACTATTCCGGTACTTTTATTCATATTAAAGCATACACGCAATGGATGCTTAATTTCGATTCGTCTTTTCATTTCACAAAAGATATTACAGTTGTTCAAACCAAAGCACAAAAGACTGCTAAAACCGAGCAAGTTACATCTATACACTTTTTCCCCGAAGGTGGCGATTTGGTAGATGGCCTTAATTCCCGCATTGGGTTTCTTGCCGTTAATCAAACAGGCAAACCTGTTGATATAAGAGGAAGTATTAAAAACAGTAAAGGAGAGTTTATAGATTCTTTTAAATCTCAACACGACGGAATGGGCAGTTTTAATTTAGATATCGTGCCCAATGAAAAGTATAATATTCAATGGAAAGATGCCGGCGGTAAATCTTATTCGGATTTTTTACCGGAAGCAAAACACACCGGGGTTACTTTAGCAACACATCATTTTAATCAAAAAGCTTTGGTTGTTATTAACAGAAGCCAAAATGCCGATGAAAGTATAAAAACATTGTATCTTGTTGCACACATGAACCAGCAATTGGTTTATCGCTCCAAATTAAATCTTTCAACAAGAACAGCAGGATCGGCAGATATTCCAACAGAAAATTTACCATCAGGCATTTTACAGATTACTGCATTTAACGCCAACTGGATACCTGTTGCAGAACGTGTGCTTTTTATAAACAATCATAACCATGAGTTTATTACAGATGTGGCTGTTGGTATTAAAAACCTAAGCAGAAAAGGAAAAAACATATTTGAAATTTATGCGCCGGACAGTATTCCAACCAACTTATCTGTTTCCATTACCGATGCAGATTTACCTACTGAAAAAAATAATATCATTTCACAACTCTTGTTGTGCGATGATATTAAAGGATACATTCAAAATCCTTCTTATTACTTCGATAATGAATCGGATAGTGTGAGCGAACATTTGGATTTGGTAATGCTTACACATGGCTGGAGAAAGTTTAACTGGACCAATGCTTTTGGCGGTATCGGCCCGTCAATGCCTTATGCCAAAGACAGCGATTATATCCAGATAAAAGGAAAAGCATTCGCATCATCCAATATAAAAATCGGATCAGATCAACAGATTATTCTTTTTCTTCAGGCAAAAGACAGTACCAAGCAAACACTTATTTTACCCGTAAAACCTGATGGAACCTTTATACAACGGGGTGCAATTTTCTTTGATACATTACAGGTTTATTACAAATTTTTGGGCAACAGCAGATTAGAAAACCGATCCGAATTAAATTTTAATAACGGCTTTCTTCCGCCGCAAAAAAATAATTCGATAACCGGTTCGCCTTACTTATGGGCTTTAACAGACAGCTCACAAACAGAACGTTTAAAATATTTTGCAGCAAAACAGGCAGAGCTTGAAAAATTAATGAGAACAACCACATTAAGAGATGTTGTTGTTGAAGGAAAAATTAAAAACCCGATGGACGTAATTGATAAAAAATATGCATCGGGTTTATTTACCGGAAGCGATGCTTTTCAATATGATGTTGTAAACGATGTAAGAGCCCAAGGAATGTATTCTGTGTTTCAATATTTGCAGGGGATGGTACCGGGTTTGCAAATTTCACAAGGCGGAACACAAGGATGGCAATTATCGTGGAGGGGAGGTTCGCCAGAATTATTTTTAGATGAAATAAGATCTGATGTTGATATGGTAGGTAACATGCCAATGAGTGATATTGCTTATATAAAAGTATTCAGGCCTCCGTTTTTTGGTGCAATTGGCGGCGGCGCCGGAGGTGCAATTGCTATTTATACTAGAAAAGGCGGAGATGTTAAATCTGCTCCCGGCAAAGGATTAAGCTATAAAATGCTGGAAGGATATTCCGTATCTAAACAATTTTATTCTCCGGATTATTCCGGTGCTGCCCAAACATTTACGCCCGATACCAGAACAACACTTTTCTGGAAGCCATATATTTTAACCGATGCCCACAACAGAAAAGCAAAGATTGAATTTTATAATAACGACATCAGTAAAAAATTAAGAGTAATAGTAGAAGGTGTTAATGCTGATGGCAAATTAACCAGAACCGAAAAAGTGGTTGAATAAAAATTATAGTAACAATTAATTGAATAAAAAAGTGGCAATTGATATTGCCACTTTTTTACGCTGGTATAATATACGATGCTTTTATAATTTTTCGTACAATGCTCTTAGTTTTTCCCTCGTCATTATTTTTTCCCAATCTTTTCCCAAAGCATTTTCCCACAAAGGTTTCATACCAAGAGAAACATTTATCATTGTATCAAATTGTTCGTCGGTTAATCCTTTGCAAATACCGGCAGGAATATCAATTTTATTTTTATCAACCATTCTTTTAAATTCATCTACACCTTCAGGATAATAATCTTGCAGATGATTCATCACAATACAATTTCCTAAGCCATGCTTTGTTCCCAACAAATAGCTTAACCCATATCCAACAGCATGTGTAACACCAACCTGACTGTATGCAATGCTCATTCCGCCTGCATAAGAAGCCATCATTAATTTATCATCGCTTGCATCATCCCAAATATCTTTTTCTAAAAAAACTTCCTGGCATAATTGCAATGCTTTTTCTCCGTAACTTTTACTAAACTCGTTTAAATATGTTCCCTGTAAACTTTCAATGCAATGAATATAACAATCCATGCCGGTATAAAAACGTTGATTGGCCGGGGCATTTTTTGCCAATTCAGGATCAAGAACAATTTGATCGAATGGAGTAAAATCAGAATTCATTCCTAATTTTCTGGTTGGCCCGGTTAATACGGTTGTTCTGGAAACTTCTGCACCGGTACCGCTTAATGTTGGAATACCCACTTTATAAACGCCGGGATTTTTTACCAAATCCCAACCTTGATAATCTGCAGAAGAACCGGGATTATTCATCATTAATGATACTGCTTTTGCTAAATCCATTGCAGAACCGCCCCCAATTCCAATAACACCGCTGATTGTTCCAAATTCATCTTTCAGTTGTTGTGCCAATGCATCAACCTGTTTTGTTTTTGGTTCGTGTGTAACATCGGCAATTATAATTTTATCATTACCGCGTAACGGAAGCCTGTTTATTAAAGATTTCCCTTCGAAAAAATGATCTACCAAAAAAACCATCGGTGCATTACCTTTTCTGTGTGGCGTTAATATTTCGTCTAATTGATTAAAACTTCCTCTGCCGTACACCACATAGCTTACCATTTTAAAATTTCTGAACTGCATAAAACATTTTTTATAATAAAAATAGAAGTGATAAACAAATCACTTTAAATAGCGGTTGCAAAGATAAGTAAAACAAAAAGGTTGGTTTATTAAACAAGCTTCATTTTCCAAATGCTTAACTTTTTTGTTTATATTTTTTAGATATGCGTTGCCAGTTAAAAATACATTTTATGGAAAGAGTGAGTACAACACAAAAACCAAATAATTATTTATTGACAGGATATATAAAACCGGTTTCGGCTTCATTTGTTTTTATAGGTCTTATTTCAATACTTGCAGACGGAACATATTCAAACTCGGGGTTTTCTTTGACAATTTTTATTGCTTCATCAATATCAGCAGCCAGAATATGATAATAACCAACCTGTATTTCCTTATCGTTTACGATGTTCTTTTGATCCCATCCGTTAGTTGTTTTTGAAACAATAACACCGTCTCTTACTAATGGTTGCGCAGCAATCAGTTTGTTTTCTTTTTTTAATGTGTTAATGTATGCTTCACATTTTTTAATGAATGACAAATGTTCACTTTCGGTTAATGAAAGCTTTGCATCTTTTTCATTTCTTATGTAAAGCATAAATTCTTGCATGATATTTTTTTATAAAAGCGTACTTGCCTTTTCCAAATCTTCCGGCGTATCTATTTCAACGCCCATATAATCTGTAATCACCATTTTTAAAGGAATACCATTTTCTAAATAACGAAGGCATTCAATTTTTTCGGCAGCTTCCAACGGTGTCATTTCCCAATTGGTAAAATTGATGAGTGCTTGTTTGCGAAATGCATACACACCAATATGTTCGTAATAAACCGGAGAAACATTTTTATCACGCAAATAAGGCACAATACTTCTGCTAAACATTAGAGAATTCATATTCTTATCAACCGCCACTTTTACATAATTAGGATCGGCAATTAATTGTTCATCTCTTAAAATCTGCATCAGCGAAGCTACTTGCACTTTATCGTCTTCAAAAACATGCAATAATTTTTCAAGCGGTTCTCTTTTTACAAAAGGTTCATCACCTTGTACATTTACAATAATAGCAACATCCATATCTGCTGCCGCTTCTGCAATTCTATCGCTGCCGCTTTCGTGCGGTTTTTTACTCATTACCGCTTTACCGCCATGATTGGTTATTTCAGAAAAAATAATTTCACTATCAGTTACAACAAATACTTCATCAAACAATCCCGTTGCAATCGTATTATCGTAAGTATGACGGATGACGGTTTTGTTTCCTAATATCTGCATCAGTTTTGCAGGAAAACGTGTTGCCGCATAACGTGCAGGGATCATTGCGACTATAGAACCACGATTTGTCGGATGATGAATGGATGATGATGACATTATTTTTTATCTCTTTTTTGAAGACGTTTGAATTGTAATGATTTGCTTCCAAAATTAATAAGTAATCCTACTTCTTTATTGGAAGACTCAAGATAATTTAAAGCTTGTGCTAAATGAACATCTTCTAAATTTGATACGGCTTTAATTTCAACACAAACAACATCGCTTATCCAAAAGTCAACACGCCTCAATCCAATTTGTTCGTTTTTATAAAACACAGGCATTTTAAATTCTGAAATAAAACTTAATTTTTTATTGGTTAGTTTTATGATAATGCTCTGTAATAAATATATTCCTGAAAGCCCGCCCCTAATGTTTTATGTACTTCCATTGCGGCACCTATAATATCACCCGTAATTTCAGGATATAAAAGCATGCTTATTTCCGTTATAGCGTTAAAAAATCAAATTAATCGTGGTTCTTAAATGGATGCGAAAGTAACTCAATAAAATCTTCATCTTTTTCTTCATCATAATAAGCATCCAATCCATATTTCAATTGCTTTACATCCAAATGAGAAAACGTACCAAGCAATCTATCCCAGATAGAAAATACTGCGCCGTAATTACTATCTGTGTACGGTTGTTTCCAATGATGATGCACTTTGTGCATGTTGGGAGAGATCAAAACATAGTTAATCATTTTATCTAACCATACCGGTAATTGAATATTAGCATGTGTAAATGCAGTTGCAATTACCACTAATGTTTGATACATCATTACACTATACATCGGTGCACCCGAAATAAAAATCAATAACATAAAAAAAATACCACGCAATAAACTATCACCGGGATGATGGCGTAAACCTGTTGTTACATCTACATTGGTATCGCTGTGATGAATGAGATGAAAACGCCATAAGAATTTATTCTTATGCATGATTAAATGTACCAACCAACTGCTAAAATCGAGCGATAAAACACCAACAATAATTGTTGCTAAAATGTCCGCATTGGTCCAATAAACAATTCCAAAATTTTTTACTGCACACCAATCGGAAAGTTGAATAATAAAAACGGCAAGTATGGTATGAATGATTAAATGAATGATGGTGAAAATGAAATTTACCGCAGCATGACGATACTTATTTTTTTTGTACGTCATGGGTAATAACGGAATGGCGCCTTCCAAAATCCAGAAGAATAACATTCCTCCAACTAAAAAAGCCATTCGTTCCAATGGCCTGTGTTCCAGTGTTTGAAAATGGTTGATGATATTATTAAACATGGCTGCAATCTTTGTTTGAAAATACAAAGATTGCCAGCATTTCAATCAAAGAATTCTTTTAACTAATCTGGTATAAGAATTTCTCCTGTTTTTACTTTTTTTCGAAGGCTATTTAATTTAATGGCATACGCCAATAATGCAAAAAAGAAAAACACCATCATTTGAATTAAAATAATTCTGTATTCCGCACTGATAGATTGCAAGCCTGCACCATATACTCTTAATCTTAAAAAAGCATTGATCATTGGTGTGCTTGGTAAAATATAAGATGCTGCTTTCAACAATGGTGGCAATGCTTCCGCAGGCCACGATGCTCCACTGATAAAAAATACAGACGGCGAAATAAATACCAAAAACAATAATGCATGCACACGCTTTTTAAACATTACCCCAATTGCCATTCCTAAAAAAGAAATGCTGAATAAGTATGGAATGAGCAAATAAAACACCGGCCATAACCCGCTTTTATCGGGAAAGTTCATGATGTTGTAAAACAACCCTACAATTAAAAACGAGGTAAAAAGATAAAGTGCAACATAAGCTGATGATTGTCCCACGACCAGTTTTAAACTTGCCCATCTTTGATTAACGGCTGCTTTTAAATAATGATAACTTTTACGCTCTCTGTGTTTTGCCCATAATACACCAATGCCAATTAGCAATGTTTGTTGAATAACAATAATTAAAATACCCGGTACAACAAAAGAAGCATAACCGCCATTGGGATTATATAAACTATACACATTTACATTTAAAGGTTCTCTTGCATCCATTGCCTGCTGTAATGTTTTTCCCTTTTGCAACATGTTTTTAATTTCAATTCCTACACCCAAAACCTGTGAACCATATAAACCGCCGGCCAACACTTGTTTATATAATAAAAAATGCCCGGCATCGCTGTAAACCGTTACACCGCCTTGTTTTCCGCTATAAATATTTTTTTCAAATCCGTTGGGAATTAAAAAAACACCTGCTACATCTCCTTTGTAAAATAAATCCTGTGCTTCTGTTAAACTGCTTGGTTTTATAGTGACGGAAACCTGCTCCGTAGCATCAACCATGCGGCTTAATTGCCTGCTTAAAGATGTATGATCTAAATCAACAACTGCAACAGGAACATCTTTCACTACTTCCTTCATATATCCAATGGAATATGCAACAGGGTATGCAATCATTCCCAAAATAAACATCACAATTGCACCACTATCACGAAAACATTCTTTCAGTTCTCCTGTAAAATAATTTGCCATTTGATGCAATCCTTTAAACAACGATTTAAACATAATATCCGCTTAAATTTTCCACCAATATTTTTGATTCGATAAAACATATTTCAATCTTGGAATAAAAAAACATCCCAATAAAATAAATCCTGCCAGGTATAACATTTGCGTAAAGCTATTGGAGATATCTTCTGCTCTTAAAGATTGACCCGAAAAAACATTCATCCAATAACTGATTGGGAAAATTCTATTCAATACTTGTGCAACTTCGGGCATACCAAATGTTGGAAATGTAAATCCTGCGTAAGTTAATGCCAACATAGTATACGCACTTGCCAATGAAATAGCCAACCGCATATTTTTTGTAAGTGTTATTAAAAGTATTGCTACTGATTGATAACTCAATATCAATAACAACTCCGACAAAAGAATTACACCAATACTTCCGCGTAAGGGTAAACCTAAAATGCTGAACAAATCAATATTCATACACACCGCCACGATAAAAAAGAAAATAGTGTAAGGCAATAACTTTCCTATCAATGCAATTACAATACTGTTGTTGGAAGATTGTAGCCATTCTGCTGCTGTTCCATACTGCAATTCTGAACCGATAGCATACAGTGTTCCAAACAATGTAAACACGGTAAGCATTACTGGCAATAGAATTAATGTAATGAAATAAGCATAACTGGCAAATGGATTGAACAATATTTCCGAATGCAATTGTATGGGAATGATTTGTGCGATGGCCTGTTTTTCTGTTTCACCGCTTTGCAAATGCGTTTGCAATTTTATTCCTGCAGAAAGTGTTTTAATTGCTTTTTGAATTCCACTGTTTAACAAACTTCCTTTAATAACATTTGCATTATTCAAATACAATTCAACAGAAGAATGATTGCCTTTTAAAATATTTTTTTCCGTTCCTTCGGGGATATATAAAACCGCATCTACCTTTCCTTCGTTCATTGCATTGCGGGCTTCCGTTAGACTGATATAATTACTATTTACTGCTGCAATTGGTGTTGCATTGGTAAACGCTGTTGTTTTGCGTGAAATAGATGTGTGATCCATATCTACAACAGCTACCGGCAATTTCCGTGGCACACTTGAATAAAAAATAGATGTAATTAAAAAGAAGGCAAACAAAGGACCAATCAACACTACAAAGAAAGATGCCCCTTCGCTTGCAATGCGTTTGTATTCTCTTCCAATAACAGTAAACAATGGATATTTAACCGCCATGATTTATTTTTTTGTTCTTACTTCATCCCAATTTACAATTGCACTCATACCCGGGCGTAAGCCTTCGGTTGCTTCAACAGGAACGGCATGCACTTCAAACGTTTTCATATCAAAATCACCTGAAGTTTTTGTTGCATTCCATGTTGCAAAATCTCCCAAACTATGTATGTAACTAACTTTTAGTTTAATGGTTTTATTTAGTGCCGGAAATTTTGCAGCAAACACAGAACCCATTTTAATATCGGCCAACAGGTCTTCTCTTAAATTAAAAGTTACCCAACAATCTTTTAAATTAACGATGGTAACAACAGGATAACCCGCAGAAACCAACTCACCTGATTCTGCAATGATGTTTGCAATCTCTCCATCAACAGGAGCAAAAATGGAAGTTTCTTTTCTGTAAGAATTTACTTCCTGAATAGCGCCCTCTGCTCTTAAAACCATTGATTGTGCTGCTGCTTTATCTTCAACACGAGTCCCTTTTTTAGCTTTAATCCAAATTGCTTCTGCTGCTTTTTCTGTTTCTACGGCAGCCTTGTATTGTGTTTCCGCTTCATCTTTTTTCTGAGCAGGAACAACTCCATCTTTGTATAAATTATTTACACGATCAAAAGTTTTTTTAGCCAAATCTGTTGCAGCATGTGCTTTCATATATGTATTATAAGCTGCTTGAATATCTTCTATCTGTGCACCCGCAATTGCTTTTTGATTTTGTGCTTCGGCACCTTTTAATGCTGCATCTGCCTGAGCTAATTTTGCATCAATTTCCGGACTGCCAAACGTATACAACAATTGACCTTTCTTTACCGAATCGCCTTTGTGAATAGGCAATAAGTCAATTCGTCCAACTAATTTTGATGCTACTTTAATTTGTGTTGCATCAACTTCGCCCTGTACTTCCAACGCTTTTGGTTTAGAAATAATTTTAATAGAAACGATAATGAAAACCACAAAAGCAATAATTCCTATTGCGGCAAATACAATTCCTTTTTTATTCATGATGATATAATTATTCAGTTAGTAATTAGTTTTTTGATTGATAAGATTCGGTAATAACACCACGTTTTTTTTGATAAGATGCGTATTCTTCCGGAATGCCGGCGTATTGAAGAATTTGTGCCAATGTTTTATCAAAACCATACATGGCCTCTAATCTTTCAATTCTTACTTTAGACAATGCCAGCCTTGCATCTACCACTTCAGTTGCATTGGTCATTTCTTCATGAAATGCTTTTTCTCTCACTCTCAAATATTCTTCGGCATATTTTTTTGCAGTAGTTAATTCAATCAATTGTTCACGGTTCATCTGTAATTCTTTGTACAATTTTTCAATAACGGTTGCAACATCTGCCTGTGCTTTTTGTTCTGCCTCCTTTACCTGATCTGTTTTATAAGAAGCAGCTTTTATTTTTTTATCACGGGAGGCGCCATCGAATAAAGTCCATTTGGCACCAATACCCACCATCCATTTTGGTAAATAAGGAGAATAATCTTTATCGATGATATTGTACGAACCCTGCATTCCAACTGTTGGATAACGGTCTGCCAATTCTGCTTTATATCCCTGAATGGATAACTCTTTTTTTGTTTGAATTTGTTGTAAAAGCGGATTGTTTTTTACTGCGAGTGATTTAAAATATTCAACAGGTTCTATTGTATCGAGAAAAAATAATTCTGTTGTTGGCTGAATGTTTGCCGTTTCATTTATTGCAAGTGTATTCATCAATGCCTGATTTAAAATATCGGCAGTATGTTTTGCTTTACTTACATCTCTTTCGGCTTGTGCATGATATACCTGTGCATTTAAAACATCTGCATGTGCAATTAATCCCTGCTTTTCAATTTTAATAGCATCATTCAAATGATTTTCCATTCCGTTTAAAACATCCTGCCTAACCGCAACGGCTTGCTGTGCCAGGCAAAGTCCAAAATACCTTTCCGCCAATTCGCTTATTAATTCACCGTTTTTCTGACGCATTACCTGATCGCTTTCTTTTTCTTTAATGGCAGCAGCATCATTTGCTGCTTTAATCTTTCCACCGGTATAAATGGGCCACAATGCAGATGCAGAAACAACTCCGAAAGATTTTTTCTGAATGGTTTGATCCCATTCTGCACTTTCAACAGCTTGCAACCCCTGTTTTAATTGACCTCTTACAATTTGTGTTGATACTGCATCCGTATAACTTCCAACGCCGGAAAAACTTCCATAATTACTCAATGCACTATACAACGGCGTGATGGCATCTCTTACAGGAGACAGATCAAGATGAATATCATCTGATAATAAAAAATAACCTGCATTTAAAGACACGTTCGGCATTTTTAATGCTTTCGCTGCTTTCGCATCTTCTTCATGTTCTTTTTTAAGAAATTCTACCTGCTTTAAACTGTGATTATTTTTCAATGCAATTTCTGCAGCCTGATCAAAACTGAGTTTTGTACCCGGCAATACAGATTGTGCCATTGAATGATAGCCGCTCAGAAGCAAAACCGTAAACACAAGCGGAATCAAACTTTTTTCAACCTTCATAATAATTCTTTTATTTTATTGAATAGATACTGATTGCCAACAGGCTTCCAGCAATTGTTCTTTTGCATTTTTCTTTTTGAGATCTGTTTTGCCTGCAATAAATAATTTCATCATACTAACAATTGGCCCGTACGATAAAGCAATCAATAATGTTTCGGGCAATTCTTTTACCAGGTTTTCCTTTTTGGCTTCTTTAATTATCTTTTGAATAGGCTCTAAAATCGCCAGATTTTCTTCCTGTGTCTCTTTAAACAAAAAAGGGGAATAAGTATACTGTTCAATAAAACTGAACCTATCGGGATTTTGGATATAGTGATCTATGGCATTACGCATCATCTCAAAAAAATTCTCCTTAAAAGTTCGGCCTTTTTCGTAACCTTTCAAAACAATCGCATTAAAATCTCTGATTATATTTTTATACAACTCATTGATGAGCTTTTCTTTACTGTCGAAATACAGATAGGTTGTTCCGGCAGAAATACCGGCTTCGGCAGCAAGCTGCTTCATATTCAAATGGTAAAAACCATGCTCGTTTACTAACTTTAACGTTGTTTTTAAAATAAGTTCTTTCTTATTCATAATACAAAAGTACAAAAAATGAATGAACGTTCATTTTTTTGTTGAAGATAAAAAAAGTCCCGTTTTCACGGGACCTCGTTCTTTATACAGCCAGTTTTAATTGTTCAGCATCAAAGGCATAACAAGCATTAATAATTCTTCGTTTTCTGCCTGTTCTGTAGGTTTTAAAATACCTGCTTTTGTTGGAGTTGATAATTCAATCTTTACTTCTGCAGTATCTGCAGCATTCAACATTTCAATTAAAAATTTAGCATTGAAGGCAATCTGCAAATCGCCGCCATCATAAGTACAACTCATTCTTTCATTTCCTTCAAAACTAAAATCTACATCCTGTGCAGCCATTTGCAATTCGCTTCCGTTTATTGTTAATGCCACCTGATTGGTGCTTTTGTTAGAAAACACACTTACACGACGCAATGCACTTTGGAAATCGTTTTTATTAACTACAAGTTTATATGGATTGTCTTGCGGAATTACAACTTTATAATCCGGGAAACGTGCATCAATCAATCTACAAATCATTTGTACTTCGCCATGGCTCACAAATAAATGATTATTGTTGTAAGAAATACTGATGGCATCATCATTATCGGGCAATGCATTTTTTAATAAGTTCAATGGTTTTTTTGGAACGATGAATGAATCTGCTTTTGCGGCTTTTGCATCTGTTCTTTTATAACGCACCAATCTGTGTGCATCAGTTGCAACAAATTGAACACCATCTTTTGCCAATTCGAAGAAAACGCCTGTCATGGCCGGGCGGAGATCGTCGTTACTTACAGCAAACAATGTTTTATTGATTGCTGTAACCAATGCAGTACTGGTTAAAGTAAATCCGGTTGTATCATCGGCAGATGGTTCTTTCGGAAAATTATCCGGGTTTTCACCCATCACTTTATATTTACCGTTATCACTGGTAATTTCAATTCCAAAATTCTTATCAATATTAAAAGTTAATGGCTGATCGGCAATATTCTTTAAAGAATCAATTAAGATTTTTGCAGGAATACAAACTTTCCCGTCTGATTTACTTTCTACCTCTAATTGAACACGCATTACTGTTTCAAGATCTGTAGCCACCACACTTAATTTTTTATCGTTGATCTCAAATAAAAAATCTTCTAAAATCGGCAGAACCGTATTGGCATTAATAACACCGTTAATTTGTTGCAGGTGTTTAAGCAATGATGAGGATGAAACAATAAACTTCATGATATTTCCTTTTAAATGAATTGCAACAAACCTACTGTAAAATGTTAATATTCCACACAAAAATTATCCATCTTTTCTGTGAATAACCCTTCGTGCAAAACCGATTATGAATTAGTTTTGAAAATCAACTTTAAATAGTGGTCTATAAACAAAAACTTACACCCGAACAAGCTTTGCAAAAAGTTAAACATTATTGTGCCTATCAGGAAAGATGCCATTATGAGGTGAAGGAAAAATTATTCACTTTCGGGTTGTACAAAACAGAAGTGGAAAAACTTTTATCGCAATTAATAGAAGAAGATTATTTGAATGAAGAACGTTTTGCCATTGGTTTTGCCGGCGGAAGATTTAGATTGAAACAATGGGGCAAAGTTAAAATTGAATTTGAACTGAAGCAGAAAAAAGTTAGCAGCTATATTATTAAAAAAGCGATAAAAGCAATTGATGAGGACGATTATAACAAAACGCTATATAAACTAACACTTACAAAATGGACCGCATTAAAACAGGAGCAACATATAAGCAGGCTGGCTAAAACAACTTCATTTTTAATACAAAGGGGGTTCGAGCCGCAGCTCATAGGCAAGGTAATTGCCAGCATAAGAAATGAATATAACACAAACTAACTTCAATATTTGAATCATGTCGCTAACATTCTCCATTATACAAACCAGTCTTTTCTGGGAAAACAAGGAAGCCAATTTAAAAATGCTGGAAGAAAAAATATTGGCGATAAAAGAAAAAACAGAAATAGTTGTATTACCCGAAATGTTCAGTACCGGTTTTAGTATGAAACCGGAATTATTTGCCGAAACAATGGATGGCAATACCATAAATTGGATGAAAAAAATAGCTGCTCAGCAAAAAATTGTTTTAACCGGCAGTATTATTATTGAAGAAGATGGAAATTATTTTAACCGCTTGCTTTGGGTGTTGCCCAATGGCAGTTTGGGTTTTTATAATAAACGCCATTGCTTTGCCTTTGCAGGAGAAGATGAAAAATATATGCCTGGAAACAAACGGTTAATTGCTTCGGTAAAAGGATGGAAAATTAATCTACAGATTTGTTATGATTTGCGTTTTCCGGTTTGGGCTCGTCAAGCTTTTGATCTTGCTAAAGACGACAAAGAATATGATGTTTTGATTTATGTTGCCAACTGGCCAGAAAGAAGAAATCATGCATGGAAAAGTTTATTAATGGCAAGAGCCATAGAAAATCAATGCTATGTTATTGGCGTGAATAGAGTGGGTAATGATGGCAATGCAATTTATCACAGTGGCGATAGTATGGTTGTAAACGCTTTGGGTGAAATTATTTACCACAAAGTACATGATGAAGACGTACACACCATCACACTAAAAAAAGAGAATTTGCAAGAAATCAGAAATAAATTTCCTTTCTGGAAAGATGCGGACGATTTTAGAATTATGGAAGACTAACAGAACATTGATGAGCGATAATAGATAACAAAAAACATTAACTTAACAGAAAAACAAATTCCATTGCAACAGGTATTTCCGGCAGCAAAAATTTTTACAGGAACAAAATGGTTAACCAACCATTCAATAATTGTTGAAGATGATATTATTGTTGATGTTATTGCAACACCAACCAACGAATCAACAAATAAACCAATAAACCAAACACTTGTTCCTGCATTTATTGATATTCAGATTTACGGTGCACACGAAAAATTGTTTGCTGTTTATCCGGAAGCAGATTCTTTATTTAAGCTGTATGATTATTGCAGCAAAGGCGGTGCATTCTATTTTTGTGCAACGATTGCAACCAATACAATAGATGTTTTTTATAAAGGCATTGATGCTGTAAAAGATTATTGGCAACAAGGCGGCAAAGGCTGTTTAGGATTGCATTTGGAAGGGCCATGGCTAAACCCTGTAAAACGCGGTGCACATATTGAATCAATTATTCATCCACCAACAATAGATGAAGCAAAAGCATTGCTGGAATACGGAAAAGGTATTATTAAAATCATCACCATTGCACCGGAGGTTTGCAGCAATGAAG
>Ga0306923_10000203_pt1 | contig 43030 bp, 31 predicted proteins | sample sta12Can44000108_FD_203841 | JGI IMG/M metagenome (GOLD analysis project Ga0306923, IMG submission 203841) | Lab enrichment of tropical soil microbial communities from Luquillo Experimental Forest, Puerto Rico - statanox.12C.anox.44.000.108 (v2)... | ecosystem: Environmental > Terrestrial >... | reverse complement strand
GGCTTGGCGCCATTGGCGCTGCAAGAAGTAGTCGCCCTCGACCGCGAAGGTCAGCTTTGAACTTGCTTTCCAGGTCGCGTAGCTGTCGAAGATGTGAGTGCGCCCATCAGGAGCAGGACGAATCGCTGTGAAGCACAGCCCGGGTTGCACGGGGATCGGGCCGCAGTTGACCGCTGGCGCGCGATCGGGATGCTCCTGGCCGAAGTAGTAGTTTGTGGTCCAACTCACGGACTTGGTCGGGCTGGCGGTGAATCCGAACAGTTGGTCCTTAAACCCGTTCGTGGCTTCGACCTGGTTGGTGCCGTTGACAAGCCAGTAGTTCAGGCTGAACCGGTTCGTCAGCGGAATGCTGGCACGCACGCCCATGTGGTAGAAGGGAAGGAAGTTGAACCAGAAAGCGCGTGAGTAGTTGAGTTGGTCCTTGCTGTAATTGCCTTCGATTCCCAGCGAGCTCGACCACTTGCCCACGTCCAACGTGAAACCTGTCCCGAGGGGAAGGATGTAGGTCCCATAGGCCTGGAAGATGTTGCGGTAGATCTGGGGCCGAGGTTCGTTGGCGGGATTACCTTGCAACGTATCGGTGGCTTGGCCGAACTGCAGGTCAAGACGAGCGCCAAAGCGGCGTCCAGCGGAAACGTCGGGTGTATGCTCGAGGATCACACTCGCCTGGTTGAGGCTGAACTCGTTGCTGAGCACGTCGTAGGCCCTGAGCAGGTTGACGCGACCCACAGGACGATTGAAGTTGTAGGCGTAGTAGCCGTCGATTCCGAGATTGATGGTGGTCTCGCGCAGAAAGTCGAGCGCCCTGCGGTCTTCCGGCAGAAGCGAAGAGCGCACCAGGTTCTGCGCCTGAAGCGAAGGTTGCGCGACGGGATCGGCAGGCGAAGCGGAGCCGACTGTTGCCTGCGTCGCGGGTTGGAGCGCGTGCACCATCGCTTTCAGTTCCGCTACTTCCGCCTCGAGCTTGTCGATGCGTGTTTGCATGGCTTGTGTCTCAGCAGAACCCGATACGACATGGGTCGTGCCGGTGGTTTGAGCATGCAGCGACGCCGCAAACACGCATACCGCGATGGCGGCCGCCCACTTGCCCGGAGTGCCTCTCTTGCCCTTCCCGGGATGCAGCGCCCGGAGCGTTCGCCTTCGGCTGGCCCATAACTCCAGCAGAACCTTCAGAAAGAAGGCGACCGCCGCGAGGCACACAATGAGAAAGAAACTCAGTCCATAATTCATGGCTCCGCATCCTGTCTTCGCCCTGAGGGGCGAAGGGACGAGGTCGCGCAGCGCGAACTCAGAACTTCACCAGAATGGCCATGCTCGCCCGGTCTTCGGTTTTCCGCAGATCAGGCTGCCATCCCGGAACGATCGCTCCCGGATTCCCGTTGTTTCCTCCTGGGGGTGTCACGCCGCCGGGGCCGCTCCAGTAAGGCACGTTCGAGTGGCGATGATTGAACTCCCAACGAAAGGTGATGTACTGGCTGGGCATGTAGTCGTAAGTGCCCGAAATGTCCCAAGCCTTAAAGGGATCGCCCGGATTTTCCGTAAAGTACGGAGTCCCGGTGGTGGCGGTGGCTCCGTCGATGGGAGGCAGCAGGACCAGGTAGCGCCCGGGGTTGTTGATCTTGCCGCCGCCAATGGTTACCCCGTAGCGGTCCCGGTGAAACCAGAAGCGGTTGTAGAGCATGAAGCCGAGGAAGCTCTGCTTGTAATCGATTCCTCCGCTGGCGTTGCGTTTGTTGGTGGTGCAGTTCACGCCGCCGCCGGTTTCGCAGCCCGCGTCACCCGTCAGGCTGAAGGCCATCTTGTCCAGGAACTTTTCCGGACGATCGTAGTACTTGACTTCGACGCTGTCGTCGGTGTGATAGCGAGTGCGGTTGGGAATTCCAACCGCGTCAGCACCGATGCCGTAGTTGTTGGAGATAATCGAAAGCCACGGAGTCGGCCGCCAGAGGATCTGACCGCCAAGTCCCAGTCGTCCATTAGGACGCGCGTAGGATTGCCACCCGTTGATAATCCAGGGCTCGATCTTCAACTTCTCCGTCGGGAATACCTGGATTCGCATGCCGGTGAAAAACCACGGGGTGTTGGACGAGACGTAGGAGGGCTGATAGGCCCAGTTATCGAACTGATAGAAGCTGAACAGGCCGACGTAGGACAAGAAGATTCCAGCATCGACGTTGATTCCATGCAGTGCGTCAAAGTGATAACCGCCATACGCCTCGTTCAGGTAGCGATAGGCGTTGTCGAGTTGCCATTGGCCGCGCGAGTAGCTGGCGTCATTGCGCGGCGTTGCCGTGGAATACAGGCCTAGTTGGGTGAACACGCGTGCACGCACGTGGTCATAGTGGAAGTCTCCGCCAATGCCGAGGTGGGTGAGGCTGATTTCATTCGAGCGAAATACTTCGCTCGAGCCCCCGATGGTGTCGTCCTGGGGATGGTTGAAATCGTAGTGGTAAGCGACGTCCGCGCGAATCTCGGGCGTGAAGAACTTGGAATCAAAGGCTGGTTCCTTCGTGCGCGGGTTGCCGTTCAGCCAGGTCCAGTCGGCGAAGGCGAAAGGTTCGGCCTTTGCCGGTTTCTCGACCTTGTCGGGCGGAATCGCAGCGGGCGTCGTCACCGGTTCCCGCGAGGCGTTGAAGGCATTCGCGGGCGCGACAGGAGCGGATGCGATCGCCTGCGGAGCGGGGTCTGCCTTGGTGTTGGCCGATTGGCGCTGCAACGCCGCCTCCAGTTGTTCAATCCGGGCGTGCATGGCTCGCAATTCCTGCAAAATCTCCGCCCGCGTTATGTCGGGCGCCGGTTTGTCTGCAGGTGCTAGCTCGTTGGCGGATTTCTCCACGGACGGCCCGCCTTGCGCAAAAGCCGTGAGCGGAAACAGCAGGAGCAAAAGAAGGGCGTGAGCAAGAATTGGTGAACACAAGACGGCGCGCGACTGCCTCGCGCCGCCGGCTAACGGGCGAAAAACAGAATTGGCGTTCATCAGTGCCCTGATTGGAAATCGCGGGCCGTAAGACCGGGCTAAAGACTTCGTAAGGGATTCATAAAGCGAGCGATTTGGACCCGGCAGAGAAAGTGAGGGTCTTTGCTTGACATATTCCTATACAGGAATATATTATTTTTTTCGTGCCACGAGCGGCAACCACTTCAGACGCTTTCAACGCCGTGGCCGAGCCGCGGCGCAGGCAGATCCTGGACCTGCTGGCGGGGCAGGAATGGGGCGTGAACGAAATCGTGGCCCACCTGCGGCTGGAGCAGCCTTCTGTCTCGAAGCACCTGCGGGTACTCAAGGATGTAGGGTTGGTGACTGTGCGACGAAACGGAAGACACAAATTTTATCGGACGAATGCGGCCGCGATCCGTCCTCTATATGAGTGGACCAAGACGTTCGAGAAGATGTGGTCGCACCAGTTGGGCCGCATCAAGGAACGCGCGGAAGCCAAGGCCAAGCACGCACAAAATCCGCCCGAAGAATAAAGGAGACCAGAGCATGAGCACGATGCCAACACTTCCCGGACTCGAAAGCCTGAGTCTGATCATCACGAAGGAAATCCACGTGGAAGCCTCATTGGAGGACACCTTCGAGGCCATCCTGGAGCAGATTGGACCGGAGAACGAGTCTCCCGAAGGGCAGAAGATGCCGATGAAGCTCGAGCCCTGGCCTGGTGGCCGATGGTGGCGCGATCTCGGAGATGGAAACGGGCACTTCTGGGGACACGTGCAGGCCATCAAGCGGCCGACGCTCCTCGAAATCTGGGGCCCGTTGTTCATGTCGTATGGGGCAGTGTCGAACGTGCAGTACCGGCTAAGCGCGGAGCGCGGCGGCACACTGATCAAGTTTCACCACAAGGCGATCGGGCCGATTCAGGACGAGCACAGGCAGAACGTGACCAAGGGCTGGTTTCACATTCTGTCGAAGGTCGGGGAACGGGCCAAGTCTCGCAGAAAGTAGAAGGCGGTTATGTGTCCAGCATGTCTCGCGAGCGCGGCCTGGGTGGTGACGGGCGCGATTTCCAGCAGCGGAGCAGGTGCGTTGGCCGTGAAGCTGTTTTGCGCCAAGACGAGGGGTCCGGAGGAAAGGAGCAATCGAAATGACAACAGCAGTCGAACCGAAACCAGCAACGACAGCAGTCTCACGAGCGGAATGGTTGACGGCCCGGCGGGAATTTCTGGCGAAAGAGAAGGAATTCACGCGGCTGCGCGATGGCCTGAGCCGGCAGCGCCGCGAATTGCCGTGGGAGAAGGTCGATAAGCAATACATCTTTAGCGGGCCCGAAGGCAAGAAGACGCTCGCGGACCTGTTCGGCGCGCACAGCCAGTTGATCGTGTATCACTTCATGTTTGGACCGGGGTGGAAAGAAGGATGTCCGAGCTGTTCCTTCATCGCGGACTCATTCGATGGCATGACCGCACATCTGGCAGCTCGCGACGCCTCCCTGGTAGCTGTTTCGCGCGCGACATACCCCGAGATCGCAGGCTTCCAGAAGCGGATGGGATGGCGTTTCCCTTGGGTGTCTTCGAACGGTACCGATTTCAATTCCGACTACCGGGTCTCGTTCACCAAGGAAGAGATGGCGCGGGGCAAGGTCCAGTACAACTACGACCAGACAGAATTTCCCTCGGAAGAGGCGCCGGGGCTGAGCGTCTTCTATAAGAATGGGAAGGGCGAAATCTTTCACACCTACTCCACGTATGCCCGGGGTCTCGACATCTTGCTGGGCGCTTACAACTTCCTCGATATGACGCCGAAGGGCCGCGATGAAGACAGCTTGCCCCACACCATGGCCTGGGTGCGCCATCACGACCGCTATGAGCAGGCGGAGTCGGCCTCCTGTTGCTCCGGCGGCGAAACAAAAGCAAGAACGATCGGCGAGCCGATGCTGGCAGAATTCCGGGAAGAGGTGAATACGACCCGGCGGGTGCTGGATCGAATTCCGGCCGATCGCCTTACCTGGAAGCCGCATGCGAAATCGATGTCGCTCGGCCAGTTGGCCATGCACATCGCGATGGTTCCCGGGCGCCTGGGCAAAATCACCCAGCAGGACGGGTTCAACGTGGAGCAGGCGAACTTTGAGGCCCCGCAGCCGAAGAGCCTGGAGGAGATCCGTAGCACGTTCGACGAAAGCGTTCGCGAAGGGGAGCGGTGGCTCGGGCGGATCGGCGACGATCAGGCAGTGGAAAGCTGGCGCTTGAGCAAGGGCGAGCGCGAGATCTTCACCAAGCCGCGGCATAGCGTGATGCGGAGCATCATGTTGAACCACTGGTACCATCACCGCGGGCAGATGTCGGTTTACCTGCGGTTGCTGGAAGTGCCCGTGCCGGCCATCTACGGGCGCAGCGCGGACGAGAACCCATTCGCCTAGCTTTCCCCCGAGTGCAGGAAGCGCGCCAGGCTGGCGCGCTTTCCGCATTCGGGTGGACATCTCCTGTCGGCGCTGGCCATCTAAAGGTTGGTGCTGGAGAAATTAGCAGGCCAATTGCTCGCGGGTGATCTTCAGGCCGTTCAGGTTCCCGAGGACGGTGACAGCAATGGAGTCGGTGCGGAAGAAGTCATTTGCCATCGCATGCAGGTCGTCCACGGTGACCGCCTCAATCTTCTGGATCACCGCGTCCATGCCGTAGAAGTGATCGAAATACATGTCCTGGCGGGCGAGGTTCGACATGCGCGCGGTCGACGATTCGAGCGACAGCATGAGGCTGCCCTTTAACTGGTCCTTGGCGCGACGCAGTTCCTCGTCGGGAATTTTCTCCGACTTTAGTTTCTTGAATTCGGAGATGACCGACTGCACAACCTTGCCGGCCGACTGACGGGAAGTGCCGGCATACACCGACATGCAGCCGGTGTCGCGATACGGATTCAAGTCGCTGTAGATGGAGTACGCCAGTCCCTGCCGTTCCCGGATATTCTGAAACAACCGCGAACTCATGCCGCCGCCTAGCAGAGTATTCAGAACATACGACGCGAACCGCTTTTCGTGGGCGATCGGGTGCGAGGGAACGCCCATGCAGATCTGCACCTGCTCGAGCGATTTCTTGTTACGCAGAGTGATCCGCGGAACGATGTTGGGCGTCGACCCGTGCAATCCATTGGCGAGCGGCTTCATTTCTTCGAAATACCTTGCCACGAGCTCAACAAATTCTTTGTGCTTCAAGTTGCCAGCGGCGGCGACGATAAAGTTCCCGGGACGGAAATTCTTGCTGTAAAGGTCGAGCACAGGCGCTTGCTCGAACCCTTTCACGGTCTCCTTGGTTCCAAGGATCGGTTTTCCCAGCGGATGGTCCTTCCAGAAGTTCTGCGTGAAGATTTCGTGGACGAGATATTCCGGGTTGTCCTCATCCATCTTGATTTCTTCAAGGATCACCCCGCGTTCCCGGACAATGTCCTCGACAGCAAATATTGGATTCAAGACTAAGTCTGAGAGAACATCGAAGGCTACCGGCAAATGCTCATCCAGGACTTTAATGTTGAAGCACACGCACTCTTTGGCGGTGAACGCATCGAGGTTGCCGCCGATCGAGTCCACCTGGCGCGCGATCGCTTCGGCCGAGCGGTTCCTGGTGCCCTTGAACACCATGTGCTCGATGAAGTGCGATAGCCCGTTCCATTTAGGTTCCTCGTCGCGCGATCCGGTTTTGATCCAGATGCCGATGGACACCGAACGTATATGTTTCATCTCTTCGGAGATGATGGTCAGTCCGTTGGGCAGAACGCGACGATGGATATTGCGAAGTTCTTCGACCATGAGATCGTGCCAAGAGGGTCGCGAGCGAACACTCTAGAAACTCTATTCTCACATACGCGGCCGATTCGCGGGGAGTGAATAGCAACACCTCTCTTATCAATAAATTGTGGGCAATCTTGCAACCGTCAGAGGAGTAGCAGGCAGTCCGACTGTGCCTCGTCTAGAATCAGGACGATGGCGAGCGAGCCAAAGCCCAACTTCCTGCTCGGCCTCGATCAGGGCGAGTTGAAGAACCTGGTGGCTGAGATGGATCAGCCCTCCTACCGGGCGGATCAGATTTTCGAGGCCGTCTATCGGCAAAAACTGCCGTCGGTGGAACAGATTTCTACGCTTCCGACAAAGCTTCGTCGCGAACTTGCTACGCGCGGCTTCACCATGGGCTGGCCGCGGATCGTAAATCAGTTTGAGGCCAGCGACGGAACCGTCCGTTACTTGATCGAATGCCCGGATGGGCAGACCGTCGAGACCGTGTGGATGCCCGAGGGTGACGGCGGGGAAGCAGGCGATGGCAGCGAGGCGGGAGATACCACGCGCGAGAGCGCACGTCCCTGGGACCGGGCAACGATTTGCGTTTCGAGCCAGATTGGATGCGCGGTGGATTGTCAGTTCTGCCTGACCGCTTCACTCGGCATCCGGCGGAATCTTACGGCAGGAGAGATCGTCGGACAGGTTGGGTGCGTGTTGCTGGCCAAGGGCGTAGTTCCGCCTCAGGACCGCGTCAATCTCGTCTTCATGGGCATGGGCGAACCCTTCCTGAATTATGACAACACCCTGAAGGCGGTTCGCCTGCTTGTCGAGGGTGTGGGCATTCCCGAATCTCGCATGACCCTTTCAACGGCCGGAGTGGTGCCTCGCATTTTCGATTTTGGCCAGGAAGCGGTGCGGCCCAAGCTGGCGATTTCCTTGAATGCGCCCAACGACGATTTGCGAACGCGGATCATGCCCATCAACCGCAAGTGGAACCTGGAAAAGCTGCTGGATGCGGCACGGTCTTTTCCATTACGGTCCCGCGAGCGCCTCACCTTCGAATATGTTCTGCTCGATGGTGTGAACGATTCCGAGGCGCAGGCGCGCGAGGTGAGCGAACGAATTCGAGGAATGCGCGCCAAGGTGAACCTGATTGCTTTGAATCCTGGTCCAGGCATTGCGTTTGGGACACCCTCCCAATCGAGAGTGCTATCGTTCCAGCAGGTATTGATCCGAGCGGGCATCCCGGCGTTCGTGCGGCGACCGCGCGGACGCGATATCTACGCGGCTTGCGGACAGCTGAAGCGCACGCTGGAGAGCCAATTGATTACGTTGCCAGGGGAGCGTGCCGAAGAAGCGGGCTAGTTGGGGAAGGGGAGGTGGGTTGCTGCGCTCACCGACGGCAGGTCCGCGTTGGAGGCTGGAGCCGCGCTCAGAAACAGACTGGACCCAGCGATCGGGAGTTCCACCCGGACGGTGGTGCCGCCCTCCACGCGATTGCTGCACAGAATCCTCCCCTGATGGTCCTGAATAATTCCATAGCAAGCACTTAAGCCGATCTCCGAGTCCCTCCCGGGGAAACGCATCGAATGGACCGTGTCCGCGGTGCGCTCGGCTGCGCGCGCGCCCGGTCCGTTGTCAGAGAATTCCAGCGTCACCGTATGGACGCCTCTGCGACTCTTCATGAGAAACGTACCCCCGCCGACTTCTTCCAGACCCTGCAGGGTATTGCCGGCGATATGCAGGAACACTTGCAGGAGCTGGTTCGGGTCTCCGGAAATCGGCGGTAAGTCCGGGGCCAAATCCACTTGCACATCGACACCGTGCACGCTGAATTGCGGCTGGTAGAGTTTGACGGCCGTTTGCAGCACGCTGTTGAGATCCACCTGGATCTTTTCGCCCGGAACCTGGCGGGCGAAATTCAGCAAGCTGGAGATCAGGGCGCGGGTCCTGCGCACCTGCTGCGCGATCTTGGCGGCCAGCGCCTGCTGTTCTTCGCTCAGTCCGGACTCAGCCAGCAGCTCCGAGTATCCCAGCATGGCGGTAAGGGGATTGTTTAACTCGTGGGCCGCTCCTCCCAGTAACTGTCCCAGGGAAGCGAGTTTCTCGGACTGGATTAATTGCGCCTGCAGGCGCTTGAGATCGCGGAAGGAGTTCTCGGAATTGTGGAGGAGGCGGATCAGTTCACGATCCAGCAGGTGCTGTCGAAGGAACACGATGCCGCCCATCGCAATCATGGTGATGAGGGTCACCGCCAGGCGGAAGTTCCGGACGCGTGGCGGGGCAGTGCTGTCAAACAGGGAAACCGCGGCGAACACGGGCAGAGAGAGAATCACTGCCATGCCGAAGCGGGCCACCCATACGCCGTGACGCTTGGAGAGCGGTGCGCTGTCCTGCTGCGGACGTAAATCCTGGGCGAGCACACCGACCACGCTGACCCAGCCCATCGACGCCGCCAGCGGCAGGTCATACAGGCTGCCCGTGTAGTACACATTTCGCACGATGGCCCAGTTGGCCACGTAGGAGCTCAGAGCATAGAGCAGGCTGGCCCCAAACCACTGCGCGTAAATCATCTTCCAACCGCCGCGGGAGCGGCTCCAGACCACCACCAATGCCGCCAGGAAAACCAATTTCTCGGTCAGGTACAAAGCGTTCAAGCTGCGGCCATAAGCCAGTTCATCCTGCTGCGCGTACTGCCACGGGATTACGGCGAACAGGTACAGGTAAATCCACCACGTCAGCAGAAGGACGAAATCGAGTGAACTGAGGCGAGCTTCGTGTTCATCCTGCTCGATGTGAGGCTGGAGGGCCAGCGCTGCCATCATAGGCACGAAGTGCAGGAAGACCACGACGTCGCCCACAAAGGGTTCGGGCACGTCCTGCCGCAGAACCATCTCGATGTAGCTCCACAGCAATTGATAGGAAAGCCAGAAGGACATTCCCACTGTCATCAAGCCCCAGAACAGCCGAGTCCGGCCGCGGGTGTGAGCGATGTTCGGCAACAATGCGGCTGTTCCGCAGAGCAGCAGGATGCATTGGGTTACGTCACTGAATACGGTAAGAACGAAGCCGGGAGGAATCAGGACAGAGGCGCAGGCCTGGGCAAAGACCAGGCAGCCAGCGGCCAGGATCCACAATTTGGATCGTTCGGACAAGCGATTCCCCTGGGCGCAATTCTAGACTCCAAACAGATGTTTCAGAGGTTACTTCCGTAATCCGGGACCGAGTCTGAAGGGGGCTGGAGAGGGGAGGCCCGGGAATCGGGTCCGGGAGAAGTTTGACTTGCGATCGCCATGTGGAATCCATAGTATGCGTGTTCAACCCTAATCCCCTGGAGCTGTGATCGGTTTGCCGAAGCCCAAATCGGTGCCGCGCCTGCTTACTCGGCTGCGTGCTCCCATCATTCCTGGCGAAGTTCGACGCATCGAGCGCTGGCTCGCGTCGGCACGAGTGTTCCTGGCGATCTCGGCCTTGTTCACGTATTGGATGGATCCGACCGAGCTCAGCAATTCCCCCTGGGCCGCCTGGATTCTCGGTTTATACATCGTGCATGGCGTGGTCGTCATGCTGCTGTTGCGCTTCCGCAAGGAGTCGACTCCGTCCTTCCGGCTGCTTGTGCACTCTGGGGACATCCTCTGGCCAGTGCTGGTGGTGCTGTTTGTCGCCGGGCAGGGCGGCTCATTTCTGCTGTTCTTCGTTTTCGTGTTGGGCGCGTCGGCGTACCGCTGGGGCGTGTGGGAAACGTTCGGCACCGCCGTCGCATCGGTGGTGCTGCTGTGGGGCGAGAGCCTGGCGATCCATCACGGAGCCGTGGAGCGGCTGGACGCGCTGCTGAGACGCAGTGGTTTGCTGCCGCTGCAAGTACAAACGTCGCAATTCGAGCCCAAACATCTCTTCATGCTTTCCTCGTACCTGTTGGTGATGGGGCTGCTGCTGGGTTACCTCGCCGAACAGCAGAAGCGGCTGCGCGCCGAGCGCGCAACCATCACGCGAGTGTTGGGACAGGTGCGCGTTGAGGAAGGGTTGCGCGGGACCCTGCAACAGATCCTGATCGAATTGATCACTCTCTATGGGGCACAGAGGGCACTGGTTGCTTCGCAGGAACGGAACAAGCTTCGCGTTTTTGTGGGCGACCTTCCTTGGTCCAAAGAGGGGACTGAGCAATTGCGCTGGTTAGACTCGTTGCCCGCCGACCGCGAAACCTACCTGTTCGACACCGAGGGCGACACTTGCCTGGCGATTCGCAAAAGGGACTCCTTCCAGACGCTCGCCCTCGACGGCGACGGGACTCGCTTGCGTTCCTGGTCTCCGCAGGTGCTTGGTCCGCTGGCCAAGCTCTATTCCTTCGATGCGCTTTTGATGGTTTCGTTTCTCTTTGGACAGGAATGGTGGGGAAGGATCTATTTGCTGGATCCCGTTGTGGGGGGCGACCGCGAGGAGGAACTGCGTTTCCTGCAAGAATTGGTTCGACAGGTGGGACCGGCAGTGTACAACGTCTACCTGCTGCGGCGCCTGCGGCAGCGGGCTGGAGCGGTGGAACGTGCACGCGTGGCGCGTGAACTTCACGACGGCGCCGTGCAGTCGTTGATCGCGATGGAGATGAACGTTGACGTAGTACGCCGCCAGTCCGCGGCACAATCCAACCCCATCACCCACGAACTGGGCCGCATCCAGGGGCTGCTGCATGAGGAAGTGCTGAAGCTGCGGGAACTGATGCAGCAGATGAAATCGCTGGAAGTGGATTCCCCCACGTTCGTTCGCTTCCTGGGCGATACGGTGGAACGCTTTCAACGTGAGACGGGGATCGGCGCCCACTTCGTGAGCGATCTGGAGGAGGTACACATGCCTCCGCGTGTGTGCCGCGAGCTGGCGCGTATTGTTCAGGAGGCGTTGGTGAACGTGCGCAAGCACTCGGGGGCGCGCGAAAGCCTGGTGCGGCTGTCAGAGGACAACAGTCATTGGCAGATGACCGTCGAAGACAACGGCAAAGGGTTTCCCTTTACAGGGAGGCGGTCACACCGCGAATTGGAAGAGGCCGGCAAGGGACCGACTGTGATTCTGGAACGCCTGCGTTTGATCGAAGGCGAACTCACGATAGAATCAAACCCGGGCCGGGGTGCGCGGCTTGAGATCAGGGCCCCAAAACAAAGAGAAAGCTGAAATGGACACTAAGAAGGCACAGCCCATCCGCATCGTGATCGCAGACGATCATCCTATTTTCCGCGACGGCCTTCGCCGCTTGCTGGAGGCCGAACCTGGCCTGAAGGTGGTCGGGGAAGCCTCGGACGGAAACGATGCCGTCAAGTTGGCGCGCCAGCTCCGCCCTGACATCATGCTGTTGGATCTGGCCATGCCTCGTCAGCCCGGACTCGAAGCCCTCCGCGACCTGAGTTCGGGACCCGGCGCCAACGGCGTCAAAGTGATCCTGCTCACGGCCGCAGCCGAAAAGCACCAGATTGTTGAGGCCCTCCAACTGGGTGCGCGCGGCGTTGTGCTGAAGGACTCCGCGACCCAGCTCCTGCTCAAGAGCATTCACACGGTGATGATGGGCGAGTACTGGGTGGGGCGTGAAGCCGTCTCGAACCTGGTGCAATACCTGCGCATGCAGATGCAGGCCTCGCACGAGGAATCGCGGCAGAAGAAGTTCGGCCTCACTCCGCGTGAACTGGAGATCGTCTCGGCGGTGGTGGCTGGCTTCTCCAACAAGGAAATCGCCGAGTACTTCAAGATCAGCGAAGACACGGTAAAGCATCACCTCAGCAACATCTTCGACAAGCTGGGCGTATCGACGCGCCTGGAACTGGCCCTATTTGCGGTGAATCAAGGCCTGCCGCTAAAAGGCATTCCCTAAGGCTCGGTTTAGAACCGATTGAAATTCAATAACTTGCCGAGAAAAATAGCACCTTCGTGCCATGTGGGGTCACCGAGGTGCCATTGGCGCGGCAGGCTCCCGGGAAATATGCTTCGGGAAGTCATATTCGTGCAATGGTCTGGGTTTTAGCTGTGCGGGCAAGAGATTTTGCCTGAAAGAAGCATCGCCATTGGAGGAGCCTGTGATTAGGTTCGTGCATGAACTGTGGTCAGATGATCAGGGACAGGACATCGCGGAATACGCGGTGATGCTGGCCGTGATCCTGGTCATTGTAGTTGGAACTATTCGGCTGATCGGATCGAACGCGAACACGGTGTTCTCGCAAGTCGGAAGCGCGATTCAGTAAATTCGGTTGGCAACGGTCCCGGCCCCCGTTTTACCTATCTCATTCCCCGAGATGGTTTGGTCCTAAGGTTTCCCCAGCTTGAGCCTTGCTCATTTCTGATCTCTCATGCAGTGACGTGGCAGTTCGTCCGGGAGCTATTTTGCTTCCGGAGCGGGAGTCCCTGGCGCTGTCGCCGCTACCTTCTCTGCGCTCGAGTTCGGGATCCTCATCAGGTAAGGGAACACCGGTGTGATCTCGAAGGGCATCTTCTCGCGCGCCGAAAGCAGGGCGACCGCCTTGGTTTTGGCCAGCGTCGCCTGATTGCTCCACGGATCGATCTTTACGCGGCCGCCCAGAGGTAAGGCGGCGATCTGGTCCTTTTTGCGCTCGTCGAGCTGCGGAGCTGTGTTCATTAGACCGGACATGCGCAGCGTCTTGCCCGACACCAGTCCCGCACCCAGACGTGCCTGGATCAGGTTCTTCAGCTCAGGCGCACGCTCCTCCAGGGCTTTCAGGAAAAGTCCGGCGTTGGAAAGCTTCTCCTTGTACGGGGAGTTCGCGAGAAACTCGAGAGCCTTCTTGTCGGCAGCTTCTTCATCGTCCCGGCTGCGCCGGAAACTCATTGCGGAGAACGTGTCTTCTTCCGCAAAGAACATCTGATCGTTGAAGGCGAACTTCGTGTCCAGTTGGTGGCCGAGCGCAATATGGCTGAGCTCACGCGCCAGAACCATCGCCAACGAAGCTTCATCCGGCAGCACATCCAGCAGCCCACGGCTCACGACGATCGTGTGTCCAATGGTGAACGACTCCAGAGGGGCGGTAAGCAGCACTCGCGCGTGTACCTCTGGCTGGATGTCCAGATTGTTGGTCACGACCAGATTGTTCACCACGGTGGTTAGCACTTTGTCGACTTCGCCGGGAGGGGCGAGCAGCCCGATCTTCTGCAGCCGCTCCACGGCGTTTTCTTCCGCCTGGTGCTGCCACAAGCGCTCTGCTTCCACCGGAGTCGCGTCTTGAGCGGTCTCGCTCTGGTCGCGTACCGTTTGCGGGGAGTCCACTTGGATGGTCGTGAACTCGTCCGTCTTCCCCAGGTTTTTCAGGTCGTATCCCCACAGTCGCGTTTGCGCCTTGAAGCGCAGGTTCTGCGACATCCGGTACTTCAAATCGGACTCCTCGCTGTAGACGTAAGCCGGTAGCCACACGCCGGGGCGCATGTTCAGTCGCCAGCTATCGAAGTGCAAGTAGGCCGACGTGCTTCCGTGAGGGGAGTAGGTTCCGTTAAAGCGGACGATGTTGTAATCCTGGTCTTCGACCCAGATCCTGCCCAGGAAGCGGCCCTTACCGCTGTCGGGTTTGGGCTGAACGTCGATCACGAGGCAGCGTGTTTCGCCCATAAACTCGCGCCGCACGAATGTGAGGTTGTAGTACTTCTTCTGGAAATCGTCATCGAGCATCACCATCTGCGCGAAACCCAGCGGCAGGAAATGCATCGAGTACAGTCCCGTCAGGTTGGTGAGCATGCGGTGCCCGAACCCTGGACGCCGGATGAAGGAACGTTCGTCGGTTCCGTTGCTCATATCGAGCCGCCCGAGGAAATAGTGATCACTCATCGGAACCGCGCCCATTTCCTTGTCGGGCTTCATGTTCTGAATGTAGGTCTCGACCAGCGGATGCATGTGGCGCATCTGGGCCACGAAGAAGTGCTCGCGCTCGACAACGCGATTCAGCACTTGGTCAAACGAGGAAGGCGGTATGGACGCGACTGTCGCCGGCAGTTGTGTGACCGTCGCCGGGGTTGGCGTGTCGTGGTCAGAACTGGGCGCGGTCAAGTCCTGGGCAGCGAGCCCAGCATTCAAGCAGAAGAAGAGCAAGAGAGGGAGGCAAACCGAACTGAAACGACGCATAGACCCCTTCGAAATAGAGCGCTAGCTTCAGGCCAACTGGAAAATTATATGTAACACGGCGGTGGAGTCCGAGGGTTGGCCATCGCGCATTGCCGGTTTGAAACTGATCTGCTCGGCAGCGCGCACGGCGGACTCATCCAATCCGTGACCCAGGCCACGCACGATCCGCACAACGTGGACCCGGCCCGATGCTTCCAGCACGACTTCCAGAAGTACTTCTCCTTCGACTCGCATCCGGCGAGCTTCTTCGGTATACGCCGGAGTCGGCTTCGAGAGAATTTCCGCCGGAACCACGTGCGGCGTTGCTTCCGCGGTCTTGGGGCGAACCGTCTGGGCCGCGGCTACATCCGCATCGCCGAACCCGGCCTGGCGCACGACGCCATTGCCGCGTGAAGAATTGATTCTGCCCGATCCGTCGCCGGTCGCCACGCCATTGCCGAACCCGGTGCTCGCGATTACTCCGCGAACGCCTTTGGCTCCGCCGGTTCCATTCCCATAGCCGGGGCCCGCGGGAAGATCGAAGGATCCAAGTTGAGCGATGTTGGCCGGCTTGCCGCTGTTGTTGGCCTGGGCGGGAACTCCGTTAGGATCTCCAAAGCCTCCGGTCTGCACCTTCTGGGGCGCAGCGGCCATGGTCGGAATCGCGGAGCTCCCTGTGGAAAATACGTTGGTCTGCACCAACCGCTTCGGGATTGCCGGCGTCGAAGGCGGCAGATTCGGCTTGCTGGCCGCCATTTGCACTTGCGGGGCCGGTTGATCTTCAACCCGCACTCGTGGCTTCGGCGCGGGCAGTCGCAGGTTTTCGGGGATCGGCGTGTCGCGATACGCCACAGGTTCGGGCACCTTGAACTCACGAACCGGGGCTGGTTGATGGTTCACCGGCGGTGGGGTCGTGACCAGGGTGACGTCGCGGAAATCTCTGACAGTCGGAGTGATACGCAGCGGCTTCAGCGCACCAAACCATACCAAAAGCGCGATCAAAGCACTTTGGGTCGCGTAACTGAACGCGAATTCCTTCCACGGGGGCCTTCGATCCGGAAGTAACGAGAACGGCATCTTCAAGGGGTCCGAAGCCATATGTGCTCAGATGTCAGGCAGCCCAAACCCGCTGCTCTAACCGGTACTTTTGCGTTTCCCAACACGCTGCCAGTCCGATGTCGAAAAATGTGAACCTGGAGACGGACTGAGCCCACTCAGTGTACAACTCCGACTACCCCCCGCTGCAAGATAAAGGCCAATTGTTTCCCCTTCGGGAAAGGTAAGTATTTTCGGTTTAGCAGGTTAGACAATTCCCAGTGAAGTGCCTCTGGCCTCTCAAGCCAAGGGGCAAAACTTTACAGCTTCTGGGTAGGAATTCTGGCTGGCGGTGCTGCCCGGTCGAGCGACCGAGTCGAGGCCGCTTTCAATGGCCCTGGGGGGCGATCCCTCGGGGCGTCCGGCGCGCCGAACCAAGCCTCAGCAGCGCACAATCTTGTCGCTTTGGATTCCCTTTGTGGCGTTGCGCGTGTCGACCACCAACTGCGCCTCGCGCACGATCCTTGCATAGTCGTAGTCGGAGTGGTCGGTGACGATCAGCACGCAATCATATTTGGCGACATCGTCCAGGGAGGCGCACTTCAACTGCAGATCGTACTTGCGTCCGCGCCCGATCGTCGGGAAGTACGGATCGTGATAGCTGACCTGCGCGCCCTCTTTCTGCAGCAGTTCGATGATGGTGAGCGAGGGCGACTCCCGCAGATCGTCGATGTCCCGCTTGTAAGCCACGCCCAGGACCAGCACCTGCGAACCATTCAGGGATTTTTTGCGGCGGTTCAAAGCGGCTACCACGGAAGCGATCACGTGATAGGGCATGCCGATGTTGATTTCACCCGCCAGCTCGATGAAGCGGGTGCGAAAGTCCCACTCCTTCGCTTTCCAGGAGAGGTAGAACGGATCCACAGGAATGCAGTGACCGCCGAGGCCCGGTCCAGGATAGAAGGGGTGAAACCCAAAAGGCTTGGTGGATGCGGCTTCGATGACTTCCCAGATGTCGAGGCCCATGCGCAGGCTGAGCAGCTTGAGTTCGTTGACCAGCGCAATGTTCACGCAGCGGTAAATGTTCTCCAGCAGCTTGGTCATCTCGGCCGCTGCCGGCGAAGACACGCGCACCACTTTGCGGAAGACCTGACCGTAAAGCGCGGCAGCGAGTTCCGAGGCTTGCGAATCGAGACCGCCCACGACTTTCGGAATGTCGCGGCGCGCTACGCTCGTGTTGCCGGGATCCTCGCGCTCGGGCGAGAAAGCGACATAGAAATTACGATCCGAAGTCTGGCCCGGGCGCGCGGCCTTGAAGCCACCTTTATTCTCGCTCTCAAGAATCGGGACCAGAACTTCCTCGGTGGTTCCGGGATACGTGGTGCTCTCCAGAACTACCAACTGACCCGGCCGGAGGTGAGGCGCGATTGCGTGTCCGGTATTGGTGATGTAGCTGAGATCGGGCTCGTGATACTCGTTCAGCGGGGTCGGAACGCAGATGATGATCGCATCCATCTCCGCGATATGCGAGTAATCGGAGGTCGCCGCCATGCCGTTGGCGCGCGCCGCTCCGATTTCCTCGGGAGTGATACGGAAGATGTAAGAACCGCCGGAGTTCAGCGTGTCCACCTTGCGCTGGTCGATGTCGAATCCCGTGACCCGGAGCTTCTGCTCGGTATAGAGCAGAGCCAGCGGCAGACCGACGTAACCCAGCCCGATGATACCGACGCGGGCTTGCCGGCTTTCGATTTTCGCCTTGAGCTCAGGGAACAGGGAAGAGGATTGCATCGTGGGCATCGTCATGATTTGGCGGAAAAATCCACCGCGATTCTAGCATGCGCCCTTTACTGGCCTGGCGCACGCAAGTAACCAATTCTCCCCCCGACTTCCGGCCGGTGCGCGCAGGGTAAGATGATGTCAAGTCCGTCGAACGACTGCGAGGGTGGAGGACTGTGCGCGGAATCAGAGTTCTGATCCTGGCTCTGCTGGTGTTATGGGCAATCTCGGAGTCAGGGAAATTCCTGGTGGTCGACGATCCCCAACAGGCAGACGCAATTCTGGTGCTTGCCGGAGAAACCGAGAGTCGTCCTGCTCGAGCTCTGGAGTTGCTCCAACGCGGCTACGCCTCGCGGATCATCCTCGATGTCCCTCAAAACACGCGGCTGTTTGGAGCCAGCGCCCCGCAACTGGCGCAAACCTGGATCAACGCGCAGCCACAAGCGCAGGCGCTGAATATCTGCCCAATCACTGGATTGTCAACCAAGGCCGAATCGTTCGAGTCTGCTGCATGCTTGCGACGAGCTAGGGTTCATTCAGTGCTGCTGGTCACCTCGGACTTCCATACTCTCCGCGCAAGGAGCATCTACCGCAAAGAGCAGCCCGAGTTCGCTTTTTCTGTGGCCGCGGCCCATGACTCGGAGCAGTTCGGCGTACGCTGGTGGCGGCATCGCCAATGGGCCAAGACGAATCTCGATGAATGGTTCCGACTGCTGTGGTGGGAAAGCGTGGACCGCTGGTTCTGAAGCCGCCGCGACTTGGTGCTAACCTTGCAAAGAAAAGTGAATCCCCCGATGAAACCTGGTATCCAACATCGCCTGTTCTCGCTCGCGGCGCCGCGCTCCCGGTGCATTGTGCAGTTCGCTCTGGCCTGGTTGCTTTTATGCGCTACGGCTTTGCCGCAGTCGACCGCGCCCGCGGATCCAAAACTGTATCTCGACGACGTGCAGGCCCTGACGGCCCCGGAGATGGAAGGCCGGGGCGACGACACCAAGGGACTGAGCCGTGCCGCTCACATGCTCGAGCAGCATTACCGCAAACTTGGATTGAAGCCTGCCGGGACCAATTCCTACTTTCAGCCTTTCACCGTCATCACCGGCGCTCGCCTGAAATCGGGGGGCAATCGAATCTCTTTGCAGAGTGGCGCGGAGAAGCGTGATCTCAAGCTCAACGAGGATTTCGTGCCCTTCAGTTTCTCTTCGTCGGGGTCAGCCAGCTCGTCAGTGGTCTTTGCAGGCTATGGGGCGACTGCGGACGAGTTCGGTTACGACGACTATGCCGGGATCGACGTCAAAGACAAGATTGTTCTCGTGCTCCGTTACGAGCCGGCCATCTTTGCCGCGAAGAGCGGAAACCAGGGCTTAACCCGCCACGCACAACTCATCACCAAGGCCATTAACGCCCGCAATCACGGCGCGAAAGCGCTGGTGCTGGCGAACGGCAAACTCGGCGACGGGGAAGAAGATCTCCTGACCCGCTTCGGCAGCGTGAGCGGGCCGGAAAATACGGGAATCATGCTGGTGCAGGTAAAGAACGACGTCGCCGATCGCTGGCTGCGGTCGGCGGGCAAGTCGCTGGCGGAGGTGCAGGGCCAGATCAATCATCTCGGCAAGCCCCAGTCCTTCGACTTGCCTGAGACACTTCACGTCGCGATGGACGTCGACATCGAGACCACACGGGCTACCGTGAACAATGTCCTGGCGTACCTGCCGGGCAAGTCCGATGAGTACGTGATTATCGGCGCGCACTACGATCATCTTGGACGCGGCAACCATGATTCGCTCGCCCCCTCGCAGATCGGGCAGATCCATCCTGGCGCCGACGACAATGCTTCCGGCACTGCCGGAGTCATGGAACTGGCGCGCACGCTTGCGCCCCTCAAGGGACAACTGCCCCGTGGCATCCTTTTCGCTTCATTTGCTGGGGAAGAATTGGGTCTGCTGGGATCGGCGCATTGGGTCCAGTCGCCGACCATGCCCCTCGACAAGGCTGTCGCCATGCTCAACATGGACATGATCGGCCGCATCAAGGACGACAAGGTCTACATCGGCGGGGTGGGCACGGGATCGACTCTGAAGTCCGACGTCGAGCAGGCCGACGCGAATTCCGGTTTCAAGATCGAATATTCGCCCGGAGGATATTCCGCGAGCGACCACACTTCCTTCGTCACCAAGCACATCCCGGTGTTGTTCTTCTTCTCCGGCCTGCATACGGACTATCACAAGCCCTCCGACACATGGGAGAAGATCAACGCGCCCTCCGCCGCGAAGCTGGTCGACGTGGTCGGCAAAACAGCGCTGGAACTGGCTTCTGCGCAGCAGCGCCCGACCTTCATTGCGGTGGTGGAAGACAAGCCCCTCGCCGGTGCAGGCGGCGGATATGGACCGTACTTCGGCTCGATCCCCGACTTCGGCCAGGTGGAGAACGGCGTCAAATTTTCTGACGTAAAGCCTGGTTCGCCGGCGCAAAAGGCAGGCCTGAAGGCGGGGGACATTCTGGTTCAATTCGGCGACAAGCCCATCAAGAATCTTTACGATTTCACTGATGCTCTCCGCCGCAGCAAGGTTGGAGACGTGGTCGATGTAACCGTGATGCGTGATGGACAACCGGTGAAAGCATCTGTGAAACTCGAACAGCGGAAGTAAGCGACCCATCGCAGCTGCCGTATACTTTCCCAGCGCGGCCCCGATGGGCAGCGCAAAATCGCTGAATCTCACACGGAAATCTCATGAAGGTTCTGGTCGTCGGCGGGGCGGGCTACATCGGCAGTCATACGGCGCGTGCGCTGCGCGGGCATGGGCACGAAGTCATCATCTACGACAACCTCTCCACGGGGTACGACTTCCTGGCGCGCGGCTTCGAGTTGTTGAGGGCCGACATCGCAGATACGATCCAACTTTATCCAGCCCTCAAACGCGTTGAGGCCGTGATTCATTTTGCAGCCCACGCCTACGTGGGCGAGTCTGTGACCAACCCGCGAAAATATTTCTGCAACAACGTCGAGGCTGCGCTGGCGCTCTTGAATACGTGCATCGATGCAGGCGTGCGCCATTTCGTATTCTCGTCCACATGCGCTGTGTACGGAACCCCGACCAAAGTCCCGATCACTGAGGATGCCCCCCGGCAACCGATCAATCCCTACGGCGTTTCGAAATTGTTCTTCGAAAATGCCTTGGAAGCCTACGATCGTGCCTACGGTCTGCGGTATGCGGCTCTGCGTTATTTCAATGCCGCCGGCGCTGATGAAAGCGGCGAGATTGGCGAACTGCACGAACCCGAAACGCACTTGATCCCGCTGGCGCTGGCTGCGACCCAGCACGACGGCAAGCCCCTCCAGGTCTTCGGCAACGATTACCCCACAGTCGACGGCACCTGTATTCGCGATTACATCCACGTGAACGATCTGGCGGAGGGGCACGTGAGCGCGCTCACAGGCCTGGTCGAAGGCAAGCCCTCAATGGCCGTGAATCTAGGGACAGGGCAGGGGCACTCGGTGCTGGACATTCTCAAGGCGGTTGAGGATGTCACGGGCCAAACGGTGCAGCGCAGCATGGGTCCGAGGCGACCTGGCGACCCGCCAGCGCTCGTTGCTGATCCGCGTCGCGCCCAGCAAGCGTTACAGTGGAAGGCGTCGCGGTCCCTGCGCGATATTGTGGCCAGTGCTTGGAACTGGATGCAGAGGGCAAAAGCGCTCGTCTAATCGTGTGTCGCGGTGGATTCCCACGGTGTGATCTTCGAGGCGCCGTTATACTCGTTGCACGACCGAAATCGACCAGGGGCAGCCTCTTTGTGTGGAATCGTTGGAATCCTGGCGCGCAATGGTAGCGTGCCGGAAGAATTGCTAGAACGGGCCACTCGTTCGCTCGCGCATCGTGGGCCCGATGACCACGGGCGGCTTGCGAACAAATAGTTGAACAAATAGCTTTGTGATTTCCACAGCCAGGACCTGCTCGTTTATTGCAAGGCCCTTCAGGCGCTGTTATAGTTTTGCGCATCTTCACCGCCACCCCGAAATTGCCAGTTGGTTAATAGAAACACGGTAATGCTGTTTCTCCTTCCGGCAGCGAAAATCCGACCCTTGGGCGTCGGCATCCGGAAGCGGCCCAATCGAGGAAATCGAGTTGACCGCTCTTTACCTGGGTATTTTTGGATTCTCGCTCACTCTGTCTTTTGTCTTCACCCGGTACATCCGGAATCTGGCCACTGCTCGGGGATGGGTTTCGGCTCCGGTCTCTGAAAGGCATCTGCACGCAGCTCCCCTTCCGCGATTGGGTGGAGTCGCGATTTTTAGCGCGTTCGTTCTGAGCGTTGCGGTTGCTGTCGCCGCTGCCTCTTTCCGGCCTCATCTGAGTTTCGGTTCTTCTCTCAAGATTCTCGTAACAATTCTAGTTCCTGCCTGCTTGATCTTTTTGCTGGGCCTCTACGACGACATCCGCTCGACCGGGCCTTACGTAAAGTTTGCCGTGCAAGCAGTCGCAGCCGCCATGCTCTGGATGGGCGGTCTTCGCATCCTTGACCTGCCGGTTCTGTTCGGTAGCCGGCAATTCCCCTGGTTTGTCGGTTTGGTCCTCACCATCGTGTGGGTCTTAGGCATCACCAATGCATTCAACCTCATCGATGGGCTGGACGGCCTGGCGGCGGGCTCAGCCTTGTTCTCAACCTTGGTGGTGTTTGTCGTTTCTCTGCTAAGCCATTCCAGCCTCGTGGCCTTAATGACCCTGGCCTTGACCGGGGCCATCGTCGGATTCCTCCGCTTTAATTTCAACCCGGCGACGATTTTTCTTGGAGATTCGGGAAGCCTGTTCATCGGCTTTATGCTCAGCGCGCTCGCTTTGGAGGGTGCTCAGAAAGCGCCCACTGTGATCGCGGTTGCCATCCCGGTTGTGTCATTCGGGCTGCCGATCCTGGAAACCTCACTCTCCGTGCTGCGCCGGCTCATCAGCGGGCGCCCGGTCTTTACGGCCGATCGTGAACACATCCATCACAAGCTCCTGCAGTTGGGACTTTCTCACCGCGAAGTGGTAATTGTGTTGTACGCGGTGTCGGCCCTGTTTGCCCTCTTGAGCTTGTTCTTGCTTTGGCCCACAGGAAGCTCGTTAGGCCTGGTGTTGGCAGTTGTAGGAACGGGAATCTGGCTCGGAGTTCAGCACCTGGGATATCCTGAGTTCGGCGAGATTCGCCGCGTCGCGCAGCGCACGCTGGAACAGCGGCAGATCGTCATCAACAACCTGGCCATCCGGCGGGCGACAGAGGAACTCAGAGTCGCTCGCGACTATGATCAGATCTGTCGCATCCTGATCGCGGCATTTTCTTCGAACGATTTCGACGCCTTCGAACTCAACGCGAAGCTGTTGCTCACTGAGTATCCAACCCGGGAAAAGCTGGGGACCCTCCCCGTGCATCACGGGGAAGTGCATTTGCGCTGGAGCCGCCCCGGCAAAGTAACGATTCCCGGCACTGTAGGAACGTGGGCGCTCACGCTGGAGTTGCTGACCGCTTCCAGTCGCCGCCGGGGTTCTATCACCGTCCATCGACTCTATCGGGAGCATCCCCTGCAGCTCGACGTGAATTTGCTCACCTCGGAATTTCCTACCGTTCTTGCGGACGCTCTCGATCGAGTCATCACCGGCGAAGCGACTCTGCTTCCCACCGCGGGACGGGACGAAGGCCTGCTCGAAGCACAAGCCGGCTAATTCCTGCCACCCTCTGGGCACCGATCTTCCGCATTTTGCCCCGGCGGCCTCGCGCTGTTTTCAAGAACGCGCATAGAATAGCCATCAGGGTCTGTTTGCGCTGAGTGCAATATGAGTGATGCCTGGAAACAATGGGAAGGGCACATCGTCGAAGGACGGTTTCCCTTGCGAGAGTTTCAGGGCAGCACCGATCACAGCGCGGTTTTCGTCACTTGCTTTGGCTCCATGCAGGAGAAGGCAGCCATCAAGTTCCTGCCAGTTCCCGGCGACGGTGGGCAGTGGTCCTTCCAGCAGTGGGAACGCACTTCTGCGATCTCCCATCCTCACCTGTTGCGTCTGTTCGCCTGGGGAAAATGCCAGCTCAGCGAGGCGCAGTTCCTCTATGTCGTAAGCGAGTTTGCCGAAGAGAACCTGGGACAGGTACTTCCTGGCCGCCCTTTAACCGCGCAAGAAACCGAGTTCATGTTGCACTCGACTGTGGAGGTTCTGGGATATCTCCACGGTGCGCGTCTGGTTCACACTCGGCTGAAACCCGCAAACCTGATGGCCGTTGGCGACGATCTGAAGTTGGCGAGCGACAGCATCTGCGCGGCCGGGGAACGAAACACGCTGGCTCTGGCCGCCACTGCGTACGATGCACCTGAGTTCACTGCTGTCGGCCCTTCTGCCGCCGGAGATATCTGGTCGCTCGGTGTAACCCTGGTCGAGGCGCTTACCCAGAAAGTCGCGCCGGGCGCGGCTTTTCGAGAAGGCCAGGCCATTCTTCCAGAAGGCACCCCCGACACTTTTCTGCAGATTGCCCGTGAATGTCTGCGCCTCGATCCCGAACGTCGCTGGACCAGCCGGGAGATCGCCGCCCACCTGGTGCCTGCGGCCGTACCAAGGAAAGCGCGCTCTCCCCTCGTGCCGGTTGCGTTGGTTGTTGGGCTCGGAATCGTCCTTGTGGGCGGGCGGCTTCTGTGGCGCCAACCTGAGCCAAAGGGGAACGCTGGTTTCGGTCCGACCGTCGTGAGTCCGTCGGTGACGCCGACAACCCCGCGGGTCGATGCCTCACAGGGGCAGCCACCCGCTGCTGCGCTCGACAAGTCGCCCGAGCCCGCGCCTGCGAGCGGCGCGCCTGGCGTTTCTGATCACCCGCCCGCTGACCCCTCCCCGAAGCCGGTCCCCGGGGCGGTGCTCGAAAAAATTCTTCCCTCGGTTTCGAGTCGGTCGCTCGATACGATTACGGGCAAGGTTCGCGTCTCTGTGAAGGTTGCGGTGGATGCCTCCGGTTATGTGACGGAGACCAATCTGGCTTCACCTGGACCTAGCCAGTACTTCGCGCGGGCTGCGCTTGCAGCCGCGCGGAGATGGAGATTCTCTCCCCCCACCCGGGGAGGCGAAGCCCTGGCCAGCAGTTGGATGCTGCGCTTCGCGTTCAGCAGGGAAGGGGCAAAGGTCGAGCCCGCTCAGCTCTCTCCCTGAGAGCTTGTATAAGCGGGCTGATGAGTCTCCAGTCGCTCGGGTCTGCTAGCGACGGGCGACTAGCGAATGATGACTTCTCTTTACTGGTTCGGTTGCGGCTGATTCTGCTGCACCATCATTTGCCGCCGCGTTTCGTAGAGGTCCTGCAGCATCTGCTGAGGCGTCTTCTCGCCGTTCGAGCCGGTTCCGGCCCGGGGCGCTTCCGCCGGAGGAGCTTCTACCGGAGCGGACCCAGAACCGGCGTCCGGCGCGCTTGCGGGCGCAGGAGCCGCCGCGGGAGCTTCGTTGGTCACGCCTTGGGCAGCTTGTTCGGTGATCTCAGAAGTCATCTGCGCCTGCATTTCCTGCGCAGCCGCTTGCTGCGCCTGTTGCTGCTGCAGCATTTCCTGGTAAGGCTGCATGACAGCAGCCTGCAGTGCATTGCGCGGCTGGACGATCGCCGCAGGACGCACTCCCGGGCTGACCCCGGCCAGCGCGGTTCCCGTGTCTGCCTTCTCCGTCTTGGCCGTAACAATCACCCGCGCGACCTCGGCCGAATCCGCTTCCGTGCCGACTAGCACGTAGTTGTAGTGCGATCCATTCAACAGCGCGGCAATGACATCGCGCGGGGGGGCCGGCCCCAGTTGGCTGACTACGCGTTCGTTGGCTCCCTCGGGGATCTCGATGGCCGCGCCCGTGCGGGCAGCGATGGCCTTCAAGATATCGCCCAGGGTCGAGTTCTTGGCCAGCACGCGCAACTTGCCCTCGATATATGTCACGTTGGGTACTTCGGCGGGACGCTGATCAGGCGCCAGCGGGGGTGCTTCCCATTTTTCTCCCGATGCAGGAGCAGTCGTCACCTGCGCCCCCGCTCCCGTGACGCAGGCTACCGGCGCGGCCGTGGTGTTGGCTTCGCCGTCGCCTCCACAGATCGCGCTCTGCGCGCTGGCGAACGCGGTCGAAATGCACAGACCTGAAAGAAGTGTGACCAGAGTCGGACCCAGTTTCATAAATCGCCTTCCAGGGGGAGCCGAACCTTTGTCGCGAGGACGGGGGACAACGCTCGCGCGCTGCTTGGGGGAGAACTCGATAGTACTATGACCTTTGGTACCGATCAAGCTGCAAGAAATCAGTAACCAGTTTGGGGGAACCAAAGTTTCTGGTTACCGTAACCTGCTTGATTATAACCACATAGCGGCATGAGCAAATGAACTGCCAATGGCCGCAGCCGGTTAGTTCTCCGGCTCCGGCGCGGGTTTTGGAATCGGCCCCTCGATGGGTTTGCGTGGCATCATCTTGTCCCGCATGGCCGCGTTATAGACAAAGCTGGCCACGATCACCGCCGCCTGCTTCAAATCGTCCGCCTGCAAGCGGTCGTAAACATCCATGTTCGAGTGATGTGTGCGCGTGTCGTAGTCGAGCGGATCCTGGATGAACTGGAAGCCCGGAATCCCCACCGCGTCGAACGACAGGTGGTCGGTGCCGCCCGTGTTGCGCATGGTAAGGGTTGACATGCCCAGATCTTTGAACGGCTGCATCCAGGCCTCAAAGATGGGTGCCACAGCTGCATTTTCCTGCAGAAAAACTCCCCGCAATTTCCCGCTGCCATTGTCAACGTTGAAGTAGACCGACACCTTGGCCTGCTCGGGCTTCACCGTCACCGGGCCGGCTTCCCGGCGCGTCAGGGTTGGCATGCCCTTCATGTCCGGTTCATCGATGGGTGGCCGGGAGCCGAAGTGCTGCTGTACGTAATACTGCGATCCCAGAAGTCCCTGTTCCTCCCCGGTCCACAGCCCGATGCGGATGGTGCGCCGCGGTTTGACGTCGAGCGCCTTCAGGATGCGCATCGCTTCCATCATGACTACCGTTCCGGCTCCGTTGTCGGTCGCGCCTGTGCCGCTGTGCCACGAGTCCAAATGCGCACCCACCATGACCAGTTCGTCTTTCTTGTCGCTGCCGGGAATTTCCGCGATCGTGTCGTACTGCATGGGATCGTCGTCATAGAACGTGTTGGCGACATTGAGTTCCAACTCGGTATCCTTTTTCTGCTCCAGCAGCCGAGCCATCCGGTCCCATTGTTCCAGTGCGATTGTTACGGCAGGAACGGTAGAAGTCTCCCCGATCTTCCACGAGCCGCCCGACTGCACGAACACGGTGCCGCCGCCGAAATTGCCATAGCCGTGATCGACCACCGCCAGCACCTTCTCGTCGGCCAGGAACTTGTTGACTTCCTTCTGAAACGCGGCCCGCTTTCGGTACTGGGCGAAGCGCGCCGCCGCTTTTTCGCTGGGGATCTGATACTGGCCGATGTCCTGAAGTTGCTTGTCGGAGAGCCGCTCAAACATAGGCTCCGAAACTGTTTTCACTTCGGGATCGGGGCCCGCCAAGGCGATCAAGCCCGCCAGCTTGCCGCGGTATTTCTCGAAGTCCTTCTTGTCTTCGATCTTCACCCGAATACACTTGCCTTTCAGCACGCCTCCAGTGCCCGGCGTCCACGCTTTCGCATAAGCGATGATGGGCGCCATATCCGGCGACAACATCCGCACGCTGACAAAATCATTGGCCCATCCCCGGCCAAACGGCCCCCACGCTTCCAGATGCGCATTGGTCAGGCCGAACGAGGCCAACTGGTTCCTCGTCCACTCATTCGCCTTCTTTGCATTCGGGGACCCGGTGAGGCGCGGTCCGATGCCATCCATCAACCCGCTGGCCAGGTCCATCACCTTCGAATTGCGGAAGCCTTCGTAGCGTATGCGGTTCACCATTTCGAGATCGACCTGTTCTTGTGTCCAGGAGGGGATGATTGCGAAGGCAAAAACGAACAGCAACAAGTGACACGAAAACTTTCTCATGCAGAGCTCCGTACGGGGATGGGAAACGACCGACAATCTTACGCGAAGGCGCAGAGTGCCCACAATTTTCGTTTGACGAGGCAAGCAAAATATCGTGAGCCGAGGGATTGCAGCAAATGAGCGATTCTCCAACAACGCCTTCGGCGATTCGGTGATCGATAAGCTCTGCGAAGCGCCTGACCCGTTAGAATGGCCGCGTGAAAGCTCCGCTGCATATCGGCCTGGTTGGCTTCGGACTGGCCGGCGAAGTCTTCCACGCTCCCCTGATTCACGCGAATCCGAACCTGCGGTTGACCCACATCGTGCAGCGCAGCGGCGACCGCACCAGGAACAAATATCCCGGCGTGCGCCTGCTTCGCGACGTCGAGAGTCTGCTTGGCGAACCCGCCGTCGACCTCGTCGTGGTGGCCACTCCGAACCAGAGCCACTTCGAGATTGCCAACCGCGCCTTGCAGGCGGGCAAGCACGTGGTCGTCGACAAACCCTTCACCGTCAGCTCAAGAGAGGCCGACATCCTGATTGCCTTGGGTCGATCAACCGGCCGGTTACTCAGCGTGTTTCACAACCGCCGTTGGGATGGGGATTTCCTCACCGTCCGTGAGATTCTCGATCGCGGTGTGCTCGGACGATTGGTGGAATACGAAAGCCGCTTCGATCGCTTCCGCCCCGGCTTGAAGCCGGGGGCTTGGCGCGAGCGGGAAATGCCGGGGGCAGGCGTTCTCTATGACCTCGGCCCTCATCTCATGGATCAAGCTGTTCTGCTCTTCGGGCATCCCACCGGCATTTACGCGGACCTGCACCGACAGCGTGATGGGGCAACAGTTGTCGACAATTTCGAGGTCCATCTCCACTATGCGGCTATAAAAGTTGTCCTGAAGGCCGGCATGCTGGTTTGCGAGCCCAGCGCGCGCTTTACGCTGCGCGGAACTTCCGGCACCTACACCAAGTATGGTCTGGATCCTCAGGAGGAAGCCCTGAAGCAAGGCGGCGTCTCAACCGAGCCCAACTGGGGCGCTGAGCCGAGGGAGATGTGGGGCACGGTCTCTCGGTGTGACAACGGAGTTCATCGAAGCGAATATCCCACGCTGCCCGGTCGCTATCGGGATTACTACGAGAATGTGTTCCAGGCCATCAGCGGACGAGAGGAATTGGCAGTCAAACCTGAACAAGCCCGATACATCGTTCGTCTGTTGGAACTGGCCGAGCAAAGCGCTCGCGAACAACGGATCCTCCCGATCTGCTGCTAGCGTCAGAGTGGCCGCGAGGGCCAAACCAGTTCCCGAAGGAATAAGACTTGCACACCCGCAGACGCTTGACTTTCAAGGTCGCCAAAGGAGCCTGCCATCTGCTCAGCGGTTAGTTCAAAACGGGCGACTGGCACGCGTTTTCAGCGGTTTGCCCCTCTTGCAGGTTTCGCTGAAATCGAGTCGCTGGGCCGAGTGAACCCGGGGTTTTGTGCCTCCCCTCCACAGGAACCCCTCCGTCGAAGAGCCTGCTGTCTGGTCGTATGTCCGACTCTCAGTCTGTCTCACATTACTCAGGTTTGAGCTCTTGATCAGGAGGAGTTGCTTATGGCTGTTACGATTTCGCCCTGCGCCTCGGCGAGGCGCCTTCGGCAAGAGTGGGGAGATCGGAGGAAGAAACTCGGATCAACGGAAGCGTGGGGGCACCGGACCCAGAGCCTGGAGCCAGCGTCGGCGCGTCGGGCGGTGGAATATCCGACGAAGACGAATCACCCGAGGGAGAGCGCACGGCTCCGCTGTTATCGGCTTGCGTCGGCAAATCCTATTCGCGCCGGAATCGGCCCTGGTCTCCCATGGAATCCTGTCGGATGAAGGGGAACTTCGATCTCACAGCGACGCGGTATTGGCCGTGTCAGCGAACTGGAGCCCTGTCAGACACCAACCAATGCGCCGAGGATGTCTGCTCTACGTGGCCGTACTTGTGCTTCAGACCAGGCTCATTGACGTTGCCGAGTGCTCGCCTGATCGTGAAAATTTATCCACAGCCCCGAACCACTGCCGTCACTTCTCCCTTCCTGATGGTGCATTTATTTTCTCCTGCGTTACACGACCGAAGGAAGGGAACAACGATGTATCTTGGTTGGGCGACCGCGCAAAAAGCGCATTTTCTTTCCTTGCAGAGCGCCACGTTTTGTGCGGAATGCGAGCTCATCAGCGAGAACAGCACACAGTACTGCCTCGCCTGCGGAAGCAAGGCTCTGCTGAGCCTGTCGCGCGTCCTCGGAGGCTCGCTCCGCGGACAGCAGACCGCTCACCTCATCAAAGATGCGGAACTTGATAAGCTTGTGCGTGAGCTGCTCAGCACTGTCCTCGAGCCGCTTCCTTACGCCGAGAAGCGACCGGCGGCCTCGGTGGCCATGCATCCTGGCCGTCATCACCTCAGGACCGTTGGGATTTCCGAAGGGGCCAGATTCCGCAATCAAAGTCCCGAGCCTGAGCCCGAGCTCGTGCCCGGCGACCTCGACCTCGAGCCTGGCATCAGCATCATCGCCGAACGCGCTCAATCTCTCACCGGGGCTTCCGGCGCGGCAATCGCGTTGCGCACGGGCAGTGAGATCGTGTGCCGTGCCCGCACCGGCCGAACCGCCCCCGACCTCGGCGTCCACCTGCAAACCGATTCCGGTCTCTCGGCTGAATGCGTGCGCACCGGCGAGATCCTGCTCTGCCACGACGCCGAGAGCAATCCTCGCGTTGACCTGGCCAGTTGCCGCCGTTTGGGCGCACGCTCCATCCTGGTCGCACCACTGCGTCATTACCGACGCACGGTAGGACTCTTCGAAGTACTTTCCTCGCTTCCGTAAGCCTTCGACCACCGCGACGTCGCCACCATGCAACTGCTCTCCAGCGTGATGGTCGCGGCGATGGCACGCCTGGCCCGCATGCAGCCGCTGCGAGCCCACGCCCGGCCTCCCCAACCCTATCCGGGGCGGAGCATGGTTACCCCCCTTACCTCCGACGCCGTGTCCTTCTGAGTGTGTTGAGAATCACTTTCTTTCTGCCGCAATCGGGGTAATATTAAATTCTCCGAGACACATGGAACCCTTCGGGCCCCAGACCGGATCTTTCCGTCCACCTCTGAGGTCCTATCCGCGCAATCGACGCCAGACCGTCCGCCAGCGCGTGCACACTCCCGCGTTCGCCAGTGTGAGCGGCACCTCCGACGACGATATGGTGCTCGATCTCAGCGAGGTCATCGACATCAGCGAATGTGGCGCCTCGATTCAGACCTCATCTGCCTGGGACCTGAGCCGTTCCCTCAACTTGTGTATCGAACTCTCGGAAACCAAGAGCTACGTTCACACCACCGGGCACGTCATCTGGTCGAAACCCAACGGCCGTATCGGGGTCAGCTTTCGCAAATTGCCCGATGAGTCGCGCCGCAAGCTGAAGGAGTGGCTCTTCCTCAACGCCATGGTGGGCGCAGCGAATTACGCCGCTCGGCATGGTAATCTGCCCTCAGTTCGGGTGCCGCTGAAACCAGCGCCGAAACCGACGCCTAAGCCGGCGGCAAAGGCGGGGGTCAAGCCGCAGTTGCCTTCGCCCGACGAGTCGAGCGCCGATTACACGACGACGCTCGCGGCTCTGTCGGCCGTACAACGTGAAGTGGAAGCTCAGGGATCCCATCTCGACGCGGCACTGCAACTGATCGCCGAAAGGGCTCGCGCCCTGACCCGAGCCAATGGCGCCGCGATTGCTCTGGCCGAGGGGCGCAAGATGGTGTGCCGCGCCAGCTCCGGCGACGCCCCCCCCATCCGTGCCACGCTCGACGTCACCTCGGGATTTTCCGGATACTGTGCCCGCACCGGGTTCCTGCAGCGCTGCGACGACGCCGAGACCGACGCGCGCGTCGACCGCGAGAGCTGTCGCATGCTGGGCATCCGCTCCATCATCGCCGTCCCCATCCGCTTGGGAGACTCCATTGTCGGTCTGGTGGAGGTCTTCTCGGCGCGACCCAACGTTTTCACCGACCGCGATGGCACGATACTCCAGCGCCTGGCCGATACGGTGCTCGCCTCGGTGAACCGCGCGTCGCGCGCCAGTGCGCTGCCAGCGCCACGCTTCGAGACTGTCCTGAGGCCCTCATCTGAAGCGCTTGTTTCCGAATCCTTTCCTTTCTCGACGATGGTCGCTGCGGGCGAGTCCTCCTCCGGACTCACTTTTCCCAAGCGGCACTTGGCCCTGCTGGTGGTTGCTGCCGGCTCGATCATCGTCGTCCTTACGTATTTGCTGACTCCGTGGGTGATCGAAAAACTTCGTCCGGGGGACGACGTAGTGGCGGCCTCCACTGCACAGCCTTCGCCGGTCGCCGAAAAGCCGGTCTCCGCGGCGGCAGCGCCGGTCAGCCTCGACGAAGATCGAAAGCGCGCCGAACTCGGCGATCCCTATGAGCAAGTCGCCTTGGCGACGCGCTATGCCACTGGGGACGGCGTTCCCCAAGACTATTCGCTGGCCGTGCGCTGGTATCTGAAGGCCGCTGAACAGGGCCACGTTGGGGCACAGGATACGCTGGGCGCCTACTTCTGGCTTGGCCGCGGCGCCCCCAAGGATGTCAGCAGGGCATACTTTTGGTCCGTTCTCGCCCGCGCCGAAGGAAAAGAGGCGAGCAAGGATCGCGTCGCCTTCATGACCGGCCAGTTGACTCGCGCCCAAGCGGAAGCGATCCAGCGCGAAGCCGAGAAATTCCTCAAACAGCACCCGCCCTTGATGAACAGCGACAACCCGTATTAATCGTAGCGCCGGCGTCTCGCCGGCTGTCCCGGGGACGTCCCGCCCAGGGAAAGCCAACCAGAAAATGGTTTGTATCGGGGGGCGCCTTTAGGCGCGCCGAGAGCTGCGGTCCCCCAGATGCGCTTTTAGGCGCTGGTCTTTTCCGTGCTTCCTCTACCCGGCAGGTCTAAAATTAACCTGGGCTCTATGTCTACGCTGCGGAACATGCTCGACGAACGGGTGCGCGAAGCCGCCCCCGAACTCTGCGAGACCCTCGAGGGCACTCGCCTGCGTTGCTACGCCTGCGGCCACCAATGTCCCATTCCTGAGGGCCAGCCCGGTGTTTGCAAAGTACGCTACAACCGCGGCGGGAAACTCTACGTTCCCTGGGGATACGTGGGCGGCGTGCAGTGCGACCCCATCGAGAAGAAGCCCTTCTTCCACGCCTATCCCGGCTCGCTCGCCTACAGTTTCGGAATGCTGGGCTGCGATCTGCACTGCGCCTACTGCCAGAATTGGGTGACCTCGCAGGCGCTGCGTGATCCGCACGCGGTCTCGCCGCCGCTGAAGGCCGATCCCGCCGCGCTCGTGCAAGATGCCATCCAACTCGGCGCGCGTGTCCTGGTCAGCACCTACAACGAGCCGTTGATCACTGCCGAATGGGCAGCCGCGATCTTCAAAGAAGCCAAGTCCGCCGGACTCCTCACCGGCTTTGTCTCCAATGGAAACGGCACTCCGCGGGTACTGCAGTACCTGCGGCCCTGGCTCGATCTCTACAAAGTCGACCTGAAAAGCTTCGACGATCGCCACTACCGCCAGCTCGGCGGCCGCCTGCAGCCGATCCTTGAAACCATCCGCAGTCTGCACCAGATGGGACTCTGGCTTGAGATCGTCACCCTATTGATCCCGGGCTTCAACGATTCCGATTCTGAATTGCAGGGCCTGACCGAGTTTCTAGCCTCTGTTTCTGCCGACATCCCCTGGCACGTCACGGCGTTCCACGCTGACTACAAGATGACGGACCAGCGCAACACGCGCCCCGACGACTTGCTGCGAGCCGTCGCCATCGGGCGCCGCGCCGGGCTTCGCTACATCTACGCGGGGAACCTGCCCGGCCGGGTTGGCGATCTGGAAGACACACGCTGCGCCCACTGTGGAGAGACCCTCATCGAGCGCTTCAGCTACGAGATCCGGGGTTACCACATCACGCCTGATGGGAGGTGCCCGGCTTGCTCTGCCCCGGTCCCTGGTCGATGGGCCCCGCACTTCAGTCGACAGATCACGGCGCATCCTTTCCTGCCGCACCGCGTCTCCGGTTTGGTTACAATCGCAAGTCGGCGCTAACCCCGATTTCTCCCACGAACCGATGCGAAGGGTCAGCCTCATCCTGACGCTGTTGGGTTGTTTCGTCGCATGTTCTCCGCGCGATTTCCTCACGCGCCGCCTAGCCTCCGCTCTTATCGCCGGGTCGGAAACGTTCACGGCACCGCAGCAGTTCTGGCTGCGCATCGGTCCCGTCTCGAGCAAGGACTATGGCTCGCCGCAATATCTGGTGCTTCAGCATCGCGGCTGGATCGTCGGCAGCAACACCTCCTGTCCTGCCCAGATCACCCCGCCCCCATGTGTCGAGGTCGCTCTAACTCCTGCCGGAGTCGATGCCTTTCACGACTTGATCCGCGGCACGGAGAGCGGCAAGGAGTATTTCAGTGTTCCCACCGCCCGAAGGGAACTGGTCGGGGTGACCGGCATCAGCAAGAACGCGAATCTTGCGGACGTGGAATTTACCTGGAAGTGGGTTCCGCTCAACGAGGTCGGCTCCGCGCTCAACGTCGGCGGACTCCAGTACAAGTCCACCGTGTCGATGAAACACTACGACGATGGCTGGCGGCTGGCCGAAGCCAACGCCGTGCGCACCGGCCAGCCGATGGAAGATGCTCTCAAGAACGCCGACCCCGTGCCGTAGGCGAGTGCCTTCCACCCGCCGAATTACCCGCCAGAATGTTGGTTTAGCCAACGACCAACGAGACCACAACAGCTTCCTGACCCGCGATCACACAATCGACAACTTCTCATTGAACTCTCCACCTCCCCTCTGATATTCCTCTTGCTTTCCTATGACCAAGACAAGGCTGCTGTTCATCACCCTCCTTCTCGCCTCAGCTCAATTCACCAGCGCTGCCGACAAGCACAGGATCACGCTCGACGAGTTCTTCAACTATGTCGGCTACAACGCAGTCCAGATCTCCCCGGACGGCAACTCTGTCGTGATCGGAGTCGAAAGGGCCGACTGGGACCGCCAGATCTTTCAAAGCGATCTGTGGCTGTATCGCGACGGCTCGGGTGAAGGTTCGCTCATCCAGCTCACAAGGTCCGGTCACGACTACACCCCCCGCTGGTCTCCTGACGGACGCTGGATCGCATTTCTGTCCGAGCGGTCTACCGACTTCGGCAAGGATGATTCCGAAGACGCTGCCGGCGCCGACAAGACTGTGTCCCACCTTTACCTGATCTCTCCGAATGGCGGCGAAGCGTTCGCAATCACCTCCGGCGACGAGAGCGTCCACGCCTTTGCCTGGTCGCCTGACTCGCGAACCATCTACTTCGCCACCCGCACGCCCTGGAAGAAGGAACAGAAAGACGCTTACAAGAAAACCTGGAAGGACACGATTCAATATCGCGCGGCCGAACGTGGAGACACGATCTACAGCCTCGATATGGAGCGCGCGCGTGCCCAGTACGAAGAACGTGGCACACGCGAGACTCCCAAGGCAGAAAAAGAAGCCAACACCACGCTAATCGCAAGCGGCATTGCGGCCACGCCCTGGCGCGTGCAGCAGCTCGACGTTTCTCCTGACGGACGCCGTCTAGCCTTCGCGACGACGTCTGTGTCGCAGCGACAGGAGCGGGTTGAGGAATTCGAAATCTATTCCGTCGATTTGGCGCACACCTCCCCCGAAAACGCCCCACGCCAGCTCACCCGCAACGAGGCCCTGGAAGACAATTTGACCTGGGCTCCGGATAGCCGTCACGTCTTTTTCAACGTGACACTCGGATCGTTAGAAGGGAAGTATGTAGACACGCAAGACCGGCTCTACTCGATCGATGCGGATTCCGCCCAGGTCGAGCGCTGGGCCGCTAAATTCAACGGCTCCGTAGGTCGGCATGCCGTCCTGCCGAGTGGCACGGTAGTCGCGGCTGCCCGCCTTGGTACGGAAGTGCAGTTCTATGCGCAGTTTGCTCCCGACTCTGCGTTCACGAAACTTCCCAGCTGGCCGGGAGCCTATAACACCATCTCGGCCGCAAAGAACTCGCCCCGCGTGGCCTTCGTCTATTCCTCACTGCAGCGCCCGATGGAGGTCTACCTCGCCGACAGCCCCGAGAAGCTCCAACAGGCCCGCCCACTGACTGCCTTCAACAAACTGTTTACCGAGCGGGACCTCCCGCAAGGCAAGCCGTACCGGTGGGTTTCCGACGACGGCACCGACGTCGAGGGCATGCTGATCTATCCGCCAGGAAAATTCGAAGCCAAGCATCTCCCCATGCTGACCCTGATTCACGGCGGCCCCGCTGACGCCGACGGCAATCACTTCGAGGCCGACTGGTACCAGTGGGACCGCCTGGCCGCAAGCGATGGCTGGCTAGTCTTTGAACCCAACTATCGCGGCTCGAGCGGATACGGCGACAAGTTCCTCATGGAGATCGTTCCGGAAATCGTCTCGCGTCCCGGCAAAGACGTCCTCACCGGCGTCGATGCACTCGTGAAAGAGGGCATCGCCGACCCCGACCACCTCACGGTGGGCGGTTACAGCTATGGCGGCTACATGACCAACTGGCTCATCACACAGACCACCCGCTTCAAGGCCGCCGTCACGGGCGCTGGAGCCGTGGAGCACGCCAGCAACTGGGGAAACGACGACACCACCTTCGACGACGCCTACTTTCTCGGCGGACGCCCCTGGGAAGCCGTCAAGCGCTACACGGACGAAGCTGCCCTATTCCGGATCGACAAAGTTCGTACCCCCACGCACATGGTCGCCGGAGCCGATGACATCCGCGTGGCCGTCTCGCAAGACTATCTGCTCGATCACGCCCTGCACTCGCTCGGGATCCCGAGCACGCTGCTGATCTTCCCGGGCGAGGGCCACTCGCTCGACAAGAATCCGTGGCACGGAAAGATCAAAGTTCGCGAGGAGTTGAAGTGGCTGCAGAAGTACGGAGGGGTCGGCCCGACGGATTAAGTCGGTTGCACCTTGGTGTTGATCGAAAGGGGACAGAGGGCAGCTCAGGGAAGGGCACGACGTCAGGTGTCGTGCATGAGCGGCGCTTTAGCGCCTGAGGTTATTGCCCCGTGCTAGGTGCCACGTTCGAAGCTATCTTCACCCGGTGTGCGGTGGACGCGAAATTCTCCACGCCCTTGAAGATCGCTCCCGCGATCTGTTCCCGGTATTCGGTGCTTTGCAGCTTCTCTTCATCGGTAGGGCTGCTGACAAAGGAAATCTCAGCCAGGATTGAGGGCATCTCGGTTCCGGTCAGCACTACGAACGACGCTTCCCGTACGCCGCGATTTCGAATGCCCCTGTTCTGTGAAGCCAGCGCTCCGTACAGCGCGTGCTGCACGCTGGCCGCAAGTTTTCTCGATTCTTCAACTTTCTGTTTCAGGGCCCGCCCAGAGAGCTTGGCCAGAGTCACGTTCGCGGCAGTGGCGTTCTCCCGGTACTCGATTTCCCGCGCCTCCGGCGGAGAGAAGAAGCTGGAGTAATACGTTTCCACGCCGCGTGCGGAGGTCAGGCTGCTGTAGTTGGCGTGCACCGAAATGAACAGGTCCGCCTGCGCATGGTTGGCGATCTCGGCCCGTTCTTCGAGCGAGACATAATTGTCGTCCTTGCGCGTGAAAATTACCTCGCAACCCAGCCGGCTTTCGAGCATCTTGCCCAGGTTCTGCGCCACATCCAGAACGATTGTTTTTTCCAGCAGGCCGCCGCGCCCCACCGTGCCCAGGTCCCAGCCGCCATGGCCGGCGTCAATCACCACTCGCAATCTCGATCCCTGGGCACGCGGTGCGTTTAGGTCCCGACTGGCCGGCGAGGGTGCCTGTGCGTTCTCCTGCTTTACCGGCGACGCTGTCAGGTCAGGTTTGGGTTGGACCTCGGGCTTGAGCGCCTCTGCACCGCGAACCTCAATCACCAGGCGATGCGGATTCTGCTCCAGCGTGTCCCAAAAGTTTGATCCCGACTTCGTTTCCAAAACGACTCGGGTGATCTTGTCGGCGGGCTGCGCCACGCGAATGCGGTTGATTAAGCCATCTTTTACTTCGATGACCTGCCCGTTCAGCCCCGGCGCCAGCGCGGTATCCAGCAGATCAAAGTAAATCCGCTCCGGGCTCGGCAGCCGATTCTTGCGGTACTGTACCGGCCCCTGCAAATCGATCACGACCGTGCTCACACCTGAGTCGCTCCGGTGCACGACGGCGCTCACGATCGAAGGACCAGAGTTCATTCCCGATGCGGACACGGCCGGAAGTGGTGGCGCGACCTGGGTCACGGCCGAACTCGCGGGCGTCGAGGAGTCGCCCGTCGAGCTGACGACCTGGTTCTGCCGGGAGTCGCCCGTTGAACTGACGACCTGGTTCTGCCCGGAGTCGCCCGTCGAGCTGACGACCTGGTTCTGCCCGGAGTCGCCCGTCGAGCTGACGACCTGGTTCTGCCTGGAGTCGCCCGTCGAGCTGACGACCTGGTTCTGCCTGGAGTCGCCCGTTGAGCTGACGACCTGGTTCTGGCCGGGGTCGCCCCTCGAGCTGAAGCCCTGGTTCTGCCTCTGGTCCGTCAGGCCTCTTGAGAGTGCGCGGGGTGCGCTTTTCCACCAGATCACGCCCGCTAGCAGAACTGCAACCATGCCCAGGACCCCCAAAGCGGGCACGAATTTGTGTCGTCGCGTGTCCTCGTAAAGGCTGGGTGCAATATCTTCCTTGGAAAATTCGAGCGGCACGCTTTCCTGTGCCGGCTCGACTGCCGGCGGGATCGGCGGCAGGGGAATGTGCCGCAAGCTCTCCAGTTCGCTCGCATGCAATTCCACAGCCGCAACCTTGGCCGCGCGTACAATCCGGTCTTCCTCTTCCGGCCTCAGGGCGGCGAGAATCAGCTCCGCCAGAAGGTTCAGGCTGCGGACATCGGCATCGCTGAATCCGAACGGCTCGGTCGAAAACGCCTCCAGCAACCCCACCACGTTCTGCTGCCCGAGCAGCGGAACCGCGACCATGGAGCGCGTGCCCAGTCGCCGGCACGCCTCTACGTTGACCCGAGGATCGCTTTCGGAATCATCGCAGCGCACGATCCGTGCCGTCCGGAAACAGGTGCCGGAAAATCCTGCTCGCGAGTCTAGCCGCATCCCCCGGTCCGGGGCCATGCTACCTGCCGAGGCGCGACAAATGATTTCCTCGCCCTCGGCCAGAGCGATTGCGATTCCATCGGCGGCGGTGATCGCTTGCGCCCGCTCGGCCACTAGTTGCAGCACCTCGTCGAGCACGAACTTCTCGTATCCCCAGGTGTCGTCTCCCCCAGCTACGCCCTCGACATACCGGCGCGCTTCCTCGACTCTTTTTCTCCGGATTTGATCATGGAGGGTAGAGAACGCCAGCAGCGCTTGTAGCGCTTCCCGCTGGTCGGCGGGTTCCCCCGCCGAAGCATTCTCGAGAGGATCGGCCACTCCCCCTGTGCCTGCGACCTTTAACAGCGGATCGGTGTTGGACGGATTGGTGGCCATGTAGGGGTCAACAGCCCCAGAGCTCCCGCTCTGACGCAAGCCAGTGTGGTCGAACCGCAAGTCCATGTCAATGAGCCGCTTCTCCCATTACTGAAGGTCGAAACCTTCGGGTTTTGCAGGCCGCCGACCCGGCTAATTGGTAAGTTACCGGGCTTTTTCCCCGGTTGCAATCGTTCCAAATACACGAAGGTCACACATGTCCCCGGCGGGACCGCAGCTCATTTTTGGACGTTCCCGGATGGGAGCGGGCACGCTCGGCCCCGGGCCTAAGACCTTGCTTTCTCCGTTGCTCCGCAGGCTGAATCGTCATATGCTGATCAGTGATACGTTGTACTCAGGTTTGCAGTGGAACAGGAACAGGAAGTAAGTCCCAGGAAGAACAAGCGCTCTCGCTGGCTCTGGCCCATGGGCCTGCTGGCGACGGGAATGGCGGGTGCCGCAGTGCTGTTTCGAGGCTGCTGGCACAGTAAGATGAGCTGGCCGGTCCGCTCTCAGGGTTGCGCCTACCAGGTTTGCACTCGTTGCGGTATCAAGCGTCTTTTCGATGAAGACGCCTTTCACGGCTACGGCCCATTCAGCTACGACCTTCAACGATTGCTTGCATATGATCATGCCAGGCGATTGAAGGCTCGGGGTGAACCCGCTGCCACCGTCGAACAGCGTCCTGCCTCCTGACCCCACTATCTGAACCTTCGCCGCTACTCGAGCCCGCGCCATTTCTGAGGATAAGATTCGTTTATGCAGGCTTCCTCTGGATTGGCGACGCCCTCAGCACCCACGACGCCGCAATCGCTGCGCCGAGTCCACTACCGCCACCCCGTGCAGACCCTGGTCTACGCCACTCTCGACAATGGCAACGGGGGGATCCTGCGCAATCTCAGTGAATCCGGGGCTGCCCTCCAGGCTGTCGCCCCTCTCCGCGCCGGGCAAATCCTGCGCGTGCGCTTTGACCTGTTCCACCCGAAGACCCGGGTGGACGTAGACGCGCGCGTGAGCTGGGCAAATTCCACAGGCCAGGCTGGCGTTGTCTTCACCAACCGGACGCAGCAGCTTTGCCGGCAGATCAATGGCTGGATTTTTCAGAATCTTTTGCGCAGGTTCGAATCTGCGGCCCCCATACTCTCCAGCTCTACCGCGGACGACCTGGTCCTTTCCGGCAATGCCCGCCCGGCGATTCGCGTCAGCTCAACGGTGTCTGCGCCAGCCTCTCCGTTCGTTCGAGCGGCAGCATCGGTCCAACTCCCGGTCGCCGAGCCGCAGCTTGCCCTTTCCTGGTGGCCGCAACCGGTTTCTTTCCGCAGCCTCGCCAGGATGATGGACGTCCTCATCTTGTTGTCGGCCGTGCTGCTGTTTTTCTGCGTGTTCTTGGCCATCGCAGAGACGATTCCACCGTGGCCGGCAACGGTTGCCCTGATCGCGGGTATCGCGGGATTCTTCACCGCGTTGTATTGGTGGATTTGTGGCTGGCTGGGATGTGAAACCGTGGGAGTGCAGCTAGCCAGGATCGCCCTGCCCGATTCCGCGAAAGCCAGCCTACCCCGCGAACCGCAAGCCCGCTTTCGCTAGCGAACGCTTAGGAAGCAAGAGTTGCTTTGCGGTGCAGACCGCGGCGCCTGTCTGTGTGAGCGCTAGACTCCCTGCCAGTAGCTAGAAGCCAGCAGGTAGCAGCCACGCTACCAGCTACCCTCCGCCGGCTGCCAGCTAGTTCCCAAAATACCGTTGCGCCAACCAGAGCTGCAGGCTGCGCTGCAGCCGCGCGGGCACGTTGAGGAAGCGGATGCCGGCATTGCCTTGCTGGTCGGTCCAGGCAATTTCGCCACGCGCCTTTACCGTGTAACGCGTGCCCGGCAGCCGGAAGGAAATCTGCAACGGCTGATGCACGTCGACTTCGTGGCCGAGGTGAACTCCAATACCCCCCTGGCTCAAGTTGACCAGGTCGCCTTGAGTCTTTTTCTGTGATCCCCAGGCCAGCGCAACCGGTGTCTCGACGGCCTGGCGATGGTAGCGCAGCCGTCCATCGAGAATCAGATTCCGTGCGGCCGAAAGAGTGCGAACTGCCTGCTCGACGGAGATCGGCTTCTCGAAGCTGAACAGGGCGCCGGTGGCGTCGATTTCGTGGCGCCCGCGTGGGCCGCTCATTACCACCAGCGGGACGCTCAGCGGAAAATGCTTGTCACGTTGCAGATTGCGCAGGAACTGGTCCGTCCCATGAAGGTCGCAATCCACAATGAGCGCGTCGATTTTCGAATTGGCTAACTTGGCTTGTGCGCGTTCCGGCTTCGACTCGACGTCGCAGTCGATGTGAAGCCCACCGAGAATACATTCCAGAACACTGACTTCCTGCCAGTCACGAGAGACCACCATCGAGGTAAGAGCCATAAACCCAATCTAGTCCCGTACAGTAATGCCCCCTAGATCACCAAGGTAATGGGGAAGCTTCGAGCGCGAGCTGACAGCCATCAGCTGCCAGCCACAAGCCGCCAGCGCCTTAAAATAAACTCCATGCCTCTCCCCGACGGCTTCACCCTGCGCACCGCTTCCACGACGGATCTCGACACTCTCGTCGAGCATCGGCGTGCCATGTTTCAGGACATGGGCTACACCGACCATGCTGCACTGAGTTCCATGTCGGCAAAATTTCGGCCCTGGCTGTTGGCGCGCATGAATTCGGACGACTACCTGGCATGGCTCATCGAAGCGCCGACTGGCTCAATTGCGGCCGGCGCCGGCCTCTGGCTGATGGACTGGCCCCCGCACCTGATCGGTAAGGCCGCCCACCGCGGTAACATCCTCAACGTCTACACCCATCCTGATTTCCGGCGCCGCGGCCTGGGCCGTGAACTCATGCAGACCGCGCTTGACTGGTGCAAGGAAAACCGCGTCGACACCATCATCCTGCATGCAAGCCCCGAGGGCCGGAGCCTTTACGAATCGATGGGATTCACGCCGACCAACGAAATGCGGTTGCGTGTCTAAGCAGTTCATGCGAGTTCGTCTTGTAGTCCAGAGCGTGCTCTTAAACAGCCGATCTGGGCTGCCTTGACCTCGGTTCGCAGAGGACTAACCTGCTCGGCAACGTTTCCTCAGGCTTCCGTTGTGTTCTCGTGACCGAGTCGGGCCGAGCCGGCAGCACCCGCCGGCGCGCTGGCTATCACTTCCCACCTGGCTAAACCGAATTCGTCGGGGTGAAACTTCCGCATGATGCGTCAACAACCAACGGGAATCCTGGCAAAGAGGATTCGATACACATTACTGACTAAATCGAGCAGCTAAGAGCCGAGCACTGGACGCAGTTGTCCACTCTAGGCGCCAAAACCTTTTCCAAGCCGCACGAAGGAGGACAGAGGATGAGCGTTACTCCAATCGAAAAAGTCATCTACACGGCGAAAGCTCACACGACAGGTGGCCGCGAGGGGGGTGCATCGCGCACCTCCGATGGCCGCCTCGACGTAAAACTCTCCGTGCCCGGCACGCCGGGAACCGGCACCAATCCCGAGCAGTTGTTCGCGGTGGGCTGGTCTTCCTGCTATTTGTCGGCAATCAAGCTCGTCGCCGGCAAACTGAAAGTCCGCCTGCCCACGGATGTCGCCATCAACATCGAAGTCGATCTCGGAATCACTGACGGCGGCTACTTGATCCAGGCACGACTCACTGCGGTTCTGCCAGGGATCGAGCCCGACGTTGCGAAGGCGCTGGTCGACGCTGCCCATCAGCAGTGTCCGTATTCCAAGGCTACACACGGGAACATCAACGTCATTACGACCGTCGATACCAAGCCAGCGACCCAAGTCGCCTGAGGTTGGGAACTGCAACGGGGCTGAAAATTTGATGGGCCGTGCTTCCCGCGCGGTCCTTTTTACTTCTCCGTGCGGCGGGTGGGGATTGTTTGACTCAGATCTGCGACGACCGAAAAGTACGCGAATCTAGACCTCTCGAGGCCTGCGGCCCACAGCTCCCT
>Ga0306923_10000200_pt1 | contig 43578 bp, 28 predicted proteins | sample sta12Can44000108_FD_203841 | JGI IMG/M metagenome (GOLD analysis project Ga0306923, IMG submission 203841) | Lab enrichment of tropical soil microbial communities from Luquillo Experimental Forest, Puerto Rico - statanox.12C.anox.44.000.108 (v2)... | ecosystem: Environmental > Terrestrial >... | reverse complement strand
ACGATCTCAAGCAGCGCCTGTCCAAGATCGTGGTCGGCTACACACGCGACCGCAAGCCGGTGCGGGCGGGCGAACTCAAGGCGCACGGGCCGATGGCGGTTTTGCTGAAAGAGGCGCTCGCGCCCAATCTGGTGCAGACGCTGGAAGGCACGCCCGCGTTCATCCATGGCGGGCCGTTCGCGAATATTGCCCACGGCTGCAACTCGGTGCTCGCCACCACCACGGCGCTCAAGCTTTGCGATTACGTCGTGACGGAGGCGGGCTTCGGTTCCGATCTCGGCGGGGAGAAATTCATCGACATCAAGTGCCGCAAGACCGGGCTGGCGCCGGACTGCGCCGTGCTGGTCGCAACCATCCGCGCGCTCAAGATGCACGGCGGCGTGGCCAAGGAAGACCTCAAGACCGAGAACCTGAAGGCGCTCGAAGCCGGCATGGCGAACCTCGCGCGCCATGTGGACAACATGCAGAAGTTCGGCATCGTGCCGGTGGTGTCGATCAACCGTTTCAGCGCGGATACCGAGGCGGAAACCGCGCTGGTGAAGAACGCCTGCGCCAAGCTCGGCGTCGAGGCGCTGATCGCCGATCACTGGGCCGAGGGCGGCGCCGGCGCTGCCGATGTCGCGCGTGCCGTGGTCAAGGCGGCCGAGAGCGGCAAGAGCAAGCTCAAGCTGCTTTATCCCGACGACATGCCGCTCTACGAGAAGATTCGCACCATCGCCCGCGAAATATACCGCGCCAAGGATATCTCGGCGGACAAGCCGGTGCGCGATCAGCTCAGCGCCTTCGAGCAGATGGGCTATGGCAAATTCCCGGTCTGCATCGCCAAGACCCAGTACAGCTTCACCACCAACGCCAATGCCAAGGGCGCTCCCAGCGATCACGTGGTGAACGTGCGTGAGGTGCGGCTCTCCGCCGGCGCCGAGTTCGTGGTGGCGATCTGCGGTGAGATCATGACCATGCCGGGGCTCCCCAAGGTGCCGGCCGCCGACGCAATCGATGTCGGAGCGGACGGGCGGATCAGCGGGTTGTTCTGACAACGAGTAATGAGTTGATGCGTACAGATTTGCCGCGAACTCGGTGTGCTCCCTCCCCCCTTGTGGGGGAGGGTTGGGAAGGGGGGTCGTTGTTGCACGATGCGCGTGCGTCAACCTCTACCACCACCCCTAGCCCCTCCCCACAGGGGGGAGGGGAACACCACCGAGCTCGCGGCGCGGGCGCGCGTCAACATTGCCGTTACGTGCTGAGATGACTCTCGTCGAGAACAAACCCGCCAGCGGCCGTCGTCGGCCGCCGCGAACGCCGAAGGGGCGCCAAGTCGATCCGACTGCGCTCGGCGAGGTGCGCGCGCTGCTCGGCGAGCGCGACCGTCGGCGCGATCTCCTGATCGAGCACCTCCATCTCATCCAAGACCAGTACGGGCGGCTTTCGGCAGCGCATCTCGCCGCCCTCGCCCAGGAGATGAGACTCGCGCTCGCGGAAGTGTACGAGGTCGCGACCTTCTACGCGCATTTTGACGTGGTGAAGGAGGGCGACGCGCCGCCGGCCCCCGTGACGGTGCGCGTATGCGACTCGCTTTCCTGCGCCATGGTTGGTGCGGAGCATCTGCTGCGCGAATTGCCGAACAAACTTGGCCGAGACGTGCGGGTCATGCGCGCGCCCTGCATGGGTGCCTGTGACCGCGCGCCGGTCTGTGCGGTCGGCCACACGCAGGTGATGAAGGCGACCATGGACAGCGTGGCCGGTGCGCTCGCTCGTGACGGTCATGTGCACCCTTATCCGACCGAAGTCCCGTTCGACGCCTATGTTCGCGGCGGCGGCTACGCGCTGCTGAAAGCCTGCCTCGCCGGCACGCACACCCGCGATTCTATCATCGCGGTAGTGAGCGACGCCGGTCTGCGTGGGCTCGGCGGTGCCGGCTTTCCCACTGGCCGCAAATGGACGCTGGTGCGCGCGGAACCGGCGCCGCGTCTGTTCGCGGTCAATGCCGACGAGGGCGAGCCGGGCACCTTCAAGGATCGCTATTATCTCGAACGCGATCCCCACCGTTTCATCGAGGGCACGTTGATCGCTGCATGGGTAGTCGAGGCGGCAGACACTTATCTCTACATCCGAGACGAGTATCCTGAAGTCCGGCTGATGCTTGCCGACGAGCTCGCAAGGGTAACGGACGCCGGTCTTACCAAGCACACACGGATCCACTTGCGCCGCGGCGCGGGTGCCTACATCTGCGGTGAAGAGTCCGCGATGATCGAGTCAATCGAAGGCAAGCGCGGGTTCCCGCGGCACCGCCCTCCCTACGTGGCGCAGGTCGGCCTGTTCGGGCGGCCGACCCTGGAGCAGAACGTCGAGACGCTCTACTGGGTGCGTGACATCGTCGAGAAGGGCGCCCAATGGTTCACGTCGCACGGACGCAACGGGCGCAAGGGCCTGCGCAGCTTTTCGGTTTCCGGCCGGGTCAAGAAACCCGGCGTGGTGCTGGCACCGGCGGGTGTCACGGCGCGCGAGCTGATCGAGGAATATTGCGGTGGCATGACCGAGGGCCACAACTTCAAGGCTTATTTGCCGGGCGGCGCCTCCGGCGGGATATTGCCGGCGGCAATGGCCGACCTCCCGCTCGACTTCGGCACGCTCGAGCCTTACGGCTGCTTCGTCGGGTCGCACGCGGTCGTCGTGCTGTCGGACAAGGACGATATGAAGGCGGTGGCGCTCAATCTGATGCGCTTCTTCGAGGACGAGAGCTGCGGCCAATGCACGCCGTGCCGGGTCGGCACTGAGAAGGCGGTGAAGCTGATGGCAAACGGCGCCTGGGACGAAGCATTACTCAACGAGCTTTCGGCTACGATGCGTGACGCGTCGATCTGCGGGCTGGGCCAGGCCGCGCCCAATCCGCTGGCCTCGGTGATGAAGTATTTCCGCGAGGATTTGGCGCAACCGATGAGACAGTGGTCATGAGCACCAACGGTTTCGCAAAACCGGCGACATTCACCATCGACGATCGCGAAGTCGACATCCGCGACGGCGAGACGATCTTCCGCGCCGCGCGCCGCCTCGACATCAAGCTGCCGCATCTCTGCTATTCGCCCAAGCCCGGCTACCGGCCGGACGGCAATTGCCGCGTCTGCATGGTCGAGATCGAGGGCGAGCGGGTGCTCGCCGCAAGTTGCCTCCGCACGCCGACGCCGGGCATGAAGGTGAAGACGCAGACCGATCGCGCCAAGGCCGCGCGCCGCATGGTGCTCGAGCTGTTGGTGACGGACCAGCCGCCCAAGGACGTCGCGCACGACCCGCGATCGGAATTCTGGCAGACCGCGGAGCGCCAGAAGGTCACGAGGAGCCGGTTTGCGCGCCGCTCGAGTCCGGTGCCCGACCGCAGCCACCCCGCGATGGCTGTCAATCTCGACGCCTGCATCCAATGCAATCTCTGCGTCCGCGCCTGCCGCGAGGTGCAGGTCAACGACGTGATCGGCATGGCCGGGCGCGGCCACACCGAGAAGGTCGTGTTCGACTTCGACGACCCAATGGGAGCCTCGACCTGCGTCGCCTGCGGCGAATGCGTGCAGGCCTGTCCAACCGGCGCGCTGATGCCGGCGAGCCTCGTTGATGAGGCGAACGTGCGCACCCAGTTCCCCGACCGTGAGGTGCACAGCGTGTGCCCCTATTGCGGCGTGGGATGCCAGCTCACCTATCACATCAAGCAGGATCAGCTGCTCTATGTGAGCGGCCGCAATGGCCCAGCGAATCAGAACCGCCTGTGCGTCAAGGGCCGCTTTGGCTTCGACTACGTGCATCATCCCCATCGCCTGCTGTACCCGCTCATCCGCAAAGATAGCGTGCGCAAGCACACCGAGGATGTCGTCGACCCGGCCAATCCGTGGACACATTTCCGGCGCGCGACCTGGGAGGAGGCGCTGGATCGCGCCGCTTCAGGCCTGAAAAAAATTCGCGATCGCGACGGCAGCAAGGCTCTCGCCGGCTTCGGCTCTGCCAAGGGCTCGAACGAGGAGGCCTATCTGTTCCAGAAACTCGTGCGCGCCGGCTTCGGCACCAACAACGTCGACCACTGCACCCGGCTCTGCCATGCTTCATCGGTGGCGGCGCTGCTCGAGACCATCGGCTCGGCCGCCGTCACCGCGACCTTCAACGAGTGCAAGAATTCCGACGTCATCATCGTGATTGGCGCCAATCCGACCGAGAACCATCCGGTTGCCGCCACCTTCTTCAAGCAGGCGGCCAAGCGCGGCGCGCAGCTCATTGTCATGGACCCGCGCGGCCAGGCGCTCAAGCGCCACGCCACGCACATGCTGCAGTTCAAGCCGGGCACCGACGTGGCGATGCTCAACGGCATCCTCAACACCATCGTCACGGAAAAACTTTACGACCGGCAATACGTCGAGGCGCAGACCTCGAATTTTGCCGCGTTCGCCGAGCACATCAAGGATTTCACGCCTGACGAGATGGCGGCGATCTGCGGCATACCTGCGGATACGTTGCGGAAGGTCGCGCGCACCTATGCGCGTGCGGAGTCCGCGATCATTTTCTGGGGCATGGGCGTGTCGCAGCACGTGCACGGCACCGACAACGCGCGCTGTCTGATCGCGCTGGCGCTGATCTGCGGCCAGATCGGACGCCCCGGCACGGGGCTCCATCCGTTGCGCGGGCAGAACAACGTGCAGGGCGCCTCCGACGCCGGCCTCATTCCGATGTTCTTCCCGGATTATCGCGCGGTCGACAACCCGGAATTCCGCGCGCAGGTTGAGAAGGCTTGGGGCGCCACGCTCGATCCCAAGCGCGGCCTCACCGTGGTCGAGATCATGAAGGCGGTGCATGCCGACGTTATCAAGGGCATGTACATCCTCGGCGAGAACCCGGCGATGTCGGACCCCGATCTCAGCCACGCGCGCGAGGCGCTCGCGCATCTCGAGCATCTCGTGGTGCAGGACATTTTCCTCACCGAGACCGCCTGCTACGCCGACGTCGTCCTGCCGGCGTCCGCATGGCCGGAGAAGGATGGGACCGTTACCAACACCAACCGCCAGGTGCAGATCGGGCGCCGTGCGTTGCCATTGCCGGGCGAAGCTAAGCTGGACTGGTGGATCACGCAGGAAATCGCGCGCCGCATCGGGCTTGACTGGAATTACCGGCACCCGAGCGAGATCTACACGGAGATGGCATCGCTGATGCCGGCGCTCGACAACATCTCTTGGGATCGCATCGAAAGCGAGAGCGCGGTCACCTATCCCTCGGATGCGCCGGATCAGCCCGGGCACGACGTGGTGTTTGGCGACCGCTTTCCCACCCAGGACGGGCGGGGCAAGCTCGTGCAGGCCAGGATCTTGCCGCCCGACGAGCGGCCCGATGCCGAATATCCGTTCGTGCTCTCGACCGGCCGCCAGCTCGAGCATTGGCACACTGGCGCCATGACCCGGCGCGCGTCCACCCTCGATGCGCTCGAGCCCGGCGCAGTGGCGAGCTTTTCGCGCGGCGACCTCGCGCGGCTCGGCGTTGCCCCGGGCCAGAGGGTGCGCGTGTCGACGCGCCGCGGCAGCATCGAGCTTGCCGCGCGCCAGGACGACGCGATACCCGACGGCGTCGTATTCATTCCATTCGCCTTCGTCGAAGCCGCAGCCAATCTCCTTACCAACCCCGCGCTCGACCCGTTCGGGAAAATCCCCGAATTCAAGTACTGCGCGGCCAAGGTGGAGAAGGTCGAGGACGCGGTGCGGGTGGCGGCGGAATAACGCGCAATCTTTCTCGACGTCATGGCCGTGCTTGTCACAGCAGGTCGGGTTTACCCGACCTGCGGCAATCTTATATGCGCAACTCGGGCAAGCCCGAGTTGCGGTGCCATCCACGTCTTTAGAAGTAAGAAAGACGTGGATGCCCGGCAGCGCGGACAAGTTTACGCAGTCTGTGCAAGCTTGACTGCGTTGCCGGGCATGACGGATCGGAAGGGCGTCGCTTAATCAGATGTCGCGGAAAAATATCATGCCCAAGCTCCCCATCACGTTTGCCTGCGGTCTCTACGATCGCATGCTCGCCCTCTACACCGGCGAGGTGAAGCCCGAAGGCATCGATCTCAATTTTCTTGCGATCGACGAACCGCGGCAGATCTTCGACCGCATGGGAAAGAACCTCGAGTTCGACGCCTGCGAGATGTCGAGTTCCGAGGTCATCAGCCGCCTCGCTGCCGGGCGCCAGGAAATGGTGGCCCTGCCGGTATTTCCCTCGCGCGTGTTCCGGCACGGCTTCATCACCGTCAACCGCAAGGCGGTCGCGAAGCCGAAGGATCTGGAAGGCAAGCGCATCGGCGTTCCGCTCTACACTCAGACCGCGGCGGTGTTCATCCGCGGCCTGTTGCAGGACGAGTACGACGTGGACTTTTCCGGCGTGCATTGGGTGCAGGGCGCCGCCAACAGCCCACACTCGCACGGCGATTCGGCAGCGCCGGCGCCGCTCAAGCGCGTTTCCATCGAGCAGAACAAGTCCGGGCGGTCATTGAGCGAGCTGCTCGCAGCGGGGGAGATCCAGGCCATCCTCGGCAGCGGGCTGCCCGACGCGCTGCGCAGCCATCCCGACGTGCAGCGGCTGTTTCCCGACTTCCATGCGCGGGAACTCGATTATTACCGGCGCACCCGCATTTTCCCGATCATGCATCTCGTCGCGATCCGGCGCGATGTCTACGAACGGCATCCGTTCATCGCGACGAGCCTTTACAAGGCGATGACGCAAGCCAAGGACGTCGCGCTCGGCAAGATGCGCAACGTCGGAACGCTGCGCTATATGCTGCCCGGTATGCTCGCCGAGCTGGAAGAGATCGCTGACGCGTTCCGTGGCGATCCGTGGCCTTACGGCGTGGACGAAAACCGGCCGACGCTCGAAACGCTGGTGCGCTACATGGCGGAGCAGTCGCTCATCGAGGCGCCCATTCCCGTACAAGACCTATTCGTGCCAATCTACGGCCAGTAGCGGGACTGACGACGAACCGATCATGAAGCTCGCGAGTTATCTTGCGGACGGCAAGGCGCGCTTCGGTGCGGTCACCGAGCACGGCGTGATCACCCTGAATGAACGTTTCGGCGGCCGCTATGCAAGCTTGCGCGAGGCGCTCGCCGGCGACGCGCTCGCGGAAATGCGAAACATCTCAGTGGCGACCAAGCCCGACCAGAGTCTCGCCGAAGTCAAGTGGCTGCCCGTGATCCCGGATCCGGAAAAGATTCTCTGCGCCGGCATCAATTATCGCTCCCATGCCGCCGAGACCGGGCGCGAGCTGCCGAAGCAGCCGAGCATGTTTTTGCGTCTCGCCAACACGTTGACCGGGCATGAGGGCGCGCTGATCCGGCCGTCGGTGTCGCAACACTTCGATTTCGAGGGCGAGCTTGCCGTCATCATCGGCCGGGGAGGGCATCACATCCCTGTGGAGTCGGCGCTCGCGCACGTCGCGGGCTACACCTGCTTCGTCGACGGCAGCGTGCGCGACTATCAGAAATTCTCGGTGACCGCGGGAAAGAATTTTCCGAGCACCGGCCCGCTCGGCCCATGGATGGTCACCACCGATGAGCTTCCCGATCCCAAGCAATTGACCCTCGCCACGCGGCTCAACGGCAAAGAGGTACAGAGGTCAGGCACCGACCTCCTGATCTATTCCGTGCCGCAGATCATCGCATTCTGTTCGGATTTCACGGCGCTCGTACCGGGCGACGTGATCGCGACCGGCACGCCGGAGGGCGTCGGCCATCGGCGCAGTCCGCCGCTCTGGATGAAGCCCGGCGACGTGCTCGAGGTCGAGATTTCCGGAATCGGTATTCTGCGCAACCATGTCGTCGACGAGCGGAGCTGGTAGCAGTGGTTACGACGCTTCTATTGTTTGCTGGCAGCTTCGTATTCGCCTGCGTGGCAGTTGACCAAGCAAGCGCGCAAGGATTTCCCAGCAAGCCGATCCGCATCGTGGTCGGCTTCGCCCCGGCTGGGCCCGCTGATGTCATGGCGCGGCTGATCGGCCAGCGCCTCACCGCGATTCTCGGGCAAAGCGTAATTATCGACAACCGGCCGGGCGCCAGCGGCACCATCGGTGCGCGTGCCGTCGCGGAATCGGAAGCGGACGGCCACACATTGCTGCTCGGAAACACCAGCACCCTGATCATCGCGCCGCTGATGTACCGGAACGTGAATTACGATCCAGTCAAGAGCTTTGCGCCGGCCGCGCTGCTCGGCACTACGGCAAATCTGCTGATCGTGCATCCGGCACTGCCAGCCAGATCGGTGGCCGAGCTCATCGCGCTTGCCCGCGCGAGGCCCGGCAAGCTCAATTATGCATCGCCTGGCATCGGGACGCCGCCGCACCTCATTGGCGAGGTACTCAAGCAGAGGACCGGCATCGACGTTGCCCATGTGCCGTACAAGGGTGGCGGCGCCGCCATACAGGCGACCATCGCCGGCGAAACGCAATATTCGTTCGAGAGCCCGGCGTCGTCGCTGCCGCTGGTCGAGGCCGGTAGTGTCAGGGCGCTGGCCGTGACCGATCTGGCACGAATCGCGCCGCTGCCCGATGTGCCGACTATGAGCGAGGCCGGCATGCCCGACTTTGTCTTCGTGTCGTTCACCGGCGTGGTGGCGCCGGCCGGGACGCCGGCTGCGGTGGCGAACCGGCTCAACAGCGCCATCAACGAGAGCCTGCAATCGCCCGAGCTCGCGCCAACGCTGGCGAAGCTCGGCGTGGAAACCAAAATCTCCTCGCCGGATGCGTTCGCCGCGTTCCTTGCCGCGGAGCGGGAGAAATGGACGGCCGTCGCGAAGGCAGCCGCCCTGCGGGTTGAATAGCCGTCGCCGGAATTTCGCAGAGTGCCGAGCCGCCCGCTCATTCCCGCAGCATAAGCGCGTTCACGCGCGTCTTCGACGCGCTATGCGGGAATCCAGAGAACGTTTCTCAGGGCTGCCGATCTGGGTCCCCGCCTTCGCGGGGACGAGCGGACTTCGGACGATCGTCGAACCGGGCTGGCGCCTCCGGCGTCAGGCCTGAGCGCTGGCACGCGAGCGTCTCGCGACCCGTGAGCTCCCAGTCGCCGGCTGCGGCGCGGCGCGCGAACGTTTCCCACCGGTCGGTCCAGTCGCCCAACCCGTAGCCGTGCCACGGCGACTGTACGTTGAGTGGATAAAGGTCGAGCTCCTCCCACAGGGCCCGCGCGTGCTCCATGTATTCGCGCGTCGGTAAAGCCAGCGGCGCCATCGGATATTTGCGGGTGGCGTCGACCAGCATGCCGGAATCCGACGTTTTCGGCCCGTACTGCGCACCCTGCACGCCGCCGCGGTACGGCACGAGATGCACATCCTCGATGGGATTGGTGCGATAGGCGAGCGACCACAGCACCGCATCCATGCTCGCGGGATCGATATCCTCGCTGACCGCGATGACGATCTTGCCGCAGTTCGACTGCAAGGTGGCGGCGCCGTGCAGCGCCCGCCACACCTCGCTGCGCGGCGTTCTCTCCGCGATTTGCAGGAAAATGACGGGACGTAGGTTGGTGAGCCGCTCGTGCATCACGACGCGGCGCACGCCTTTTATTCCCAGGCGCTCGCGCAGATGATTCAAAAATAGCGGCTCATACGCTACTTTTTTGATCACGCTCGATTCGCTCGGCGTGACCTGACTGATGATCGAGGTGAACACCGGGGTCCGCTTATGGGTGATCGCGGTGACCCGCATCGGCATGTTGTAGGCTTCGAGCGCGACGTAGCCGTTACTCTCGCCGAACGGCGCCTCGGGCTCGAGCTTGTCGGTATCGATCAGTCCCTCGATGACGATCTCGGCCGAGGCCGGCACATCGAGATCGACGGTCACCGCCTTCGCGACCTCGATCGGCGCACCGGCGACCGCACCGGCCACGCCCAACTCGTCCATGTCGATGGCTAGCTTCTGCGGGCCCGTGAACATGACCACCGGTGCGCAGCCGATCACGATTGCGATCGGCATCGGTTCACGCCGCTGACGATATTTCAGCCAGTGCAGATAGCCGCCGGCCCCGCTCGCCTCGCGGGCCACCATGCGCACGACCAGGCGGTCGGATGCCTTCAAGGCGGCACGATACGTGCCCATGTTCTGGATGCGGCTGTCGGGATCGCGTGTGATGCACAGCGTCGCGGTGAGATAGGGCGCCGAGTCGAAGCCGGGCGTCGATACCGGCACCGGCAGCCGCGCCAGTCCGCCCGACGCCGCAAGATCTTTGCCGGTGCGAACGGTCTCCTGGCAGCGCGGCGACGTCGCGTGCACCGGTGGCACGGGATTGGCGATCGCCCGCATCCAGGCCTCGCCGATCGTTTCGACCGGCTGTCCCATGCCGATCGCGTAGATGTCAGGCGAGGCCGCGAGCGCACCGACCACGACCGGCATGTCGTAACAGCGGCCTTTCGCATCGGTGACATTGGTGAAAAGAAAAGCGCGCCGCTTCCCTTCCGGCACGCCGCCGAGGAACTGCCAACGCACCAAAGGGTGCAGCTCGGTATCCTTGTTGATCGGCCGCTCGATGCGCACGAGCAGGCCGTTGGCCTCGAGATCGGCCAGATGCTCCTGGAAATCGAGGTGCGGCCGGCGGGATTGCAATTGGGCGCGCTGCACGCTTGCGGGCTGATCGAGCATGTGCGGCGAGACTCCCGATGCGCAGGCGGTTTGCCGGCCCCCCGACACTATCACGATGCTTGCGGCTCGGCATCGCTCTCGATCTATTCGGCACGCTGCACTAATCTGGCGGTCCCGCCACCACCTCATTCCACATGAGCAATTGACCCATGGCCCAGCCGACGATCGACATTCACGCGCATATCCTGACCGAAGACACGATCCGGTTCTTGCAGCGCGAGGCGCCGAAAGTGGCACCGAAACTTTCAGACGTCGACGATCGGTTCGGCACGCTCGATGTTGCCGGGCATGGCTATCGCAATTTCCCGCGCGGCGGCTGGGACCTGGAACGCCGCTTGCAGGACATGGCCGCCACCACCGTCGACATCCAGGTGCTTTCAGTTTGCCCGCAAACCTTTCTCTATGCGCAACCTGCCGAGCTTACCGCTGCCTTCGCTCGCATTCAGAACGAGCAGCTTGCCAAGCTGGTGAAGGCTCGGCCTGACCGCTTCCTCGCCATTGCGACGCTGCCAATGCAGTCGCCCAAGCACGCCGCGGACGAGTTGCGCCATGCCATGCGCGTGCTCGGTTTGCGCGGCGCGCAGATCGGATCGAATATCGCGGGAAAGAACCTCGACGATCCCGAGCTCGACCCGGTTTGGAGCACAGCCGCCGAGCTCGGCGCATTCATTCTGGTCCACCCGATCAATGTCGCGGGCGCCGACCGGTTGTCCTCCTATTATCTCACCAATCTCATCGGCAATCCGCTCGATACGACGATTGCTGCGGCGAGCCTGGTCTTCGGCGGCGTTCTCGAGCGCCATCCCACGCTGAAAATCTGCCTCGCTCACGGTGGTGGCTTCGTCCCCTATCAGGCCGGACGCTTCTTGCACGGCTGGCACGTGCGTACCGAACCCAAGCGCAACCTTTCCATTTCTCCGACGGATTCGCTGCAGCGCTTCTACTTCGACACGATCGTACACTCGCGCGAGGCGCTCGAATTCCTCGTTGGCAGCACCGGTGCCGCCCGCGTCATGCTGGGCAGCGATTATCCCTTCGACATGGGAACGCCGGACGGCGTGTCGCAGGTGCGCGGCCTTTCGATTGCGGCTGCCGATCAGGAGACGATTCTCGGCGGCGCGGCGCGACGATTGTTGGGCACGAGCCCTGCCCAAGCTAGTGCCGCGAACCCGAAGTTCGCACATACCGTGCCGCAAGCGGGTTTGCGAACTTCGGGTTCAAAAGCGGCACTAGAACCATAGAGTTGCTAGTGTCCCTTTGATTTCGAAGTTCGCATTCGAGGCTGCCGCAAGGGTGTGCGAAGGCCGGAATCGGGACGCTAGCGCGCGCATTCGCCTGAACGATCAAGCTCGGAATAATGGAGGACCACATGACGCAAGCTCAAACCGCGCGAACGCCCGGCGCCAAGCGCGCGGGTGCCGGCGAATACCTGTTCGATCTCACCAAAGTGAACAAGATCATGGGCGGGCCGGATTACTCGACCGCGAACGGTGCCTGCGTCGAAGGCGACCGCATGATCGTCGGCTTGATGCGCATGCCGGCGGGCACCGGCGCCGAGCCGCATTCCCATCCTAACGAACAGTGGATCTACATTCTTGAAGGGACCTTCCGGGCGAAGATCGGCGACAAGGAGGTCGAGGCGCGCCCGGGCTCCGTGATCTATATCCCCGCCAATGCCGTGCATTCCGGCAAGGCCACGCCCGATGCGGATGTGGTGTTCTTCACCTGCAAGGATGCCTCGCACGGCCTGCACGGCGTCAAGGCGGCGTGAGAGGGGCGACAATATCGCACGCCGGGTTGCCTGTTTCGGCTGACTGGCGCCGGCTACAATTGCGGTGCCGGCCGGGGCAGCGCCGGTAAACTACGCGCTCATGCCAGGGAGGATGTCGTGAGACGATCGGGATTCGTTCTGGCTTTGCTGTGCCTCGCGCTGGGCTCAGCGGTCGCTTCGGCGCAGGAGAAATATCCGGCAAAGCCCGTCAAGATCGTCGTGCCCTATGCGCCGGGAGGAGCGACCGACATCACCGCGCGGCTGTTCGGCGACCAGATGCGACAGAGCTTGGGCGAGCAATTCGTGGTCGAAAGCAAGCCGGGAGCGTTCGGCATTCTCGCCATCGAGGAAATGGCCCGCTCCAAGGCGGACGGCTATACCCTGATGATCGGCAACGTCACCACCAATGCGATCACCCCGGTTCTGTTCCCGAAGAAGTTCTCGATCAATTTCGAGAAGAGCGTCGTCTCGGTTTCGCGTCTTGCCATCTTCCCCTCGTTTCTCGTCACGACCATGAAAAATTTCGAGCCCAAGACCGTGGCGGAAGTCGTCGCCTATGCCAAGAAAAATCCGGGCCAGGTGCGCTACAGCAGCGCGGGTGTCGGCAGCTTCCCGCATTTCGACATGGAAATTTTCTCGCGCCGCGCCGGGATCGAGCTGTTGCACATACCGAACAAGAGCGGCGCTGCCGGCATGATCAACGATCTCGTCGTCGGCGATGCACAGATCGCGTTCATCAATGCGGTGAGCACCGCGCCGATGATCAAGGCCGGCACCATGCGGCCGATTGCGGTGCTGGCGGAGCAGCGCTTGGCGGAATATCCGGAGGTGCCGACCTTGGCGGAGGCCGGTTATCCCGGCGTCGGCACCTTGCACTGGCAGGGTATGCTCGCACCCGCCGCCACGCCGAAGCCGGTGCTCGCGACCCTGTTCGGCGCGATCAAGGAGGCTGCCCAGGCGCCGGCGCTGCAGGAAGCGTTTCGCAAGCAGCTCGTCAGCGTCAAGCCGAACGAGTCACTCGACGAGGCGCAATCCTGGCTCAACGGCGAGATTGCCTCGTGGCGCAAGATCACCGCCGAGGTGAAAATCGAAATGACGGATTAGGGCGCCACATCCGTCGTTCGGGGTTACACGCTCAGCCGGGGAGGGCGGGTCATGAAACGGATGGCGTTGCTGCTGCTGGCAGCCATCGTCGCCATCGCAACGAGCGCTGGCGCGCAAGAGAAATATCCGAGCAAGCCGGTACGCGTCGTGGTGCCGTTCGGGCCGGGCAGCGCCACCGACATCGTCATGCGCATCGTCGGCGAGCAGATGCGTCCAATTTTCGGCCAACCGGTCGTGATCGAGAACAAGCCTGGTGCGTTTGGCATCATTGCAATCGAGGAGATGGCGCGTGCGCGTCCTGACGGCTATACGCTGCAGATCGGCAATCCCGGCACCAATGCGCTCGCGCCGATCATCTACCGCAAGAAGTTCAGGATCGATTACGACAAGGACGTAACCATGGTGACGCGGCTGAGCGAAGTTCCGCTCGTGCTCGCCGCAACCACCAAAGATTTTGCGCCGAAGACCTATGCCGAGTTCATTGCCTACGCCAAAACAAACCCCGGCAAGGTGCGCTACGCCAGCGTCGGCACCGGCAGCAACAATCATTACGACACCGAGGCGTTCGCCCAATGGGCCGGTATCGAGCTGGTGCATCTACCGAACAAAGGCGGCGGCGCCGCAATCACCAATGATCTCGTCACCGGCGACGCCCATGTGGCGCTGGTGAACGCCGCGAGCTCGCTCGGTGTCATCAAAGCAGGACAGGTGCGGGCGCTGGCGATCATGTCCGACCAGCGCTTGCCCGAATATCCTGACGTGCCGAGGCTGGTCGAACTGGGCTACGCCAACGCGAAAGGCCTGTGGTCGGCATTGTATGCGCCGGCGGCTACGCCACGCGATATTCTCGAGACCATTCGCACGGCTGCCGAGCAGGCACTCAAATCCGAGCCGGTAACCACCGCCTTTCAAAAGCAGCTGATCAAGCCGACCCCGAGCACCTCGCTTGCCGATGCCCAGGCGTTCAATCGCGCGGAGATGGCCTATTGGAAGAGACTCACCGAGCAGGTGAAGGTCGAGCTGCCGGATTGAGCGGCGCTCGTAGCGGCGCAGCAGGGCGTCCTCAATGAGAAATGAGACGGCTGCGACCGCGCCGACCTATGGCATCGTCATCGAGAAGGACGTCGATGTGCCGATGCGCGACGGCGCGCGCCTTAGGGCCGATGTGTTCCGACCCGATGCCGCCGGCCGGTTTCCCGCCATTTTGAATCTGGGTCCGTATCAAAAAGACAAGCTCTGGATTCCCCCCGACAATCTCGAGGAGAAGCCGAACCCGCTGATGAATTGGGAGACCATCAACCCGCACTGGTGGGTGCCGAAGGGCTATGCGGCAGTGCGCGTCGATGGGCGCGGGAGCGGAAAATCGCCGGGCCAATGCGAGCCGTGGTCGCTCGCGGAGTCGATTGATTTCTACGACGCCATCGAATGGGCCGCCGCGCAGCCCTGGTGCTCCGGCAAGATAGGGCTGTCCGGCATATCCTACTTCGCGATCAACCAATGGTTCGTTGCCAATCATCAGCCGCCGTCGTTGGCGGCCATCATCCCGTGGGAAGGCTTTGCCGATCTCTACCGCGATGCGCTGTTTCATGGCGGGCTGCTCAGCCTGTTCATGCCGAACTGGTACCTGGCGCATTTCATGCACCATCTCGTTGGCCGCGCTTCTCGGCACATCCCCGACGCCTGGCAAGTGAATACGCTGCATTTCTGGCTGCACAACAGTCTCGACAGCGGCGCCTTTCGCGGCGCGCAGGCGCAATGGGACAAGATCACGGTGCCGATGCTCAGCGTCGGGAATTGGACCGGCATGGGATTGCACTTGCGCGGCAACACCGAGGCATTCATGCGCGCGGCAGGCCCGCACAAGAAGTTGCGCATCCATGCCGGAACCCACGTGCATCCGTTCTACAGCGAGGACGGGCGCCGAGATCAGCTGCGCTTCTTCGATTGTTGGCTCAAGGGCATCGACAACGGGGTGATGGACGAGCCCCCGGTCAAGCTCGCGATTCGCACGGGTGCGGACCAGTTCGAATGGCGCCACGAGCAGGAGTGGCCGCTCAAGCGCACCCGGTGGACCAAATTCTATTTCGACCTGTCGAAGCCCGCACCGGCGCTGGGCGAACTGGTCTCGAAGAATCCCGACAAGTGCGATTCGCGGACATACGCGGCCACCAGCTTGGGCTCGATGGGCTCAACCTCGGCAGCGTCGTCCCAAGTGATGACAGGAGTGCCACCGCCCGACATGGGGCATTCGCTCGAGACGCCGCCGCTCCCGCACGACATCGAGGTCACCGGTCCCATCGCGGCGGTGCTGTGGGTGTCCAGCTCGAGCGAGGACATGGATCTGTTCCTCACCATCCGCAACATTGCTCCGGACGGCAGCGACGTGATGGAGACTGGCCAACAGGGCCGGCAGGTGCCAGTGGCAAAAGGTTGGCTCCGCGTGTCGCATCGCGAGCTCGACGAGAAGCTCTCGCTGCCCTATCGACCGTATCATCGCCACCAGCGGCGGCTTTACCTTGCGCCCGGCGAGGTGGTCGAGGTGCACGTCGAGATCTGGCCGACCTCGATGGTGTTCAAGAAGGGACACCGCATCCGTCTCGACGTGCAGCCGCGCGACGGCATCGGCAGCACCAATTACATGCATTATCATGCCGACTATAACGTTGGGACCAACACGATTTACTCCGGCGGCGATAAGGAATCATATCTCTTGCTGCCGATCATTCCGTAAAATCTGAAGGGAACGGACCGTCTCGGCGCGATGTCATCCGGCGAACCGCAACACCCACACGCGCTGCGGGGCATGCTTGCGCGCAAGGACGTGCTTGCCGGTCTGCTATTCATCGGCGTGGCGCTGCTCGGTCTCTACATCTCGCGTGATTATCCCATAGGAACGGCGCTGCGCATGGGCACTGGGTATGTGCCCCGGCTGCTGTGCTGGACGCTGCTGGGACTGGGTGTCGTTGTGCTCGTCCAAGGATTGCGCGAAGCGCCGGTTGCGGGTCTGCAGTCATCGGGAGCGCTGGCAACATGGCGCTCGGTTATCTTCGTCACCGCAAGCCTGGTGATCTTTGGGCTGACCATCGAGCGGCTCGGGCTGGTCGTTTCGATATTGCTGCTGATCGGCCTTGGCGCGCTGGCGGCGCGCGGGCTACGGCCGCTGGAAACGCTCGTGGCGGCATTGGTGCTGATCGTCCTCTCCTGGGGCATCTTCATCCTCGGACTGGGACTTACCATCCCGGTCTGGCCGGAGTGGTAGATGGAGCTCGTCGACCATCTCGCGCTGGGTTTCGGCATCGCCCTCACGCCGGCGAACCTGTTTTTTGCGCTCGCCGGCGCGCTGATCGGCACCTTGATCGGCGTGCTCCCCGGGATCGGCCCGATCGCGACCATCGCCATGCTGCTGCCGCTCACCTTTCACCTCGAAGCGACCTCCGGGCTGATCATGCTCGCCGGCATTTTCTACGGCGCGCAATACGGCGGCTCGACCACCGCCATTCTGGTCAACCTGCCCGGGGAGACGTCATCGGTCGTGACTTGCATCGACGGTCACCAGATGGCGCGGCAAGGCCGCGCCGGCGCCGCCTTGGCGGTGGCGGCGCTCGGCTCGTTCTTCGCGGGCTGCGTGTCGACCTTGCTGATCGCGCTGTTCGCGCCGCCGCTCGCCAAAGTCGGCCAGTCGTTCGGCGCACCGGAATATTTCTCCTTGATGGTGCTCGGCTTGATCGCCGCGGTCGTGCTCGCGCACGGTTCGGTGATCAAGGCGGTCGCCATGATCATTCTCGGCCTGCTCATCGGTCTGGTCGGCACCGACGGCAATACCGGCGGAACGCGCTTCACCTTCGGCATCACCGAGCTGACCGATGGCATCGACGTGGCCACCCTCGCCATCGGCGTGTTCGGCATCGGCGAGATCATCACCAATTTGACGCAGCCGCAGGAGACGCGCTCGCTGGTGGCACAGAAGATCACCCGGCTGTGGCCCACGCGCGACGACTTCCGCCGCGCCTGGCCGGCGGTACTGCGCGGCACCGCGCTCGGCTCCATTCTCGGCGTGCTGCCTGGTGGCGGCGCGACGCTCAGCTCATTCGCCGCCTATGCGCTCGAGAAAAAGTCTGCACGAGACGCCTCGCAGTTCGGGCGCGGCGCGGTCGAAGGCGTCGCGGGACCGGAATCCGCCAACAACGCCGGCGCGCAGACCTCGTTCATTCCGATGCTGACATTGGGAATACCGGGGAACGCGGTGATGGCGCTGATGATAGGCGCGCTCACCATCCACGGCATCCAGCCTGGCCCGCAGATCATGACGGAACGCCCCGGCATGTTCTGGGGCATGATTGCCAGCATGTGGATCGGCAATTTGATGCTGGTGATCATCAACCTGCCGCTGATCGGCATGTGGGTGCAGCTGCTCAAAGTGCCGTACCGGTTTCTCTATCTCGCGATCCTCTTGTTCTGCGGCATCGGCGTCTACACCGTGAGCAACAGCTCGGCCGCGGTGCTGCTGGCGGCGTTCTTCGGCGTCGCCGGTTTTGTCTTCGCGCGACTCGAATGCGAGCCGGCGCCGATGATACTCGGCTTCGTGCTCGGCCCGCTGATGGAGGAGAACCTGCGCCGCGCGATGCGTATTTCCGGCGGCGATCCGATGATTTTCCTTAAGCGCCCAATCAGCCTGGGCCTGCTGATTGCCGCGACTGCGCTTTGCGTGCTGGTGGCGCTGCCGGCGATCCGCAGCCGGCGCGAGGAGGCGTTTCAGGAGAATTGAAGCCTTTGCGGTAGCGCCGATGGATCGGCAGCTTCCGCCGCATCTTCAAACACGCGTCCGAAGAACACCAGTACGGGAGCTGATACTCCTCGTGCTGCCAACCTTGCGGCGATATCCGCAACGGTGCCTTGAATGATTGTCTGTTCGGGCCGAGTCGCATTAGCAACCGCAACAGCCGGCATGTCGGGCGCCAGTCCTTCCGCGACCGCATGCGCGGTCAAGGCGCCGATCGTCCGGTTCGGCATATAGACCACGGTCGTGGCGCCAGGATCGGCAAGGCTCGCCCAGTCGAGGTTGTCCGGCAGCCCGCCGTTCTCGGCATGCCCGGTGATGTATTGCAGGCGGCGCACGTCGCGCCGCTGCGTCAAGGGGACAGCCATTCTCGCGGCGGCGCCTTGCGCAGCGGTGATGCCCGGAACCACCTCGACCGAAATCCCGGCGGCGCGGCAGGCGGCAATCTCTTCGCCGGCGCGGCCGAAGATCAGCGGATCGCCGCCCTTGAGCCGCACCACGCGTTTGCCGCTTTTGGCAAGCGCGATCATCAGCGCATTGATCTCGTCCTGGCGGCACGACGCGGCGTAGCCGGTCTTGCCCACCAGCATCTTCTTTGCCTCGCGGCGCGCGAAATCGAGGATCTCGTGGGCAACGAGATCATCGAACAGGATGATGTCGGCCGACTGCAGCGCACGCAGCGCGCGCAAGGTCAGCAGTTCCGGGTCGCCTGGGCCGGCGCCCACCAAAGTGACGCTACCGGCCTCGGCCGCTGCCGCTTGCTCCCGCGTGCGCGCGATGAGGTCGTCGAGATCGGCCTGCGCCGGCTCATGGTCCGGATCGGCAACCGCGAAGGCCGTGAACATTTGCCAGAAACGTCGGCGCGCGGCGAACGAGAGGCCGGATGCGCGTACCGTCTGCCGCCAGCGGCGCGCAGCCTGCGCCCAGTGCGCAAATCCGCGCGGGATCATCGCCTCGAGCTTGGCGCGCACGGCTTGCGCGAAGATTGGTGCGGCGCCATCGGTTGAAATGCCGATCACCAGCGGCGAGCGATTGACGATGGTGCCGAAGGAAAAGTCGCAATACGTCGGCTTGTCGATCACATTGACCGGGACGCCGGCCGCATGTCCCGCACTGGCAAAGGCTTCTGCCTCGCTGTCATCCGCAAACCCGCCGACGGCAACCGCGGCGTTCGCAAGATCCGTGGCTTGCCATTCCCGCCGATGCAGTCGGATCGCTCCGCCCGGAGTCTCCGTCGCGAGCGCGCGAATCTCTTCGCAAGGATGCGCCGCGAACACCTCGACGTTGGCGCCGGCTGCCGATAGCAGCTCGGCCTTCCATGCTACGGCGGCACCATGGCCAGCGACCAGCGCGCGCTTGCCGGCGAGCGCCAGAAAAACCGGAAGCCGCGCGAGCGTCTCCATCCGCGGCGGACGCTGCTCGGCTGGCCGGCGTTCCGGCTCGCGGTCCGACATCAATAGACGTCCTGATGATAGCGGCCGGATTTCTTCAGATTGGCGACGAACGCAATCGCCTCGTCGGTGGTGCGCGCGCCGTGCGCGGCGACGATCTCCACCCACGCGCCTTCCACGTCTTTGGCCATATGCTTGGCATCGCCGCAGACATAAATGTGCGCGCCCTCGGCGAGCCAGGCCCACAGATCGCGGCCCACCTCGCGCATGCGATCCTGGACATAAAACTTCTCGCTGCCGTCGCGCGACCACGCGAGCGACAGGCGCGTCAACACACCGGCGGCTTTCATCCCGGCAAGCTCGTCCTCATAGAAGAAATCGTAGTTGCTGTGACGATGGCCGAAGAACAACCAGTTGCGGCCGGACGCCTTCGTCGCCATGCGCTCGTGCAGGAACGCCCGAAACGGCGCGATTCCCGTGCCGGGACCGATCATGATGATTGGGATGGCAGGATCGCGTGGAAGGCTAAAGTGCGGCGCCTTCTGGATGTAGCACCTGACTGGCTGTCCGGTGCGGACGCGCTCGCCGAGAAACGTCGAGGCGACGCCGAGCCGCGTGCGACCCCTCACCCGGTAACGCACGCCATCGACGCAGAGCGCCATGCGCTTGCCGGCGACCTTGGGCGAAGACGCGATGGAAAACAGCCGCGGCTGCATCGGATCGAGCGCCTCGATGAACGCCTCCGGGTCGGGGCGCAGGCCGCGAAATTTTTCCAGCGCCGCCAGCACGTCGAGGGTCGCGGCGTCACCATCGGGATCTTCGCCGGCGGCGAGGGCCTTCGCTTTCTGGCGGCGCTCGCCGCCGGTGATGTAGGAGAACAGCTGGAACAGCAGGTCGGGCGCAGCGCCGAGCGAGACCTGCTCGATCAGGACATCCCGCAACCGCCGGCCGCCGATTAAAAAATCCGCTGGTGCGCCGAGTGCGGCGATCACGGCATCGGCCAGTGCGGGGTCGTTGATGGGAAAGATGCCGAAGGCGTCGCCGACGCAATAGTCGATATTCGCGTCGGCGAGATCGAGCTCAATATGCCAAGTCTCCTTTTCCGAACCCGGCTTGTTGAGACGCGTGCGCGATAAAAAAATCGCCTCCGCCGGGTTGTCGCGCGAAGCGCCCGGCGCGACGGCCGGCGCAGCCGTAACATCGGCAGTCGGTGTCGTGGCTGGAACCTTGGCGCTGGCCGGCCCCGCCGCGCCGCCAAGCTGCTCGCGCAGAGCCCTGAGCGTGCGTGCGGTTTCTTTGCCACCAGGCACGCAGAGATTGAGCCGCTTTTCTGCTCCTGAGAAGACGGCCTCGGAATAGTCCTGGCAATTGTAACCGCATTGTCCGCAGTCCTGTTGTCCCATCGCCGCCATCATGCGCCGGCGCAGCGGCCGCCCTTCCGCGAGCTTCATGCGTTCGGGCAACGCAAGAGCCGGGTCGTGCCACGGCGCCTCGCCGTCATCGCCGTCGAGGGGGCCGTTTGCGGCAGGTACGAGCCGCGACATCAGCGCGGCGTTCGCCTCCAGGGGGAGAGCAGTGATGCCGTCAATTTCGAGAAAGCCGGCAAAGAACCCGTTGAGCCAGGCGCGCTGCTCCGTCGTGAACGGCGCGTTCTCCGGCACCAAATTCGGGAGCGGCGGGCGCGGAGATTGACTCATTCCGGCGCCCCTTGCTCGAACATGGCTTTCAACGCATCCAGCTCGTGACGCCGGGTAAACGCCAGGAATGTCTCCTCGCTCGAGGCCCGATGCGCGAGATAGGCGCGCAGGATGCGCTCGACGGTTTTTGGAGCATCTTCTGCTTTGACGGCGCGATAGATCTCTCGCCCGAACGCGGCATCGGGGCCAAAGCCGCCGCCGATATGGACGTGGTAACCCTCGACGGTGTCGCCATCGTCAGAGACCTCGACTCTGGCGCCGAGCAGCCCGATGTCGCCGATGTAGTGCTGAGCGCAGGAATTTGGACAGCCGGTGAGGTGGATGTTCACCGGGCTGTCGAGCGGCAGCCGCGCCTCGCACCAATGGGCAATCTCCTCGGCATGGCGCTTGGTGTTGGAAAGGGCGAGACGGCAGCCGGCGTTGCCGGTGCATGCGACGAGGCCCGCGCGAATCGAGGTAGCCTTGGTTGAAAGCCCCAGCGCTTCGATCGCCGCTTCCGCCACCCCGATGCGGTCGGTGGCAATGCCCGAGATTAAGAGGTTCTGCCAGACGGTCAGACGGATATCGCCATCGCCATGGTCGCGCGCAACGGCGGCGAGTCCGCGCATTTGCTCCGCGGTCAGCTTGCCGACAGGCAGCGCGACGCCGATCCAGTGAAGGTTGGGCTGCTTCTGTCCATGCACGCCGATGTGAGCGATGCGGTCGAATGCCGGACGCGGCGCAATCGCCTCGGCCGGCACGCGGACAAGCGTGCGCCCAAGCTTCTCCTCCATCGCCGCCAGGAACTTGTCGATACCCCAGCCATCGATCACATATTTCAGCCGCGCCTTGGCCCGATCGGTGCGGTCGCCCTGATCGATGAACACCCGCACCACGGCATCGGCTACTTTCGTGGCCTCATCGGGTTTCACCGCCACGCCGCTGTCGCCGGCGAAGCTGCGGTGTCCGGTGACGCCGCCGAGCAGGAGGCGAAACCAAACGCCGGGCTCGACGCCGAAACCATCCTTTACCTCGACCGCCTGAAAGCCGATGTCGGCGGTATCTTCGAGCACCGCGATCACGCCGCCGCCGTCGAAGCCGACATTGAACTTGCGCGGAATGCCGTAGAGCGAGCGGTCATTGAGGATGTGGAAGTGCCACTCGCGCGCATACGGTCGCGTGTCGATCAGTTCCTGTGGATCGATGCCGGCGGTGGGTGTGCCGGTGACGTTGCGGATGTTGTCGGCGCCGGACCCGCGCGAGCACAAGCCGAGGTCCTGGATCGCTTCGATCATCGCGATCGCGTTCTTCGGCTCGACCTCGCGCATCTGCAGATTCGCGCGCGTCGTGACGTGCGAATAGCCTCCGGCGTATCGCTCGGCGAGGTCGGCGAGTCCCGCCAGCTGCCAATGCCTGAGAATGCCGTTGGGGATACGCAGGCGGCACATGTATGCGTTTTGGTTCGGGGCGCAGTAGAACAGGCCGAAGAAACGCCAGCGGAAATTATCGTCGGGCTTGGGCGGGGCGTTGTTGGCGGCCTGCTCCTTCAACCGCTCATACCCGTCGAACGGATGCAGCTCGCGTTTGAACTTCTCGGGATCCGAAAGCTTCTTGCCCGCCTCGAGGAAGCGCTCCTGCGCCCGCCAATGATCGCCATCGGGGCCGATCGGTTCGGACCTGCTGCCGGCACGGTCGGCTGACGAGGCGATGCCATTACTTGGCGATGCGGTTATGCCTCGGCCGGCGCGTGCGATCTGGAGCCCCGACAGAAAGCCTTCCAGATAGCGCTTCTGCTCGGGATCGAATTCGCCGGATGATACCGCTGTGGCCGCTGAGCTTTGCTCGGCCATGAAATTTCCCTCGGCGGCTACTCAGCAGGCACTTGCCTGGGCACTGGCAGCGGCGTCGCTTCGGGCACCGGTCGCGGCTTGTATGTGAGGTAGAGGGCAAGCCCGGTGCAGACGAAGCCGCCCACGATGTTGCCGAGCGTCACGGGAATCTGATTCCACAGCCACCAGTCCGCCAACGTTATCTTGGCCCCAAGCAGCATGCCGGTCGGGATGATGAACATGTTGACGACCGCATGCTCGAAGCCTTGCGCGAAGAAGATGAAGATCGGCATCCAGGCCGTCGCAATTTTGCCGATCGTGGAGCTTGTCCCCATCGCCAGCACGACGGCGAGGCAGACCATCCAATTGCACAGAATGCCCTTGACGAAAGCCGTGACGAAGCCGGCCACGCCGAACGCGGCGTATCCGTGCGTCTTAGCCTCCGCGATCGAGATGATGCGCGCCGCAACACCAGTCGGCTCGACCGCGCCCATATTGGTCAGCGCAATCGTGAGCAGCGCGCCGTAGATCACGCTGCCGATTAGGTTGGCCACGAATACCCAGGCCCAGTTGCTCGCCACTGCCGCGCCGCTCGCGTGTCGTTCCAGCCATGGCAGCGGAACGAGTGCAAAACTGCCAGTGACCAGCTCCAACCCGAGCAGCACAATGACGATGAGACCGACCGGAAAAATCAGCGCGCCGACCAGCGGCTGGCCGGTGGATACCGCGCCGGTGAACGCCAGGCTGGTGGCGACGCCAAGAAGTGCGCCGGCGAGCGCTCCGCGGATCAAAAGGTCATTGAGGGGAAGGGCAAGCTTGCTCGTCCCTGCGCCGACCATGGCTCGCACCACGTCGACCGGCTTGATGTAATCCATTCCATATCTCTCCCGGCGCGGCACCCGCGCAGGCGGAGCCTTGGCCGCGCAGCACCCAATACAAGTGCCATGCCAAGCCGGGGACGAGGCCGGATTACCTCAGATTTTCAGTAGGTTAAACGGGAAGCAGCAGCACCAAAACGTCGCAACGAAATGATCCTCGTTGCTCGATATATTTGCATCGACGCATGCGGATTGTGCAGCGCACAAAAAGGGGTCAGATGATCGAAGCTTGTGCAGTTGTGCCGCCAAACGCGCGCTCTGCTGAACCGCGAGGATCAGCCCGCCTCATTCAGGTTCGACCTGCGGATGCGGTGCGGCCGACGTGTTCGCCCGCGCCGGCAATCCGCCGGGGTGAGAAGTCGCCAATCTCGTCGGCCGCAGCTGGAACGAACAGCTTTTGCAAGACGTGGCGTTGGATCGGCTTCTTGATGACGGGCACATAACCGAAGCGCGGCTCGATACCTTCGACGCCGTAGCCGGTGACGAAGACAAAGGGTATCTGTCGGGCCTTGAGCACGTCGGCGACGGGATACACGAATTCGCCGCCCAGATTGATATCGATGATACCGGCATCGATTTCGTCATGGACGGCAGCGACCATGGCATCGCCGAGGCGGCTGAAGGGGCCGAGCACCGAAAATCCAAGCTCGGCGAGGATATCCTTCATCATCATCGCCACCAAAATTTCGTCCTCGATAAGGAGGATCCGGTTGCCGCTCTCGAGACGCAGCGGCAGACCGGGCCGATCCTGACCGAGGACACGATGCGCGCCTGCCTGACGCGCGACTGCATCGACGACCTCGGCATGTGGGACCGACAGCGTGCAATTCAGTCCTTCCGGCCGCCAATGAAAACCGACCTTGCCCTCGAGCTGGCGCTCGATGCTCGCCCCGATCACGCGAATGCCGAACCCTGGGGATTGCGGCGGTGACACCGAGGGGCCGCCGCACTCAGTCCACTGCAGCATCAGATTTCCCGCCTGCAGCTCCCAGCTGACCGAGACGCGGCCTGATAGAACCGAGAGGGCGCCGTATTTGGCGGCGTTCGTGGAAAGCTCGTGCAGTGCCAGTGCCAAGGTCTGCGCGGTGCGCGGTTCCAGCGAAACGTCGCGACCGGAAACCCTGATCTGATCGGGATCGCTACCGCGGAATGGGGCAAGCTCTTCGTCGACCAGACGGGCGAGATCGGCGCCCTGCCAACGGCTTTGCGCAAGCAGCGTGTGCGCGCGCGAGAGCGCGGCGATGCGGCCGTCGACGGCGGCGGTGTAGGAGTTGATCGTATCGGCGCGGGTGAGTCGAACGATGGACTGGACCAACGCCAGCGCGTTGCGCGCCCGATGGTCGACCTCGCGCGCAAGCAGAGCCTGGCGCTCCTCGGCTTCCTTGCGATCGGTGATGTCGACGGTCACGCCGCTCACGCGAACGACGTTATCCGCGGGATCGACGCTCGCCACCGCGGTTCCCACGCACCAACGCAGCTGCCCGTTGGGGCGGCACACGCGAAATTCGACCTGCAAGGCGGGGGTATTTGGCGCAGGCGCCTTGATCGCATTCTGCAGATGCTTCCAGTCGTCCGAGTGGATCAAGGCGCGAACATTCTCGATCGTGAGATCGAAGCTCTTCGGATCGACCCCGAAAATGCGGTACTGCCCGTCATCCCAGGCGAACCGACCGCCGACCGGATCCCATTCCCACGATCCCATCTGTCCGGCAGCGAGTGCCAGGCTGCGCCGCTGTTCGCTGCGCAGCAATCCTGCTGCCGAGGCCTCGAGCTCGCCGGTCCGGTCGGCAACGCGGCGTTCGAGTTCCAGATTGAGTTGCTCGAGCTGTCGCGTCTTGCGGTAGAGCTCGGCGAAGATCCTGACTTTGGCGCGGAGCACCTCGGGAATGACCGGGACCGGAACGTAATCGACCGCGCCCATTTCGTAGGCGCGCAGGCGGTCGACATCGGTCAAGTGGATGGCGGAGATGAAGATGATCGCGGTTCGTTGGAAGCGCGGATGCTCGCGGATCATGGCGGCGAGCTGGAAGCCGTCGAGCTCGGGCATGCACACATCGACGAGAATGACGGCGATGTCCTGCTTGAGCAGCTGTTCGAGCGCTTCCCGGGCGGACGCCGCCTTGACCAAATTCTCGCCGAGCTCAGCAAGAATGGTCTCATAGCTGAGCAGCTTGGCCGGCTGGTCGTCGACCAGAAGAATGTTGACTTTGTCGGAAGCCATGCTGCGGACCCGCTGCTAGCGATGGAGCCACATGCGAAGCGCCGACAACAGCTGTTCGGTGTTGACCGGCTTGGCAAGGTAATCGGAGGCGCCCGCCTCGAGACACTTCTCGCGGTCGCCCTTCATGGCCTTGGCGGTGAGCGCGATGATCGGCAGCCGCCGGAACTTGGGGTTATCGCGAATCACCTGGATGGTCTGATATCCGTCCATCTCCGGCATCATGATATCCATCAACACGATCGCGATATCCGGTGTCGCCTGCACCAGCTCGATCGCTTCGCGGCCATTGCTGGCGGTGAGCACATGCATGCCGCGCCGTTCCAATCCGCTCGACAGCGCGAACACGTTGCGGGCATCGTCGTCGACCAGAAGGGCGGTGCGCCCGACGAGGTCCTCGTCCGAGCTGTTGAGCCGTTCGAGCATGCGTTGCTTCTCGGGCGGCAGCTCGGTCACGACTCGGTGCAGGAATAGCGCAGTCTCGTCGAGCAGCCGCTCGGGCGATTCGACGCCCTTGACGACGATGCTGCGCGCCATGGTGTGAAGCTTGGCGTCTTCTTCGGCCGACAATTCCCGGCCGGTAAACACCACCACAGGCACGTCGGACAGCGCCGCGTCGGAGCGCAACTGCTCCAGTACCTCGAATCCGGAAATATCCGGCAGCCGCAGATCCAGCACGACGCAATCGTATGATCCTTCGCGCAACAGGCGCAACGCTTCGGACCCGGTGCCGGTGGTCCCGATTTCGATGTCGTCGTGACTGAGCAACTCGGCGATGCTCATCTGCTCCGCGCGGTCGTCTTCCACCACTAAGAGCCGCTTGCGGCGGTTCGCGTACTCCTTGATGCGCGTGAGCGCCGCCTGGACCCCCTCGGTGGAGGTCGGCTTTGTGACGAAAGCGAAAGCGCCGCGCGCCAGTCCATGCTGGCGATCCTCGTCGAGCGTGATGATCTGGACGGGGATGTGTCGCGTCAACGGATTCTGCTTGAGCTGGCTGAGCACGGTCCAGCCCAGCATGTCCGGAAGGAATACGTCGAGAGACACTGCGGTCGGCAGGTATTGCTTCGCGAGGTCGAGCGCATCGGCGCCGCGCATTGCCACCAAAACTTTGAAGCCCTTCTCACGCGCCAGCTCCACCATGATCCGCGCGTAGTGTGGATCATCCTCGACGATGAGCAGGATCGAATCGCCGGGTTGGATGGCGAGCCGGTCATCGGGGATTTGCTCGACCGCGCGCTCCGGAACTTTGCCAATGATGGCGGGAACGTCGATCGGTGCGGATGCCGCCAGCACCGGCTTGGCCGCGGTCGAGGGACCGACATAGCGCAAGGGAAGATAAAGGGTGAACGTGCTGCCCACGTTGGGCGCGCTGCGCAGATGAATTTCCCCGCCTAGCAAGTTCGCGAGCTCGCGGCTGATCGCCAGTCCGAGGCCGGTTCCGCCGTACTTGCGGCTGGTGCTCGCGTCAGCCTGCATGAAGGCTTCGAAGATCACCTTTTGCTTTTCCAGCGCAATGCCGATTCCGGTATCCGTGACTTCGAAGGCAACCGCCGCGGGCACCTGTCGGAGCACCGGGTGTTCCGCGCTCCAACCGCTGTGCGCCGCGGAAACGTCGAGTCGCACGCCTCCTTGGGCGGTGAACTTGAACGCGTTCGAGAGCAGGTTCTTGAGCACTTGCTGGAGACGTTTCGAATCCGTGGTGATGCTGCGTCCCAGGTTCGGGTCGAGGTTGATCTCGAAGGCAAGCTTGCGGGTTTCCGCCTCGTGCCGGAACGGACGCGCGACCATATCGATCAGATTGGCGAAATTGATCTCCTCCGGTTCCACAGTGACGGTGCCGGATTCGATCTTGGACAGATCGAGAATGTCGCTGATCAGGTTGAGCAGGTCAGTACCCGCACCGTGTATGGTGCGTGCGAAGTCGACCTGCTTGGGCGTGAGGTTGCCCTCTGGATTGTCGGTGAGCTGCTGCCCGAGAATGAGAATCGAGTTGAGCGGCGTGCGCAGCTCGTGCGACATGTTGGCGAGAAATTCCGACTTGTATTTCGAGGTCAGCGCAAGCTCAGTCGCTTTTTCTTCGAGCGCACGGCGCGCCTGCTCGATTTCCTGATTCTTGCGCTCCACCTCGACGTTGCGCTCGGCCAGCTGCTGCGCCTTCTGCTCGAGCTGCTCGTTGGTCTGTTGCAGTTCGCGCTGTTGTGCCTGCAGTTCCGCGGCCAGCTCCTGCGACTGCTTGAGCAGTCCCTCGGTCTGCATCGTCGCCTCGATGCTGTTGAGCACGATGCCGATATTGGTCATGAGCTGATCGAGGAACGTGGTCTCCAAGGCGGTGAATTGACCGAGCGAGGCCAGCTCGATCACCGCCTTGGCCTGGTTCTCGAACATCACCGGCAGGACCACGATATTGCGCGGGTTCGCCTTGAACAGCGCCGAGCCGATCGCCACCGCATGGTCGGGCAGTTCGCTCACGAGAATCCGCCGCTTGTCGGCGGCACATTGCCCGATCAATCCCTCGCCCATCCGCAGCTGTCCCGGATGTCCGTTGATGCCGTCATCGGCGTAGGCGGAGAGCAGCCGCAACGTCGGGGTCTCGTCGCTGGTCACCTGATATATGGCGCCGAGTTGCGCGTTGACCAGCGGCGTGAGCTCGGACAGGAGCAGCCGGCCGACCGCGGCCAGGTCGCGCTGGCCCTGCAGCATGTTGGTGAAGCGCGCGAGGTTGGTCTTGAGCCAATCCTGCTCGGTGTTGTGATCGGTGGTGAGCCGCAGGTTGTCGATCATCGTGTTGATGTTGTCCTTGAGCTCGGCCACCTCGCCGCGCGCCTCGACCTGAATCGAGCGCGTCAAGTCGCCCTTGGTGACGGCGGTCGCGACCTCGGCAATCGCGCGCACCTGGGTGGTTAGGTTGGCCGCCAGGAGGTTGACGTTGCCCGTGAGGTCCTTCCAGGTGCCGGCCGCGCCGGGCACGTTGGCCTGGCCGCCGAGGCGGCCCTCCACGCCCACTTCGCGCGCGACGCTGGTCACCTGATCGGCGAAGGTCGCCAGCGTGTCGGTCATGTTGTTGATGGTTTCGGCAAGCGCGGCCACCTCGCCCTTCGATTTCACCGTCAGATTCTGCTTGAGGTCGCCGTCGGCGACCGCCGTCACCACCTTGACGATGCCGCGCACCTGTTCGGTCAGGTTGGCCGCCATCACGTTGACGGTGTCGGTGAGGTCCTTCCATGTGCCGGCGACACCGGGCACCGTGGCCTGGCCGCCGAGCCTGCCTTCGGTGCCGACCTCGCGCGCCACGCGCGTGACTTCCGAGGCGAACGCGTTGAGCTGGTCCACCATCGTGTTGATGGTGTTCTTGAGCTCGAGGATTTCGCCCTTCACGTCGACCGTGATCTTGCGCGACAGGTCGCCGCGCGCCACGGCGGTCGTCACCTCGGCGATGTTGCGGACCTGCGTGGTGAGGTTCGCCGCGAGCAGGTTGACGTTGTCGGTGAGGTCCTTCCAGGTTCCGGCCACACCCGGCACCACCGCCTGCCCGCCGAGCCGGCCCTCGGTGCCGACCTCGCGGGCCACGCGCGTCACCTCGGCAGCGAACGAGCGCAACTGCTCGACCATGGTGTTGAGCGTCTCTTTGAGCAGCAGGATCTCGCCGCGCACGTCCACGGTGATCTTCTTCGACAGGTCGCCGCTGGCGATGGCGGTCGCCACCTCGGCGATGTTGCGGACCTGCGCGGTGAGGTTCGACGCCATGAAGTTGACGTTGTCGGTGAGGTCCTTCCAGGTGCCGGCGACGCCGGTCACGGTGGCCTGACCGCCGAGCTTGCCTTCGGTGCCGACCTCGCGCGCCACGCGGGTCACCTCGCTGGCGAAAGCGTTGAGCTGGTCCACCATGGTGTTGATGGTGTTCTTGAGCTCCAAAATTTCGCCCTTCACGTCGACGGTGATCTTGCGCGACAGGTCGCCGCGCGCCACCGCCGTGGTCACCTCGGCGATGTTGCGAACCTGTGCCGTGAGGTTGCCCGCCATCGAGTTCACGCTGTCGGTGAGATCCTTCCAGGTGCCGGCCACACCGGGCACGTTTGCCTGTCCACCGAGGCGCCCTTCGGTGCCGACCTCGCGCGCCACGCGCGTCACCTCGCCGGCGAACCGGTTGAGCTGATCGACCATCGTGTTGAGGGTTTCCTTGAGCTGCAGGATCTCGCCGCGCACGTCGACCGTGATCTTGCGGGAGAGGTCGCCGCCGGCGATGGCGGTCGCCACCTCGGCGATGTTGCGGACCTGGTCGGTCAGGTTTCCAGCCATCGAGTTGACGCTGTCGGTCAAATCCTTCCAGGTGCCCGCCACCCCCGGCACCTCGGCCTGACCGCCGAGTTTGCCTTCGGTACCGACTTCGCGCGCCACGCGCGTCACCTCGGCGGCAAACGCGTTGAGCTGGTCCACCATGGTGTTGAGCGTCTCTTTGAGCTGCAGGATCTCGCCGCTCACGTTGACCGTGATCTTTTTGGACAAGTCGCCCTGCGCCACCGCGGTCGCCACGTCGGCGATGTTGCGCACCTGGCCGGTGAGGTTCGAAGCCATCGAGTTGACGCTGTCGGTGAGGTCCTTCCAAGTGCCGGCGACGCCGCGCACCATGGCTTGACCGCCCAGCTTGCCTTCGGTGCCGACCTCGCGCGCAACGCGGGTCACCTCGCCGGCGAACGCGTTGAGCTGGTCGACCATCGTGTTGATGGTGTCCTTGAGCTCGAGGATTTCACCGCGCACGTCGACGGTGATCTTCTTGGAGAGGTCGCCGCCGGCGATGGCGGTCGCGACGTCGGCGATGTTGCGCACCTGGGCCGTAAGATTCGATGCCATCGAGTTGACGCTGTCAGTGAGGTCCTTCCAGGTGCCGGCAACGCCGAGCACGTTGGCTTGGCCGCCCAAGCGTCCTTCGGTGCCGACCTCGCGCGCCACGCGCGTCACCTCGCCGGCGAACGCGTTGAGCTGGTCGACCATCGTGTTGATGGTCTCCTTGAGCTGCAAAATCTCGCCGCTCACGTTCACCGTGATCTTCTTGGAGAGGTCGCCGCCGGCGATGGCGGTGGCGACGTCGGCGATGTTGCGCACCTGCGCAGTGAGGTTCGACGCCATGAAGTTGACGCTGTCGGTCAAATCCTTCCAGGTGCCGGCGACGCCGGGCACGGTAGCCTGACCGCCAAGCTTGCCTTCGGTGCCCACCTCGCGCGCCACGCGCGTCACTTCCGAGGCGAACGCGTTGAGCTGGTCGACCATCGTGTTGATGGTGTCCTTGAGCTCGAGGATTTCGCCGCGCACATCGACGGTGATCTTGCGGGACAGGTCGCCGCGCGCCACCGCCGTGGTCACTTGCGCGATATTGCGCACCTGGTCGGTGAGGTTGCCGCACATGGCGTTGACCGAATCGGTCAAGTCTTTCCAGGTTCCGGCGACGCCCGGCACGATCGCCTGGCCGCCGAGCTTGCCTTCCGTGCCGACCTCGCGTGCGACGCGCGTCACTTCCGAGGCGAACGAGCGCAGCTGATCAACCATCGTGTTGATGGCTTCCTTGAGCTGCAGAATCTCGCCGCGCACGTCGACCGTGATCTTTTTGGAAAGGTCGCCGTTGGCCACGGCGATGGTCACGTCCGCGATGTTGCGTACCTGGGCGGTGAGGTTCGAGGCCATCGAGTTGACGTTCTCGGTCAAGTCTTTCCAGACGCCGGTCACCTCGCTCACCTGCGCCTGACCGCCTAGCTTGCCTTCGGTGCCGACCTCGCGCGCCACGCGCGTCACCTCCGAGGTGAACACGCTGAGCTGCTTGATCATGGTGTTGACGATGTTCGCCGAGCGGAGGAATTCGCCGGCGAGCGGCCGGCCGTCAACGTCGAGGCGCACCGTCTGCAGAAGGTCGCCCTGCGCGACCGCGGAGATCACGCGCGTGACCTCGGTCGTCGGCCAAAGCAAATCGTCAATGAGCGTATTGACGGAATTCTCCATCTCGCCCCAGGCGCCGTTCGAGAATCCGAACTTGACGCGCTGGCGAGTCTTGCCTTCGCGGCCCACGACCTGGCCGACGCGCTCGAGTTGCTGCGCCATCCGCTCGTTCGCGGCGACGATCTCGTTGAACGTATCGGCGATCTTGCCAATCAGGCCGACCTGACTTCCGGTCATGCGCACGGAGAAATCGCCAACGCGCATGGATTGCAGCGCGCCGAGCAGTTCATGCAGCTCGGGGGAGGAATCGTTCAGGCGCTCGTCCGGGACCGCGCTGGGAGAAGGGCCGTTGGCCTTGAGGTCGCCGATCGCTTCAGGATTCGGTTGCATGTTTCCTCCCGCAAGGTCCGATTGGGCACGCGGTCAGGGCCGCGGTGCCATGACGAAACTAGCACGACCGCCGCGCGACGGCTGACGGATAGCGTACGGAAAGGTTGGCGCAGCTCGCCGGAACTCGCGCCCTAAGCAATCACCGTGAACACGTGGAACCGGGGACGCGCCATCGCGCGGCCGGCCCGACGTGTGGTGGCTGGCATGGATCGCCCGCAAGCGGCCGGATGCGGCCATAGATCTACCCCTTGGCGCCCCGGACGAGGAGCACCACCTGACGCCCCCAACGCGCTTGAGGTCCATTGGTTCCCCGCAGCATCAACATTTTTTCGCGGGAAGCGGGTTCCTTAACAAGAGGTTAACGGAGCCGGGCCGCCCTGTTCCCGGGGGGGCCGGTCGACGGTCGTTCCGAAAGCGCCGCTGGGGTTCCGGCCCCGTGGCGCCGTGCTACGTTCTTTCCTGTTGAGCCCGCCGAATATGCAGCAGCGCCCTTCATCGCAGGCCCGCCGCCGCTCCCGTGTCCGACTCGCCGCCGATATCGGTGGGACCTTCACCGATATCGCCGTGTTCAACGATCGCACCGGCGAGCTGACCTTCGGCAAGGCCTTGTCGACGCCACAGCAGCTGGTCCGCGGCATCGATGCCGGGGTCGAGAAGGCAGGGAGCGATTACCGATCGGCTGCCCTGTTTCTCCACGGCTCCACGATCGCCATCAATACGATCTTGGAGCGCACCGGCGCCAAAACGGCGCTTTTGATCACTGAGGGCTTTCGCGACATTTACGAGATCGGCCGCATCAATCGGCCGGATGCTTACAATCTGTTCTTCCAGAAACATAAGCCGCTGATCGAGCGGGCACTGCGCTTCGAGGTCAGGGAGCGCGTGCTGGCGGACGGCGAGATCGAGACCCCGATCGATGAAGCGGAAATCGCGCGCCTTGGCCTAGCCCTTGAAGGTTTGGGCGTTGAGGCGATCGCGATCCTGTTTCTCAACTGTTACGCGAGGCGCGACCACGAAGCGCGCGCCAAGCTCACACTGGAAAAGAACCACCCCGCAGTGTTCGTGACCGCCTCACACGAGCTGTCACAGGAGTATCGCGAGTTTGAGCGCTGCTCGACGGTCGCGGCCAATGCCTATCTCGGACCGATCGTGCGCCGCTATATCGGCGAGATCGACGATCACATCCGCGGCGACGGCTTCGACGGATCATTTCTGATCGTGCAATCGACCGGCGGCCTGTGCGAAGCCGATCAGGCAAAAAGCCATTGTGTGCAGATGCTGGAGTCGGGCCCGGCGGCGGGCGTGATCGGCACGCAGGCGTTGTGTCGTGCGCTCGGCCTCGAGAACGCGATCGCCTTCGACATGGGCGGGACCACCGCCAAGGCCGGCGTCATTCATAACGGCGAGCCGCTCACCACCGGCGCCGCCTTGATCGGCGGCTACGACAAAGGACTGCCGGTGCAGATCGCGATGATGGACATTTTCGAAGTGGGCACGGGTGGCGGCTCGATCGCGCGAGTGGAGGAGGGCGGATTGCGGGTCGGTCCGAAGAGCGCGGGCGCCGCGCCGGGTCCGGCCTGTTACGGTCTCGGCGGCACCGAGCCCACGGTCACGGATGCCAATCTTGCGCTCGGCCGGCTCGCCGCCGACCGCTTTCTCGGCGGCGAAATGCGCCTCGACGGCGACGCTGCCAAACGCGCACTCAACGATGGCGTCGCGAAGCCGCTCGGCATGGACGCGATCGCCGCGGCTGACGGAATTTTGCGCATTGCCGCGACTGCAATGTCTTATGCGGTGAAGGGAGTCACGACCGAGCGCGGTCTCGACGCCGGGGATTTTGCGCTCGTGGCCTACGGCGGCGCCGGGCCCCTGCATGCCGTAGCGGTCGCGCGTGAGATCGGCATCCGAACCGTGATCGTTCCGCGAGCACCCGGCGTGTTTTCGGCGTTCGGAATGCTGTTCTCGGACCTGCGCTACGATTTCGTGCGCACCTGGTTCACACGCCTGGAGGATGCCGACTTTGATGGGATCGAGCGCGTGTATCGCGAGCTCGAAGACGAAGGCCGGCGCGGCATTGCCGGCTGCTCGGTCAGGGCGCAGCGAATCGTGCTCAAGCGGGCGGCCGACATGCGCTACGTGGGTCAGGAGCACGCGGTGACCGTGGATCTGCCCCTCAAGGTTTTCGCGAAAGAGGACCGCGCCGCGATCAAGCGCCACTTCGACGCCATGCACGAGCAACGCTACGGCACCTGCGCGCCGGAAGAGCGCGCTGAGATCGTCAGCCTGCGCAGCACGGTCCTCGGCATTATGCGCAAGCCGCGGCTGGTCAACCTCAAACGAGGCAGGCCCATGCCGGATCGGTCCGCCCTCACCGGCCGGCGGCCGGTTTATTTTGACGGCCGGTTTCGGGCCACGCCAACCTATGCGCGCGCCGCATTCGCCGCGGGCAACCGGCTCAGCGGGCCGGCGCTGATCGAGGAACACGCGTCGACCACGGTCCTGTGGCCCGGTGATCAACTCGAAGTCGACCGTTACGGAAATCTGCTGATCAAAGTGGCGGGAAGTCGGGGCACAGCATGAGCACCAGAGCCAGCGGCGCTGGCCGCAAAACGCACTCCCGACACGAGATCGATCCGGTGATTACGGAAATCGTGCGCAACGGCGTTATTGCGGTGACCGAGGAAATGAAAACCAACCTCATGCGCACCGCTTACAACATCATCATTTATGAAGCGCTCGACTTCACCACCGGGTTGTTCACGCCGCGGGGCGAGACCATCTCGATCGGAATCGGCTTGCCGATGTTCATCCGCGGCATGGCGGAAACGGTAAAGGCGAAGATCAGGCATTTCGGCAGCGCCGAGATGCGTCCCGGCGACATCTACGTCACCAACGATTCCTATCTTACCGGCAGCCATCTCAACCATGTCACGCTCACCTTGCCGATCTTCCACCGTGGGCGGCTGGTCGCGTTCTCCTGCTGCATGGCGCACTGGCTCGATATCGGCGGTATTCTCGGCGGGATGAGCACCGATATCTTTTCCGAGGGCTTGCAGATCCCCATCCTCAAATATCAGGACCGTGGCGTCGTCAATCAGACAGTGGTCGACATCATCCGCCAGAACGTGCGCCTGCCCAACCGCGCAATGGGCGATCTGCGCGCGCAGGTGACGGCGGTGAAGACCGGCGAGCGGCGCTTTCTGCAGATGATCGCGCGCTACGGACGCGAGCCGGTGCTCGATTCGATCGCGGCGATCATGGACCAGGCCGAGGCGATGGCGCGCGCACGCACCCGCACGATCCCGGACGGCGTCTACGAGGCAGAATCCTACATGGACGATGACGGCATCGACATCGGCAAGCGCGTCCCGATCCGCGTCCGCGTCCAGGTTCGCGGCGACGAGATGACGGTCGACCTGAGCGAGGTCTCCAAGCAGGTGCGCGGCTTCTACAATTCCGGCATCACCACGGGACATGCCTGCGCGCAAGTCGCCTACAAATGCCTCACCTCGCCGACGGATTACCCGATCAACGACGGCTCATTCCGCAGCCTGAAAACGATCGTTCCGCCGGGGCGCGTGATCAGCGCGGTGCGGCCGGCGCCGATGCGCTGGTGGATGACGTACCCGATGACCATTGTCGACACCATCTTCAAGGCGCTCACGCCGGCAATCCCTGGGCGCGTCATCGCCGGACATCACGCCGATCTGCTGGCGTCGTCATTCCATGGCATCAACGAGAAAACCTCCGAGTTCTTCATTGGCAGCTTCGGGCCGTTGGGCGGCGGCTGGGGTGCGAAGCGCAACGAGGATGGCGTCGCCGGAACGGTTTGCATCAACGACGGCGACACCCACAACAGCCCGAACGAGCAGGCCGAATTCAAGTTTCCCATCGTGGTCGAGCGCTACGCGCTCGTCCCGGACTCCGGCGGCGCCGGCCGCCGGCGCGGCGGACTCGGACTCGAACGCGTGGTTCGGGCGCGCAGCAACATGGTCGTCAACAATCAGAGCGAGCGCGCCCATTGCCGGCCGTGGGGGCTCGATGGCGGCCTCGATGGCACCGGCAACGCGGTAGAGATCCGCACCGGCGGGACGTGGAAAACCGATTTTCCCAACGCCAAGGTGCTGGTGGCGCAACTCAAGCCGGGCGACGCCTTCAAGATTCGCTCTGGCGGGGGTGGCGGTTACGGTAGTCCGTTGGAGCGGCCGGTCGCGCAGGTCGCCGACGACGTGCGGCAGGGCTACATCAGTCTTCGTGCTGCCGCGGACCTTTATAGGGTTGTGGTGGATCCAAAAACCTTCGAGGTCGACGTCGCGGCGACCGACAAACTGCGCGCCGCCAGAGCGCAAGATGTAAAATCGGCTTAGCGCTTGAGTTTCGCGGTGTATGACATTGCGCCGGCGCCGCAGCAGGGGCAGCTCATGGCGATCAGGATATTCTGCTTCTGCTCCTCGTCCAGGTCGGCTCGATCGAGCAATTGCCGCGCCTGCTGCTCGAACAACTCGTGCAGCGACAGGGTGCTCGATGAAATCTGAGGATCGGATTGCGGCGCGCTGGCGCGCTTTGGTGCCGATCCAGCCCTTGTGATGCTACCCGACGATTGTTTGCCCTTTGCCATCGATATTTCCATGGTTGGATAGGAGCATCCGCTCTTCATCGCGTGCCGCGTTGTTCTGCACCAAGCAGCGGCGCATGATACGCTGTCGGAATTTCGAGGGGTAGAAGGCCTGGAGATCACGGGATGAGCGGCGAGTCGTCAGATGTCGCGAGCGTGCGAGCGATCGACGTCCACGCTCACATCGTTGTGCCCGAGGTCTACGCGCTCGCGGCCGAGCACAACATCTTTTCCGAGCTGCCGAGCGACCCCGGCGTGACCGACGAGATACGGGCGAAGATCAAGGAACGCGCTGGCATGGTGTTGCGGCGCATGAGCGACGTCGGCGAGCGTATCGCCAACATGGACGCGATGGGCGTCGAGATTCAGGTTCTGAGCGCGAGCCTGGTGCACCAGGGTTTGGAATGGGCCGACGCGCAGACAAGCCTCCGGCTTGCCCGCACCACCAACGACTGGATCGCCAAGGCGGTGGCGGTGCAGCCTGCCCGCTTCATCGGCCTTGGCACGCTGCCGCTGCACGTGCCCGCCCTCGCGGTTGCCGAGCTGGAGCGTTGCCTGCGCGAGTTGGGGCTGCGCGGCGTGGCCATCTCAACCACGGCGGGATCGATGGAGCTAGGCGATCCCGAGCTGGCGCGGTTTTGGGCCAAAGTCGAAGAGCTTGCCGCGGTCGTCTACATTCATCCCGGCGGCAATCGCGATCGGCGCTTCAAGCGATTTCATCTCTGGAACAGCGTGGGCCAGGCCTTCGAGGAGGCGATGGCGATCGCGTCGCTGATGTATGACGGCGTGCTCGAGCGGTTCCCACGACTCAAAATCTGCATCTCCCACGGCGGCGGATACATGCCGTATTACATGGGGCGCATCGATCGTAACTACCTGGAGAAAGCAAACACGCGGATCAACATGCGCAAGCCGCCGATCGAATATCTGCGCATGCTCTATTTCGATTCCTGCGTCTACGAGCGGCCGGTGCTGCAGCATCTCGTGGGGAAGGTGGGCGCCGATCGAATCCTGCTCGGCTCCGATTATCCCGTCGGTGAGACGAAGCCCGTCGATTTTGTGACCGCAACCGATGCGCTGTCGCAGACGCAACAACGGCAGATCATCCGCAGCAATGCGGCGGCCTTGTTCGGCTTGAATTGAGGAACGACGATGACAGACGAGCGGCTGCTCAATCCGATCTCCATCGCCGAGCTCGAGCGCCGCTGGGCCGCGGCGCGCAAGGAAATGGCGGAGCGCAAGATCGACGCGCTCCTCATGCAGAACAACAACGATTGGCTCGGCGGCACTGTACGCTGGTTCACCGACACGCCGCTGAGCAACGGATATCCGCGCAGTGTAGTCTTCCCTGCCGACGACCTCATGACGGTGGTCGACATGGGTGGCCGCGGGGTTCGCCGCAAGCTCGACGGGAAAGATACGGCCAATCCGGGCGTGGGCCAGATCATATCCACGCCGGCCTTCACCTCGGTTGCCTATACCGACGAATACCAGGCCGAGATTGTCGCGGCTGAGCTCATCCACCACGGTTATGGCACGATCGGCTGGGTGGGTGCCGGCGCCATGCCGCACAAGTTCGTTGCGCGGATCGAGCGCGAGCTCGCCGGCAAAGCGAAATTTGTCGATGGCACCGAGTTCGTGGACCGGCTCAAGGCGATCAAGAGCGAGGAGGAGAAGCGCCTGATCCGCAAGGCGGCGGAAATGCAGGACGAGATCTTCCGTCGCGTGCTCGGCGGCATCCGGCCCGGCCTGACCGACAATGAAATTACCGCGCTCGCCCAATATGAAGGGCGCACCCTGGGCAGCGAGCAGGGCCTGTTTCTCGGCTCCTCGGCGCCGCTCGGGCAGGCCGCGCGGTTTCTCGATCGCCACCAGCAGGCGCGCAGGCTCAAGCCAGGCGATCACTTCACCTTGTTGATCGAGAACAATGGTCCCGGCGGGTTCTACACCGAGATTGCACGCACCATCGTCCTGGGCAAGGCGTCGAACGAGGTGATCGACGGCTTCGAATCGATGAAAGAGGCGCAGGCGCACACGTTGAACCTGCTCAAGCCGGGGGCTTCCTGTGCCGAGATCGCGCAAAGCCACGATGCCTATATGCGCGGGCGCGGTTTGCCGCCGGAGCTGCGTCTTTACGCTCACGGCCAGGGCTATGATCTGGTCGAGCGGCCATTGATCCGTGCCGACGAGACGATGAAGCTCGAAGCGCACATGAATCTGGCGGTGCACCCCGGCTACGAGACGTCGTCGATTTTCGCGGTGATCTGCGACAATTACTTCATCGAAGCCGACGGGCCGTCCGCGTGCCTGCACAAGACGCCGAAGCAGGTGTTCGAGTTTGCATGAAGATCGACGTGCTGAGTATCGGCTCATTCCCCGAGGCGACCAATGCCGAACTCGCCAAGCGGTTCGGGGTGACCCACCATTTTCAGCGGCCAGCGGCGGACGCGCTGAGCGCAGAGCTCAAGGCCCGCATCCGCGGCATCGCAACCGAGGCCAATCGCGGCGCCGACAGCGCGCTGATGGCGGCGCTGCCCCAGCTTGAAGTGATTTCCGTATTTGGTGTCGGCGTTGACCTCGTCGATCTCGCATCGGCCCGCGAGCGCAATATCCCAGTGACGAACACGCCCGGCGTGCTGGCGGACGAAGTCGCTGACCTAGCGATTGGCCTGATGCTTGCCTCGGCGCGGCAGATTCTGTTTGCCGACCGCTACGTGCGCAGCGGGGAGTGGCAGCGCAAGGGCCCGATCCCGCTCGGGCGCGGGGTTGGCGGCAAGACCATGGGCGTGCTCGGACTTGGCGGCATCGGCCGCGCTATCGCCGATCGCGCCGTCTCCTTTCGCATGTGCGTCATCTATGGCGGGCCGCGCCGCAAGCCCGAGGCGCCTTATGAATATGTGCCCGATCTCCTCGAGTTGGCGCGACGCAGCGATTATCTGATGATCGCCTGCAAGGGCGGGCCGGAAACCCGCCACCTCGTGTCGGCGAAGGTCATTGAGGCGCTCGGCCCGGATGGCACGCTGATCAACATCGCGCGCGGCAGTGTGGTCGACGAGCGCGCGCTGATCGACGCGCTCGCGCAGGGACGGCTCGGTCATGCCGCGCTCGATGTGTTCGAGAGCGCGCCCAACCCGCCGGCTGAGCTGTTGCGATTGCCCAACGTCATCGTGCAGCCGCATCATGGCAGCGCGACCGTTGAGACCCGAACCGCGATCGGCCGGCTCATGATCGACAATCTCGTCGCGCACTTTGCCGGGAAGCCTCTGCTCACGCCTGTGGCGTGATTTGTGCGCGATCCGGCCGCGGCCAGACTTTGCCACGCCTTTCCATTTGGCTAGCCTGCGACCGCCATGGCCCAGGCGCAAATCACGATCGAAGGCGTGAGCCACCGTTATCGCCCCCCAGTGGGGCGTCCGGTGCTCGCGCTCGAAGACGTATCGCTTGAGGTCGGCATCCGTGAATTCGTCGCGCTGCTTGGCCCTTCCGGCTGCGGCAAGTCGACGCTTCTCTATCTGATCGGTGGATTTCTGCCGACCGAGAGCGGACGGATTCTGATCGAGGGCAAGCCGGTTGCCGCCCCCGGCCCCGACCGCGGAATCGTATTTCAGCATTTTGCGCTGTTTCCCTGGAAAACGGTGCGCGGCAACGTTCTTTATGGACTCGAGCGCATGAAGCTTCCACGCGAGGAACGGGAAAAGCGCGCGCAGTCGTTCATCGATCTGGTCGGGCTCACCGGTTTCGAGGACAGCTATCCCGCGCAGCTTTCCGGCGGCATGCGCCAGCGCACGGCACTCGCGCGGACACTCGCCTTCGATCCGAAGATCCTGCTGATGGACGAGCCATTCGGCGCGCTCGACGCGCAGACGCGCGGGCTGATGCAAGCGGAGCTCCTCAGCATCTGGCAACGCAGCCGTAAGACCGTGCTCTTCGTCACCCACGACGTGCAGGAGGCGGTTTACCTCGCCGAACGCGTCGCCGTGATGTCGGCTCGCCCAGGCCGCATCAAGGCGATCGTCGACACGCGGTTCGAAAAGAACGACACGAATATTTTCAAGGCCAAGGCTTTCGTCGACAAGGTGGACGAGATCTGGAATCTCGTGCGCATCGAAGCGATCAAGGCGCAGGGAGGCCGCGCGTGAAGGCAGCGCTCCTGCGCTACGTGCCCCTCGTCCTGCTCGCGCTCGCTTGGGAAGCGAGCGCCCGCAGCGGTCTTGTCTCGACACTCGCCCTGCCTCCGCTGAGCGCAGTGGTCGCAGCTTGGATCGATCTGCTCCGGGATGGCGAGCTCATCAGCAACGGCGCGGCTTCGCTGTGGCGCGCCGGCGCCGGTCTGTTTCTGGCGATCGGGATCGGAGCAACGCTTGGAATCTTCATGGCTTGGTGGCGACCGGTGAACGTGGTTCTCAGTCCGCTCGTGGAAATGTTCTACCCGATGCCGAAATCGGCGCTGATCCCCGTGACGGTGCTGTGGCTCGGCTTCGGCAACGGCTCGAAAATATTGCTGATCCTGCTCGGCTGCATGCTGCCGGTGACGATCGGGGCGTTCAACGGCGCGCGCTCGAGCGAGCAGGCGCTGGTCTGGTCGGCGCGCAGCATGGGCGCCAACCGCTTGCGCATGCTATGGGACGTGGTGGTGCCGAGCGCCATGCCGGAATTGCTCAATGGCATCCGCACCGCGCTCGCGCTCTCCTTCATCCTGCTGGTGAGCTCCGAGCTGATCGCGGCGCGCGAGGGCTTGGGCTATTTGATCGGGTTTCTCGGCGCAAGCGGCACCTACGATGCGATGTTCGCAGTGGTGCTCACGGTCGCGCTGCTCGGGTTCTTCGCCGACCGGAGCTATCTCTTGGTGATGCGAAGGATATTGCGGTGGCGCGAGTAGCCGGCCATAACCGGGGCGGAGCGTTGCCCGAGCTCGAGCGCAAGGGCGATGGGCGCGCGGCCGTCCGTTGGTTGCGAGCCGGCGGCTGGGGGCTCGCGCGTATGGGCTCCATTCTTGCACTCGCGCTCGCCTGGGAGCTTTTGGCGCGCTCGGGCGCATTCACGCCGTTCATGCTGCCGTCGCTGAGCGCCGTGCTGGAGCGAATCTGGAGCGATCTGATCTCGGGCGATCTTCTGCTCAACACGGCGGTGACGCTCTATCGCGCCTTGGCGGGCTTTCTCATTGGGGCGGTCGCCGGGATCGCGCTCGGCATGGCGATTACGCGCAGCACGGTCGCGCACTGGTTCTTCGATCCTGTTGTGTCCGTGGGCTTTCCCATGCCGAAGATCGCGTTTCTGCCGGTGGTGATGCTGTGGCTTGGAGTCTACGATCTTTCCAAGATCACGATGGTGTCAGTCGAGGCGGTCTTTCCTGTTGTGACCGCTACGATCATCGGCATCCGCGGGGTCGAGCGCGAGTTGATCTGGTCGGCGCGCAACATGGGCGCTGGCGAGCGGGAGCTGCTCTGGCAGATCGCGTTTCCTGCGGCGCTGCCGCAGATCATCACTGGTCTGCAGGTGGCGCTGCCGATCGCGCTGATCGTGGCGATCGTGACGGAAATGTTCATGGGCGGCTACGGCCTGGGCGGCGTCATGAACACCGCCTCGCGCTTTGCCGATTCGCGCGGCGTTTTCGCCGGCATCGTCGAGATTGCCGTGGTCGGCTACGCGCTGGTCAAGCTGATGGCGCTCGCGCGCCGGCGCTTGCTGCTCTGGCACCAGGAGGCAACGCTCGATTACTTCGGGTAACCCCCAAATCCCAGCCGGGGTAACCAATGGGGTAACGTAGAATGCCCCGCGCTGCCCTTGGCGAGCCTGCAGGCGCGTTTGCCCGGCCCGGGCAGCCCCCAAAAACGCGCCTCCGGCCCTCCTATTTGGTCGTCCCTTTCGCGCTGGCGGGGTATTCTAGAGGTCCTCCGAGCACCCAGCCCGTCCTGGAAGCTTCAGCCCGATGAGCCTGAAACGCCGCGCGTTCATCACGCTGCTCGGCGGCGCCGCAGCCGCGTGGCCGCTCGCGGCACGCGCGCAGCAGCGGGCGATGTCCATGATTGGGTTTCTTAGCAGCCGCTCGCCCGGCGAATCAGCGGGCGTTGTCGCAGCCTTTCGCCGCGGCTTGGACGAAGGGGGATTTGCCGAGGGTCAGAATCTGGCGATCGCATTTCGCTGGGCGGAAGGCCACTATGATCGACTGCCAGAACTGGCAACCGAACTGGTTGATCTGCGAGTGGCGGTCCTGTTTGCAGCAGGCGGGCAGCCGTCCGCGCTAGCGGCCAAGGCGGCGACTTCGACAATCCCAGTCGTCTTCTCGGCGGTCGGCGATCCGGTCCGCGAGGGTCTCGTTGCCAGCTTCAACCGGCCGGGCGGCAACGCGACTGGATGGTACGGATTCGGGACCG
>Ga0306923_10000195_pt1 | contig 44071 bp, 42 predicted proteins | sample sta12Can44000108_FD_203841 | JGI IMG/M metagenome (GOLD analysis project Ga0306923, IMG submission 203841) | Lab enrichment of tropical soil microbial communities from Luquillo Experimental Forest, Puerto Rico - statanox.12C.anox.44.000.108 (v2)... | ecosystem: Environmental > Terrestrial >... | reverse complement strand
GGCCGTTGGCTCTGACTAGCAGCAAATCGATGCGACCTGCGAGTTGCTTGCAACAAGTCGCATCCATGCAATCCCCCTTTGTCCCTAGGTCAGCTCGGGAATTTACCCTCGTAATCAGTCCCCATAATAGCTCTTCACTTTACGCAGGCGGTGACGTCCGAATCGTTGGCGGTCCCGATGCCAGGGCGAAGTCAGGCGTTTTTGTGCCTCTTGACCCAGGCGCAACGGATCCTCGATTCAACAGCTTACGAGCGTGTGGGTTTTCCGACACATTGCTGTAGCCGATTTGGTGATGGTCTTGCCCTGCTCGATGAGCGCGAGTGCAACGTTCATGCAGGTGGGAGGGCTAGAGCAGCTGGGCCAAAACCAGGTAACTCGGTTTTGAGAACGCCGTTGACGTCGTAAGTTGTTGGAAACAAATGGCCGGCCTTAGCAGAGGTTTTTCGAACTTGTGCGTTCTCCTGCACTTACCCCGTCGATGAGAGGAGAGGAATTCACAACGCGCACTCACCCCTTCAAAGGGCCGGCCTCCTGTTGCATTGACTTCTTGCCGTCCTTCAGTCCGCAAGCTCAACGAGCTAGAACATCACCATAATTGCTGTTCTGATGCTGGCCTCATCGTGGCGTAGGTCTGGGCACCAACCTGTAGCTCCAGCTACGCATGTAAAACCAGGAGTGGCTGACAAGAAGGGACCTGCCACAAACGTCGTTCCCGGCACGAGTGCGCCGCCGCCGCTATTTTCACCACCGAACACACCTTGACCGCCTGTGTTTCCACCCGGAGGCGTGATTCCACCGTTGCCGGTCCAGTACGGTACATTGGCATGCCGATAACCGTATTCCGCTCGGAAAGTGATCCACTGCCTAGGCATATAGTCATAAGTGATGGAAACGTCCCATGCCTTGAATGGATCGCCCGGGTTCTGCGTAAAGTAGGGTGTGCCAGTATAAGCTACTGCGCTATTAATAGGTGGCAGCAAGGTCAGATAACGACCGGGATTGTCCATGGCACCGCCGCCGATCGTGACTGCATAACGATCATGCGCAAACCAGAACCGGTTGTACAACATCCATCCAGCAAAGGTTTGCTTGAAGCTGGTGGGGGTATTGTGGTGGCAATTTGTATTTGCTCCCGGAGGTCCGCCATACTCGCATCCCAGATCTCCTGTTAGGGAGAAAGCCATCCTGTTGAGGAATTTCTCGGGCTTGTCATAGTACTTGATTTGAATACTGTTATCGGTATGGATGCGGTACCGCCCAAACTGACCGTTGCCGTTACCCAGCGTGTCCTGCCCCATACCGTAGTTGTTGGAGACCAACGAAATCCAGGGCTTCGGCCGCCACAGGATCTGTCCGCCCAAGCCTGGCTTACTGCCTAATCTGCCATAGGCCTGCCAGCCATTGATAATCCACGGCTCAATCTTCAGCTTGTCCGTGGGAAACCACTGGATCCGTATTCCATTGAAAAACCATGGAGTGTTAGAGGAAACGTAGGATGGCTGGTAAGCCCAGTTGTCAAAGTTGTAATAACTAAATAAACCTATGTAAGACACAAAGATTCCGGCGTCGATGTTCAGCCCATGGTTCACATCGAAGTGGTATCCGCCCCACGCTTCTGATACGTAGCGGTATGCGCCGGAAAGATACCACTGGCCGCGTGCGGGGCTGGCATCGTTCCTCGGAGTGGTAACTGCGAACATTCCATTCATGGTTAGGATGCGACCACGAACGTTGTTCCAGTGAAAGTCTCCACCGAAACTGATCTGGTCCATCTGGACTTCGTTCGACCGGAAGATTTCCGTCGATCCGCCCAGGGTGTCATCCTTGGGGTGGTTGAAGTCATAGATAAAGCTCGTGTCGAACCGAATTTCCGGCGTAAAGAACTTCGAGTCCCAGGGAATGTCTTTCACACGCGAGGTGCCGTTGAGCCAGGTCCAGTCGGCATAAGCAAACGGCTCTGCCCATCCCGACCGGGCAGGTTGGGCCGGCTGCTGGGCTGATTCGTTTTGCGGCTTCCCGGAAGCCGGATAGAAGCTGGTTGTAACCTTCGCGCCGCCGATGGGGTATGGTGTGGTGGCTAGCAAATCATTCATTGGCGCGTGGTCGGTTGCGTTACGCTGCTGAAGCTGGGATTCCAGTTGCTGAACCCGGAGCTTCAGTGCTTCCAGCTCTCTGGCAACGTCCGAATTCGACAGTTCCGTTGGGTTCGGCTTGGCTTGGCCGGTCGCACTCGTTTCGGCTCCACCAACGTCCGGGGCGGCCAAATCAATCCCGCCTGTTGTCCCTTGCGCCACAGTGTCCTTCGGTGCTACGCCGCCAGCCTGATTCTGAGCACTGGCCTCAATTCCGGCTAAACTCAGGGCGATGACCCAGCAGCAGCTTGCAACAACCGTTGTGGTTTTCACGTATTGATCCGTTTCTGGTCGCTTGGGCGACCTCCTGTTCCTGGTGGTCACCTGTCATTCCGACCTACGCAGGGTTACCTACTCACGAAGCCACTGTCTCAAAAACATAACTGGCAATCGATTCGAACAAACGAATCATAAAAAATCAGCAAAGAAACAATAGAACTTCCGTAAATCTCTCCAGCTACTGCTGAAGACACCTCTCCGCGCAGCCCTATATGGGCTGAAGAGATAGGTTACTTGGCTGTGATAAACGGACAATAAGAGAGCCGTTACGAAGAATTCGTGAAAATCTCTATCAAATGATTAACTCCGCCCCACAAATGAATTCAATCAGACCGTGGGTGCCTGTTTCATAACGGATCGCTTATGTGCGTGTGACCTTTCCCATAGCTCCAAACAGTCGACGGACTTTTTTATGCTTTCGTCCCATAGTGGGCGATATGTCTCTTGTCGGTATCGATGCACAGGGTCGATAATGGAAAGGAGCTAGCAGTGAACATTGATCGCATAAAAATAGACATAATGGGGTGTGTTTCTCTTCTTCTTATATCTATGACACTAGGAGCAGGAGTTGGCGCTTTGCAGACGCAGGAACTAAGCCTACTCAGAAGGCGGCTTGCGAAGTGGCGGCATTGGCACTTCCAGCGCCCCTGAACGGGTCAGATGCCGATCTCGTCGCTAACTCTGGTATCCACTGAGGGCGGCGCTATGCAGCGTAGGCGAGCTTCCAACTCGCAAGCTTTATTGTGAATCCACTCTGCACCAGGCACAAATTGGGGCAGCGGCTCAGGTCCAACAGATAGGCTTGGGCCAGGGTGGTCTGCACTTTCAAGGGCGATAATCTTCGCCTCGATATCACGCAACTCTTCAGCGAGCGTCGTGACATACACCGCGTCGCAGGCATGCTTCTTCGTGAGTAGCTTGGGCCTCAACCAAAGCTTGCCTCATGTAGAAGAACGGTTGCTCTGATGGTTGAATCATCCCCGAGTTCATCATCTCGCCCCTTTGAAGACCGCGGTTCTGGTCGGTGCGGTTATTGAGTTCGCCGCAATGAGAAGTGCCTAAGCCCTGAGGCTAGGTTTGCTGCCCAGGCGAGCCCCTGCTGAAACAGGGCGGACGGTGACTGCCCCATCCAGGCTCGAGCTGTCAGCACCAATTGCATCAACATCCCCACTCTGCTTGCCCGGGCTTGGCAAAATAACGCCGAGACTCGTCTGAGTAGGAACTCGTATCCAGTTCTTGGATCGCCAATCGGGCTGCCGCGACCAAACGCGCGCGCTCCTCGGCTGGAATCGAGTTCCACGTATCTGCCTCATGTTCGGCTTCGGCAGAGAGAGATTCACGATAATGGTGAAATAACCTGGAGAACTGCTGTACAAATACTTCCTGAGTTGACATCTCTTTATGAGCGCCTTTCTGCGCCCGATTGATTTGACTGCACAGAACATAAGGCTCAAATCAACTGATGGTAAGGAATTCGTAAAGGTGAGTGGTGTCGTACCATTTGTCCAGTCCGTCCTATCCGAAAATCGGGCACTGCATCGTTCGAGGATGGCGAGCAAAACGTCGCGACGGGTTTTGCCACACTGGGCGATGCCCTAGTCCTCGTCAGGTGCTTCCGGCTTCCACGGCGGTCTAGAATTGGTTGAAGATCCAGTAGACTTGGCAAAAAGCTCCCGCAAGTACCAAATAACCGATCAAGGCTTCGGCGATTCCATTGCTTGATAACCTGGGGGCATCGAGTTAAAGCGACGAAGAACCGTAAGCTTAGATTACTTGCCCAACTCAGCACGAGGTTGTGCTCTCCACCCTGGGTGCGACTGTTCTGCCGCCAAAGGAACAAGCTGCAAATAGATGTGCCTTGGCAGCGTAGTGTTCCACCGTCCTGACAACTTGGCATAGCCGACCAGGCCGAAGAAGAGAAGTGCGATGCCGGCAGCCATGCCCCACACAGGGATGGCACGCCGCTTCTTCAGCGCATATGGTGCGGTTGCAATGAGCGTATCTTTTGCCGGGCACACCGCCACACATTCCAGACAGCCGGTGCATTCGCCCGAGCGAATTTGCACGAGCATGTCCACAGGTAGCGACGAGGGGCAGGCCTTCGCGCACTTCGCACAGTCGATGCAGGTGCTCTCTACGCGGCTGATCCGCACCGGACTGAGCATTGAGGCAAAGCCGAGCAACGCCCCATAGGGACATCAGGTAGCGGCACCAGAAGTTTTGCACGAACATCGACGCGATAACCAGACCGAGCACGACGTAGGCCGCTGTCCCACTCAGGTAACGGAAGAAATTGAGCATGCGCACATCGACGATCAGCGCATAAGGGCTGCCCATGAACTCGGCAATCGCTTCGGCGGACATGTTCGCGATGGCGTAAGCAAAGAATCCCAGCAGCAGGTACTTCAGCGAACGCAGCGACAGGTCAGCCCAACGTGGGAGTTGAAAATTACTTCGGAAAATGAATCGGCCCAGCCGCCAGAGGTATTCCGACAAACTTCCAACCGGACACAGCCAGCTACAAAATGCCTTGCGGAACGCAAAGGAAATCGCGAGGAAAGTGACAAACAGGAAGAAGCCCGCTGAGTGAACGCGTCCCACGAGTCCGGTTAGAAGAAGTACTTTAACTGCATGAGTCCTTCGATGGGCAACCAGCCTTCTATACCAGCGGGACGCGAAAACTCGGTGGTAGTACCGCCTGTTTCAGCCCAACGCACCCAGAGATAAAACTGCACACCTATCCAGACGTTTAGTGCGAGGAACAGGAATTGGAACGAACGGCGAAGACGCTGCGAGTCGTCGCGGTCGGTGCGGCGAACAACTTTCTTGCGGGCTGGCCCTTCCTGCCGAAGGCGGGTTCGCGGGGCTGGCGAGGGCGACTCGACCGATTGTGTTGGCTGTAAGGCTGACACTCAAAACTCACTCTCTATTTGAAAGCTTATCGACTATTCACGCGGCCTCCTATGACTTAGATCACACGTTCGGATTTCAGGAAATTTCCCCCAAAACAAGGAGATGCTGCCGGAAGGAGCAACCGGCAGCATCGTGGGTAAGTGCAAAAGAAAAGTCAGTTGCCCACCCCTACTTCTACCTCTTCTACTTCTTCCACCTCCACGCGATGGGTCGAGTATTCGCCTTCTTTAAGCGCCGCCGAACGATCAAAGGAGTGCCCAGTAATCAGGCCGAGCACGAACCAGCCCAACACGAGCGCCCCAAAGGCGAACAGTGTGTCGCCAAACATCCGCATCCAGCGCAGGGTATTAATCATTGGCGTCTGCATGAACTCAGCCGAGCGCGCATACCAGGTGCCAACTTCAACCGAGGCCCACGCCTGCAGCAAGCCAAGCGGCAACATGCTCAGGGCGACCATAGCGGCGAGTCCGATGTTGATCGACCAGAATGCAATCGCCAGCGGGCGATCTTTCCACGCCAGGCCGGGCCGCAACGCTCGCAGGCAGAACAGCATTAGTCCGAGGCCAAGCATGCCGTAAACGCCGAAGAGCGCTGTATGGCCGTGCACCGGGGTCAGGTTCAGCCCCTGCACGTAGTAGAGCGCGACCGGCGGGTTGATCATAAAGCCGAACAGCCCCGCACCTACGAAGTTCCAGAAGGCGACTGCGACGAAGAAGTAGATCGGCCACTTGTAAGCACTGATCCACGGGCTTTTCTCGGTACCGCGCGAGAGTCGAATGTTCTCCCATGCCTCAAAGCCGATAAGCACCAAGGGCACGACTTCCAGCGCGCTGAAGACTGCACCAAAGGCGAGCACCGCGTTGGGCGCGCCGGTGAAGTACAAGTGATGGAAGGTGCCGATGATTCCACCGGAGAGATAGACAACAGTAGAGAAGAGCACTGAACGCGTGGCGGTCGTGACTGACAGCAGCTTCAATCGTGTGAGCAGAAATGCGATGACGACGGTAGCGAAGACCTCGAAGAAGCCTTCGACCCAAAGGTGGACGACCCACCAGCGCCAGTATTCGGCGGTGATAAGAGGGCTACGCTGTCCATACATGAGGCCAGCGGCGTAGAAAACGGGAATGGCGATACTTGAGATAAGGAACAACAGCAGCAGCGAATGGTTTTCGTCGTGGCGTGCGAGTGCCGGCTTCAGTCCGCGCCACATGAGCCAGAGCCAGAAAACTAACCCAACGAAGAGAAGAATCTGCCAGAGGCGGCCGAGGTCTACGTATTCATAGCCTTGGTCCCCTAGCCAGAACCACAAATTGCCGAGCTTCTGCTGGATTCCTAGCCATTCGCCGGCGAGTGAGCCGACCACGACGGCAACCACTGCACCAAAAAGAAGGTTGACGCCGAGGCGCTGGCCCTTCGGTTCAAAGCCGCTCACCGCAGGGGCGACGTAAAGGCCAGTTGCTAACCATGAGGTGGCGATCCAGAAGATGCCGATCTGCAAGTGCCAGGTACGCGCCACCGAATAGGGCAGGTACTTCGCTAGAGGGATGCCGTAGAAACCTCCACCTTCAACACCGTAGTGCGCGACGATCGCGCCTAACGCGACCTGCACAACCCACAGCGCAGCGACGACGAAGAAGTACTTCACTGTCGCTTTCTGGGACGGCGTTGGATTCAGGCCAAGCAATGGATCGCGGGGCGGAGTCGAGCCAACCGCAGGCCTATGATCCTGCGAGCCGAAGTACCATACCATGCCGCCGATTCCTGCGAGCAGCAAGATGAAGCTGACAACGCTCCAAACAATGGCTCCACCCGTCGGACGATTGCCGACGAGCTCTTCGTGGGGCCAGTTCTGTGTATAGGTCACGTCCGAGCCGGGACGATTGGTGCTGGCCGCCCAGGCCGTCCAGAAGAAGAATGAAGCCATTTCTCGCTGTTTGGTTGCATCGCTCAGAGCACCCGCGGGAATGGCGTATTCATTGCGGCCATTGCCATACACGTCGGCATAATAGGCCGCGAGTTCATCGAAGGCGGCAGCGCGATCGGCGTCAAGCGTAAGTGTATCGGTCGCGAGGACGTAAGTGTTGCGGCGTGTGAGCTGAGCGAGCCGACCTTGCAGCGCGGCCCGAATTTCGGCGGGTGCCAGGTCGTCGCTGGCGAATCCACGCTGCCGCGCCCACCGGTTCAGCACGATGACTGACTGGCGGTGAAGATAGTCGGCGCTCCAGTCAGGCGCGACATAAGCACCGTGTCCCCAGATCGTTCCGACTTCCTGACCGCCCGTCGATTGCCAGACATTCTGGCCGTTTCGGATGGTCTCTCCGGTAAACAGCACACGGCCATCGGTCGAGATGACTTTGCCCGGAATGGGCGGCCCGCTGTTGATTGCCTTGTAGCCGACCGTGCCTAGAACGGTGAAGGAGATGACCATGACCAGGCCCATCGCGATCCAAAGCTTCTTGTATTGCATGTATGAATCCTCCAAATTCGATTTGCGTTAGTTTGCTGCGCGCCTCGGACCAACGTTCCGTATGTATGTAAGACGGGTCTGCACCGGGGACTTTTGGATGAACGTCGCGACCAGATTCACAGCGAAAACGGTCACCGCGGTCAGTTCGAGCACCGCGGAGTATGGCAGCCAGGACCAGGCAGAATGCAACACCTCCCGGTAGGCGAGAATTTCGCCACTCACCCGCAGAACACAGCCGCAGGTAAGCAGCAGGAGCCCAAGAAACATCAGCTTGCTGCTGTACAGCAGCCGCATACCGGAGAAAGCGGGGAGTACACGCTGTCCCACGCAGAAAACCATTACCGAAACGAAGCCAACTGTCAGCGCGTGGCGGGAGGCGCCCCAGATGTCGGAGGCGTTCGCCGTGCTAGCTGCCCAGATACCTAGGGCACCAGCAAACAGCAGCCAAACGTAGGCGCTGCGCAGGAAATACGGAAAACTGCGATGGATCCCCTGAGTCTTAGCGGGCCGTTCGGGACGAGCAAAGATCCTCAGTGCTGCGACGGCGAGTAAGGATGCCAGAAACACCGCGATCATGGAAATCCGAAACCAGCCGCTGAGACCAGAGATGACTCCGGCCACCAGGGGCGCAGTCGCCATAGCCAGGCGACGATCCGAGGCACAGGGTGTGCCAAGGAACGTCGGCAGCCACTTTGCGCTGAAACCCCAGACAAACGGAACCATGAAGCCCCACGCCGCCAGCACGAGAAAACCTTGATCGAGCGCCGGCGGGAAGGCAGGGCTGGTTCCCCGCAAGGCGAGCCAAAAGGAAGTGAAGAAGTTCAGCAGAAGGGTGAGCAGCAGCCCGATGGCGCCGGCGATCACGACGAAGATCCACGCTTCCAGTCCTCCGTTTTTCCTGCCGCCGACAGGTTCTGGCTTATGCTGCGAGACCGCGCGGAAGAAAATGAGAAAAGCGACAAGTTCCATGGCCGCGGAGATGGGCAGCAGCGCGCGCCACTCCCACAGGTACACATTGGAGAACCATCGCAGCAAGACGCCAACCATCCACAATGCGGCTGTGAGCCATGCCATGCTGAGAGCGTATGGCCCGGCCCCGCCTCGCAGCTTGGGGATGGAGTACCAGCCTATGCCGAGGATGAAACTGCCGATCCAACCGAAAATCTGCGCGTGGCCGTGCGCCTGGATCCAGGTGGGGGAAACGCTCTCCGCTGCATGACGTCCGCTTATCGAGATTAGGTTCCAGACGCCAAGGAACGTGCCGGGCAGTAGCATGAACAGCAATCCGCCAACGATGTAGACGACCAAGAGACGGGACAAGTCGACTTCACGAGCCTTCATGTGCTCGTAGCTGAGTTCCGTCGCTGTCACCGCTTCAGGTTTTGGATTGGACCAGGGCAACGCTGACATCGCTCCTTTCCTTGCTCAGCGCCCAGCTTCCATCGCGGTGGCGCGCGGAAAGAGCACGTTATTCTCGAGGTGGATGTGCTGGTGCAGGTCTTTCTCGAAGCCTTGCAGCGCGTCGTACAGCGTGCGGTAGCTGATGCAGGCGTCGTCGGGCACTCGGTAATCGCTCGTAATCCGCCGCAAAGATCGCAGTGCTTCGCCGGCACCGTCGTGTTCCTGCATCATCATGCGGACTGGGTTCATTATGGTGCCGAACATCGCAGGTGGCGCAGGTTCGCCCGCCAACACGCTCTCTTCCATCCGCAGCACATAGGGAAAGAGTATCTGCTCTTCTTTCATCAGGTGTACGTGGAGCTCTTCGGTTAATGCCGAGAAGAGTTGCTGCACGGTTAGCAGTTCAGGATGATTCTTGCCATGAACTCCCACCACCTTCGCCGTCAGCGACTCGATGCGACGGCATTCCGAGCGAACGAATACGTGGTGGGCGCTATTGATGTGTGCGATCAGGTCGGCTAGCGGTAGTGCTTGCCAGTTTTTGTCGCTTTTGGAAGTGGCAGCCTCGGCGCACTCTTGCAGTCTCGCGAGAACTTCATCCAGCGCGACATCGGCCTGGGTGCAGGCCTGGCTCAAGGTGCGGTTGCCGCCGCAACAGTAATCGATTCCCAGTTTTTCGAATTCCCGTGTGCAGCTTGGGGCCTCCGCCGCGATCTCTCCCACAGTTTTGGTTGCCGCGATTGTCATGATCGTTGCTCCTTTTGCGAGCTTTGCGGCACGCCGCGTTGCCCGCCTACCTCATGCAGAATACGAGAGGCTCGCAGGAGCCACTATGACTTCTGTCACAGGATCGCGACTTTCTGTGCTTTATAAATTTGTTGGACTGAGACTTTGGTCACTGTGTGTTGCGTGCGGCTCTGCTGAAATCACCTCATGAATGAGAACGCGGGTTCCCTCGACTTCAATGAACGCCCTTACATCGTGATATGGGAAGTCACGCAGGCCTGTGATCTCGCCTGTGTGCACTGCCGTGCCAGTGCCCAGCCGAAGAGAAATCCCTTCGAACTGTCTACCCAGGAAGGCAAGCGGCTGATTGATGATGTCGCACAGCTGGAAGTGCCGGTCTTCGTGCTCACAGGTGGAGACCCGATCAAGCGACCTGATCTTTTTGAGCTGATTGAGCACGCAGGGGAAGTCGGTGTTCGCGTGTCTCTGACTCCTAGCGCGACGCCTTTGCTGACCCGTGACATCATTTGTCGTTTGAAGGAATCAGGTCTGGCTCGCCTAGCGGTGAGCCTCGACGGTTCCTATGCGGAGGTGCACGACGCGTTCCGCGGAATGGCAGGGTCATTTGACCGCACAATGGAGGCGATCGAATGGGCCAACGAGGTCGAACTGCCGGTGCAGATCAATACGACTGTCAGCCGTCGGAACATAGAAGACTTCGACCAGATCGCCGCGTTGATGGAGTCGAAGAAAATCGCGTTATGGAGCGTGTTTTTCCTGGTGCCCACCGGGCGGGGCAGGCTCGATGACCTGCTTTCGGCGGAGGAGTTCGAAAGCATCTTCGCGAAGCTGTACTCCTTATCGAAGCGCGCGCGCTTTCACCTTAAGACCACAGAAGCCCAGCACTATCGGCGCTACATCCTCCAGCAGCAGGTTGCAGCAAAGCGTGATGGACCCCCTGAGTGCATGGATGCTCCGAATAGAGAACAGGACACTATCGGACGAGCGCCACGTGGCCTAAACGACGGCAAAGGATTTGTGTTTGTGTCACACACGGGCGAGGTGTATCCGAGCGGATTTCTGCCGTTTGCCGGAGGAAATGTGCGGTCGAAGTCGTTGAGCAAGATTTATCGCGAGTCTTCGGTCTTCCGGCATTTGCGCAATGCCGACCTGCTCGGCGGCAAATGCGGAGCATGCGAGTTCCGTCACATCTGCGGCGGCTCACGAGCAAGGGCATACGCGCTAACAGGCGATCCGATGGCAGAAGAGCCTTGCTGTTCTTACGTGCCGAATCGCCTACGCTGAGGCCTTAAGTACAAGAGGGCCTGAAAATAAGCGCAATACAGGATCGGGACGAAGCACCTAACCGCTTCCTGCTTAAGCCCCCGAGCGCAGCCTGCGGGGAATGTCGTGGGACGCAAGAACTGGATGTCTTACGCCAGTGACCGCGGCGGTCGGACGGGGCTGTGCTCACCAGCTTCGTTGCTAGTTGCAATCGGCTGGGCATCGATCCATTCGCCTACCTGCGGGATGCCTTTGCCCGTATCGGCACTCGCCCCCAGAACCAGCTCGACGAGTTGCTCCCCGACCGGTGGTTGGCGCGTGCTGCACTTTCTCTTTGAACTTGACTCGCTCAGGCGGCGCCGCAGCACTTCTTGACCTTTTTGCTGCTGCCACAGGAACAAGGCTCGTTGCGCCCGAGCTTGGGTGTAGTGCGACTATGGGCGGAGCCCGCCAGCCGATCCTTTTGGTGTCCACCAGGCTGTCTTCGTGGGCGTCTACCGAAAGGTTAACGTAAGAGATCTTGAGCGCAAGAAAGGAATTGTAGGCATGCTTGATTAGCTCCGCACTGTTTACTCTGGTGACGATCAGCGGAGGAACTGAAGTCTTGGGGCAGCCGTTGGAATGTATGGGGCAGCTAAAATGGCCCGCCACTAGAGGAGCGTAAACCTCCCTAAGACGCTCCTCGGCAAGTTTGTCATTTACTCCGACGACGATGCGGTCAGGATGCATGAAATCCCGAATGGCTGTGCCTGCCCTGAGAAACTCGGGGTTAGAGGCTACGTGATACTTGTGTCCTGTCTTGCGCCCGTAGGCTGTGAGAGCACGCAGTAACTTGCCGCCTGTCTGCAACGGGACGGTGCTCTTTTCGACAATTAATTTCGAGCTGCGCGATTCCAGCCCAATCACCCGTGCAACGCTCACTAGTTTCTGAGTTGGCCTGCCGACAATTCAGCTACCACTCTGAAATAGGAAGTTGATTTCTCTAAACTGCCGCTTATAAACGATTTGTTCGGTAAGCAGCACAGTTGGTATTTCCATAATGGGCACCTTTCATCGCTCAGGATGCGTCCCAGCAACCTCCTGCTGACCAATCTCTTTCCTCGATGCATTGGCGATTTCAAACGGGGGAGAACCCCGTCTCGTCCGTAAGCGTTACCTCGAACTGTGGAGAAAGCAGAAAAAACGGTGAGTGGCGGATTATTCGTTATATCGATAACGACGATCTACCAGACGTAGTCGATTAGGACTTTCCCAATCTGGCATTTAGCTTCGAGTACAGGCGTGAGCCCAAGCCCGCCGGAACCTCAAACTCGGCCTCATCGCCAATAAGCTTGACCACGTTATGGGTGCCGTTCAGCACCGCGGAACAGTGCTTGCAAACTTTAAAGTGTGCTTCCATGCGGGCCCGCAGTTCGGGTTCGAGAGCGTCGTCGATATAGTTCGAGACCTCTCGCCACACCTCGAGGCAGCTAATTTCGATCACCATAAAGTAGATGCCGGTACCACCATATTGTTACACCTGCTCTAAGAAAACGGGCGCACCTTTTTGTACTCGTCCCTTCCGGTCACCCACGAGCCGTCAATCCCCGGAGCCAGTGCCTCTCTCATCTGCAGACGGGCACGCAAAAGTCGTGTCTTGACGTTAGCCTCCGTTATGCCGAGTATTTTCGCTGTTTCTGCAATGCTGACGTGCTGTATGTCGCGGAGAACCAGTACTTCTCGATACTTCGGGGCCAAAGCAGCCATAGCTCTTTTAAGAGCGTCCCGGAGTTCCTTCCTTCGTAACTCGTCGGACGGAATATCGCGCCAGTCGGCGAAGTCCTTCGGGCGATATTCACCTTCCTCATCCTCGCGCTCAGGATCAATCGACTCGTACAGATGTCGCCGGTTTTTCCTGAACTTCATACGAGCTTCATTAATGGCGATCTGGATGATCCAGGTACTGAACTTGGCCTCGAAGCGGAAGTTCGGGAGGGCGTTAAAGGCCTTGAGCACTGTTTCCTGGGCCACTTCCTCTGCATCGGCAGGATTATCCAACACCCCCTTGGCCGCAAAATAGATCGCACGCTCGTAGGGCTGCACGAGCTCGTAAAAAGCCTCATGCTCTCCGTGGCAGACTCGTTGGATCAGGTTCACTTCGCGGTCGTCGGTTTGCAAGCTGGGCGCTGCCATCGTCAGATCATCAGGAATCGAAACGCGACAAACTCCGGCGGGTAGCATGATTTTACGGAAATTTGACTTGTCCCTGTACAAAAAAGAGTTGCGAGTTTCCTGTATGAGTACGAGGCAAACCCACGTCCGGTTTGCGATTTTTCTCCGCAGAGCACGTAACCTTTGGCACGCGCCTGAATCCCACCGCCCATGAGACAGGAAATCCAATGTACTCCAGCCGCTGCGGTGCGAGTGTTTGCAGCGCAACTGCTGTCAGAACCTGCGGCTGCCGGCGCCAGGACCGGGCATTGGTCGTACGACGCTAAACGGGCGCTTACGCAACATTGGCCGGAATACATGATCGAGGGCTTCTGTCTTGGCACGTTCATGATTTCGGCCTGCACGTTCGCAGCGCTGTAGATTTGACGCTCGGCGACGAAACTATCGAACTGCTGCAGTTCATCGGCGCGGCTGGTGCGCCGGTTCCGCCAGACTCGCGCAGTGACGATCTCTCCTTCCAACACGTGGCTATCATCGTCAGCGACATGGATCAGGCGTACGCCGTACTTCGCCAGAACCAGGTGCAGCAGATTTCGTCGTATCCGCAGCGGCTGCCGGACTGGAATCCGAATGCCGCTGGGATCAAGGCCTTCTACTTCCGTGACCCTGATGGTCATCCGCTGGAGGTTCTGCAATTCCCTCAGGGCAAGGGCAATCCGAAATGGCAGCAGGCCAATGGCAGGCTGTTTCTCGGAATCGACCACACAGCTATTGCGGTCTCCAACACCGGCTCCAGTCTTGCGTTCTACCGCAACCTTCTGGGTCTTCATGTTACCGGCGAGAGTGACAACTACGGCTTCGAGCAGGAGCATCTGAACAACGTGTTTGGCGCCCATTTGCGCATAACGTCCCTGCACAGTTGCAGCGGGATCGGCGTGGAGTTTTTGGAGTACATCACGCCCCGCGACGGCCGGCCTGCTCCGCAAACGCCAGTGCAACCGATATTTCACAGCACGAAACGGTTCTCTTAGTGGACAATATCGCCCGCCTGAATTCCCGCGGATATCGGCTTTACGCCCAGGCGGCCGATTCCCTCAAGTCACCCTTCCTGCTCGCCATTCGTCTTTACTGGGGATGGCAGCTCATGCAAAGCGGATGGGGCAAGCTGCATAACATTGCTGGCGTCAGCGAGTTCTTTACTTCCCTGGGATTGCCGGCTCCGTATTTCACCGCTACCGCAATTTCCTACCTCGAGCTCTTTGGAGGTGCTTTGCTGGCTCTCGGCTTAGGATCGCGCATTATCGGGTTAGTGCTCAGCGCGGACAATATGATGGCCTACATCACTGCCGATCGCCCCGCATTGATGTCCGTGTTGTCGGATCCCGGCAAGTTCTACAACGCAGATCCGTTTACCTTCCTAATGGCATCATTGCTAGTCCTCATCTTCGGTGCAGGATTCTTTTCCCTGGACAACCTCATTCGCGCCAACACATCAGCACACAAGAGGCCGGTGTCTCAGAGAGCGTCGGTTAAGACAGCTGCAGCCTAAGTTTCGAATTACGGTGCAGGGTGGCGCTCGAAATCGGCAACAGCGCGGAGAGGGAAAACCGGATACCCTTACCCTCTTGGGTTTCACCCACTACTGTGGGCAGCGTATCAGCGATGGAGCCTTCATCGTCTGGCGGATTACGGCGAAGAGGCGGATGGCCGCGAAGCCGATGGCCATCAAGGCTGAACTTCAACGCCGGAAGCATCATCCGACGGCCGAGGTCGGTGCATGGCTTCGCAAGGTTGTGCTGGGCTACTACCAATACCATGCTGTCCCGGGTAACACGACTCAGCTGCGCATCTTTCAACATCGTGTTAACTGGCTGTGGCGATGTTCTCATCCGGCGCAGCCAGCGAGCACAAGTGCGGTGGGAGCGACTTAGCCCATTCTTGAAGCGATGGATCCCCCAACGCCGCATCCTCCATCCCTACCCTGATGCGCGTCTCATCGTAAGAGCCGTGTGCGTTAATCGCGCTCGTACGGATCTGCACGGAGGGCGCCCCCGGCGATGGGCGTCCCTACCGGAACAACTGAGATGGGTTCCGCTGACTTCCTTATGGTCCGTGGGATGCTGGTTCCGTGGAACAGACTATGAGCACCCCCAAGGAGACAACCGCTCGACCTCCCGAGAGATCCGACTGGCTCGCCGAAAAATGGCACGCCAAAGAAAGTCGCTGGATTTCATGAGAATTTATCGTGGAAAGACGATCGGCGAATTGTGATAGCATGCCAGGGCATGAATCGCCGAGCCTTGTTATCATCGCTGGGTATTTCGGCCGCCGCCAGCTTTACTGGCCTTTACGCCATTACCAGTTCCAGTCCCACTAAACAGACGTGGGTCGTTTCTCTCGAGAGCTTCCGAGCGAATCACGCGGATCAAATGCCGCATCTGCACTCTTATCTCGGTGGCACGTTTCTCCCGTATCTTACTCAGATCCATCGTGGTCCAAAGATGTTCTTGGACGCGATCGTTGCGCCGCACACTCCGCAGGCGCTCGTCTTGACAGCATTCTCGAGTTTTGCAGAGATGATCGAGATCCGTGGCAAAATTGCAGCTCATCCGGACATCCAACGAGCACGCGCGGATCGGGAATGCGGTGAAGCGCAGATCCTGATCACGAGTGCCGATTCTCTCCAATTTCACGCCGGGCCAACGCGCCGCCGAGACGGCATTTTTGAACTCCGGGCGTATCATGCGCCCGCGTGGCGCGATCGCCCGCCGGCTGCTGTCAACGCGGCCTTCCGTCGCGCCGGCATTCGCCCCATTCTGACTGCGTCCGCCGCCGGAGAACACGTGCCGCGATTCACGTTCCTGGTTGCCTTTGAGAGCCTCGCGGTACGCCAGGAGGCTTGGGGAAGCCTCGAGGCCGACTCGGAATGGAGCGAACTTGAGGCGAAGGTTAGCGGCGCCTCGATCTATAAGCTTGCTCCCTATTCGCCGTTGTCGTAAGCAGAGGAATCTGAAACATGGCATGGACGTTCAAAATTTTTCCTGCGATCGGCATCGCGAGAATTGGCAATCATCTGGGCAGTGCGCCACAGGACTATTACGTTGGACCGGAGATTCCGGGCACGGTGATCGTTCCGCCGGACGGGTATAAAGACTCGAGCGGACGAGTGCTACGCCAGGCCGCGCGCTTCCGCATTTATGGTTGGGAAAAAGGCGTTTTCATGGGGGAGATCACCTCCTCCGTAGCCGATATCACGTGGACCGTAGAGCTTGCCAATACCAAAGCGGCGTTTAACCAATTCACGGGCATCGGCGAACCGACCGGCCCTCTACGGAACGCGTCCGTTACCGATCGCAGTTCTCTCATGATCACACCCGGCCCTCGCACCATCGCCGGACCCAACGGCGCCGCCGTCTTCGACACTGGTCTTTTTATGGGAACGTCGGTGCCGCTCGGAGAAATTCAAACCGACTCGAGCGGCCGCCTTGTGGTGCTCGGCGGGTTCGGGAACTCCGGTTCTCCCAGCAATGCGCCGCTCACGTCGTTCGACAATAATGATGGCTGGCACGATGATGTGTCCGACGGTCCGGTCACTGCCACCGTAACATTACAAGGCAACAATCCGATTCAGGCCAGCGGCGCTTGGGTGATCTGCCCTCTGCCGCGCTTCGCACCGCCGATCTTCCACATTATTAGTCTCTATGACGCGCTGCTGCAGGTTGCCGTCGATCGTCTTGGCTACCCAGTGCCGTCGACGCCGTCGTTCACAAATGATGTGTATCCCATCCTCCAGCGCGCCATCCAGTACCAATGGGTCACTTCCAAAATCGGCAACAAGCATGCGCCTCTGCAGGCTGTCATTCCACCGCCAGCCACCACCGACCAGCGTAATATGGTCTTCCAGCAGTTGCGCGACCCGGCCACTACTCCGACTGTGGATACTCCGCACCTCATGCCGGCCATCTGGACGGATTATTTCGCCCAAGTTTTCGGAATCAGAGGTCACGGATCACCGAACACCGGTCATTGGGCGAACCATCCGCTGACTCGCACGCAATACAATGTGATGAAAAATTGGGCAGCCGGCAATTTCATCAACGACTGGGTTGGACCTCCTGCGCCCGGTACGAACATCACTCCGGACGGGCTTACTCGCGCCGCTTTGGAGAACTGTAGCGGCGGTCCGTTTTTCCCGGGAATCGAGACCAGCTTTTTCACTCGCGATGTATACCCTTATGTAGAACCTTTCAGGCTCGATGGGACCCAACTCGAGGCCGGCGATCTCACCAAGCAGCAGGCCGTCCCCTGGCAGACAGACTTCTTCGATTGCGTATTCCAATCCCCTCTGTCGTGGTGGCCGGCCGCACACCCCGATGATGTCTTTGCTGCCAACTCGAACAACTACGTTACATGGGATCGAGGTCTGAACAGTTTTTCAGACATGGTGAATTTCTGGAGCGGTCTTGGGTTCCTGGTTCAGAGCGGCGATTCCATTATCGAGACCGAGCGAAATCTGTAGCTCACACGCGTGAAGCAGTCATTCGATATTGTTGTGGCGGGCGGCGGACCCGCTGGCTCCGCTGCGGCTGTTGATCTTAGCCGGCGCGGATTCCATGTTGCATTGATCGAGGCCGCGCTAATCGAACAGTCCTCCTACGATGATTTTCGCGTCGGCGAAACGCTGCCGCCTGAAATCCGAGTGTCGTTGACCAAGCTGGGTATTTGGGAGCGGTTTTTGGCGACAGACCGCCTGGAGTCGTACGGCATCCGGTCGGCGTGGGAAACCCCTGTCGCCCGCCATCGCGATTTCCTCTTCAACCCTTACGGCTGCGGCTGGCATGTCGATCGCGCCCGATTTGACGCGATGCTCGCCTGCGCGGCCGCACGCGCCGGAGCGGAGCTTTTGACGTCTGCGCGAATTACTGGTGTTGATCAGGATGCGGATGGCCGCTGGCTTCTCGAAATCGTGCAAGAAGGAACAAGGCGAAGGTTGTGCGCCGGCATGCTCGTCGAGGCCACGGGCCGAAAGGCTTGCCTTGCGCGCAAACTCGGTTGCCGAGGACAGGTTGTGGATCTTTTGATCGGCGCGGCGGCCCTGCTTCCGCGGCGCGAAACAACACAGGGGACCTTGATCGAGGCGGTCGAAAACGGCTGGTGGTATTCGGCGCCAGTTCCTGGCGATCGAATGATTTTCGCCTACATGACGGATTCCGACTTATGGAGAAAATCGGGTTGGCGCGGCCTCTTGAAGTCAGCTCCGCTCACCTGGGAACGGGCGGGCGCCATAGAAATGTTGTCTCCGATCCGTATCGTCTCTGCGGCATCAGTGCTGCGGGAGCCTGTTCATGGTCCGAACTGGATCGCCGCTGGTGATGCCGCCCTCGCCTTTGATCCCCTTTCCGGACTTGGGGTGCAGAAAGCGATCGAGAGCGGACTCCGGTCGTCTGCTGCGATCACGCGTTTCTTGGAAGGCGACGTGGAAGCGATGATGGAATACGAGAATTGGACTGTCGAGAGCTTCCGTTCGTACCTTTCGGTGCGCAGTCACTTTTATGGCAGCGTCGAGAGGTGGCCAGAATCACTCTTTTGGGAACGACGCGGGGCAGGCAATCTTGCCCGCAGCCGGCTTCCAACCGGCGGTAACCACTAGTCTTAACCCTCTCAGTTGCGACAGCCTTGCTGACGGCCGGCTGGTTTCCGAGTGTCCCGTCATCCGCTCGAAAGGGGGCCCTCGGCAAACGACGTGTACGGTTGCGCGGGCGAGCAGATCCCTAACATCATTCAGGCAGACCGTCGCCCGCGATACAGCATGTTCCCCGACCACTGGACTGTGCGTTGCCAGGGCCTGCAGCCGTCACTGCTCCGAGTGACCCGCCGGAAATTGCTTGCGTGCGATGCAGGTGACCACCGTGCCTGGGTCTGTTGGGATGATTTGAAGTTCATTCCCGCCTTCATCGATGACGAAAAAGGCGTGAGCGGTGAAGCCTCCAGGCGAAACTTGAACCTCATAGGTTCCTGTGCAATCGGGGTTCACCGTATAGATCCCGGTTTCCGTTTGTGGAGTTACGTTGCCGTCTATGCTTACGATTCCAGTAGCTGTAATTGTGCCCTTTCCGTCGAAGGTATCCAGAATGACTCCGGCGAAAAGGGAGGCGGCCGCGGGCGCCGGGTTTGTAAAGAATCCGGCATCTTTCTCTGCGAAGGTGCCCTTCAGGGTAGCGTTGGAGCATCCTTTGTTCTGGGCGTTCGCCATGGGCGTTACGCCCAGAGCGAGTACGGTGATTGCGGCGATTGTGAAAACCTTTGCGATGGTGATGCGTTTCATGTCATCTCCTTTAGAGTGTGTGTCGCCACCGCGGCAGCCGCGGTTAGCGGATTTTGGTGTTCTGTACGCGAGCGAGCAGTGAATTCAGACAAACCAGAGCCGAGCCAGCGGCCGCTTGCGAACGATGCAACTCTCGGGAGTTGCGCCATTTCTCCACGGCAGGGCGATCCAGTTCGAGATCACACAGACGTCCTCCAAGGCGATCATCTCTGCGTCGGCTCCCGTGTACCGAAAACCAGCACAGCTTGCTCGAGACACGCTTGAAAAGTCTTTACAAACCCTCTGAAAAGTTCTGATAATTTCTTGCAGACTCGTAACAGCAAGAAAACAGGCAGGTTCAAAGGATTCGGCCCGGCGGCGAGTCTGCCTCAGCGCAATGGTCCTGCTAAAATCCGCTCCTCCGCGTGGTAGCGCCCCCTAAACATGTCGGCGAGCGAAAGACCAGAGACTCAAAGAGCTCTATGAGTTCGGTCCTTTTCGAGTTGATGCGGAAAAGGAAGTCTTGCTGCGCGGCGACCCCGTCCATTTCGGAGATTCCTATAGAGACTTGGGCACGCTGGGCGGTGTGAGAAGAAGATCGATGCTGAGAAGAGCCCAGGCCGAGGGCGTCAGAATTCGCAGCAGGCGCAGGTCCCAATACTCCAGAAGCCGAGCAGGTTGCCTATTATGCTGCACTACTCGGAGTATCGATTCAGGCCCCCTGCAACGACCGCGACACCGGCAAAAAGCCAAGCTCCAGGAACACAGTAACTACGACGAGCTCTGACAAATCCGAGTCCGACCCCTGAAATCTAATCATTGCGGCCAATCCTGTATCCAAGACGGGAAGGCCAATCGAGATTATCCGCCAATGCCCGCAAAATCCTCGCGCTTAATGGAGTAGAACGGCTGGCAAAACCGGACAGCACCTCGGTGTCCCTACGAAAAACTTCAAAACTCATCGAATGACACTCAACAGGAGTACTTTGCCGAGGGCATGAGCGATGAACTGATTAGGGAGTTGGCTCAAGTCGGCAACCTGCGCGTGAACTCGCCTACGTCGGCGATGTCCTACAAAGAACACAAAGAAAATTCTGCCGCAGATTGCACACGAGCTAAGCGTGGACGCCCGTATTGCAAGGCTCGGTGGTTCTCGCAATGATGGCCGACTCACTCACCGACAATAAGGCGAATCTTGATCGGATCACGGGCCAACAGGAACTCAACAAGAATTCATCGTCAGTTTCTAGATTGCCGACCAACTAGACGTGATGGCTGGATCATTCTGGCTGTTACGGTATGATGACCAGTCGACGGCCTGGCTGCTCGCGCTGCCAAGCGCTCTCAATGTCGGCGAGCGGTACCCTTTCCGTGTCTATCTGAAGCTCGCCTGTTGCGGCGTACGCCATCACCTGCTGAAAGGCTTCGACCAGAACGTCGCGCGCTGGAATCCCGGCAGTGCCCATAATTGTCAGTGCCGTACTACGCAGCACGGCTGCCGGGAGCGTGATGGTTGGCGCGGCGCTTTCCCCAACCTGAACAAAGCGAATCTCAGATTGAACAGACGCAAATTCTCTTCGTGTAATTGCGGCCAGAAACGCCTGTGCAGGTTGGCCCCACACGTAATCGATCACGACTTGGAATCCGGTCTGGCCCGCTTCCCGCAGAAACGCCTCGCTCACTTCAGTCGCCGGTAACGCGAGGGAAATGGTCGCGTCGGCGCCCAGATCCTGGAGCGCGTGCAGGGCCTGTTGATTCCGCCCAGCGGCAACGACCCGAGCTGCCCCGAGAAGCCTCGCGATCTTTACCGCTAACTTGCCGGTCACTCCTGTTGCCCCAAGGATGAGGACATTTTCACCTCGCATCAACTTCGCACGATAGGCCAGTGAAAGCCAGGCTGAGACACCAGGATTCGGCAAAGCGGCGGCAGTTTCGTCACTCACGTTTTCCGGAACTGGAAACGTGAATGCGAGTGGCACAACCGTGCGCTGCGCCATCGCGCCGTGGGGTGGTCGAGGTCCACCGAAGAAGACCCGTCGCCCGTCGTCCAGATGCCCGACTCCATCCGAACCGCAGACGCGGGGCAATTCGCTGCGGCTCGCATAATGCGATCCGCTGGCCAGTTGCTTGTCAACCGGCTTCAACGACGCGGCGTGAACATGTACGATCACTTCATTGTCTTTGTCCCCACTTACCGGCTCTGGGAATTCTTCGTATCCAGGCACGGTTCCAATCCTGTGCAGGACGGCTGCATGCATGCGAGCTCTCCATTTGATGCAACAGATTTACCGGCAGATATGCCACCCAGCACCTGACCGATAACGGGCTAACCGTAAATTGGCCGGTGGTCGCACGATCGTCTCGCGGTCAAGGGGGACCGCGAACGATGTCACCTAAGCATTCACGTAAGCGCACACATCCTAAGCCGAAAGCGATGCTTCGCTTACCTGATTTGGACCAAGCAAAATCCGGATTCATCTCGAATCTCGCTCGAGGGACAATCAATCTGCGCTTGGGAGCCGTGCGCCCCTTAGCGTACGAGGCCGCTGATTGTGGCCTTCTGAAGGAGTATATATCTATTCTTCGCGCGGCGAGATCGTTACCGCTGCGACTTGGTTGGGTACGAGATAATCGTTTCTCGTTTTATCCTGCCTTAAGAGTTACTCAACAAGTACATCGCCAAGCATCGACGGCTTCTGACTCGGCCCCGGCTGGCGCTTCTCATGGCGTGCGCGGCAAGCAATGCAAAACGGGTTGGCAACAATTCGTGGGCATGTATGATGTGCGATTCAAAGGCTACCGTCGAGCCGAGAGCCGCGAGGCTGCGCAGCAGGCTGAACTCGCAGAAATTCGCGCGAGAAATGCCGGGAAGCCTCGCGTGGGCTATCTGCCCCTCCCCTGATGTGTTGAAGGTCGAACTCGGCCTTGCGGACAGCGCGGACAAGGTTTCACCTATTCGGACACCGACTGGTTTACGGTTAGGCGATTGTGAGTGTAAAAAGCCTCTTGATCTCTCATATGTTGATACGGTTCTGCTAGCAAGCTAGAATAGCCACACGATGGAGTCACTAAGTGCAAGGCTGGCAAGCATCAGCTTGCCCGATTCCGAGGACAATCAGGTCATGCTCGGATCTATTTGGGCAAAGACGCCAGCAGTAGTGGCTTTTCTGCGGCACTATGGATGAATCTTCTGCCGCGAACATGTCGCGCAGTTGCGTGAACGCGAGACAGAATTCAACCGCAGAGGAGTCGGCATCGCGGCTATCGGCCTGGGTGATAGGAACTACGCTAAATTCTTCCGAGATGAGACCGGCATTACATTTCCTCTGCTTATTGATGAAGAACGCCAAGCGTATCGGGCTGCCGGATTAGGCAGCGCTTCGCTGCTCCATTTACTTAGGAACGATAACGCAATAGCCCGCAAACGTGCCCGTGCGAGCGGCCATCGCCAGCACAAATTGGGCAAGAATCCCTTTCAGCTAGGAGGCAGTTTCGTCTTTGCTCCCGGCAACCGCGACCTCTACGCGCATTTGAGCAAGACGTTCGGTGACAATGCTTCCATTGCGGAATTGCTGGAAGTGATCCCGTAACGAGGTCGCATCCGGAGTCCCCCTTCGTGCCATGGGCGAATAGCGCTGTGACAGTCTAGGAACCGTCACGCCGACAGTAGCGTCACGACTCCAAAGGGCTATAGTTTTCTACGCGGCGAGTAATGCTAAGCGACTCGGAGATGAGATCTAGTCGCGAAACAATAACCGGTTTGCTAACTTATTGTCCCGCTTAGGTCGGCTCTGCGTCGCTTTGCCTCCTGTTCGCTGGTTTTCGGCAGTAAATGGACCCAAATTGGACCCATCTTTGGGCACTGCGTTTCGTTGACAAGGTCACTAGCTTCTAATAGGTGTCGAAAACGAAATCATTTCGACCCAAGTTCCGGATTGCCGACGATCCTTACCACAACCTGGGAAACAGGCCCTCCCTGTACTGGACGCCGCGTCAGGAATGGTGTCGATAGCTCTGTCTAAACGATTGACCTCCAGCCCCAACCGCCCTATCATCGGACAACTTCTTTCTTCTCCCAAGGCATGACCGAAGATACGATCTCGCACTACCGCATTCTCGAAAAGCTGGGCGGCGGCGGCATGGGAGTGGTGTACAAGGCCGAAGATACCCGCCTACGCCGCTTTGTCGCTCTCAAGTTTCTGCCGCAAGAGGTCGCGCAGGACCCGCAGGCGCTGGGCCGTTTTCAGCGCGAGGCCCAGGCCGCCTCCGCCCTGAACCATCCCAACATCTGCACCATTTACGACATTGGTGAAGAAGACGGCAAGGCATTCATTGCGATGGAGTTTCTCGACGGCATGACGCTGAAGCACTACATTGCCGGGCGTCCGATGGATCTGGAGATTCTGCTGCCTGTGGCCATTGAGGTAGCCGACGCGCTCGATGCCGCCCACGCCGAAGGCATCATTCACCGCGACATCAAGCCAGCCAACATTTTTGTAACCAAGCGAGGGCATGCGAAGGTTTTGGATTTCGGCTTGGCGAAGGTGGGCCTGGGAAGGAGTTCATCCAGCCAAGGCAGCGAGTTTAATACCCAGACCGAGGTGGCCGAGGAGCACCTGACGAGTCCGGGCACGATGCTGGGCACCGTGGCTTACATGTCGCCGGAGCAGGTGCGGGCCAAGCCGCTCGATGCGCGCACCGACCTGTTTTCCTTTGGCGCGGTGCTCTATGAGATGGCAACCGGCACGGTGCCGTTTCACGGGGAAAGCTCTGGGGTTATCTTCAAGGCAATTCTGGATGCGGAGCCGGTTCCCCCGGTACGTTTCAATCGCGACCTGCCGCCCAAGCTGGAAGACATCATTTGCAAGGCTTTGGAAAAGGATCGCAACCTGCGTTACCAGAGCGCGGCCGAAATGCGCGCCGATTTGCAGAGGCTGAAGCGCGATACCGACTCTGGACGGAAGGTATCGAGCTCGTCGGCGGTGGCAACCGTTCCTGATGCAGTGGTTGCGTCAGGGGCGCCGCTGGTAGGACCACCGGGTTCTGGATCAGCAGTCGGGCATGGGGCGGTGTCGTCCGCAAGTTCGGCAGCGGCAAGTGTGCCGGTAGTTGCAACCGTATCGGCGCCGTCGGTTGCGGGAGTATCGCCGCCGGTCATGAAGTCCAAGCCCTGGGCGCTGTGGGGCGCTACTGCACTGGTGATCGTGGCCACACTCGTCGGTGGGTTCCTCTACACGCGACGCGCGCATGCGCTAACCGAGAAAGACTACATACTGCTCACCGACTTCACCAACACCACCGGCGATGTGGTGTTCGACGGCACACTGAAGCAGGCGCTGGCGGTGCAGTTGCAGCAGTCGCCGTTTCTCAACGTTTTTCCCGAGGAGCGCGTGCGACAGGGGCTGAAATTCGCGGGAAAGTCCGCAGATGAACGGGTGACCGTGCCGGCGGCGCGCGATCTGTGCCAGCGGGAAGGGGTGAAGGCGATCATGGCGGGTTCGATCAGTTCCATCGGATCGAACTACGTGGTCTCGCTGGAGGCGTTGAACTGCAAGACCGGCGATACGATTGCGCGCGACCAACAAGAGGCCTCGAGCAAAGAGCAGGTGCTGGCGGCGTTGGGCAAGGCGGCGAAGAACATTCGCGAGCCTCTCGGCGAGTCCGTCGCCTCCATCCAGAAGTTCGATGTGCCGGTGCAGCAGGCAACCACGTCGTCGCTCGAAGCGCTGCAGGCTTTTGCGATGGGGGACGAGAAGCGCGCCCGTGAAGGCGACCTGCCGAGCATTCCGTTCTTTAAGCGGGCGGCCGAGATTGATCCGAACTTTGCCATGGCCTATGCGCGGCTGGCGGCGATTTACGGGAACATGAGCGAGCAGAAGCTCTCGGAGCAGAATGGGCGAAAGGCGTTTGAGTTGCGTGACCGCACGAGCGAGCACGAGAAGTTCTACATTGCCGACAAGTATTACAACAATGTTCTAGCGGACCTGCCCAAGACGATCGAGAACTACGAGTTGTGGATTCAGACCTACCCGCGAGATTTTTCGCCGCGGAACAACCTGGCCGTCGCCTACGGCCAAATGGGCAACTACCAAAAATCAGCGGAACAGGCGTTGGAGGCGCTTCGGCTCCAACCCGATGACGTTCTCCCGTACGGAAACCTGATCTGGTCGTATATCAACCTCAACAAGCCGGAAGAGGCCAAGGCGATCTACAAGCAGGCCATAGACCGGAAAGTGGATTCGGGCCTCTTGCATGAGGAGCGGTTCATGATTGCTTACCTCGAGGGCGATACGGCAGAAATGAATCGCCAGGTTGCCACCCTGTCTGGAAGTGCGGAGCAAGTGGATCTTATTCGCGACAAGGGAATGATTGCGGCGCAGCAGGGGCGCATCAAAGAAGCCAGGACTCTGTTTCAGCAGGCATTCGACGTGGCGAAGAAAGCGGGCATGGACGGTCTGGCGGGGACCGCTGCCGCGGAGCGCGGCGAATTGGAGTACTGGATGGGAGACAACGCCGCGACAAAGGAATGGACGTTGCAGGCACTGACCCTCTCCAACAACGACCCCCTCATGCGCGCCGCCTACCTGGCTTTTGCCGGAGACGCCGGCAAGGCGCAGGCGCTCGTCACCCAACAAAGCGCCGAATACCCCCAAGACACGCTCCTGCATACCATCGATATCCCGTTGGTGGAGGCGGCAGTCGCCATCAAGAGCGGCAAGCCGCAGGCAGCAGTTGAGGCGCTGAAGGGGGCGCAACCCTTCCAGGCCGCCTATCCAAGGGTGCCGTTTTCTCGCGGGTTGGCTTACTTTTCGATGAAATCAGGCAAAGAGGCTGTTACCGAGTTCACGACCGTAAAGAACATGCATGCGGTATTTCCCACTCTCCAGGTTCACGCAATCAACCGGTTGTACCTGGCGCGCGCGCTGGCCATGGCTGGCGACACCGCTGCCGCCAAGCGCGAGTACCAGGACCTGGTGGCGTTCTGGAAAGACGCCGATCCCGACATGCCGCTGCTGGTCCAGGCCAAGGCTGAATACGCCAAATTGCAATAACCGCACAATCTCAGAATCTCGTCCCTTCGACATTCCGGTTCGTTCTGGAACTGAAGCGCCGCCCTTTTTATACCTGTTGTCTGCCATAGAGACGTGGATGAAACGGCCATTGACCGGCGTTGCCGACCGCCTATCATCGGACATCGGCCCCTTTCGTAATGATCGAAGCAACTGTGTCGCACTACCGCATCATCAGTAAGTGCCTGACTGCCATGCTGCTTGGCGATTAACGGGCGAACCGGACCCAAGAAGCGAAAATCCCAGCTTCCGAATTGCCGACGATTCGACCAGGAAGATCATTCCACTTTATCCACACGCACTCTGTTGTCGTGATAGACGGCGCCTCCTCCCATATCTGAGTCTCGATCGTCGACCGTTGCATTAACGCTTGCACCCTGCTTGGAATCGCACAGCCAGCGACCCTTCGAGCTGGCGACTACGCCGGGGCGAACACAATCGCTTACATCCGCGACAGCAAAGAAGGATCCTCGTGCATTGACGACACGCACTTCGTCTCCTCCGGCGATCTGTCTTGGTTCAGCGTCGTCGGGGTGAATCAGCAGAGTCGGTACGCCAGCCCGTCGTTGCTGCCGCGGAATATTGGCGAAGATCGAATTTAAAAAGTAGTGGTTGGCGGGCGTGATCAGGACAAGCGGGTATTCCCTGGCAAGGAACGTATCGCGCTGCGACATCTCATGCGTTGGCGTGTAACCGGCAACCGGATCCAATCCAGCCTGCGCCATTCGTTCCGAGACAAACTCTAATTTGCTTGAAGCGGTGGGGAAGAAACGTTCGAATGGAACGAACGGGCCAGGATAGTTGAGACGCATCCAACCGCGGATTTTCAGTTTCTCGAGTGTGATGCCCTCCAACGATGGATGCCAGCTGTCGAGCAGCTGAGTTGCCATCGTCTCGTCGCTGTCAGAGAGCGCCGGCTCGTCCAAACCCAGCTCTCGCCCAAGACGCCGAAAGATCTCAGTCGTCGGAAGACACTCGCCTAGAGGCGGCACAGCTGGTTCGTTCCAGGCGATGTAGAGGTGCCCGTAAGCGATCAGGAGATCGCGGTGCTCAATCTGCATCGTCGCAGGCAAGATGATGTCCGCATAGCGTGCAGTATCGGTGAGGAAATGTTCGATGACGACACTAAACAGATCCCTTCGCGCGAGACCACGGAGCACCTTCTTCTGATTGGGGACGCTAGCCGCAGGATTGCTGGCATATACGAACAAAGCGTTGACCCGCGGTGTGTTGGTCTGGAGCAATATTTCACCGAACCGCTTCATATCCAGTGCGCGTGTTTGTCGCGGTCTGAGATCATCTCGCCACAGCGCTTCCCAGTTCAGCCCAAAGAAGCCGCGCGTGTCGTAGAAAACTCCGCCGCCTGGGTAGCGCCAGTCGCCCGTCACTCCGGGGATGCAACTGATAGTACGCACGGCCATTCCGCCACCACCATGGCGTTGAAGACCGATGCCAATGCGGATACTTGTCGGGCGCGTTTCAGCGAGTCGCTTGCCCAGGTCGATTATGGCTTGAGTCGGGAGCCCGGTCATCGCCGCTGCCCGTGATGGTGGAAACTCGAGAATCCGCTGGCGAAACTTCTCCCAGCCCACGGTGTGCTCGTCGATAAACTGCTGATCTTCCTTGCCCTGAGTCAAGACATTCGCGCCTCAAGAATCGGACGCCACAGGTGGGGATGCGTCGACAGCACGTTCGCACCCCAAAGCACAATGAGCTTCGAGAAACGGAACGACTCTGGATCCATGCCGACCTAGTTGTCGCCAAGTGTGTAGCCGGTCCCGAACCCCCCAGCAATCGTGCAAAGGTTGTAGTCGTTGCGCGAAGTGCCGAGCACGTTCCACAGTCTCCGCCCGGCACCGTAGATGCCCTGGATCAGTCCCATACAGCCGCTGCCGGCAATGGGCCAGATAGCCTCAGCGCCGTCGCGCGCGATCACGTCGCGGAAACGCTCTGCGATCTCGTCGAGTGCCTCATCCCATGAAATCCGGGAAAACTCGCCACTCCCCTTCGGTCCGATGCGGCGCATTGGATACGGCAGTCGATCGCGCGAACGAGGGTATGTCAGATAGTCCACAACCTTGTTACATAGCGACCCGCGAGTGTAAGGATGGTCTGGTCTCCACGAAGCGCAACTGCTTCGCCCTGCTTAACGGTTACGATCCAACTGCATGTGTCCGGACAGTCCAAGGGGCACGCACAGCGGATGTAGCGAGTTTGGGAGTCGAGAGTCATGAATCTCGTGAGTGCCGGGTTCGCGCACGATTTCGCGCACGAAACAAATTGAAGTTGTCTGCCTAGCGCCCATGCTCTGGGGTGACGTTCACTAACATGTTCGGCCTCAGATTTAGTGTCTCAACGGTTATCTTCGAAATCAGGCCGCTGACCTGGTTGGGGAAGGCCTGATCGGCGCTCTCCTCTAGAATGGCAACCAGGCTTTCCCGTGGGCGGAGTCGCACGTAGCATGGCGCATTTCCGCCAACAATCAACCGGTACCACAGCGTCTCTCCTCGCAGTTTGGACTGCTCGGCGGCTAGCGCCGCCTCAAACGCCTTGCCCGCGCCGTAATTGAGTTCCACGGTTGTGTATTCGGCCCGAGGAGTTGGCGTCGGTACACCATTGCCGCGCGAGAGCGAAGGCAGGAACTCGTAGATAGCGTTCTCCGTGAATTGGACGTGTGGCAATATGTTGATCATCGAGTCGCGCTCGTCCTCGGCGGGGGACACCGGATCGCTCAGTTCGGCAGCGGTGTGGCCGAATGTCGCGTAAATAATCCACCTCTGCCTCTCAGTTGATGCCCAGACCGAGTAGCTGTACCAGGCGAACGGATCCTTGGCCTGTCGGTGCCACTCGAGGTGGCGAATGTACCCAGCTTCCAAGTCCACAGAATGACCCTCGTCCCGCGCCCGCATGATCGCGATGCGTGCGTAACGGCCTGGAGCCTGACCGTTTTGCGTCGTTTGAGAAACAAGGAGCGTCGGGAAAAGAGCCCAGACGAGAACTGCTGCACCGGTAATCCTAGTCCAATGATGTTTCAGGTGTTCCTCCCGCAGGCGCTAGCCTTCAGGCCCAGGCCTCCCAAGCGGCGAAGGAAATCATAGCGAAGCAACCCAGGCGATTTGCGACGGTGATCCGTCGAAATCCGCCATTCTGATCTTCAGGCTTGGAAAAATTTCGCCATTCGCGGCATAGTTAGCTAACTTATGGTTGTCACCAAAAGAAACGCTGTCGTGGCTCGCGATTCCTCTGGCCGCCGGATCATCGTCGTGGTCGTGCCTCCCGTGGATGAACTCGACTTAGTTGGGCCTCTCCAGGTGTTCAACTCCGTGAATCGCCTTGCGGGCAGAAGAATTTACCAGATCGAGGTCGTCACGAACACAGACAGCTTGTGGGTTGAGGGCGAGGGTGGGGTTTTGACGTTTGTCGCCAAGCACCACTTCAGCAAAGTGGAAGGCGCCTGCGACTCAGTACTTCTCGTGTGCGGGCAGAAGAGCCGATCGGTCCGCGACGCCGCACTCTCGACTTGGCTGAGAAATGTGGCGTCGCGAGTGCGCCGACTCGGTGCGGTGTGCGTTGGCGCTTTTCTGATCGCTGAGGCGGGGCTCCTGAATGGTCGCATAGCAACTACACATTGGAGATTCGGCCGGGAAATGGCAAGCCGATTTCCGCGGGTCCACGTCCAGCACGATCCGCTTTGGGTCAAAGACGGAAATATCTACACCTCGGCTGGCATTTCGGCAGGCATCGATCTGGCTTTGGCTTGGGTGGAGGAAGATTGCGGCGCTGGTCTGGCGCATGAGGCCGCACGCGAGTTGGTGTTGTTCTTGAGACGTCCGGGCGGACAGCCGCAATTGAGCGTTTCGCTGGCCTCGCAAGCATCGGAGATGATGTCAATTCGGGAGCTTCAGATCTGGATCGCCGAGCATCTTCAAGCGAAACTCTCGGTGGACGATCTGGCCGATCGCATGTCGATGAGCGTGCGCAACTTCGAGCGCGTTTTTACGCGAGAGGTGGGCACGACACCATCGCAATATGTACTTCAGATGCGAGTCGAGGCGGCACGCCGCGAGCTCGAACGCACGCAGAAAGGCCTTAAGCAGGTTGCCTCAGCCGCTGGGTTCGGGAACGTAGACCTAATGAGGCGGGCCTTCGTTCGGCTTCTGGGGCTCCCACCACGCCGTTATCGCGACGCGGCAGCAGCGCTCGAGTAGTCGGTGAGGGTGCGAACTACGGCTAACGTGGCACTTCAGGTCAACTCACTCAGCAGATCACTGGCAAACCGGAAGTCACCTGGCCTTCTTTTGAGTTAATAGACGTTATCTTGGTCGAAATTGTGAAGGTCGTAGCTGCCTGCCTCGATTTACAGATTCAAGCCAAGCGGTATTACACGCCGGAATATACAAGCGATGTGAAGAAGGCAGGTGTAATCAGAAACTGCCCGTACTTCGCGTCATAGACTGCCGATGGTTTTGCAGCCATCACCTCGGAGAGGGACTTCCCTTGTTTCTTGAGCGTAGCTACTTTGTTGCGGATTGTGACTAGCATATCGCGGTATTCCGTGAGGCCAGCTTTATTGCCTATAGGTCCATGTCCGGGGATGACAATCATCTTATCTGTAATTACCTTTAGATTCCGCTCAGTAGCACGGATCGTCCCATCGATGCTGCCGCCGGTCGAGTAATCGATGAATGGGTAGATACCATTCCACCATGTGTCGCCGACGTGCATGATATCGGCTTCCTCAAAGAGAACCGAAATATCGCTATCCGTGTGAGCGGGACCGTAATACTTTAGCGCGATATTGGTGTCATTGTGGTGCAGACGGTGCTCGTCATTGAATACAGTGACGGGAATAGCCCCTGCGGGAGCCGGAGGGAAGGTCCAGTTCCATCCTTCGACTCGAGTCGAGGTGGAAAGATGTTTCTTCGTATTTATGTGCGCCGTGATTTTAGCTCCGGCAGCGTGTACCCAAGCATTGCCGTCGGTGTGATCTGTGTGCCAGTGAGTATTGAGTAATTGCGTGATGGGGTCCGAACTAAGGCTGTTGAGAGCCTCCAAGATGCGTGGCTTCGACACAGTGAAACCTGAGTCAACAAGGAGCTTGCCATCTTTTCCTGTGAGAACCCCGATATTTCCACCAGAGCCTTCCAGGACACTAATGTTACGACGTAAAGAATATGTCTTGATTGTTGCCGTTGCTGCTTCATCTATCATGGTTGGAACGATCCCCTTGTTCTCGGCAAAGAGAACACGGGGAGCAAACGCAACCGCCGCCGCTGCGGAACCGACAATAGCGATGAAGTGGCGGCGAGAGGGATTTGAAAGATCGAAGTTATTCATACGCCCTCCTAAATGCCAGCGTGGTAAAAATGTGTTCCAACGGTGTCATCTCATCAGAAATGTTAGATCGTCACAATTGAACGATGGTATTGGCGATACCTTCGTATTAGTTGTTGATGTTCCGCGACCTCTGCCGATGCAGCATTGGCATTGACCCGATTTGCTAGTCGAGTTGACATTGCGATCGTGACGGCGCGCCAATTTCGGAGCTCGGATCGGGGCGGACTATCCATAACTTCCGACTCGTCAAGCCAGTCTTGAGCCGAAATTCTCGCCTGCTCTGCACCGTACAACTCCTTCACCGCAGCAATGAAGGAAGAGAGCTCGCGCTCAGCCAGATGCGTCCGCTCTTCGTAAACCGAATCGGAAAAATGATCAGGTGCGTTCATTGAATTCGCTGGACTAACCACCGACTGATTGTGCCCCGAAGGAGGTGGTCGAATCTACTGGACCAACGTATCGAGCGATACCAAAGTGTGAATTAGGTAGTCGTATCCCGACCGAAACGTTAAGATCGATGCCTCTAGGTTTACCGGATCGCGATGCACCGCTTGGGTGTAGCACTGTTCGTCATGCGCACCGAACGCGCACTGTGATCGTGCTAGACTCAGGCGCACAGGGTACAGCCGTACCGAACGTGAAACCCGATTGTGTGGTGAAGGCCCGAGATGGATCTCAGGCAGTACACACTTGAGACTCTTCATCAAGGCGGAGAGGCGGTCAACTCCACAACCCGCCAAGTATCGCCAACAGCTTTAAGCTATCTGCAGGGCAAACACAAAGTGTCCTCGCAAACGGTGGGCGCCGTCTTCAATAACGAACAGGCTTTGAATATGGCGCGCACACTTGCCTTTCTTGCTTTGCTCCTCGCTTCCGTGGGTCAGGTCTTTGCGCTCGACCCCACAAGTCGTATCTCACAATATGGTCACAGTGTCTGAGTTGTTCAGGACGGGTATTTCGGGGGGAGAGTACTCGATATCACCCAGACCACAGACGGCTACCTCTGGGCGGGAACAGAGGCTGGGCTCTTCAAGTTCGATGGTGTGCGTTTTGTTCGATGGACTGCCCAGTCTGGAGAAGAATTGCCTTCCTCCCGCATCTTGTCCCTGCTTGGCGCCCGAGATGGAAGCTTGTGGATCGGAACGGATGCCGGCCTGGCTCATCTCGTCAAGAACCGATTGATCCTGTACGAGAAAAACGAAAGATGGTGGGTTTCGTACATCTTTGAAGACCGGGACGGGAAAAATCTGGATCGATCATCATCGACCTGAAGACGACGCCCATCCTCTTTGCGAGGTCCTTGATAGCGGAATTCATTGCTACGGAAGCAAGGACGGAGTTTAGGAGCTACGCCAAACAGGGCACCTAAAATTCCCATCACATAAGGAGATCATTTATGAGTCCTAACGCTGTACCCGTTTACCCCAACTCGCAGACTTTCAACCGAACTGTAATCGTGATAGGCATTCTTTTGGCATCGGCCGCCGTTGGCGCATTCGCACAGGTCGCGCCTGCTGATCCGTCCACTACTGGTTGGTGGCTCACGGTAAGGGAGCGGTGCTCCTAAATGCAGTTGACACAGCCGACGTTGTTAGAGACGGCGATTTCTCGTAGGTAGTCGGCGTTACTTCCCACTCTCTGGCCAGCCACTTATTTCCGCGCGGCTCACGCTAACGACGTAGAATCTTGCGCAAGCCGATTCATGCCGGCGATGTGTCTCGAAAATTATGTTCATAGGAGCGTTGAATGCGAAAGTATCTGATTGCGGTATTACTTGGGGTTAGTATTCTTGCCCAAGCGCAGCAACCAAAAGCGGACCCTACTTTAAAAACTGTTCTTTTGCAGGGACTGCGCGAGACTCATAACGAGAAAGCCTGGTTCGTCTCAGAGAAGGAGGCCGTCGCGGGGCTCACACCCGAGCAGGCCGCTTGGAGCGACGGCAAAAATCACTCCGTGGGTCAGCTTGTACAGCACCTGAACTACTGGAACTCTGCCAACCTGGCGAGGCTCAAGCACCAGCCAGCGCCTAACGTTGCGAATAATGATGTGACTTTCGCTTTCGATCCCACGCAATGGGATGTGGCTCTGAAGGAATTCGATCGGGTAATGGGAGAACTGGAGCAGTTCGTGCAATCCGCAGACGACACGACCCTTGCAAAAATCGCTCCCACGATCGCCCGTATCGCTCAGCACAACGCCTACCACATCGGTGAAATGGTCACGTCGCGCAAAAAGCAGGGCACCTGGAATCCTGAAACCGGTGTCAAGTAGCGTTCGCAAGGTCCGGCGGGGGCAAACACAATACTTCGACTTGGAAACCGCCCTGATCTGCTATGGCAACTTTGATGTCGTGGCAATTTGCGTTTTTGGGAGCGTGTACTTCTTCGAGAATCACTCGCCTCGGGCGCCCCAGGGAACGAGATGCCCGTGTCCGCTCACAACACTGTTGCGCTGCCACAGGCGCAGCACCGCCCTGTCACCGTGATAAATGCCGCTTTTGGCGCAAGCCCGAGATCTGACTGTAGCGCTCGATGCAGTGTTGGACTATGCTGAGTGGCTACTCCGTCCATGAATTCGCGTGCGAATCGCGAGCCACGGTCCGCGGCGCTGAGAGGAGAAACAACAGGAGTAGAATAGCCCCGTTTCCGAATTGTGGAAATCCCGATGGGAATGCTAAACACAGACATACGTACGTACCATTTCTGTTGCGACATCAAGAATCTTACAATCGCAGTTGGACTCACACTGGCATTGATTCCGACGGCCTGGGGAGCGGCTGCAACCAGCAAGCCCGGCCACAAGCCGGATTTTGGCCCCAATGTGCTGATTCTTAATCCCGCAATCGCGCAGGCAGAGATGCAGGAGCAAATCGATAAGATTTATGCTGTCGAGCGAAGAAGCGAGTTCGGCCCCGAACGCTATGCTTTGTTGTTCTTGCCCGGAGAGTACCACCTGGATGTGCCATTAGGTTTCTATACCCAAGTCCTGGGGCTGGGTGCTTCACCCGATGCGGTGCACATCAGCGGCAACATGCATGCTGATGCCAGTCTTGACAACAACAATGCCACTACAACATTCTGGCGTGCTGCCGAGGGTCTTTCTATAACACCGACGGGAGGTGCGATGCAGTGGGCCGTTTCGCAGGCCGTTCCCCTCCGGCGCATGCACGTTCGTGGCAACCTGGTGCTGCACCAGCATCGAGGGTGGGCCAGCGGCGGATGGATGTCGGACACGCTCGTCGATGGCAATGTCGACTCGGGGTCGCAGCAGCAATGGATTTCGCGCAACAGTGAATGGCAAAGCTGGACCGGTTCAAACTGGAACATGGTCTTCGTCGGCGTCACGCATGCACCGGCGGGCGACTGGCCAAACCCACCGTACACCAAAGTAGATGAGACTCCGGTCATACGTGAGAAACCTTTCCTGGAAGTTGATGGAAGAGGCAACTGGAGCGTATGCGTCCCTGTACTCAGGACTAAGAGCGTGGGCATTACATGGCATGGTGGGTCAACACCGGGCAGAAGGATTCCCCTTGACCAGTTTTATATCGCCCGCTCGGGTGTTGACACTGCCTCCAGCATCAATGGACGACTAGCGGAAGGTAAGCATCTCCTGTTGACGCCCGGAATTTACGACCTTACTGAACCCATTCGCGTGACGCGGCCCGAAACAGTGGTTCTGGGCCTTGGATTCGCCACCCTCCGGCCGATTCACGGCACAGCTGCTATGACCACGGCAGATGTGGATGGCATCGAAGTCGCCGGCGTCCTCTTCGACGCGGGTCCAGAAGACTCGCCCGTGTTGTTGGAGGTGGGAGCAAAGGGGAGGAGGGTGCGCCACAGGCAAGACCCCATCACCTTGCATGACATATTTTTTCGCGCGGGCGGAGCCGGTGTCGGCCGTACACAGACCAACCTGTGCATTAACAGCAATGACGTCATTGTCGACCACACCTGGATATGGCGTGCGGATCACGGCGAAGGTGTGGGCTGGACGAGTAATACCAGCGCGAATGGACTCGTGGTGAATGGAGAAGACGTCATAGTCTACGGATTGTTTGTTGAGCATCACCAGCAATTCCAAGTGCTCTGGAATGGCAACGGCGGCCGAACTTACTTCTATCAGTCCGAGATTCCCTACGACCCTCCCGACCAGTCTAGCTACTCGAGCGCGCCAGGGATGAATGGCTGGGCCTCTTACAAAGTCGCAGACTCGGTCGCCAGACATGAAGCTTGGGGATTGGGCATCTATAGCGTCTTTATCCAGCCGCATGTTGTGCTCAGCAGAGCGATCGAGGTGCCCAGTAAGCCCGGAATCCGGTTCCACCATATGATTACGCTTGCATTGGGCAAAGAGGGCGAAATATCCAATGTAATTGACGATAAGGGAGGTCCGACTTCGATTCAGCCGCGAGTCACACCGAAAGTCGCGGAGTTTCCATAGGCGAGAACGCCTACAGTACGCGTATGGCAGTCCGGGCTAAAACATTTATTCCAGAAGAGAGTCTCCGGGAGCTCCAGCAAAATCGCGACCGGACACAACCACTCAGACAATGCGACGGTTTTAGTAGGTTGCCAGAAATGCCGCATCTGGGCCGATCTGGACAATTCCGAGGCTTTTTGGAGCCCGGTCGAAGTTCCGGGGCAGGTTTGAAGGGCTGGACGATTCGGGACAATTCCCGAACATCGTGAAGCTCGGCGCTAAGTGGAGCGGCCCGTCGAAGCTTTGTATCCGAGCCGTTCCCAGACAATTCTGAGCGCTTTGGAGCTGGCCGCCGAAGCTCGGGGCTCGACGTCCATGGCTCGACTGACTTCCCACAATCCGTTCCAAAAATCCGTTTCTGGCCAACGTCCGGCTAGCGACCGAGCGGGCGCTGCGGACCCCGGTATCCCCGGCTTTACAAAGCCTGTCGGTGCAATCTGGGGAGAGAGTTCTTCCGCGTAACTCGCATGTAGAGAGCCATGCTGAAAACCTACCCAAAGCTCTGGAGCCCATTGGCAGAAAAACGCTGAACTTTGTCCGTCGCACTCCCGTAGCTGTTCCTATGCTATGCGTCAGAATATTGGCTCGCATGAAAACGAGGTGCAAGATGAAGCGTAGAGAATTTGTCGAAGGATCGGTGGCCCTGGGTTTGCTAGGCACATTCTCCTCGATTTCCTATCCGGCTGCCGCCTTTTCCGGTTCCAGCCCACAGAAAACCAAAGCAGCCGGCAGTACCGCGGTCAGCAACCCGCTGACGCCACCCGCTCACGGGCAGATTCCTGTGGCGTTTGTTGTCTCGCGAGGCACAGTCATGATCGACCTCGCCGGGCCATGGGAAGTCTTCAATAGCGTAATGATCATGTCGCGCGGGCCCAGCATGGATGACCAGATGCCATTCCAGACCTACACGGTCGCTGAGAGTACGCAACCGGTCGCAATGGGTGGGATCAAGATCATTCCGGACTACACCTTTGCTAACGCGCCCACGCCGAAAATCGTCGTCATCCCAGCTCAAGCCGGCCAAACCGAGGCGATGCTGAACTGGATTCGCAAAGCGACAAAAACCACGGATGTGACCATGTCGGTTTGTACGGGAGCATTCGTGCTGGCGAGCACCGGGCTGCTCGCAGGCAAGCCGGCGACCACCCACCACAACTCCTACAAGAGCATGGCCATTCAGTTTCCCGACATCAGCGTGCAGCGCGGGGCGCGGTTCGTTGAGTCCGGCAACATGGCCACATCTGGTGGGCTGACCTCCGGTATCGATCTCGCCCTGCATGTCGTGGAACGATACTTCGGCCGCAAGGTCGCCGAAGGCACGGCCTATCTGCTGGAATACCAAGGTAGGGGCTGGACCGATCCCGCGAGCAACGCGACTTACCTCCAGGCAGCCGTATCGACCAGCGAGCACCCGCTGTGCCCGGTTTGCGGCATGGAAGTCGATCCCGAGACCGCGCTGAACTCGAAGTATAAGGGGAGAACTTATTATTTCTGCTCAGAGGATCACAAGAAGCAATTCGATGCCGCTCCGGAGAAATGGCTCTAAAGGCGAAGTACGCAGGCTAACTGCAGCTGCGCCGCGTCGGATCCTGCTGTTAGCGGCGCCCGGCAGCCAGATTCTTGACCTGGTCGGTCCGTTCCAGGTGTTTACGCGGGCATCGGAGATACTTGCGCGCAGCCATCCGAGCATGCCGCCGCTGTATTCCCTGGAAGTCGTAACGACAGAACGCGGCATGCTGTTAACCAGTTGCGGCCTCCGCCTGAAAGCACACCGCACCTTCCGGCAGGTGAGCGGCCCCGCAGACACGCTGCTCATCGTGGGCGGAGCTTGCATTGAGGCGGGGAACGAAGACGCCGCGGTCGTGCATTGGTTGCAACGCCTCGCGGCGCGTTTGCGGCGTGTTGGTTCCATCTGCACCGGCGCGTTCTTGCTAGCGCGGGCCGGGCTGCTGAATGGCCGCCGCGCCACTACGCACTGGAAATACTGCGATCTGCTGGCGCGGCGTTACCCGGCTGTGAAGGTCGAGCGTGATCCCATCTTCGTGCGTGACGGAAACATGTATACCTCTGCGGGCGTGACCGCCGGTATGGACATGGCTCTGGCCCTCGTGGAAGAAGATGCCGGCTCCAAGCTGGCCCTCGATGTGGCACGCGAGCTCGTGTTGTACTTGCGTCGTCCGGGAGGTCAGTCGCAGTTTAGCGCTGCACTCAATCTACAAGCCAGCGATCGCCAGCCGTTTCGCGATCTGGGCGCGTGGGTGCTTGAGCACCTCCGCAACGATCTTTCGGTCGACGTCATGGCTTCGCGCGTCGGCATGAGCCCGCGCAACTTTGCCCGAGTGTTTCGCGCCGAGATGAAGACAACTCCGGCGAAGTTCGTCGAGAGCTTGCGCCTGGAGGCGGCCCGCCGCCGGTTGCAGGAGAGCAACGCCAGCCTCGAATCGGTCGCGGCGACGTGCGGCTTCAGAAATTGCGATGCGATGCGCAGTACCTTCAAGCGCGTCTTGCGGGTTGCTCCCGGCGAATACAGGTGGCGATTCCAGGCGAGACATCGAGGAGCTGCGTAAAGCGTCATCGGTGCTGGGCCCAGACGAAAGCGATAACGCGTGCCCACACTAAGCCGCAAAGGCGCGGGCTGCGCGCTTCCATCGATCAGAAGCGGGCTGCGAGCGAAATCCGGCCCGCCCCGGCTGATCAGGATGACTTTGTCGGTCTCGGAATCGAAGCGGCGCCCTGGTGGCAGTACGATTAGCGGACCGTACAGTCCCCTGGTCAACTGCTCAACATCGTGCCAGTGGGTGTGATAGATGAAGGTCCCCGCGTGGCGGCTTCATTTCTGCGACAAAAGACTTGCCCGGCGCAATCGGAGCAGTGACACCGTGGCCGTCCTGGCTCCAGCCGGGAACGCCATCGAAATAACTCTCCAGCTCTATGCCATGCCAGTGCCACGCAGTTGGGCTGGCGAAGTGATTATGAACATTGATGTGGGTCAACTGGTCCTGCATCAGCAGCAGCAAGGGCCCCATTTGGCCGGTGCTCTTGCCGAGAATGCGCTGGCCTTCCCGTTCTGTCATTGCGATTCTGTCGTTCACCTGACCGATGTCCAGGTCCAACTTGCGCCGATATCCAGATTTCTTGATTTCTTCTTTCCCGGGCAGAACATTGATGCCCACCACCAGGCTAGACATTCCGGCCCCAGGATCGTCCGCCACGTGTGTGTCCGGAAGCGATGTAAGCTGGTATCCGAGGTTATCCTTTCGCATGATGTGGAACAGCAGATGGCAATGGAAGAGCCAGTGCCCGGGATGTTGTGGAATCCATGTTATCGTGCGGGTTCCTGCCCCAAGTTGCTCTGTTACCTGATACCGCTGCTGTGATGGGGAAAAGATCGTGTCCTTGTCACCATCACCTAAGCTATCAATACGGAAGTAAGCGCCGTGTAAGTGCATAGGGTGAGGCATACCGCTGCCGCTGATCCAGCGCCATCTCACTTCCTCGCCGACGTGATATTCCATCCTTTCGGTCCATGGCCAAGATTTCCCGTTGACTGAAAGGACCTGCCGGACGCCTGCCGAATACCCCTTCTCAGGGTAGAGCAGCTCCATCCAGTATCCCAGCACAAAGACGCGATCGTTCACCGCCGCACCGGGAGGATCGACGATGAAAGCTCCTGTCAGTTGAGACGCCTCTGCGCCTCACGCGAACATCGGTTTATCTTGCAGATTCGCCCAGTACTCGTAAGTTCCCGCTGGACCACTGTGGAAGCTGAACTCGTGAACCTCTCCCGCGTCCAATCTGAACGTGTTCTTTGTCGTACCTCCCCCAGCCCGTGCACAAAGAGAGGCTTGTGGTAGAGATTCCTGACAGAAATATGCAACTCTGTGCCTTCAGGCACCCAAATGAGTGGACCGGGATTTGTAAGTGGTCCGCCTTCTTCACCAAAGACAGGCATTTGCAGCGAAGGCTCGCGCCCCTCCGCTTCGGGGTACCACGTACCCTGCGCCATCACAAGGTGTAACGTCAATACGCCATTCTCGAGTTTTCCCGCTCGAGCGCGGTTGTCGTTGGCACTTATAAACTGCTCGTGACTGTTCGCCTGCGTGTCCCTAATAACGGGACTGCTCAGGTCCGACTGTTGCGCCCAACTCAGAACCGAGCCAGTGAGCAAGGCGGCGATTACCGTGAACGCTGTTTTTAATCGCATCTGTAAACTCCACGTTTTAGATCATTCTTGGGAGAGATTGCTTGTAGTGTCCCAATGTTGCCAAGGCAAAGTAGAGGGTCGACCAAAAAGCTTGTTGCTTTGTTCTGTGCCCTTAGTAGCGCCCCTTCCAGTGCCGCGGTGTGTCTTTTGAGTTTTGGATTTGGTTTTGGTTCGCGACCAAGGGGTCGGTGCACAGGTACCCTCAATGTGTAGTATTGCCCCAGACGAGCGTCAAGCAGAACAGTCACACTAGTAGAGATTATTTCTGCCGGGTGTCGCCTCGCTCACGCCGGCCTTGTTTTGCAGGAGCTGAGGTTGTCCTTCGACGACTCCCGGCTTACGCTTCCAGAGCGGCTCGAAGGCAGGATAATTCATGGTCTCCTTGATCCCGTAGAAGCTTTCGAGCTGTCGCTCCAAACGACCTTCTCCAGCAGCCTTTACTCCGCCAATGCGTCGTGATAGAGAAGCCTCGCAGGGAGGGGTCCGCTCTCTTTTCGTCATAGCTTCATCAAGTTATTCTCCGTGCAAGATGAAACAGGTCGTTAATTCATCTAAGTGGAGGCAGGATCACGGTCGTCTGGACACAAACATCTACTAACAAACAGGAAAAAACACCCAATGAAAAACTTGAAAAACATCTTCGAGCAGTTGCATCGTGAAGAGTGCGGGCAGGACATTATCGAGTACGTCCTGATTGCCGCCTTCGTTGCCACGGGGGTCATCTCCACCGTTGGCGCAGTTGGGAAATGGGTTCTCAACTCGTGGGCAAACGTCAACGCTCAACTCACGTAATTGAGCCGGAGGGATCGAACGCCAATCTGGAGCGTCAAGCATATCTGCCACGAAAGTGCTGGTTTTGAGCAGGAATGTAGCAAGGGCGCAGCAACGCTGGAAAACGCGCCCTGTCGTCAAAAATGACAAAGACGCTGAAACACGCGTGGTTATTGAAGATAGATTGGTCGGGGAGAGAGGATTTGAACCTCCGACCCCCTGGTCCCGAACTATATCTTCGGAGCGATATTTAGGAGCACTAAGCTGTCTCGCGTCATATAGTTGTGTCCGATATAGCCGAGCAACAATCCCTAAGCTATCACTAGATGCATTCTAGTATTTTCAATAGCGTATAGAACATAAACTTCAGACTCTGTACACGACCCTGTGCACGGAATTCAACGGCTTCGCGAACCTCGAAATTGGAGCTTCGCTGCACAAGTCTGAAGAATCAGGTATTACCGATAATCGAGATCGCGCGAGGGCGTGGAACTCGTGTATCGAGCGTAGGCTTTCGTAACTTTGTATACCCAGCAGCAATCATAAGACCGGGCACCATCGCCATCCTTTAATGTACTCGAGCACGAATGCGAGCTGCCGAGACCTGAGGCTGCCATTCGTCGTTATATTCTTAACTCGCCGAAACTCTACTACGCGCACCGAGTCCATGCAAGCGCTGTGTAAGCGTGGCGCTCGGACTCGCACAACTTAGAAAAAGGTCAGTAAAGGTTAGAAGGTTTTGTAAACTAAGTACAATGGCGCACAGCAAGAATCTCATCGGTTCAGGGAGCATTATGCGTCGCGCAACCATCCTTCTGATGACGTTGCTGTCTTGTTCTTTTCTCTACGGCCAAAGCCAGGTCGGTATTCAGGTCGGGGATCTCGACAAGAAAGCCGATCCCTGCACCGACTTCTACGATTACGCCAACGGATCCTGGCGGGCCAATAACTCAATCCCGGCCTCCATGGACCGTTGGAGCCGTCGCTGGCAGGCCGGGGAGACCAACAAGGAAAAGCTGCGCACCATCCTCGAAGAAGCCGCGGCCAAGACGGGACAGCCCAAGGGCAGCATTCCCCAGCTCACTGGCGACTTCTATGCCGCCTGCATGGACATGTCCACCATCAGCCAGCTTGGCGTGAAGCCACTGCAGCCGTGGCTCGATCAGGTCAGCCAGATCAAGGACCGCGACGGCGTGCAGAAGATGATCACCAGGATGCAGGAAGTGGGAATCCGGGTCCCCTTTGCATTGGGGGCAATTCCTGATCTACATGACCCGACTCAGGTGGTTGCCGATATCGGTGCGTCTCGCCTCGGACTCCCCGACCGCGACTACTATCTCAAGCCCGACGAGCGATTCCAGAAGGCCCGAGCAGGTTACGTGGTGCATGTTGCCAACATGTTCAAACTCGCCGGGTACCCGGATGCCGAGGCGCAAAAAGCCGCGGCTACTGTCATGGGGTTCGAGACGGCGCTGGCAAAGGCCTCGCTCGACAACGTGGCGCTGCGCGATCCCCAGGCAATTGACCACAAGACGTCATTTCAAGATTTGCAGAAGATGACCCCTGATTTTGCCTGGGCGCGATTCTTTTCAGCCGTCAAGGTCCCGGCGATCCCGCTCAACGTCGAAGAGCCGGCCTTCTTGCAGGAAGTCAACCGCCAGCTCAGCGGAACTTCGCTGGCCGCGTGGAAGACCTATCTCACGTGGCACCTTCTTCACAACGCCGCTCCATTCTTGTCTCAGCCATTTGTGGACGAGAACTTCGATTTCTATCAGAAGCAATTGGCAGGACTGAGCGAGATCAAACCGCGCTGGAAGCAATGCTCTACTGCCGCCGACAAATTACTCGGCGAGGCCGTTGGCCAGGAATACGTTGCGCGCTATTTCCCGCCAGCGGCCAAGGCCCGCGCCAAGGAGATGGTTCAGAACATCGTCGCCGCGATGGACGAGACCGTCAGCCAGTTGGACTGGATGAGTCCGGAGACCAAGCAGAAGGCCAAGGAGAAAATCGCAACCTTCAACATCAAGGTCGGCTACCCTGACAAATGGAAGGACTACAGCAGCGTCTCCATCTCTCGTGACGCGTATTTTGCAGACGTCGAATCGGCGTCACGGTTTCTCGTCGCCGACAAGCTTTCCACCATTGGCAAGCCAGTTGACCGCGGCCGTTGGGGCATGACGCCGCCCACCTCCGACGCGTATTACGACCCTCTGATGAACGAAATCGTGTTCCCGGCCGGTATCCTTCAGCCTCCCGCATTCAACATGGATGCCACCGACGCCGTGAACTATGGCGCCATCGGCGTTGTAATAGGCCACGAGGTCAGCCATGGCTTCGACGACGAGGGAGCGCAGTTTGACGCCCAGGGCCGCCTGAATAACTGGTGGACGCCCGACGACCTGAAGAAATTCCAGTCCAAGACTGCCTGCGTAGTGAAGCAGTTCGACGGCTACTACATTGAGCCAACCATCCACCATAACGGCAAATTGGTGCTTGGCGAATCGATTGGCGATCTCGCCGGATTGAAGATTTCCTATTTGGCCTACCACA
>Ga0306923_10000191_pt1 | contig 44420 bp, 41 predicted proteins | sample sta12Can44000108_FD_203841 | JGI IMG/M metagenome (GOLD analysis project Ga0306923, IMG submission 203841) | Lab enrichment of tropical soil microbial communities from Luquillo Experimental Forest, Puerto Rico - statanox.12C.anox.44.000.108 (v2)... | ecosystem: Environmental > Terrestrial >... | reverse complement strand
CGCACGCTCGCTCGATCTGATCGACGCGTGCGGGCTCATCCATCTGCACGTTTTCCCATTCTCGCCGAGGCCCGGTACGCCCGCGGCTCGCATGCCGCAAAACGACCGCGTGGTCATCAAGGAGCGGGCGCGAAAGTTGCGCGAGAAAGGCGCAATGGCGCTACACCGTCACCTGGAAGCGCAGGTCGGGCGCTCTTGCAGCGTGCTCAGCGAATCATCGGTGCTCGGCCGTACCGAGCATTTCACCCAAGTGCGATTTCGCTCGCTGGTCGAGCCAGGTATTATCGTCAATCTGCATATCGCCGGGCACGACGGCTGCCAGCTGCTTGCGGCACAATAGGATCACGGTGGAATGGGGATGGTAGATGAGCGAAGCCCTCTCTAGCGATCACATCATCAGCAGTGTCGAGGCCCTCGCGGGTCTTTACGGCGAACCTTATGGCCCCTCGATCGCAAAGGAGACTGATCGCATCACCGCGCATTATCGCGCCTTCATCGAAGCAGCTCCGTTTTTTGCCCTGGCCACCGCCGGTGCCGATGGGCTCGATTGCTCGCCACGCGGCGATGCGCCCGGTTTCGTGCGGGTGCACGACGAGAAGACGTTGCTCATTCCCGACCGGCGCGGCAACAACCGCGCGGATAGCCTGCGCAACATTGTTGAGGACCCGCGGGTCGCGCTTTTGTTTCTGATACCGGGCTGCGGCGAGACGATCCGCGTCAACGGCCGTGCCGCGATTTCCACCGACCCCAAGTTGTGCGCGACTTTCGCCGTAAACGACAAGGTGCCGCGCGCAGTGCTCATCGTGACCGTCGACCGCATCTATTATCAGTGTGCGAAGGCGATCGTGCGCTCGAAGCTGTGGGATCCGTCCCGGCACGTCGATCGCAAGACTCTGCCGAGTTCCGGCACGATTCTCGCCGAGCTCACCGGCGGCAAGCTTGGCGGTACGGCGCACGACCGGGAGGCGCCGGAACGTTTGAAGGCGACGTTGTATTAGCGACGCCCGCCACTGCTAATCCGACGCTCTCGCGTCAGCCACCTCTGCGCATGGGGGCGATGTGGCTTGTTCGTGATCGCACGACCATCCGCATTCCGATAATCGCCGGTGCATGCGCGCGGGCACCGGAGCGGTGACACGGATCGGCGGCCGGTTCTTGTAGAGCGGAACCACGATCTCGCGCGCGTGCAGATGCAGGCCGGGGCCGCCGTTGCGTGGCGCGTTGCCATAGACGCTGTCGCCCAGCACCGGCCAGCCCATGGCGGCGCAATGGACGCGCAATTGATGTGTGCGGCCGGTGAGCGGCTCGAGGGCGAGCCAAGCGAGGTGACGCGTGCGTCCCAAGACCTTCCAGGTCGTCACGGCGGGTTGGCCCCGCGGATCGTGCTGCATCCACCAACCGCGCGTCTCGTCCTTGCGGCCGAGCGGCAAGGCGATGCGGCCCTCCGGGTCGGGCGGTCCTCCCTCGACCACCGCCCAGTAGGTTTTGCTGACCCGGCCCGCCTTGAACAAGCGACCAAGCGCCGCAAGCGCCTTGCGATGGCGTCCGAGCACCAGGCATCCCGATGTGTCACGGTCGAGCCTGTGCGCCAGCGCTGGGGCGCGCGGCAATCCGAAACGAAGCGCGGCGAAATAGTCTTCCAGACTTTCGCCGCCCTTCGGCCCTTTGTGAACCGCGATGCCGGCCGGTTTGTCGATCACCAGCATCAACCCGTCGCGATAGAGCAGACGAGCCACTATCTGTTCCCGAGTCATCGAAGAACCGCTATCACGGCTCCGGAATGGACGACAGCACGAACAAGTCAAGCTGGTGGCAGCGACTCAGCGGCGGGCTTACGCGCACGTCCGCTTCGATCGGCGGTGCGATCACGGATCTCGTAGCCAAGCGCAAGCTCGATGAAGCCATGGTCGCGGAAATCGAAGAGGTGCTGATCCGCGCCGATCTCGGCCTCGACGTGGCAGGACGCGTTGCCGCTGCAGTCGGCGAAGGCCGCTACGACAAGGCGGTTACGCCCGATGCGGTGAAGGCGGCGGTTGCCGCGGAGGTGGAGAAAACGCTGCTACCTGTGGCAAAGCCGTTGGCAATCGGCGGCGGCAAGCCCTTCGTCATCCTCGTTGTCGGAGTCAACGGTTCCGGCAAAACGACCACCATCGGCAAGATTGCCGCGAAGCTGAAAGCCGAGGGCCACTCGGTGATGCTCGCGGCGGGCGACACTTTTCGCGCGGCTGCCATCGATCAGCTCAAGATCTGGGGCGATCGTAGCGGAGCGCCGGTGGTGGCGCGAGCGCCCGGCGCTGACGCCGCCGGTTTGGCGTTCGAAGCTCTGACTGAAGCGCGCAATCAGGGGACCGATGTATTGCTTGTCGACACCGCTGGCCGATTGCAGAACAAGGCGGCGCTCATGGACGAACTGCAGAAGATTGTCCGGGTGATGAAGAAGGTCGATACCATGGCGCCCCATGCCGTCCTGCTGGTGCTCGACGCCACCGTTGGGCAAAACGCGTTGTCCCAGGTCGAAATATTTCGCAACACCGCCGGCGTGACGGGCCTAGCGATGACGAAGCTCGACGGCACCGCTCGCGGCGGCATCCTGGTCGCGATCGCAGCGAAATATGGGTTGCCCGTGCACTTCGTCGGCGTCGGCGAAGGGACCGACGACCTTGCGCCGTTTTCGGCGAAAGATTTTGCCCAAGCAATTGCCGGGATCGGCTGAAGCAGCAAAAGCCGCATGACGGGCTCGATCAATCTCGCTAGAGACGCCGCATGAACGCGGGAAAACGAGAGCTCAATCCCGTCCTCAAGCTTGCGCTCGATCTCGGGCCGCTGTTGCTATTCTTCGTCGCCAATTCGCGGCCGGCTTTGTTCCTGCCGCTGGTGGCCCCCATATTGCCAGCCGAGGCGGCATCTGGCGAACGCATCGGCATATTCGCCGCCACCGCGGTGTTCATGATCGCGGTTGTGGCGGCGTTTGCGATTTCCTACGCGCTCACGCGGCGGCTGCCGCTGATGCCGCTCGTCACCGCCGTCGTCGTGCTCATATTTGGCTCGCTGACGCTCGTGCTGCACGACGAATTGTTCATCAAGCTCAAGCCCACCATCATCTACGTGTTGTTCGGCAGCATATTGCTCGGCGGTCTCGTCTTCCGCACACCGCTGCTCGGCGTGCTTTTCGACTCGGTCTTTCATCTCACCGAGACAGGCTGGCGGAAGCTCACCCTGCGCTGGGCGCTGTTTTTCTTCGCGCTTGCCGTGCTCAACGAAATCGTCTGGCGCACGCAATCAACCGACGTGTGGGTAACGTTCAAAGTCTTCGGGGTGCTGCCGCTCACGCTGTTATTCGCCGGCTTGCAATATCCGCTGCTCACAAAATATGCGGCGTCGGAAGGTATGAAGTAGATGCCCGGCGCAAGCGCCGCGCCCGCAGTGCCGCCGCCCTTAGCGGGCGGCCAAAGACTTCTCGATGGCCGGCCGCAAAGCTTGCTGCAGATTTTCTGGCGTGATGGGGCCGATCAGCTTGTACGCGATGCGGCCATCGCGACCGACCACGAACGTTTCCGGGACCCCGTAGACGCCCCATTCAATCGCCGCGCGTCCGTTGGCATCGGATCCGTTTGCCGCGAACGGATTGCCGAAGCGGTTGAGAAACCGGCGCGCATTATCCGGCGCGTCCTTGTAGTTGATGCCCATCACGCGGATGCGCGGGTCCGCGGCAAGCGTCACCAGCAGTGGCGCCTCGTCGCGACAGGGTACGCACCAGGAGGCCCATACGTTGAGCACGGTCACTTCGCCCGGGAACGCCGCGCTGTCGATCCCAGGCACCGGTTTGCCGTCGCGCTCGAGACCGGCGAGCGGCGGCAGATTGGTCGACGGAGCAGGGTGCCCGATCAGGGCCGAGGGAATACGCGATGGGTCGCCGGCGCCGAGTCGGAACATGAACAGCGCGGCGAGCGCCAGGAACGCGAACAGCGGTATAAGTACAATCATGCGGCGGCGACGCACGTCCCTATTGCTCTCCTTTTCGGCGGCGCTCATCACTGCTCCTCGCTGACCCGTTGTGCGCGCCGGGTGATGCCCTGTGCCTCGAATTCATCGAGCATGCGGCTCAAGGAGCGCCGGTCGAGCACCACCCATCCGATCAGCGCGGCCACGATCACGAGCGCGGCGACATAAGCGGTCACGATGAAAGCGGCGTGTGGGCCAAGATTCATCGTCATGCTCCTGCCGTGGCGCTCGCCTGCAGCATCAGCAAGCTGCGAATGCGCCGGCGCATGATTTCATTGCGCATGGCGGCTAGATGTAGTGTGAGAAATAGCAGCGTGAAAGCGACGAGCATGGCGATCAATGGCATGAGAATAGTCGGGTGAATCGTCGACCCGCCGACGCGGAGCACCGAAGCGGGCTGGTGCAAGGTGTTCCACCAGTCCACGGAGAATTTGATGATCGGGATGTTGACGGCGCCCACAAGCGTGAGCACCGCCACGATTCTTGCCGCGCGGGTCGGTTCATCGATGGTCTGCCACAGCGCAATCACCCCAAGATACATCAGGAACAGGACCAGTTCGGATGTAAGCCGCGCGTCCCAAACCCAATAGGTCCCCCACATCGGCCGACCCCAGAGGGAGCCTGTGATAAGGCACATGAGCGTGAAGGCGGCGCCAAGCGGCGCGGCGGCTTTGGCGGCGACATCGGCCAGCGGATGGCGCCAGACCAGCGTGCCGAGTGCGGCGATGCTCATCAACACCCAGGCAAAAAGACCGAGCCACGCCGCCGGCACATGGATGAACATGATCTTGACCGTCGCGCCCTGCTGATAATCGTCGGGCGCGAGGTAGACTCCAAACACACCGACCGCGAAAGCGAGAACCGTGGCCGCAGCGAGCCAGGACGATAGGCGATTGACCAGCGCCAGGAAGCGGGACGGATTGGCGAGATCGATCAGGCTCGTCGTGGTCATTGGCATCGTGCGATCCTTAGGCGCCGATTTTGTAGTTGGGGTCGATGTCCCCGGCAATGCGGCCGGTATTCCACTATCGCGTCATTCCAGGCCGTGGCGGAGCGCCGCTGCTGCGGCGAATGGTCCGACGACGAGGCTAGCCAACGTCAGCGCGCACAAAATGGTGAACGGCGCCGCAAACGGCATCGCTCCGGCGATTGCTGCATTGGCGGCCGCAACTCCGAAAATGAGCACGGGAACCGTCAACGGAAGGATCAGAATCGCGAGAAGCAGCCCACCGCGCCGCAGCGCAACCGTCAGCGCAGCGCCGATCAGGCCGATGAACGTGAGCGCCGGAGTTCCGGCAAGCAGCGTGAGCGCGACCGCCCCCGTGGCCCTGGCATCGAGATTGAGCAGGAGAGCAAGCAGGGGAGTGGCCACGATCAACGGCAGCCCGGTACTGAGCCAATGCGCGAGCGCTTTGGCCGCGAGCGCAAGTTCCAGCGGCACGCGTGCGGTGAGCATCAAGTCGAGCGAACCATCCTCGTGATCCATCGCGATCAATCGGTCGAGCGCGAGCAGGTTGGCGAGCAGAGCGCCGAGCCAGAGGATTGAAGGCCCGATGCGGCCGAGCAGGGCAAGGTCCGGGCCGATCGCGAATGGCACGAGCGTGACGACGATCAGGAAGAACAGCACGCCGATCACTGCCCCGCCGCCGATGCGCACCGCGAGCCGCATGTCGCGCAGCATCAACGCGGAAAGCGCAGTCATTTCGATCGCTCCCGCGCCGACGGCCGGCTCATCGGTTCCCTCCCAGCCGCAATTCCATCGGGTTCTCAAGTCCGAGCGGGTCGTGCGTCGCGGCAAGCACGATGCCGCCATTGCTCAGCTGCGTCCGCAAGAGATCGGCCAGCATTTTCCGCCCAGCCGCATCGAGTGCAGCCGTCGGCTCATCGAGTAGCCAGATCGATCGCTTGATGGCAATGAGCCGCGCGAGCGCCAAGCGGCGCCGTTGTCCCGCCGAAAGATAGATCGCAGGAATGCGGGCCAGTGCGCCAAGCCCGACAGCGGCGAGCGCTGGCTCCGGGTTGACCGCCGCATTTCCGAGAAACTGCGCCCAGAACGCCAGGTTCTCGCGCACTGAGAGGGCGGGTTTGAGTGCATCGAGATGGCCGAGATAAAGCGCCTGCTCGGCAAGGGGAAGATCCGGCCCGCCACCCTCAAGCTCAATTCGTCCGCCTGCCGGGCGGAGCAGACCGGCAACAAGCCGAAGCAGGGAGGATTTGCCCGCGCCGTTAGGGCCGGTTACGAGCAGTGCTTCGCCAGGCCCAACGACAAAGCTCACGTCCCGGAAGACTTCGCGCCCCCCTCTCACGCAGGCGAGACCGGACGCTCGGATCCGCATCAGGCAACGATCCTGGGCATGCGGTTTTCACCCCTCCCCGGCGGATGGAGGGAGCGGTTTCGCGATTAAGGCGTCCGGCGCTCCCGAAGCCAGTGGAGCCACAGGCTGGGCGCGGGGCGCGCATCGGCGGTCTGAACGCCAATCAGACGGCCGCATTTCATGGTCCACGGCACTGATAAGCATCGATTTCCTGGAACGCCGCAAAAAAACACCTTATAAGCCCGACCGGGCCGCGTTCTTCGATCAATCCGCGCGGACTAGCAACCGATGGCGAGCAGGCTTCCGGTATTTTCCTACCAGAGAGCAGCCGTTCGCCCCGGTTGGATGGGAACCGACCATTATGACGTCACTCGACAGTTTTCGTTGCTGCAAGACCCTCAAGGTAGGCGGCAAGACATATGCCTATTACAGCCTCGCAGCCGCTGAGAAGAATGGCCTCAAAGGTATTTCGCGGCTGCCGTTCTCGCTCAAGGTGCTGCTGGAAAACCTGCTCCGTAACGAAGACGGCCGCTCCGTGACCAAGGAGGACCTGCAGGCGGTCGCGCAATGGCTCAAGACCAAGACCTCGGAACGCGAGATCGCGTTTCGCCCCGCACGCGTGCTGATGCAGGACTTCACCGGCGTGCCCGCGGTGGTCGATCTCGCCGCCATGCGCGATGCCATGAGGGCGCTGGGCGGAGATCCCAAGAAGATCAATCCGCTCGTTCCGGTCGACCTCATCTGCGACCACTCGGTCGCCGTGAATTTCTTCGGCAGCAATTCTGCCTTCAAGAAGAATGTCGAGGAGGAATACCGACAAAATCGCGAGCGTTACGAATTCCTCAAGTGGTCGCAGAAGTCATTCAACAATTTCCGCGTGGTTCCACCGGGTACCGGTATTTGCCACCAAGTCAACCTTGAATACCTGGCCCGTACGGTTTGGACCAAGGCTGACCAAGTCAAGCTCGATGGCAAGCCAGCGACCGCCGAGGTCGCTTATCCCGACACACTGCTTGGCACCGATTCACACACCACGATGGTCAACGGTCTTGCCGTGCTCGGCTGGGGCGTCGGCGGTATCGAGGCGGAAGCCGCCATGCTCGGGCAGCCCTATTCGATGCTGCTGCCGGAAGTCATTGGCGTGAAGCTCACGGGCAAGCTCAAGGAAGGCGTCACTGCAACAGACCTCGTTCTCACCGTCACGCAGATGCTGCGCAAGCGCGGCGTGGTGGGCAAGTTCGTCGAATTCTTCGGTCCGGGACTCGCTCACCTCTCGATCGCGGATCGTGCCACCATCGGCAACATGTCGCCCGAATACGGCGCTACTTGCGGCTTCTTCCCGGTCGATGACGACACTCTCAAATACCTCGCCGACACCGGGCGACCAGCCGCGCAGGTCGCGCTGGTCGCTGCCTATGCCAAGGCGCAAGGCATGTATCGCACCAAAGCGACTCCGGACCCCATCTTTACCGACGTGCTCAAGCTCGAGCTTTCCCAGGTCGAGCCCTCACTCGCCGGACCCAAGCGCCCGCAGGATCGTGTTCCGCTCAAGGAGGTCAAATCCGGGTTCGCCATGGCGATGGAGAAAGAGTTCAACAAGTCCGGCAACGGCAAGGACGTCTTCGATCTGCATCCCTCACTCGCGACCTCTCTCGACAAAAACTTTTCGAAGGCGGGCTCGGCGAAGCGCGTTCCGATCGAGGGGCGCCAACACGATCTCGGCCATGGCGACGTGGTCATCGCGGCGATCACCTCCTGTACCAACACATCCAATCCCAATGTCATGGTCGGCGCCGGGCTGTTGGCACGCAAGGCGGTGGCAAAAGGATTGACCGTTAAACCTTGGGTCAAGACCTCGCTGGCGCCGGGCTCACAAGTCGTCGCGGAATATCTCGACAAGTCCGGCCTGCAGAAAGATCTCGATAAGCTAGGCTACAACTTGGTCGGCTTCGGCTGCACCACGTGCATCGGCAATTCCGGTCCGCTGGCGCCCGAGATATCCAAGGCGATCAACGAGCGTGATCTGGTTGCTGCCGCCGTGCTTTCGGGAAACCGCAACTTCGAGGGGCGCGTCAATCCCGACGTGCGCGCCAATTACCTTGCCTCGCCGCCGCTGGTCGTTGCCTACGCGCTTGCCGGCTCGATGTATTCCGATCTGCTCAAGCAGCCGCTGGGCATGGACAAGAAAGGCAAGAAAGTCTTCCTCAGGGATATCTGGCCCACGAATCGTGAAATCAGCGGTGTCGTGCGCAAGACCATCACCAAGCAAATGTTCGCAAAGAAATATGCCGAGGTGTTCAAAGGCGACTCGCATTGGCGCGGTATCAACGTCAAGGGCGGCCTGACCTACGATTGGGATAAAAAATCAACGTATGTTCGCAACCCGCCGTATTTCGTTGGCATGGGACGCCACCCCGCGCCGCTCACCGACATCGTCGACGCGCGCGTGCTCTGCCTGCTCCTCGATTCGATCACGACCGACCACATTTCGCCGGCGGGCTCGATCAAGGTCGATTCGCCGGCCGGTAAATATCTCGTCGAGCACAGGGTAAAACCAGGCGACTTCAACCAGTACGGGACACGTCGCGGCAATCACGAGGTGATGGTGCGCGGCACGTTTGCCAACATCCGCCTCAAGAATCAGATGGTGCCGGGCGTCGAGGGCGGCGTGACTGTCCACTATCCCTCGCGGCAGCGCATGTCGATCTACGACGCAGCGATGCGCTACAAGAGCGAAAAGGTTCCGCTGGTGGTGTTCGCGGGAAAAGAATATGGCAGCGGCTCCTCACGCGACTGGGCGGCGAAAGGTCCGAACCTGCTCGGCGTTCGCGCCGTCATCTGCCAGTCGTTCGAGCGCATCCACCGTTCGAATTTGATCGGCATGGGCGTGCTGCCGCTGTGCTTCGAAGAAGGCACGTCGTGGCAGTCGCTCGGGCTCAGGGGTAACGAGCAGGTGACGATCCGCGGGCTGCAAGGGGAGATCAAGCCGCGTCAGCGCATGATTGCCGAGATCGTTGCCGCCGATGGCGGACTCAAGCGGGTTCCGCTCACATGCCGGATCGACACGCTCGACGAACTCGATTACTTCAAGCACGGCGGCATATTGCAGTACGTGCTGCGCCAGTTGGTGGCGCGCTAGGCCTGGGTCTGCGGGGCTCACCTCGAATTGAGTGGCGGGTGATCGCGGCTGCCGTTATGTGTCTACCGGAGGGTGAACCGGTCCCTCGAGGGCGAGAAGGATTGTGATGACACGTGATTGCCTCGCCTCTGCGGTTGTCCTGCTTTGCTCGCTCGCAGGCCCGTGTTCCGCGCAGGCCGAACCGCGCGCCGTAATCGAGCTCTTCACCAGCCAAGGCTGCTCGTCATGCCCGCCTGCCGACAAGCTGCTCGCTGACCTTGCTGCCGATCCTTCGCTCGTTGCGATCAGCATACCGATCGATTACTGGGATTACCTCGGCTGGAGGGACACACTTGCCGACCCTCGCAACACCGCGCGGCAGAAGGCGTACGCGCATGCGCGCGGAGACGGTCAGATTTACACGCCGCAAGTCGTGGTGAATGGCACGCTGCACGCGGTCGGAAGCGATGAGATCGCCATCGAGCATGCCATTGCCGAGAGCCGCAAGACCGGCTCGGCGCCGGCGCTGCCGGTAATGCTTTCGCTGAGCGGCGGCCAACTCACGATCGCCATTGACGCGGATAAGGAAGCCCGCGCAGAGGTCTGGTTATGCGGACTGACAAAAGCTGCCACCGTGGCGATCGGGCGTGGCGAGAATAAAGGCCGCACGGTCACCTACCACAATGTCGTGCGACGCTGGGTCAAGCTCGGCGATTGGGCCGGGAAGGCCCACTCGTGGACTATGCCGGTGCAGGCGCTCAAGGGGGACGACATCGACGAAGCGGCGATCCTCGTGCAGGCTGGCACGATGGAGAAGCCGAAAACGATCCTCGGCGCCAGTCTGGCGGCAATTCACTGAATCCCAATCGGGGTGGGCAGCACGGAAGCCGCTGTCCCCGCGGTGAGAAGTTTCCCAAAAAGATTATCTTCTAATCTAAAAAAGAGGCCGGCTTGCGCCGGCCCGAAAGTGATTGGGTACTGACCTACGCAGAACGCTACGGCTCACTCTACTGACAGCCACACGTTTGTCGGGCCCGATCCACCCGGAACTCCGGGGGGCTGGGGGGCTGAGGAATCCGGTGCCCGCGGGCAGACCGGGCCCTCAAGCTTCTCACCTCGCATTTCAGCGGGGCACGCGCTTGACGACAATCCGGCAGCATTATGTTTCCCTTAACGAATGTGTGAGGGACGCTCGTCATTTTGTCGCAGCTGCGTGTTTCGCCTGTAGCCGGCCACCGCCCCTTGCCGCCGCGCGGATCTCGCGCAATCATGAAGGTCGTCAAGCCATCGCGTGGAGGAGGCGTCGCATGAATCACGGCGATACCGAACCGGGCGAGTTTCATGGGGGCGAGGCCGCGAACGCTTCGTCCCCCGCCGTGACAAGCCGGGTGAGCTTCGATCGGCGCGAACTCAATCGCATATTCGGCCTTTACGGCCGCAAGGTCGCCGCTGGAGAGTGGCGCGATTACGCCATCGACTTCCTCAAGGATCGCGCCGTTTTCTCGGTCTTCCGGCGTGCATCGGAAGTTCCCATCTATCGCATTGAAAAAACGCCCAAGCTGGCGCGCCGGCAAGGCCCGTATAGCGTGATCTCGGCCACCGGCCTCATCGTACGGCGCGGGCACGAACTCGAAGGCGTGCTGCGCGCCATCGATCGCTCGCTCAGCGTCGTGGCCGGTTGATCTCTGCGATCGCCGGGGCATCATTAAAGCCGCGCGACTCGGTTATGGCCACTCCGGTGGGACGCTTGCTGCGCCTTCGCCGAGCGGCCGCTGCATCATCACGCTGTCGAGCCAGCGGCCAAACTTGAATCCGACGTGATCGAACGTGCCGACGAGGCGGAAACCGGCCGCGCGGTGGAGCTCGATGGACGCGGCATTGGCGGAATCGCCGATCACCGCGATCATCTGGCGGAACCCGGCGCTCTCGGCGTCTTGGATCAATGCGTCGAGCAGCGCGCGGCCGATGCCGCGCCGCAACGCTTGCGGTGCGACATAGATCGAGTCCTCGACGCTCCAGCGGTAGGCGGGACGATCGCGGTACGGCCCGGCATACGCGTAACCCACCACCTCGTCACCATTCGCGGCCGCGAGATAAGGATATGCGCTGACGCGCAAGCGCTCGTACCGTCGCGCCATCTCGGGCTCGTTTGGCGGCGTGATCTCGAACGACGCGGTGCCGTGGCAGACCGCGTGGGCATAAATGCGGGTGATGGCCGGGATGTCGGCTCGCGTGGCGGGGCGAATGGCAACAGACATTTTTCCGCCAGCTCACAATAAAGCGCCCCGGGGATGAGCCGGGGCGCTGGGATTGGCGGTCCGTTCCCTTGCGGTTCAGCGGCGGTCGCCGAGGAAGCGCAGCAGAAACAGGAACAGGTTGATGAAGTCCAGATAGAGCGACAGCGCGCCCATCACCGCTTTGCGGCCAACGACAGTGCCGTCCTCCATCGGATCGTACATCTCCTTGATCCGCTGGGTGTCCCAAGCAGTCAGGCCGGCGAAGCAGATCACTCCGATCACGGAGATGACGAAGTCGAGCTGGGTGCTGCGCAGGAACATATTCACGAGCATCGCCAGGATGATGCCGATCACGCCCATCATCAGGAACGAGCCGATCGGGGACAGGTCGCGCTTTGTCGTGTAGCCGTACAGGCTCAACGCCCCGAACGACGCCGCCGAGACGAAGAACGTGCGGCTGATCGAGACGCCGGTATAAGTGAGAAAGACCGACGAGAGCATCAGTCCGAGTGCTCCCGCATAGACCATGAAGAGAGCAAATGCGGTCGACGGCTGCAGCGAGTCGATGCGCCAACTGATCAGGAAAACCAACCCCAACGTGCCGAGAAAGAGAACGAGCACCGCCGGGCCGCTGTAGATGGCTTGACCGAAGGAGGTCAATCCGACGATCGCGCCGCCCGCATCGGTGACCACTGCCGCCTGGAATGTCAGCCAGGCAACAAGCCCCGTGAGCGCGACGCCCACCGCCATGTAGTTGTAGACGCGGATCATGTAGGCGCGCAGGCCCTGATCGATCGCCACCGCCCGGTCGGTACCGAAGCCGCGTCTGCTAGCCGCGTAGTTCCGGTCGAAATCCGACATCGAATTTTCCTCTCTCATTTCGGCCCCTGGGGCCGCATCCAATGGCACCCCGCCGGCAGAACGGCTGGCGTCCGATGCCGGAATCTAGTGCGGGAACTGTTCGCGCGCCAGATGGCGGCAAGACGATTTGCGAGCGCCTGCGGACGTGCCAATGTCCCTGGATAATTAACATTTTGGCAATGTGAGGGCTTTGGCAATGTGACCGCTGGGCGCAGGATGGTTGGGGGCGCACTTAGAGGTTACGCAACACCGGGCCGGGCCGATGGCTCAAAGCCATCAATGTGCCGATGAGACCAAGCACGACTGTCGCGACGATCGCGCCGGCTGCGGCCAAAAGCGAAGGCCCGGGCAACCAGACAAACGGCAGGTTCATCACCTTGATGATGACGTAGGCCGCCGCCGCCGTGCCCGCGGCGATGGCGAGCACAGCCGTGGCTAATCCCAGCGCGAGATATTCGAAAGTATAAGCGGCGAGTAATTGGCCTCGCGTCGCACCCAGCGTCTTGAGAATGACGGCGTCATAAACCCGGTGCCGATGGCCCGCCGCCAGCGCCCCGCCTAGCACCAGCACGGCGACCAGCAGGGTCAATGCGGTTGCGCCACGAATAGCGAGAACAAGGTTGACGACGATTTGGCCCACGGCATCGAGCGCCTCGCGCACACGAACCGCGGTGACCGCCGGGAAGGCGTGGCTCAGCGCCCGGAGCAATCCGATCTCTTCAGCGGTCGTACCACCATCCGCAAAGGTCAACGTGGCGATGTCGGTGTGGGGAGCGCCGGCGAAGCTATTTGGAGAGAACACCATGACGAAATTGATTCCGAGACTTTGCCAGTCAACTGAGCGCAGATTGGCGACAGTCGCCGTGATGTTGCGGCCAAGAACATTGACGGTGATCGGATCGCCCAGCTTGAGGCCGAGCCCATCGGCAATCCGCTTCTCGAACGAGACCAGCGGCGGGCCGCGATAGCCCGGCTTCCACCATTCTCCTTCAACAAGACGCGAGCCGGCCGGCACCTCATCCGCATAAGTAATGCCGCGGTCGCTTTGCAGGGCCCAGGCGGCGTCCGCAGACGGCTTCAAGCGCTCCGCTGCAACGCCATTTGAGGCGATGATACGCCCACGCAGCATGGGCACGCGCTCGAGTTTGGCGTACGACGAGTGGGCTTGCACGAAGGCAGCGAAGCTTTCCGCTTCGGCGGCGGGGATATCAAGGAAGTAGAAGGAGGGGGCTTTGTCTGGCAACGCCGCCAAAAATTGCCGGCGCAGATTGCCGTCGATGGCGATTACGGTGACGAGAAGGGCGAGTCCCAGACCCAGCGAAAGCACGACGCTCGGCGTGAGGGCGCCTGGCCGATGCAGGTTGGCCAGGGCAAGCCGAAGCACGGGCGAGCGCGGTCGCGGCAGACGCCGCGCCAATGCCATGAACAGCGTTGCAACGAGACGGAGCAGAACAAATATGGCGACCGCCGCAACGACGAAGATCGCGGCGATCCGTCGATCATACGCCAATGCGACGGCAAGGCCGGCGAGCGAGCATGCGGCAAGCGCCGTGGCAACGATGTAGCGCGGGCGCGGCCAGCGGCGATCGCTCGCAACCGTGTCACGAAATAACGCCGAAACCGGCACATCATGGACGCGCCCAAGCGGCCAGAGGGCAAAGACCGCAGCACTGAGCAGCCCGTAGAGCAGCGCCAGGCCGAGGTCATTGGCATGGAGCGCGGGTGCGATCGGCAGCGGCAGCGCCGCGCCGAACACATTCGCGATGACAAATGGCAGCGCCGCGCCGATTGCCAGTCCCGGCAGCGCCGCGAGTGCGGCAAGCGCCAGCACTTGAGTAAGGTAGATCGCAAACACGCGTGATCCCGTGGCGCCGAGCGCTTTCAGCGTCGCGATCGCGTCCCGCCGCCGGTCGAGATGACTTTTGACCGCGTTGGCGATGCCTACCCCTCCGACCAGCAGCGCGGTGAGCCCGACGAGAGTGAGATATTGCGTGAAGCGATCGACGTTCTGTTCGAGCGAAGGCGACGCGTTGCTACGCGAGCGCACGTCCCAACCGGCTTCCGGCAATTCCGTTTTCGCCGCTGCTGCGGCCACACGCACGGCCGCATCGCTGGCGTCGTTCTCAGGCAAGCGCAAGCGGTAATGCCAGCGCACGATGCTTCCCGGCTGCAGCAGCCCGCTCGCGCGCAGCGCCGCATCGCTGATGAGGAGGCGCGGCCCGAAGCCGATGCCGCCGGCAAGCTTATCGGGTTCGGACGCGAGCAGGGCGCGGATCTCGATCGGGGCCGAGCCGAGAGCGAGGCGCGCGCCCGGCGTGAGATCAAGGCGGGTGAGCAATGCAGGATCGGCAGCGGCGCCGAAGGCGCCGTCGCGCGGCGCGAGCACGGTGGCGAGCGGCTGTTGCGGTTCAAGGCTGACATCGCCATAGAGCGGATAAGCGCCATCGATCGCTTTGAGTTCAACCAAGGCCGTGCGTCCGTCCTCGGCCCGCGCCATGGCGCGCATCGTTGCGGCCGCCGAAGTCTGGCCTTGCCGATCGAGGAATGCACGCTCGGCTGCGCTCGCTTCGCGCAGGCTGAGCGTAAAGGCGAGGTCGCCGCCGAGAATCACGCGGCCCTCCCGCGCCAGCCCGTCGGCGAGGCCGGATGCAACCGAGCTGACGGCGGCGATCGCCATCACCCCGAGCGCGATGCAGAGGATGAACACGGAGAAGCCGCGCAATCCTCCGCGCAACTCGCGCGCGGCGAAGCGCAGCGCAAGCAACCGGCGGGGACGAGCCGCGACGCCGACGCCGACGGCGGTCACGGCGGCGACGACCTCAGCGCGGCGCGTGGGGTCTCATCCGCAATCCGCCCAGAGCGCAGCCGTACGACCCGATTGCAGCGGGCGGTAAGCGCGGCATCGTGGGTGACCAGCAAGAGCGTGCCGCGGCGCCGCGCATGGCCGGCAAACAACAAATCGATAATCTCGGCGCCCGTAGTCTCGTCGAGGTTCCCGGTCGGCTCGTCCGCGATCAGAATGGGCGGATTTGGCGCAAGCGCGCGAGCAAGCGCCACGCGCTGCTGCTCGCCGCCGGAGAGTTCGGCCGGATAGTGGTTGCGCCGTTCGGCTAAGCCAACGGCGGCGAGTTCGCGAGCTGCCAGCTGTTCGGCGTCCTTGATGCCGGCGAGCTCCAGCGGCACGGCAACGTTCTCCAGCGCCGTCATGGTCGGAATGAGATGGAAAGATTGGAAGACGATGCCGATATTGCGGGCGCGAAAGCGCGCAAGCGCATCCTCGTCCATGCTTCCTAACGGTACCCCCGCGACCATGACCGAGCCGCCGTCGGCCCGCTCGAGTCCCGCGGTCACCATCAGCAGCGTCGATTTGCCCGACCCGGAGGGTCCAACCAAGCCAAGAGCCTCGCCGCGTCCTATATGAAGGTCGATGTCTTTGAGGATATGAACCCTCGCGGCGCCCCGCCCAAGCGAAAGATTGACGCGGCTCAGAGCGATCGCCGCGTCCGCCCACCCGGATCTAGAGGTATCCTGCATGTTGCGCCGCTGGTCCTCGCTCTCGATCACGATGGGATCCCCGCCGTGTTCGTCATACGAGGGACGGCGGGCACGCGTCCAGCACCTCGCGGCACCGGTGCTCGCGCTTGTGTTCGCATTAACCGGCGCATCCTCGCTCGCTGAAACCGAGCGAACGGTGCGTGTTGTCGCGCTGGGCGATTCCCTTACCGCTGGTTTGGGGCTGCCCGCAGATGCCACCTTTCCAGCCAAGCTCGAACGCGCGCTCAGAGAAGCGGGTCGCGACGTGGAGGTGGTCAATGCCGGCGTCTCCGGGGACACGGCATCCCGTGGGCTCGCCCGCCTTGATTGGTCAGTGCCAGAGGGGACCGATGCGGTGATTGTGGAGCTTGGCGCCAATGACATGCTGATGGGCGTCGATCCGAGCGTTACCCGCAAGGCCTTGGCGGAGATCCTACGCCGCCTCTCCGAGCGACACATTCCCGTGCTGCTGGCGGGCATGCGGGCGGCGCCCAACCTCGGCGCCGACTATGGGCGCGCCTTCGAGGCGATCTATTCCGATCTCGCAGCGCAGACCAACGTGCTCCTCTATCCGTTCTTCCTGGATGGGGTCGCCGCCGAGACAGCGCTCAATCAGGCCGATGGATTGCATCCTACTGCTGCCGGGCTCGACGTCATTGTCGCGCGCGTACTGCCGAAGGTCGAAGAGCTGGTGAGGCGCGCCCGGGAGAAACGGCAATGACCGGCGACGAAAACCCCATCACCATTGATTTGCCTGCCCGACTCTGACAAGTCTCGATACGTTGCGATGCCTCGCCTTTTTACCGGTCTCGAAATTCCACCCGACGTCGCGCAGTCGCTTTCCGTGCTGCGCGGTGGGTTGCCAGGCGCGCGTTGGGTCGATCCTGAGAACTATCATGTGACGTTGCGCTTCATCGGCGATGTCGACGATATCGTCGCCCATGAGGTGGCCTCCATGCTGGGCCGAGTGCGCCGCGGGGCATTCGAGCTGCGCATCGAGGATCTCACGTCCTTCGGCGGGCGCAAACCGCGCACGATCGTGGCGACGCTCGGGCCGGCACAGGCGCTCATCGAGCTGCAAGCCGAGCACGAGCGTTTGATGCAGCGGGTCGGGCTTGCGCCGGAAGGACGCAAATTCACGCCACATGTATCGCTTGCGCGACTGCGCGACACGTCGAGCCGCCGGGTCGCCGATTATCTCGCGCTGCGTGCGCCGTTTCGTTCCCGGGCGTTCAACGTCTCGCGTTTCGTGTTGTTCTCCTCCCGTGCCTCGGTCGGCGGCGGTCCTTATGTGGTCGAGGCTGCCTACCCGCTCGCTGCGTGAGGACGGCCGACTGACCGCGCCAGCGCCAGCGGCCCTGCGTCGCTCGACTAAACGGGCCTGAGCAATCGTGTCTGCACGTCGAACACCGCAGTGGCAAAGCCGTGGCCGTCCGCGAGAAGCTCGCGCATCAGCGAAAGCGGCGTAGGACGCGGGGCCGCAACCTCTCCCACCACACTCGCGAAGTCGAAACTGAGTTCGGCTTCGTATTTGCGCGCGAGTTGCTGCATTCGTTTGTTGTCGGCCAAGCAAGCCAGGTGCAGGGACTTGAGGCCGCGATTGCGGGCGGCAAGCAAGGTGCGCTCCAGCAGCAATGAGCCCACGCCGTGGCTCTGCCAAGGCTTTTCGATCGAGAACGCCGCTTCCGCCGCGTGGAGAATGGGAGCTCCGACCGTCCGCAGCTCGGCCGCACCACGCAAGGTGCCGTCGACGAAGAAGCCGTGAATGACGACGTCGATCCCGAACGCGAGATCGGCATAGTCGCACACGAATTGATCGGAAACCGCGCCGGCGAAGCGGCTGCGGCGGCTCTCACGGTCAAGCCGCAAGAGGTGCTCGCGATAGAGGTCGGCTTGGCCGATCCACAATTTGCGGATCAGGCCACCGCGGGGCAGCGCGTCATGCATGCGTCGCGTCCTGTTCTTGTCGATGATGTCGATCAGTCATATTGCGGCGCAATAGAGCATCTACAAGTGACGATGGCATGGCGGGCTTCGGTAATAAGTTGTTGAAGTGCCGGCGTTAGTTGGCATAGCTGCCATGCAGGGGATTTTGCGATTACTGCCTAATTTCGCCTCGTGATTGCGCGGTGCAGCATACGCGCCGACGTGTGCTGATTCGTCAACTCGCAGCTGAGTTGCGGATTTCGGGGAAACGCGGGCCGCGCTTGCGGACACTGCTCCGAGACCGCTATTGGATCGCGTCCTGCCGCGCTCGATTCAGTTCCTTCCACTCTCGTTCTCGCGCCCACCTCCGCTTTCTCTGCTCATGTCTGCTTCCGCATCCGCGCTCTATGCAGCGCGTGTCGCCGCCGGAACGATCGAACGTGACGCCGAACAGGAGGCGATGATCGGCCGCCTGACGCGGCTCGAAGCCGAGCTCGTCGAGCGCCGGCTGGCCCGCAAATCGTCTCTGCTGGGTTGGCTGTTTCGGCTCGGTGCGCGCGCAGCGAAGCCCATCAGGGGACTCTATCTTTTCGGCGATGTCGGGCGCGGCAAGACCATGCTGATGGACCTGTTCTTCGAGGCATCGCCGGTCGCCCGCAAACGCCGGGTCCACTTCCATGAGTTCATGGCCGAAGTGCACGAGCGCATCTATGCGCTAAGAGAACAAACCAAGCTGTCAAGCAGCACCGAGGATCCGATCGCGCTCGCCGCCGCCGCGATTGCGCAAGAGACTTGGTTGCTGTGCTTCGATGAATTTCATGTCACCGATATCGCCGATGCCATGATCCTCGGCCGCTTATTCAAACATCTATTCGAGTTGGGCGTCGTGGTGGTGGCGACATCGAATGTCCCTCCTCGGGAGCTTTACCAGGACGGCCTCAACCGCGAGCTGTTTCTGCCGTTCATCGCGCTCATCGAAGAGCACCTGGAAATCGTGGAACTCAACGCGCGCACCGATTTCCGGCTGGAGAAACTCGCCGGCGCGCCCGTGTGGTACGTTCCCGCGGATCGCGCAGCGGCGCGCGCGCTCGACGAGGCTTGGCGACGCCTGACCGCAGGCCATGCCGCGGCGGCGCGGGATCTGCTGGTGTTGGGACGTCCACTTCGCATTCCGCTCGCCAGCATGGGAGTGGCACGCTTCGCGTTTCATGATCTCTGCGAGCAGCCGCTCGCGGGCGCCGATTACCTCAAGATCGCGCACGAATTCCACACGATCGTCCTCGATCATATTCCGGTGATGGATTACGACCGGCGCAATGTTGCCAAGCGTTTCATCATCCTAATCGATACGCTCTACGACAATGCGGTCAAACTGGTCGCCTCCGCCGAAGACGAACCCGAGGCGCTCTACCGAGCGAATGAGGGCTTCGAGGTTCACGAGTTCAGGCGAACAGCTTCGCGTTTGATCGAGATGCGCTCGCAAACTTATTTGGCGCGGTCGCACGGGCGTGGACATCTGGTGGCCGCGGGCTCGAAGCCCGGGCTGATCGAAACGTGACGGGAGGGCATTGCGCGGTGCTGCGATCACTTGAAGGGCGGGGCGGAAAGAGGCTATGACCCGTCGCCGGCCTGCTCCCATCCGAGGTTTCCTTCCCACATGGCGCGTCCCAAGATCGCATTGATCGGTGCCGGCAACATCGGCGGCACCCTTGCCCATCTCATCGGCTTGAAAGAGCTGGGCGACGTCGTGCTGTTCGATGTCGTGGAAGGTATTCCGCAGGGCAAAGCGCTGGACCTGATCCAGTTTTCTCCAATCGAGGGTTTCGACGCGCATTTCACCGGCACCAATTCCTATGATGCGATCGACGGGGCCTCGGTCTGCATCGTCACCGCCGGCGTGCCGCGCAAGCCGGGCATGAGCCGCGACGATCTGCTCGGTATCAATCTCAAGGTGATGGAGCAGGTTGGGGCCGGCATCAAGAAATACGCGCCGGGAGCGTTCGTCATCTGCATCACCAACCCGCTCGATGCCATGGTCTGGGCGCTGCAGAAGGCCTGCGGCTTGCCCAAGCCGATGGTCGTCGGCATGGCAGGCGTGCTCGACTCCGCGCGCTTCCGCTATTTCCTGGCCGACGAGTTCGGCGTCTCGGTCGAGGATGTCACCGCGTTCGTGCTCGGCGGGCACGGCGACAGCATGGTGCCGCTGGTCCGCTATTCGACCGTGGCCGGCATTCCGTTGCCGGATCTCGTCAAGATGAAGTGGACCACGCAGGCGCGGCTCGACGAGATCGTCAAGCGCACGCGCGAGGGCGGTGCCGAGATCGTCAACCTGCTGAAGACCGGCTCGGCGTATTACGCCCCGGCCGCTTCGGCGGTCGCCATGGCAGAAAGTTTTCTCAAGGACAAAAAACGAGTGCTGCCGTGCGCCGCTTATCTCAATGGTGAGTACGGCATCAAGGATCTCTATGTTGGCGTGCCGGCGGTGATCGGAGCGAGAGGGGTGGAGCGTATCGTCGAAATCCAATTGAACAGCGCCGAACGGACCATGTTCGAGAACTCCGCCGAGGCGGTCGCCACTCTGGTCGAAGCCTGTAAGAAGATCGCGCCCCACCTCGGTGCGTGATCCCGCTGTTGTCGCCGCCTACGCAGGCCGTGGTCAAGGAATCACCGAGGCCGGGGCCCGTCGGATAGATCAATGAACATCCACGAGTATCAGGCCAAGGCAGTGCTCCGAGAATTCGGCGTGCCGGTGCCGCGCGGACACGCTGCTTTTTCTGTGACGGAGGCGGTCAAGGCCGCCGACGATCTCGACGCGCAGCTCCTGGTGGTAAAGGCGCAGATTCATGCCGGCGGCCGCGGCAAAGCCGGTGGCGTCAAGCTGGTCAACTCGAAAGCAGAAGTGCGGCGGGAAGCCGAGCGCTTGCTCGGCTCGGTCCTTGTCACCCATCAGACCGGACCGAAGGGCAAGGAAGTCAACCGCCTCTATATCGAAGAGGCTTCGGCCATTGAGCGCGAGCTCTATCTCTCGGCGCTGGTCGATCGCGAAACGTCCCGCATCGTTTTGGTTGCTTCCATCGCCGGCGGCATGGAAATCGAAGAAGTCGCGCGCGCGCAGCCGGAGAAGATCGCCACGATCGTCGTCGATCCCGCAACCGGCATCATGCCCCATCACGGCGGGGGCGTGGCGCAGGCCCTGGAGCTCAAGGGCGATCTCGCGAAGCAGGCTTGGGACCTTGTGGCGAAGCTTTATGCTGCGTTCACCGCCAAAGACATGAGCCTGCTCGAGATCAATCCGCTCGTGGTCACCAAGGCCGCTCGGCTTCTTTGTCTCGACGCCAAGATCGGCTTCGACGACAACGCGCTCTATCGTCACCCCGAGATCGTGGCGTTGCGCGATCTCAGCGAGGAGGATGCAAAGGAGATCGAGGCCTCCAAGTACGATCTCAACTACGTCGCTCTCGATGGCACCATTGGCTGCATGGTGAACGGCGCGGGGCTCGCTATGGCGACCATGGACATCATCAAGCTGCACGGCGAGGCACCGGCAAACTTCTTGGACGTCGGCGGCGGCGCGAGCAAGGAGAAGGTCGCAGCGGCCTTCAAAATCATCACTGCCGATCCCAAGGTGAAAGGCATTCTGGTCAATATTTTCGGCGGCATCATGAAATGTGACATCATCGCCGAAGGCGTAGTCGCGGCGGTGAAGGAAGTGGGGCTACGCGTACCCCTGGTGGTTCGCCTTGAAGGCACCAATGTCGAGCTTGGCAAGGAGATCATCGCGAAATCGAACCTCAACGTCACGTCTGCCGACGATCTCGACGACGCTGCGAAGAAGGTCGTCAAAGCGGTGAGGGCGCGCTGATGATTGGCGCAGAGCGAGCATCGCGCTGGCGCACCGACTTGTCCCTTCCAGGCGCACCCGGTTCGCGGCGCCGGTAACCACCATGTCCGTCCTCGTCGACCGCAACACCAAACTGATCTGCCAGGGCTTCACCGGCCGCAATGGCACGTTCCATTCCGAGCAGGCGATCGCCTATGGCACGCGTATGGTCGGCGGCACATCGCCGGGCAAGGGCGGCAGCAGCCATCTCGGCCTGCCCGTGTTCGATACGGTAGCCGAGGCGAAGCAGAAGACGAACTGCGACGCGAGCGTGATCTACGTGCCTCCGGCCGGCGCGGCGGACGCGATTTGCGAATCGATCGACGCGGAAATTCCGCTCGTTGTCTGCATCACCGAAGGTATCCCTGTGCTGGACATGGTCAGAGTGAAGCGCGCGTTGTGCGGGTCGCGCTCGCGCCTGATCGGCCCGAACTGTCCGGGCGTGATGACCGCGGGCGAATGCAAGATCGGCATCATGCCGGGCAACATTTTTCAGCCGGGCAACGTGGGAATCGTTTCCCGTTCCGGCACGCTCACCTACGAAGCGGTCTACCAAACCACGCGCGAAGGATTGGGCCAGACCACGGCGGTCGGCATCGGCGGCGACCCCGTGAAAGGGACCGAGTTCATCGATGTGCTGGAAATGTTTCTGGCGGACAAGGCAACCGAGGCCATCATCATGATTGGCGAGATCGGCGGCGCCGCGGAAGAGGATGCCGCGCAATTCATCGCCGATGAGGCCAAGCGCGGCCGCCGCAAACCGATGGTAGGCTTCATCGCCGGCCGCACCGCGCCGCCCGGCCGCCGCATGGGACACGCGGGCGCGGTCATTTCCGGCGGCAAAGGTGGTGCAGAATCGAAGATTGCGGCCATGGAGGCCGCAGGCATCCGCGTCTCATCTTCGCCGGCGCAACTCGGCAAAACGCTGGCGCAGCTTTTGCCGGGCTGACCGGCATCCGGCGTGAATCGCAATTCAGTTTTCTGCATTGTGAGGGCGCTGGCACAGCATAAATAGTGTAAGGGTTCCGCAATTCCTGCCGAACCACAGGCTCCCAAAAGCATGTCCCGACAAGACGCCAATGCCGCCTTTGCCCGCACGTCGTTTCTTTACGGCGGCAATGCCGATTACCTCGACGACCTTTATGCTCGCTACGAGGGCGATCCGGCGGCCGTCGATGCGCAGTGGCAGGCGTTCTTCCGCAGCCTCAAAGACGACCGCGCTGATGTGATCGTCAACGCGCGCGGACCCTCATGGCAGCAGCCGAACTGGCCGGCGCTTGCCCGCGGCGATCTCATCTCGGCGCTGGACGGCGATTGGGGCGAGGTCGAGCGGAGGCTCGGTGAAAAGGTCAAGGCACGCGCCCAGGCGGGCGCCGTCGAGCTTTCCCCGGCGCACGTCCAGCAGGCGACGCGCGACTCGATTCGCGCGTTGATGCTGATCCGCGCGTACCGCGCGCGCGGGCATTTTCACGCCAATCTCGACCCGCTCGGCCTCGAGCCGCGCAAGGATGAAGCGGATCTCGATCCGCGTTCCTACGGCTTCGGCGATGCCGATATGGATCGCAAGATCTTTCTCGACGGAGTGCTTGGGCTCGAGTTCGGAACGCTCCAAGAAATCCTCGCGATCCTGCGGCGCACCTATTGTCAGACCCTCGGCGTCGAGTTCATGCACATTTCCGATCCCGCGCAAAAAAGCTGGATGCAGGAGCGCATCGAAGGACCGGATAAGGAAATCACCTTCACGCGCGAGGGCAAGCGCGCGATTCTCAACAAGCTGGTCGAGGCGGAGGGATTCGAGAAATTCTGTGACCTCAAGTTCACCGGCACCAAGCGCTTCGGGCTGGACGGCGCCGAATCGATAATCCCGGCCCTCGAGCAGATCATCAAACGCGGCGGTGCGCTCGGGGTGAAGCAGATCGTCGTCGGCATGGCGCACCGAGGACGCCTCAACGTGCTGGCGCAGGTGATGGGCAAGCCGCACCGGGCCATCTTTCATGAGTTCAAAGGCGGCTCATCGACGCCCAACGAGGTGGAAGGCTCGGGCGACGTGAAATACCACCTCGGTGCCTCCTCCGATCGCAACCAAGTGCATCTGTCGCTCACCGCCAATCCCTCGCATCTCGAAATCGTCGACCCGGTCGTGCTGGGCAAGGTTCGCGCCAAACAAGACCAGCTCGGCGGCACGCGCGAAGACCGCACGATGGTGATGCCGCTGATCATTTCCGGCGACGCCGCGTTTGCTGGACAGGGCGTCGTCGCTGAATGCTTCGGACTGTCAGGCTTGCGCGGTCACCGCACCGGCGGCTCCGTGCACTTCATCATTAACAATCAGATCGGGTTCACGACCTACCCGCGCTATGCACGTTCCTCGCCCTATCCCAGCGACGTCGCCAAGATGATCGAGGCGCCAATTTTCCACGCCAACGGCGACGATCCGGAGGCGGTGGTGTTCGCCGCCAAGGTGGCGACCGAGTTCCGGCAGAAATTCCAATGTCCGGTCGTGATCGACATGTTCTGCTACCGCCGTTACGGCCACAACGAAGGCGACGAGCCGGCGTTCACGCAGCCGTTGATGTACAAGGCAATTCGCAGCCATCCGACCGCGAGCGAGATCTATACGAAGAAGCTGATCGACGAAAAAGTTGTCGATGCGGCTGAAGTCGAAAAGATGCGTGCCGACTGGCGCGGCAAACTCGATCTCGAGCTCGAAGCAAGCCAAAGCTACAAGCCCAACAGCGCGGACTGGCTCGACGGGCGCTGGGCCGACATCAAGGCGGCGCGCGACCCCGACGATCCGCGCCGCGGCCGCACTGGCGCCGCTCTCACCACGCTGCGCGATATCGGCCAGAAGATCACCACGGTGCCGCAGGGTTTTCACCTGCATCGGGTCATCCAGCGCTTTCTCGAGCAGCGCCGCAAGGCGATCGAGGCCGGCGCAGGCATCGACTGGTCCACGGCCGAGGCGCTTGCCTTTTGCTCGCTGTTGCTCGAAGGCCATCCGGTGCGGCTGTCAGGACAGGACACCGAGCGCGGCACGTTCTCGCAGCGCCATTCGGTGCTGATCGATCAGGAGGATGAGACCCGCTACGTCCCGTTCAATCACCTCACTGACGGTTCCGGACAATCCCAGGCGCGTTTCGAAGTGATCAACTCGATGCTTTCGGAAATGGCGGTGGTCGGGTTCGAATACGGCTATTCACTCGCCGAGCCCAACGCGCTCACGTTGTGGGAGGCGCAGTTCGGCGATTTCGCCAACGGCGCGCAGGTGGTGTTTGATCAATTCGTGTCTTCGGGCGAGCGCAAATGGCTGCGCATGTCGGGGCTCGTCTGCCTGTTGCCGCACGGCTACGAAGGTCAGGGACCGGAACATTCCTCGGCCCGGCTCGAGCGCTTCCTGCAAATGTCTGCCGAGGACAACATGCAGGTCGCCAATTGCACGACGCCCGCCAACTACTTCCATGTCCTGCGTCGGCAGCTCAAGCGCGACATCAGGAAACCGCTCATCCTGATGACGCCGAAATCGCTGCTGCGGCACAAGCGCGTAGTCTCGCGGCTCGACGAGATGGGCCCCGACACGAGCTTTCATCGTCTGCTCTGGGACGACGCCCAGCTGCTGCCCGATCAGATCATCAAGCTCGCCCCCGACAGTGCCATCCGGCGCGTGGTGATGTGCTCGGGCAAGGTCTATTACGATCTTTACGAGGAGCGTGAGAAGCGCGGGACCAACGACATCTATCTGCTGCGCGTCGAGCAGCTCTATCCGGTGCCGTTGAAGGCGCTGGTCCAGGAACTCGGCCGCTTCAGCAAGGCGCAATTCGTGTGGTGCCAGGAGGAGCCGCGCAATATGGGCGCGCACTTCTTCATGGAGCCGTACCTCGAATGGGTGCTCGAGCAGATCGGTGCCAGGCAGAAGCGGCCCGATTACGTCGGGCGTCCTGCCTCAGCGGCGACCGCGACCGGCCAAATGTCACAGCATCTCAAGCAGCTCAAGGCGCTGCTCGACGAGGCGTTGAGTTAGTACTGTCGTGCCCGCGAAAGAGGGCATCCAGTAATCCCAGGCGCCGCGGAGAGCAACGAGCGTCGGCGATTACCGGATCATCCGCTTTCGCGGATGATGACAGCGGAGTAAGCAGTAGAGGAAGGCGCCATGGCCGACATCCGCGTGCCCGCCCTCGGCGAATCCGTGACGGAAGCGACCATCGGCAAGTGGTTCAAGCGGCCGGGCGACGCGGTCGCCGTCGATGAGCCGCTGGTCGAGCTCGAAACCGACAAAGTGACGATCGAAGTGCCGGCCCCGACCGCCGGCGTGCTCGCCGACGTGGCAGCGAACGACGGCGATACGGTTGCCGTTGGCGCGCTGCTCGGCCGGATCAAGGAAGGGGAGGCGGCGACCGCCAAAGCGGCGCCGGTTGCGCCCGGGCGGCCCAATCAAAAGACCGAGATCAACGCGGCCGAGGAGCAGCCGCGGCCGAAGCCGCAGCCGCGGCCATCGCTTACGCCTCATGCGGAGGAGCGGAAAGCAACGGCTGGTGAGGCGGTTGCTCCATCGGTGCGCAAGCTCGCTGCCGAATCCGGGTTGGACGTCTCCACCATCCCCGGGACCGGCAAGGACGGCCGCGTCACCAAAGGCGACATGCTGGAGGCGATCGAGCGTGCTGCCGCCGCGCCAACGCCCGTCGCGCAACCGGCCGCCACCGTGCAGCTGCGCGCGCCTTCGCCGCCGGACGACGCCGCGCGCGAAGAGCGCGTGAAGATGACGCGCCTGCGTCAGACTATCGCACGCCGCCTGAAAGAGGCGCAGAACACCGCCGCCATGCTCACGACCTTCAACGAGGTCGACATGAGCGCGGTGATGCATTTGCGTAGCGAGTACCGCGACTTGTTCGAGAAGAAGCACGGCATTCGGCTCGGCTTCATGGGCTTCTTCGTAAAGGCCTGCGTGCAGGCGCTCAAAGAAATTCCCACGGTCAACGCCGAAATCGACGGCGGCGATATCGTTTACAAGAACTACTACCACATCGGCGTCGCGGTCGGGACCGAGAGGGGCCTCGTTGTTCCGGTCGTGCGCGACTGCGATCGCAAATCGTTTGCGCAGATCGAGAAGGAGACCGCCGGTTTCGGGCAACGCGCGCGCGAGGGAGCGCTCAAGATCGAAGAAATGCAGGGCGGCACTTTCACCATCAGCAATGGCGGCGTCTACGGCTCGTTGATGTCGACGCCGATCCTCAACGCGCCGCAGTCCGGCATTCTCGGCATGCACAAGATTCAGGAGCGACCGGTGGTGGTTGCCGGCAAGATCGAGCCGCGTCCCATGATGTATCTGGCGCTCTCCTATGACCACCGCCTCGTCGACGGACGCGAAGCGGTGACGTTTCTCGTGCGCGTGAAGGAAGTGTTGGAAGATCCGGCGCGGCTGGTCATAGATTTGTGAAGCCTGCACGAAATCAGCGGCAAGCGCCGGGCGAGCTTGGTCCATGACGCGTGAGATTGATTGATGCCCACGTACGACCTCATCGTTATCGGCTCAGGCCCTGGCGGCTATTTCTGTGCCATCCGCGCGGCGCAGCTCGGCATGAAGGTGATGGTGGTCGAGAAGGACAAGACCTTCGGCGGCACCTGCCTAAACGTCGGCTGCATCCCGTCGAAGGCGCTGCTCTACGCCTCCGAGCTCTACGAGGAGGCGGGCCACCAATTCGGCAAGATGGGCATCGGCGTCGGCGCGCCGAAGCTCGACCTCCCCGGGATGATGAAGTTCAAGGACGAAGGGGTCGACGGCAACGTCAAAGGCGTCGCGTTCCTGTTCAAGAAGAACAAAATCGAGAGCGTGCAGGGCCGCGCCCGCATCGCCGCACCGGGCAAGGTCGAGGTCACGACGGCTAGCGGGCAGCGCGAGACGATCGACGGCAAAGCGGTCGTGATCGCCACCGGCTCGGATCTTGCGCGGCTACCCGGCATTGACATCGACGAAAAGCGCATTGTCTCCTCGACCGGTGCGCTCGTGCTCGCGCGCGTGCCACAGCGCCTGCTCGTCATCGGCGCCGGCGTCATCGGTCTGGAGATCGGCTCGGTCTGGCGCCGCCTCGGCTCCGAGGTGATCGTCGTCGAATTCCTCGACCGCATTCTGCCGGGCATGGACGACGAAATCTGCCGCCAGTTCCGCCGCATCCTTGAGCGGCAGGGCATCAAATTCCGGCTCTCGTCCAAGGTGAGCGCGATCGAGACCGCCGGCACGAAGCTCAAAGCGCGGGTTGAACCGGTGGCCGGCGGTGCGTCGGATACCATCGAAGCCGACGTCGTTCTCGTCTCGATCGGCCGCGTTCCCTTTACCGACGGACTCGGCCTCGAAGCTGCCGGCATTAAGAGGGACAATAAAGGACGCATCGTTGTCGATTCGCGTTTTGCCACCAACGTGCCCGGAATCTATGCGATCGGCGACGTGATCGCGGGACCGATGCTGGCACACAAGGCAGAGGACGAAGGAATCGCCGTGGCGGAAATTCTTGCTGGACAGGCCGGGCATGTGAACTACGACGTGATTCCGAACGTCGTGTACACCTATCCAGAAATCGCCGCGGTTGGAAAAAGCGAGGAAGAGCTCAAGCAGGCCGGCGTTGCCTACAACGTCGGCAAGTTTCCCTTCACCGCCAATGGCCGCGCCAAGGTTAACCTGCAGACCGAGGGCTTCGTGAAAATCCTCGCCGACGCGGCAACCGACCGGGTGCTGGGCGTACACATCCTTGGCGCCGACGCCGGCAATATGATCGCCGAGGCCGCTGTTGCGATGGAGTTCGGCGCCGCGTCGGAGGATATCGCGCGCACCTGCCATCCGCATCCGACCCTGACCGAGGCGGTGCGAGAGGCAGCCTTGGCGGTCGCCAATCGCGCCATCGACATGTGAGCAGGGATTGAGCCATGCGCCGCCTGCTGCGCCCGTTGCTGATTCTGCTCGCGCTCATTTTCCTGTTCGAGGCATGGTTGTGGCGCCAGCTGGCGCCGATCGTGGCCTGGCTGGTCGCGCGGCTGCCTCTGCACCGGCTCAAGGCTGCGGTCGCGGTGCGGATCGAGGCATTGCCGCCGGCGGCGACGCTGGTCGTATTCGTAATTCCGGTTCTGGTCCTCCTCCCGTTCAAGTTTGCCGGCGTGTGGCTGCTGGCGGCGGGGCGTTGGCTTGACGCGCTGGTGGTGCTCGCGCTGGCCAAGGTGATCGGCGTCGGCATCACCGCGTTCATCTTCGACGTGACGCAGCCCAAGCTCATGCAACTCGCCTGGTTCCGCGCGCTCTACGGACGCGTGATGGTATGGCTCGCCTGGGCGCATGGCCTGATCGATCCGATCAAACAGCAGCTGCAAACGATGTTGCGAATGTGGGCGCCCAACCGTGCCGGGCGCACGTTCCGACTGCTGGCGCGCATTCGTCAGCGCATGCAGGGCGCGCCGACGGGGATGTGATCCACGCGAGCTGCGTCAGTTCTTCTTTCAGCAGCGATCTCTACATCAATGCGCGCCGCCCGCCGAGGACAACTGCGTGAACCAGTGCAGCACGTCGTGCGGCAAGTTGGGCGCCGACAGCGCTAAGCCGGTAAACGCCAGGCCAACTATACCGAGCCCGACCGCGCCGTAGACCAGTGCGATCATTCCGGTGATCACGGCCGCCGAGGCCAGAACGATTCCGATCTGATAGACGGCCGAAGCAAATTCGTAGTTGTGATAGCGCGCCAGATAGCGATCGCGTTCGTGTTCGTATTGCTCGGCCTGAGCGCGCAGTTCCTTGCGTCCGTCCTTTTCTTTCGGATCGGATTCGTAACGCGCCACCGTCGCGCGCCAGGCCTCGACCTGCTTGGTCATCGCCGCCTTGAACGCCTCGTCCGGACGTGCCGCGATCTCGATCGCCATGGCCTCGGCCGCGGTGCGCAGCGTGGTCTGCCGGACGGTCTTGGCCTGGAAGAAGTTCCAGTTGTCCGATGCCTTGATGTTGAGCGAAATCGCCTCGGTTTGTGCGCTCTTGCCGAGTGTTTCCGAGATTGCCAGCAACAGCGCGATCACCGAGATGAGCAGCGCAATCTTCTTGTTGTTGCGTTCCATCCTCGCCTTGCCGCGGCCGTGCTCCTCATGCTCGAGTTGATGTTCGACCTCGTGCTGAACCGCATGCACGCCGTGGCTCATGTCACCCTCCCGTGCGTTTCGCTCCGACGATGGTGCGAAGCGGACGCGCGCGCAAGAGGGTACTGGTGCCGCGAACCCGAAGTTCGCACGACGGCGCGGCAAGTTCGTTTGCGAACTTCGGGTTCAAAAGCGGCACCAGAATCATAAGGGCTGGTAGTGTCCCTTTGATTCCGAAGTTCGCATTCGAGTGTGCCGCAAGGAATGTGCGAACTTCGGAATCGGGACACTACTGCCGCGAACCGAAGTTCGCACAGATCGTGTCGCAAGTCGGTTTGCGAACTTCGGGTTCAAAAGCGGCACCAGAATCATAAGGGCTGCTAGTGTCCCTTTGATTCCGAAGTTCGCATTCGAGTCTGTCGCAAGGATGTGCGAACTTCGGAATCGGGACACTAGTGCCGCGACGGGTCAGGGACGCGGGTGGCTGGCGCGATAGACTTCGAGCAGGCGCTCGCTGTCGACCGCCGTATAGATTTGCGTCGTCGACAGCGAGGCATGGCCGAGGAGTTCCTGGATCGCGCGCAGGTCGCCGCCGCGCGCGAGCAGATGGGTGGCAAACGAGTGGCGCAGCGCGTGCGGGGTGGCGCTGTCCGGCAAGCCGAGCGCGCCGCGCAGCCGCGCCATGGCTAGCTGCACCACGCGCGGCGAGAGCGGCCCGCCTTTGGCGCCGACGAACAACGGGCCGTCGGCGGGCAACGCGTAGGGGCAGAGCGCCAGGTACTCGTCCACGAGCGCCAAGACGCGCGCCAGCACCGGAACCATGCGCGCTTTATTGCCTTTGCCGGTCACCGTGATGACGTCGGTGCTGCTTGCGACCTCCTTGCGCCGCAGCCCGAGCGCTTCGGAAATGCGCAGGCCCGAGCCATAGAGGAGCGCGAGCACGGCGGCGTCGCGGGCGAGAATCCAGGGCGCGCGCTCCTCGCCGCCGCGCAATTCAGTGTCACCGACGCGCGTCGCCGCGGCGATCGCCAGCGGCTTCGGCAATGTCTTTGCCGGGCGCGGCGCGCGCACCGCAGCAAGCGCGCCGACCCCGCCTTTTCCATTGCGTTCGAGGAAACGAGCAAACGAGCGCGCGCCCGCCAGCACGCGCGTGAGCGAGCGGCTGCCGATGCCGTCGGCGCGCCGGCCTGCCATGAAGGCGCGCACGTCGAGCGGCTTAAGCCGCGTCAGCATTGCGAGCGTCACCCGCCGGCCGAAATGCCCGCCGAGAAAGGCGAGGAATTGCCGTACGTCGCGCGCATAGGCCTCGACCGTTTTCGGCGACATCCCGCGTTCCGAGGACAGATAGGCAAGCCAGCGCGCAAATTCGCGTGTCACCTCCGGCGTGGCGGGGGGAAGTTCGATCTCATTTTTGGAGTTTGACATGAATCGATATCTTGCGTGACGGACGCGCCTTCTCCGCTCATTCCCGCGCAAGCGGGAATCCAGAAGTAACAGTGCCACTCGGCCCTGGGTCCCCGCTTGCGCGGGGACGAGCGGCAGAATGGGTCGCGTGCAGAATCACATGGGCTGCTTTACTCTTTGTTAAACTCCGAACCAGCGACCGTTCGCGCCATGTCCAAAGCCATTGTTGATGTTCTCGTGCCGGTCGCGCTCGACCATGCCTATTCCTATCGCGTGCCGGGCGGGCTCCATCTCGAGCCCGGCGATCTCGTCAGCGTGCCGCTCGGGGCGCGCGCCGCAACCGGCGTGGTTTGGGCCGACGACGTCGAGGTCCGGCCCGGCCTGCACAACCGCATGCGCGATGTCGAGGCGAAGCTCGATGCGCCTTCGCTCAAGCCGGAGCTGCGCAAATTCGTCGACTGGGTGTCGGCCTACACGCTGAGTCCGCGCGGCATGGTGCTGCGCATGGCGCTGCGCATGGGCGAGCATCTCGGCCCCGCGCGCGAACGCATCGGCGTGAGGCTCAACGGCCCCGCGCCCAAGCGGATGACGGCGGCCCGCGCCCGCGTGCTGGCGCTGCTCGCCGACGGACTCGCGCGCGGCAAGAGCGAGGCGGCGCAGGCCGCCGGCGTCTCGCCCGCGGTGCTCGATGGCCTGGTCGACGAAGGCGCGCTGGAAAGCCTGGTGCTGCCGCCGGAACCGGTGGCGCGCGCGCCCGATCCCGATTTCGGCCAGCCCGACTTTATCGACGCTCAGCGCGCGGCGGCCGACGCGCTGCGCGCTGCCGTCGCGAAAGGCGGCTTCGCGGTCACGCTCATCGACGGCGTCACCGGCTCCGGCAAGACCGGCGTCTATTTCGAGGCGATCGCCGAGGTGATTCGGCGCGGGCAACAGGCGCTGGTGCTGCTTCCGGAAATCGCCTTGACCACACAGTTCCTCGATCGTTTCGCACAGCGCTTCGGCGTGCGGCCGGCCGAGTGGCATTCGCAACTTTCCCCGCGCCTGCGCGCGCGAACCTGGGCGGGCGTCGCCGCGGGCGAGGTGCAAGTGATCGTCGGTGCCCGCTCGGCGCTGTTTCTGCCGTATGCCGATCTCGGGCTAATCGTCGTCGATGAGGAGCACGACCCCGCCTACAAGCAGGAGGACGGTGTGCGCTACCACGCCCGCGACATGGCGGTGGTGCGCGCGCGCGGCGCCGGCATTCCGATCGTGCTTTCCTCCGCGACGCCTTCGGTCGAGACCGAGGTCAATGCGTGGCGCGGCCGCTATGCGCGATTGCACCTGCCGGAGCGCTTCGGCGGCCAGCGTCTGCCGGCGATCGCGGCGATCGATCTGCGCATCGAAGGTCCGCCGCGCGGCCGCTTCATCGCGCCGCGGCTCGAGGCGACAGTGCGGGAGACCGTCGAGCGCGGCGAGCAGGCGCTGCTGTTCCTCAATCGCCGCGGCTATGCGCCGTTGACGCTGTGCCGGCAATGCGGATTTCGCCTGGCGTGTCCCAATTGCGATGCCTGGCTGGTCGATCATCGTTTTCGTCACCGACTGGTGTGTCACCACTGCGGCTTTGCCATGCCGCCGCCAGGGCTGTGCCCGAACTGCCAGGCGACCGGCTCGTTCGTTGGCGTGGGGCCCGGCGTCGAGCGTCTCGAGCAAGAGGCAGCGGAGCTGTTTTCCGGTAGCCGCATCCTGGTGCTCTCGAGCGACCTCGTCGAATCGGTCGAGCGGCTGCGCGCCGAGCTCGCCGACATCGCCGAAGGCCGCTTCGACATCGTCATCGGCACGCAGCTCATCGCCAAGGGCCACCACTTTCCCAAGCTCAATCTCGTCGGCGTGGTCGATGCCGATCTCGGGCTCGCCAACGGCGATCCGCGCGCGGCCGAGCGCACGTTCCAATTGCTGCATCAGGTGATCGGCCGCGCCGGACGCGAGGAGCGCCGCGGCCTTGGCCTGTTGCAGACGCACCAGCCCGACCATCCCGTGATGCGCGCTTTGGTGGCGAACGATCGCGAGGCGTTTTACGCAAGCGAGATCGACTTGCGCGAGAAGACGCAGTATCCGCCGTTCGGGCGCCTCGCGAGCCTCGTGGTTTCGGCCGCCGAGCGCAGCGCCGCGGAAGCCTATGCCAAGCGGCTCGCCGCTGCGGCGCCCCCCGCCCCCGCCTTCCCCGCCGCCCCCGCCGCCGCTGCGGTGCGCGTGCTCGGGCCGGCGGAAGCGCCGCTCGCGGTCGTGCGCGGGCGGCATCGTTTTCGGCTGCTGGTGAAATCGCCGCGCGGCTTCGATCTATCCGCCTATCTTCGCGGCTGGCTCGCTGCTGCGCCCAAGCGCAAGGGCAATGTCAAGCTCGACGTCGATGTCGATCCGCAGAGTTTTTTGTAGGATGGGTTGAGCGCAGCGAAACCCATCATCTGACCCCCGCCGACGGGTCATCGCGCGGCTCGCGTTGCGATCGGTTTCCGTCCGCTTTCGCGGGCGTCAACCCATCCCACGCCTGTTCTTTCCTGTTATTTGCGGCACCTGTTTTTTCTTCCTGTTGTTTACAGGAAGAATCGCGTCGCCTGGCCTGTAAACAACAGGCCGAAAAACCAGCCGGTGCCCTCATTGGCTGGGGTCCTTTGCCTGGCTGTCCTGATACATCTTGCTCGCGCACCCCCATCGGTACTGATCGAGCATGCTTTGCAGCAGCACGGTCGACTTGTTGCGCGCGCCGCGCGGGCGGCCGGCCGGATTGCCGCTCTGGCCTTTCTGAAATCGCATGATGTTTTCTCCTTGGGTTGCAACCGGGCGTCCGCTGGCGCGCCGGCACGCTTGCGTGCGCACATCAAAAAAGCCCGCGGCGCGCTCCCGCCGGGGCTTCGGCACACTTTCCGATCGTGCCCAAAGTATACCCGAATCGTGTTACATACACAAATCACATTTTGCGTGAGCGGCGAAATTCGTCGTCCCTTGCGGTGCAACAAAAATGTGCGATGTCTGCAAAGAACAGGAGAAATACAGGAAAGTCACGTCACCGAAGATTTCAGGGGGGAACTCACGTTCTCGTACGCATCGGCTGTATATTTCAGCGCTTCGAAATGTCGTCGCGTACAAGGTGCGGATTCGCTTGCAAGATTTTTGCTTGGCATCCCCGCAGATACGCGCGGGTCACGATCCATAGACGGTCTCCGCCGACCCGTTCAATGCCGGCCTGGATAAAAGGATTGCGAACGCTGCCTTCCATTACGAGGTCGACGAGCTGGCTGATCGTCGGCTGCGGCGCCAGTGATTTGAATAGTCCTGGCGCGCTTCCGGCGGCACCCGGAAGATGTTGTCAGCACGGTATTCATCGGGGTCCCCCAGGTCGGCACCTTGGCTTGCGCCGTGCGTCCGTGTGCTTCGCGTCGAAGGCATCGGAGATGTATTTGAAAAGATCAGGCCGAGCGCGACGTGCTTGTACTCGGCCGCATCCATGTTGTTGCGCAGCGCATCGGCGGCCGCCCACAGCTTAGCTTCGAAGCCAAGCCTGGCGCCGCTCTCGTTTTTTTGACGTCGGTGCCGTTGCTATTTTTTCCCGCGCCATGAATTCCCCTCACTTCCCAGCGATCGTTGTGTCATTAGTACGACATTGTCTAAGAAGAGCGACCACGGAACCAAACACTCGGCGGGGCGTTTCCCCCGCGCACCCACCTAAAACGGCAGATGCGTGCGGCCGGGAGGAAGCATCCCCTCGGCAGATTGTCTGCCAAGGAGTTATCTCTTTGATCACGAGTACCGATGCGGCCCGTGCGCGGGCCGAGGCGCAGTTCAAGAAAAAAGAACAGCAGGCGCGCGAGGGCGCGCAGGCGAGGGCCGAATACGAGGCGGAGCAGCGTGCCGTGCGCGAGAAGACCGCGCGGCTGCGCGCGCTGCGCTTGGCGCGTGACGCTGCCGCCCGACAGTCGCCGGGCGCGCCTGACAAGAAGGCGGGCTGAGCCTACGCCGGGACCCACATCTTCGATGCGCCGGATACCGCCTCGAAGATGCGCGCAAGCGCGCCGACGATGCTGCACCGCGTGCGGAACACGCGTATCTCACCGTCGCAGCAGCGCAAAGCCAAAATTGCGGCCGAGCTTCTGCACGAGCGCGAGCTTGATCCAGACCATGGCCATCGGCTCCAGGTGCCGGCTCATGGCGAGCGGACCGACGTCGATCGGCTCGAATCCGAGATCGGCGGCGAGCGACATCACGGTGGCTTTGGCCGCGGCGTCGTCGCCCGCGACCGGCATCATCAACTTGCCGCCGCCGTAGCGGCTGTCGGCCATGTTGTTGGCGCCTGTCGTGTTGAATGCCTTGACCACGCGTGCGCCGGGTGCGAGGCGCGCCACCGTCTCGCCGGCGGAATCATCATGCCCGATCGCGAGCGAGAAATCGGGCGTCAGCGGATTGATCGCGTCCACGAGGATTTTGTCCGCCAGCGACCCGAGTTCTTTCACCGCGGTTGTGAGTGCGGGCCAGGGGACCGCAAGCACCACGATCTCTCCCGCGGCCGCGGCACCTTTGGTGGAGGTGATGCTGAAGCCTTCCTGCTTGAGCGCGACCGCCTTCTCGCCGGCAGTGTCGCGCAGCGCCATCGTCACGCCATGCCCCGCCTTGCGCCAGCCGCCGCCGAGCGCGCGGCCGACATTTCCCGCACCCACGATCACGATGTTCATGCGACATCCTCCTCATGCCGGTCTCGACGATCTGCTGACATAGCCTCCAACACGAGCGACGCGCAACCAACGGAACGTCGGCTTCGTGCAGCATCCTGACGGAAGCAAAATCGGGACCGGCTTGGAAGGACTTGCTTTGTGACGGCGCTATTGCGCCGCGGCTCAGCTACGTGCGCGGCGCGCAGATGCAGGGCGACGCGTGGCTTGGGCCGGGCGGCGCGTTTCGCGTTCCAGGTATTCGGCCATCGCGCGGAACTCGTTCGCCAGCTCGATCAACGCCATTTTCGCGTAGATTTCTTTCGTCTCGCTGGCGAGCTTCAGGCATTCCTCGGCGTGATACCGGCATTCTTGGGGGCTGGGCATACGACGCTCCGATCTATGAACGTCGTCGGTAACCTGATCGTTCCCATCTCACGCGATGAGGACGAAACATGAAGCCCACGCAATCGGAACAAGTTCGTCCGCTCAGTCCGGATTCGTGTGGGCGCGATGCCGTCCGGCGCGCGCGCCGAGGATGGTTCCGAGCGTCCCCTGCATCACCGCGCACAGCGTCATCGGCACGAATGCGGCCCACGCGCGGCCGGTGATATCCCACAACGCCCCGCAGATGACCGGCACGATCACCGCGAAGCCGTAGCTCACGGTGAACATGCCGGCGGAGATGCGATGCACCGCGCCGGGCGGGCTCAAGATCGCCGGCAGCGCGAACATCAGGGCAAACGTCACCGCCAGCGAAGCGCCGACCAGCACCGCCGCGCTCACGATCCAGGCGCCACCCGCGCCGCCCCCGCCCGCGACCACGATGCCGATTACGCCGAGAAGTGGCGCCGGCCCAAAGACCACATAGGGCCACACACGGCGCTCGAGTCGTTGCGCGCTGATGAGCAGCAGCGTCGATGCGACGAGCTGCGAGCTATTCATTGAGCCCAACGCGGCGGCGGTGAGTTCGCCGCGCCCGAGACTGACGAGATACTCCGGCAGAAACGCGTTGACGCTGAAGAAAAGGGCGTTGTTGCTGCCGAAGGTGAAGCCGAGCAGCCAGATCAGCGGATCCTTCCAATCGGGCCAGCCGTGACGCGCGCCGCCGCTCGGCTCTGCGGTCGTCCGACTATGCGGCGCAAATGCGAAATAGAGCAGCGCCGTCGCCAGCACGGGGAGCGCCCAGACGACAAGGTCGAGGCGCCAGCTCCCGCTTACGAGCGGAAGAACGACGGGGATCGTCAGCACCGGGCCGAGCGTCACGGCAACCATCATCCCATTGGTGGTGGCGATCGCGCCGAGTCCTATGCGTTGCGGCAGCCACTGGCGCACGAGGGTGGGCATCGACGGCTGCATGACAGCGATGCCGAACCCCATCAGGACGGTGGCGAGATAGAGCAGCCAAACGCCGGGCGCGCCTGCGCGGCCAGCGCCGGCGAGACCGGTCAGCGCGAGGCCGACGGTAACGGTCAGTGTTGCGCCGAAGCGCGCGATCATCAGCGAGCCGGGCACCGCGGCAAGCGCCCAGGTGACGAGCGGCAGGCCGATCAGGATGCCGACTTGCGTCTCGCTCATGCCGAGATCGTCGCGGATCAGCGGGATCACCGGCGGCACCGCCAGGATGGTGACGCGCAGGCTGATGCCCGCGAGCCAGAGCAGGCACAGCGCCTTCCACTCGCTGGCGTTGGTTGGCGTGTTTTCGGTAGCTGGCGACATTGACATGGACACGCGATCTGGAGCGGACAACGTCTGCGGATTAGTACCCAGAATCACAACTTGGCCTCACATACTCCGCGCGAGCAATTCCATTCGAATGACATCTGTCCCAATTTTCGATGAGCGTGGATGTTATTGAGGCGCTGGCTCGATCGGGTCCGCGTTCGAAACGCGCGCGCCAGGCGCCAGCAAGACGCAAGCGGCGGCCGCGAAAATCAGCGCAAAGCCGATGCCGTCGGCGAGCGTCGGCCGCTCGCCCAGCACCAGGATCGACGCGACGATGCCCACCACGGGAACGCTGAGCACGGCGAGCGAGGCGGTGATCGCCGCAAGCCGCCGCACGATCTCGAACCAGAGCAGATAGGCGACGCCGGAACCGACCACGCCGGAGAAGATGAGCGCCGCGAGCGCGGACGCGTCGGCCGGCCACAGATGCGGGCCGCCCTCGACCAGCGCGAGACCCGTCCCGGTTACTGCGGTGGCTACGACCAGCTGCCAGGCAGTGATTGCGATCGGGTCGGCGTTGATCCGCGCCCATTTCAAATAGACCGTGCCGGCCGCCCAGCTTACCGCGGTCGCGAGGGCAAATCCGAAACCGGCCGGATCGCCCGAACCGATCAGCGGGCGGATCAGCACCGCCAACCCGCTCACGCACAGGATGAGCGCAACGACGCGCGCGCCGGTGAGCCGCTCGCCGAGAATCGGCCGCGCCATGAGGCTCGCCCAGATCGGCATCGTATAGGTGAGGATGATTACCCGCGAGGTCGCGGTCGCGAGTTGCGCGAAGGCGGTAAACAGCGAGAACGCGGCGAGGTTCAAGCAGCCGGCGACCACGACGTGCACCCGCGCGACGGTGCCGCCAATTGCGAGCCTGCGATGCTGCAGCAGCGCGAAGGCAAAGACCACGATCGTGCCCAGCACGCACGTGCCGGTGCGCATGGAAAACGGGGGGATTTCGTCAAGCGCGATCTTCATCGCCGGCCAGGTCAGGCCCCAGGTGAGGCTCAGCGCGACCAGCATGAGGCGCGCGGCGCGGTCGGCGGATGGCTGCGCGCTGGGATCGCTCACGATGCTTGTTCCGGGGGACTCGCGGGAAATACGGCGATTAGATTTACCGTGCCCGCTCGTCCCCGCGAAAGCGGGGACCCAGATCACAACATCGAAGTAAGCGACCCTGGATGCTCGCTTACGCGGGCATGAGCGGTCGAGAGTGGTGCGCGCGTTTGGCCTATCGAAACCCGCGTAAGGTTGCACCGCGGGATGCGGTGTGTTAGTGACCCGCGCGATTTCCGTGGGGCCCAAGGGGCGCGCCGGCGCTCTCCGCGGAAAGCAAAGTCCCATTGAGCTTCAATGGCTTGGTCCCACCGTTCGCGACGGTGCCGAGCCGCTGGAATTGCCCGAAAGAGGGTTCACGTGGCAGGCGAAGGCGCAATCGTATCCGGCATGGCCGGCCGTTATGCCACTGCGTTGTTCGAGCTTGCGCTCGAAGGGGGCGCGCTCGACGCGGTCGCCGCCGATCTCGATCGCTTCAATGCGCTCGTGGGCGAGAGCGCGGATCTCGCGCGCCTCGTGCGCAGCCCCGTGTTCAGCGCGGAGGAGCAGGTCAAGGCGCTCGCCGCGGTGCTCGACAGCGCCGGCATCGGCGGTCTGGCGGCGCAATTCCTCAAGCTGGTCGCGTCGAACCGGCGCCTGTTCGCGGTGCGCGACATGATCAAGGCTTATCGGGCGCTCCTCGCCAGCCACAAGGGCGAGGTCACTGCCGAGGTCACGCTCGCGGATCGCCCCAGCGACTCGCAGCTTGCCGCGATCAAGGACGCGCTGGCGGCGGTCACCAAAAAAGACGTCAAGGTCGACCTGAAGATCGACCCCGGCATCATCGGCGGGCTCATCGTCAAGCTCGGCTCGCGCATGGTCGACAATTCGCTGCGCACCAAGCTCAACGCGATCAAATATGCAATGAAAGGGACTGCTTGATGGAAATTCGCGCCGCCGAAATCTCGGCGATTCTCAAGGAGCAGATAAAGAACTTCGGCCAGGAGGCCGAAGTCTCCGAAGTCGGCCAGGTGCTCTCGGTCGGCGACGGCATCGCCCGCGTCTACGGCCTCGACAACGTGGAGGCCGGCGAGATGGTCGAGTTCGAGAACGGCGTCCGCGGTATGACGCTCAATCTCGAGACCGACAATGTCGGCATCGTCATCTTCGGCACCGACCGCGAGATCAAGGAGGGGCAGACCGTCAAGCGCACGCGCGCGATCGTCGACGTGCCGGTGGGCAAGGGGTTGCTCGGACGCGTGGTCGACGCGCTCGGCAATCCGCTCGACGGCAAGGGCCCGATCGAGGCAACCGAGCGGCGCCGCGTCGACGTCAAGGCGCCCGGCATCATCCCGCGCCGCCCCGTGAATGAGCCCATGGCGACCGGGCTGAAGGCGATCGACGCGCTCATCCCGATCGGCCGCGGCCAGCGCGAACTGATCATCGGCGACCGGCAGACCGGCAAGACCGCGATCGCGCTCGACACCATCCTCAACCAGAAGCCGCTCAACCAATCAAACGACGAGAAGATCAAGCTCTACTGCATCTATGTGGCGGTCGGCCAGAAGCGCTCGACCGTGGTGCAGTTCAGCAAGGTGCTCGAGGAGAACAGCGCGCTGGATTATTCCATTATTGTCGCCGCCACCGCTTCCGATCCCGCGCCCATGCAGTTCCTGGCCCCGTTCTCCGGCTGCGCCATGGGCGAATACTTCCGCGACAAAGGCATGCACGCGGTGATCGTCTACGACGATCTCTCCAAGCAGGCGGTCGCCTACCGCCAGATGTCGCTGCTGCTGCGCCGCCCGCCGGGGCGGGAGGCTTATCCGGGCGACGTGTTCTATCTGCACTCGCGGCTGCTCGAGCGCGCCGCCAAGATGAACGAAGACTACGGAGCGGGTTCGCTCACGGCGCTGCCGGTGATCGAGACCCAGGCCAACGACGTGTCGGCCTACATCCCGACCAACGTGATCTCGATCACCGACGGCCAGATCTTCCTGGAGACCGACTTGTTCTATCAGGGCATTCGCCCGGCGGTGAACGTGGGGCTCTCCGTGTCGCGCGTGGGCTCCGCGGCGCAGACCAAGGCGATGAAGAAGGTGGCCGGCCGCATCAAGGGCGAGCTCGCGCAGTACCGCGAGATGGCGACGTTCGCCCAGTTCGGCTCCGACCTCGATGCGACGACGCAGCGCCTGCTCAACCGCGGCTCGCGGCTCACCGAATTGCTCAAGCAGCCGCAATTCTCGCCGCTCAAGATGGAGGAGCAGGTCGTCGTCATCTATGCCGGGGTCAACGGCTATCTCGACCCGCTGCCGGTCGAGCGGGTGCGCGCGTTCGAGGAGGGGCTGCTGGCGCTCATGCGCAACAAACATACCGGCATTCTCGACGCCATTCGCGACAGCAGGGATATCGACGAGGCCACGGGCGCCAAGCTCAAGTCCGCCGTCGACGATTATGCGAAGACTTTTGCGTGATGATTCGATCGTCATGGCCGGGCTCGTCACCGCAAGTCGGGTCTACCCGATTTGCGGCACTTCATGGTTTGCCGCAACTCGGGCAAGCCCGAGTTGCGGTGCCATCCACGTCTTGGATGTGGAGAGCAAGCAAAGACGTGGATACCCGGCAGCGCAGGCAAGTTTACGCAGTCTGCGCAAGCTTGACTGCATTGCCGGGCATGACGGACACGAAAGCTGAATAGGCATGCCCAGCCTCAAAGACCTGCGCGTGCGCATCGCCGCCACCAAGGCGACGCAGAAGATCACCAAGGCGATGCAGATGGTGGCGGCTTCCAAGCTGCGCCGCGCGCAGGCCACGGCGGAGGCGGCGCGGCCCTATGCGGCGCGGATGGGCAAGGTGCTCGGCAACATCGCCGCCGCGGCCGCCGGACTGGAGTCGGCGCCGAAATTGCTCGCCGGCACCGGTAGCGACCGCGTGCACCTGCTCCTGGTGCTGACCGCCGAACGCGGGCTGTGCGGGCCGTTCAACTCGGCGATCGTGCGGCTCGCGCGCGAGCGCGCGAATGCGCTGATCGCGGAAGGCAAGGAGGTCAAGTTCTTCTGCGTCGGGCGCAAAGGCTACGACCAGCTGCGCCGCCAGTACGCCAGGCAAATCATCGCCCATATCGAGCTGCGCGGGGTACGCGTGCTGGCCTTCCAGCATGCCGAGGACGTCGCCGATAAGATCCTGCGCCTGTATCAGGAGGGCGCGTTCGACATCTGCACCTTGTTTTTCTCGCGCTTCAAATCGGTGATGGTGCAGTTGCCGACCGCGCAGCAGATCATTCCGCCGGTGTTCGACGCGGCGAGCGGCAACGAGAACGGCGGCGCGCTGCACGAATACGAGCCCGACGAGGAGGAGATTCTCGCCGAGCTTCTCCCGCGCAACATCGCGGTGCAGATTTTCGGCGCGCTTCTGGAGAATTCCGCCTCGTTCTTCGGTGCGCAGATGACGGCGATGGACAGTGCTACCCGCAACGCCGGCGAAATGATCCGCCGGCAGGAGCTGACCATGAACCGCACCCGTCAGGCCATGATCACCAAGGAGCTGATCGAGATCATCTCCGGCGCCGAGGCGCTGTGAGATCGTTGTAAAAGCAAGGACCGTTCATGCCCAATCCAATCGGACACATCACCAGGGTCATCGGCGCCGTCGTCGACGTCAAGTTCGAAGATCACCTGCCGCCGATCCTCAACGCGCTCGAGACCAAGAACCAGGGCACCCGCCTGGTCCTCGAAGTCGCCCAGCAACTCGGGGAATCGACCGTGCGAACCGTTGCGATGGATTCGACCGACGGCCTGGTGCGCGGCCAAGAGGTGGAGGACACCGGCGGCCCGATCACGGTGCCGGTCGGCGACGGCACGCTCGGGCGCATCATCAACGTCATCGGCGATCCTGTCGATGAGGCCGGCCCGGTTGAATACAAGGAGCGGCGTGCGATCCACCAGCCCACGCCCTCCTACACGGACCAGTCGACCGAGGCGGCGATGCTGGTCACCGGCATGAAGGTGGTCGATCTGCTCGCGCCTTATGCGAAAGGCGGCAAGGTCGGCCTGTTCGGCGGCGCCGGGGTCGGCAAGACCGTCATCCTCATGGAGATGATCAACAACGTGGCGAAGGCGCACGGCGGCTATTCCGTGTTCGCAGGCGTGGGCGAGCGCACGCGCGAAGGCAACGACCTCTACCGCGATATGATCGAATCCGGTGTCAACAAGGACCCGCACAAGAACAATGGGTCGGCGGCCGGCTCCAAATGCGCGCTGGTGTACGGCCAGATGAACGAGCCGCCCGGTGCGCGCGCCCGCGTCGGCCTCTCCGGCCTCACCGTCGCGGAATATTTCCGCGACCAGGGCCAGGACGTGCTGTTCTTCGTCGACAATATCTTCCGTTTCACCCAGGCCGGCTCGGAAGTCTCGGCGCTGCTCGGCCGCATTCCTTCAGCGGTCGGCTATCAGCCGACGCTCGCCACCGACATGGGCGCGCTGCAGGAGCGCATCACGACGACCACGAAAGGCTCGGTGACTTCGGTGCAGGCGATCTACGTGCCGGCCGACGACCTCACCGATCCGGCGCCGGCGACCTCGTTCGCGCACCTCGACGCCACCACCGTGTTGTCGCGGCCGATCTCGGAAAAAGGCATTTACCCGGCGGTCGACCCGCTCGATTCGACCTCGCGCATCCTCACGCCCCTGGTGGTGGGCGAGGAGCATTACACCGTCGCGCGCCAGGTGCAGGCGATTCTGCAGCGCTACAAATCGCTGCAGGACATCATCGCCATTCTCGGCATGGACGAGCTGTCGGAAGAGGACAAGGTCACGGTGGCGCGCGCGCGCAAGATCGAGCGTTTCCTGTCACAGCCCATGCACGTGGCCGAAGCGTTCACCGGCTTGCCCGGCGTGTTCGTCGAGCTCGCCGACACGATCCGCGGCTTCAAGGGACTGTGCGAAGGCAAGTACGACCATCTGCCGGAAGCCGCCTTCTACATGGTGGGCACGATCGAGCAGGCGGTGGAAAAAGGCAAAAAGCTCGCCGCCGAGGCGGCGTGAAATGGCCCCCGACACGCCTCGCTTCGGCAAATGCTGCGAGGATTTGCGGCAGGCCATGCATGCCGGGAAGAATTCCATGTTCAACGACGAGGACGGCATCCTCTTGTTGAACGTGGCCGTCGTTCCCATGCAGGGTTCCACGGGATGGTTTTCAAAGCCGGTCAGATTTTGCCCGTTCTGCGGAACCGAGCTGCAGCCGGCTGAAGACATTCGCGCGTGGGGCAATCGAGCATGACCACCTTCCGTTTCGATCTTGTCTCGCCGGAGAAGCTGTTGTTTTCCGGTGAGGTCAACCAGGTGGACGTGCCGGGGGCCGAAGGCGAGTTCGGCGTGCTCGCGGGCCATGCGCCGCTCGTCACCACGTTGCGTCCGGGGATCCTGGTGATCCACGGCGAAGGCGGCGCTGAGCGCATCGTCGTCAACGGCGGCTTTGCCGAAGTCGGGGCGAATGGGTTGACCGTGCTCGCCGACATGGCGGTGCCCGAGGAGGAGTTCGACCGCGCGGTGCTCGCCGGCGTGATCAAGGACACCGAGGAAGACGCCGCCGATACGACCGACGATTGGCAGCGCGACA
>Ga0306923_10000187_pt1 | contig 44633 bp, 44 predicted proteins | sample sta12Can44000108_FD_203841 | JGI IMG/M metagenome (GOLD analysis project Ga0306923, IMG submission 203841) | Lab enrichment of tropical soil microbial communities from Luquillo Experimental Forest, Puerto Rico - statanox.12C.anox.44.000.108 (v2)... | ecosystem: Environmental > Terrestrial >... | reverse complement strand
GCTGCGTGTTGCTATTTCCTTCGGCTCAGCCGCAAGCTTCTGCTTCACCGATCGCGCCGCGGTAGCGATTTGGTCGTTCGCCAAGTCGCCGCGCATGCGGCGCTCGAATTCGGCGCGCCGCGCCGCGTGTGCGGCGATGAGGCGATCGTTCCAGGTCTGGCGGGTGGCTGTTCCTGCCGATCCGGCATTGCGCCATAGGACGCGGACATCGGCGGGAATTGCGAACGCCGGCTCCGACCAACCAAGTTTGGCGCGCGCGCCTTTTATCTCCTCGGCACCGAGCGGCGAACCATGACATTTCTCCGTGCCCGCTTTGGCCGGAGCACCGAAGCCGATCACGGTGCGGCAGGCGATCAGGGAGGGCCGGTCGCTCCCCTGCGCAGCGGCGATGGCCTTCGCAATCGCCGCAGGATGATGGCCATCGACGCGGGTCGCCGCCCAGCGCGCCGCCTCGAAGCGCTTCACCTGATCGACCGAATCGGCGAGCGACAACGGGCCGTCGATGGAGATGCCGTTGTCGTCGAACAGCACGATGAGCTTGTTGAGCTTGAGATGTCCCGCAAGCGCGATTGCCTCCTGGCTCATGCCCTCCATCAGGTCGCCGTCGGAGGCGAGCACATAGGTGCGATGATCGACAAGGTCCGGTCCGAAGACCGCCGCCAGGTGGCGCTCGGCTATTGCCATGCCCACCGCGTTGGCGAGGCCTTGGCCGAGCGGCCCGGTCGTGGTCTCGGCGCCCGGTGTAAGGAAATTTTCCGGATGGCCCGGCGTGATCGAGCCGAGCTGGCGAAAGCGCTTGATCTCCTCGATCGTCACCTTCTCGTAACCCAGGAGATGCAGCAGCGCGTAGAGCAGCATCGAACCGTGGCCGGCAGAGAGCACAAAGCGGTCGCGATCGGGCCAAGCGGGATCGGCTGGATCGAATTTCAGAAAGCGCGAGAACAAGATGGTAGCGATGTCGGCCGCGCCCATCGGCAGGCCCGGGTGCCCGGATTTCGCCTGCTCGACCGCGTCCATCGCCAGCGCGCGAATGGCGTTGGCCATCCGATCATGCGCCTCGCGCGATGCGGCTTGCGCGCGCTCTTTGCGCGCGGACGGCGATAGAGCGGCTGCCGCCGAAGCGGCGGCGAGCGGAAGGTGCGGATCGATCATTGCTGAGCCCAGCCGGTTGTAGGGCAGAGCCTCTAGCATGTGGCCCGGATGCGGCAAAGAACGCGCGGCGATCAATCGACGCCATGCACAGGACGACACACAATTTTTCTTACTTGCTTCCGTGCTCGGCGTTGACGGAAGGGTGCGAAAAAAACTAAAGTTCTTTCTCTAACCGCTTGCCGAGCAAGAAATATTCGTGGCCGTCCGGCTGACGAATCCGCCCGCTTTGTGAGGACGGGCCGCGCATGACCGAGCCAAGCGCCATCGAAGCGGCGACCAAGCGTCTTGCGCTTGCGCTCGACGCGCTTGCCGCCGCGGTGGAGCGGCGCCGCAAGGCTGACCGGGACGAGGAGACGCTCGCGGCGCAGCTGCATGCGCTCGGCGGCGATCGCTCCCGCCTCGCGGCCGAGCTCGATGCCGCGGTCGCGCGCGCCCGCGCGCTCGAAACCGTCAATCGCGAAATCGCCGAGCGGCTTGATGCCGCGACGCGCGCCATCCGCAGCGTGCTTGGCACGAGCGAACGCTGAGGCCTGCAGGGGCAGACGGTAGCGCCATGCCGCAAATCAACGTCACCATCAACGGACGTCAGTTTCGAATGAGCTGCGAGGAAGGCGAGGAGGCGCACCTGACCGAGCTTGCCGCGGATCTCGACACGCGCATCGCGCGCTTGCGCGTCCGCTTCGGCGAGATCGGGGATACGCGGCTTACCGTAATGGCCGCGCTCACGGTCGCAGACGAGCTCGCCGAGACCAAAGCGAAGTTGCAGCGGATGGAGCCGGAACTCGCCGGGCTGCATGACGCGAGCGTCGCCTCTGCCGATCGCGTGCAGGCGACGCACGCGGCGGTAATTGCCGCACTCAATGCAGCGGCGGAGCGTATCGAGGGCATCACCCGATTGCTCAACGAAACCGTCAGCGGCGCGGGAACTGTGCCGATGGGGTGATCAGGGCGCGCGTGCTGGCACAGCCGCCGCGCAAACGCTACATTGTCGGCGCGGAGCTGTGAGGCGCGTCAGGAGCCCATATCCCCGGGGCCTTATCGATCCTTAAGGGAGCTGTCCCTGACCGGGCTCGTGGGCTCGGACATATGGCGCCCACCTACTTTCGTAGGGAACCCGGGATCGATGCTCCAACGGCCGTCGCGGCTCCGCGCTCATTCTCCACGCATTGATGCCGGACTCAGCCGCAGTCGATCAGGTCAAGGCAAGACTGCGCGGCGAGGCGCTGGCGCGGCGCGATGCGTTGCCCGCGCATACACGCGCCGCGGCCGCACGGGCCATCGCAGAGCGGCCGTTTCCGGTCCCTGTTTTGCCCGAGATGATCGTGTCCGGCTTTATGCCGTTGAAGAGCGAGATCAGCCCCATTCCGCTGATGCGCAAGCTTGCCGATGCGGGTGCGCGGCTCGCGCTGCCTGTCGTCGCCGGACGCGGCAAGCCGCTCAGCATGCGTGGCTTTGCATTCGGCCAGCCGCTCGTTGCCGGCGTCTGGGGCATCCGCGAGCCTGGGCCTAAGGCACCGGAAGTCTTGCCGGACATCGTGATCGCGCCGCTGCTTGCGTTCGACCGCAGCGGTTATCGGATCGGCTATGGCGCCGGCTATTACGACATGACGATTACGGCGTTGCGCGCGCGGAAGGCGATCGTCGCGCTCGGCATCGCGTTTGCCGCGCAGGAAATCGCCGAGGTGCCGCGAACCTCCCGCGACGCCCGCCTCGATCTCGTGCTAACCGAGCGCGAGGTCATCGACTGCCGGACGCCTTGACGCATGCGCATTCTCTTCATCGGTGACATCGTCGGCCGCAGCGGCCGCGCAATCGTCGTTGAGCGGTTGCCGCATCTCATTCGCGACTGGAAGCTCGATTTTGTTGCAGCCAATGGGGAAAACGCGGCCGGCGGCTTCGGCATTACCGAGGCGATCTACCAGGATCTCATGGACGCCGGCGTCGACGTGATCACCGGCGGCAATCATTCCTGGGACCAGCGGGAGGCGCTGGTTTTCATCGAGCGCGCTCCCAAGCTGCTGCGCCCGATCAATTATCCTGCCGGCACGCCGGGCCGCGGGGTCGCGCTGATCGAGGCGAAAAATGGCGCTCGCGTGCTGGTCGTCAACGCCATGGGCCGCATCTTCATGGATCCGCTCGACGATCCGTTCGCCGCCGTCGACCGCGAGCTTTTGGCCTGCCCGCTCAAAGCGCGCGCCGACGCCATCATCGTCGACATTCACGGCGAAGCGACCAGCGAGAAGCAGGCGATGGGCTTTTTTTGCGACGGGCGTGCGAGCCTCGTGGTCGGCACCCATACCCATGCACCGACCGCCGATCACCAGATCCTGCCGCAAGGCACCGCCTTCATCTCCGACGTCGGGATGACCGGCGACTACAATTCCGTGATCGGAATGGACAAGGAGGAGCCGCTTTCGCGCTTTCTTCGTAAAATTCCCGGGGCGCGCTTCGAACCGGCCTTGGGTGCGGCGACGCTGTGTGCGCTGGCTGTCGAAACCGACGATGCGACCGGCCTCGCGCAGCGTATCGCCGCGGTGCGCTTGGCCGGGCGGCTCGAGGAGGCACGGCCGAAATTCTGGGAATGACGTCCGCGGCCGGGGCAGCGCAAGGCTCGTGAACTCGCCGCCGGCTTGGAGTAGTCTTGCCACGGGCGGAGCACCGTCCGCCCGCAAAACACATAAAGATATGTAAATACGCGCATACTCCTGAGCGCGCGCACAGGGAGGTGACCCATGTCGAACTTTTCCGTTTCCCGACGGCAGCTCCTCGCGGGAGCCTCGGCGACCGCCGCTGCCGGCGCCTTTGGAATCACGTCGCAAGCCGTTGCCAAGGCGCCGCTGCTCAACGCACCGGCGCCCGCGTTCTATCGCTTCAAGCTCGGCACCATCGAAGCGACCGTGGTCTCGGACGGACCGCTCGCCATCGGCGAGCCGAAAAATACCTTCCGCGGCCCGACCCCGGACGAGCTGAACAAGATGATGAGCGATCAGTTCCTGCCGACCAACAACGTCGTGCTCGATCAGAACGCGCTCGTCATCAACACCGGCGACAAGCTCGCCGTCTTCGAGACCGGAATGAGCTCGGTCAAACGCAACGACGCGATGGGCCGGCTGGTGGCGAACCTCAAGGCGTCCGGAATCGACCCGAACGACGTCGATGCCGTCATCCCGACCCATGCCCACATCGATCACATCGGCGGGATCATGGCCGCGGACGGCAGCCGCAATTTTCCCAACGCGCAGATCTACATCTCTCAGGCCGATCTGGAATTCTGGACCGACGACAAGCGCCTCGGCACGCCTGCGGAAGGCTCCGCGCTGGCCGCGCGCAAGAACCTCATTCCCAACCGCGACCGCATCGTCTTCTACAAGGACGGCCAGGAGGTCATCCCGGGCGTGCAGGCGATGCTCACCCCCGGTCACACGGTCGGACACACGAGCTTCGTGGTCAGCTCGGGCGGTAAATCGCTGTTCCTCGTCGGCGACCTCACGCACCACGTGATCCTGATCGAGAAGCCGCAGATGGAGGTCGCCTTCGACACCGATCCCAAGCAGGGCGTGACGACCCGCATCAAGGCCATGGACATGCTCGCGGCGCAGCGCATGCCCGCGCTCGTCTATCACCTGCCCTTCCCGGGCATCGGTCATCTTGCCAAGCAGGGCGACGGCTTCCGCTACGTGGCGGAGCCGATGCAGTTCACGCTCTAGACGGTCCGCCCGCTTCTCACGCGAGGAGCGGGCGCGCCACCTCGATATCGCGACCGCGCGGCGCGCCAGTACGCGCCGCGTTTCCTGGATTTTGTCCGCGGCGCGTCCTATATGTCGCGCCGATATCAATCGACTTCTCCGCCTTCGCGCATCGCGCTTGAACTTGCGCGGGCGCAAGCCTTGGCTCCCAGGAGGGCAGCGTGGCCGGCCATTCGCAGTTCAAGAACATCATGCACCGCAAGGGGCGGCAGGATGCTGCGAAATCGAAACTGTTCGGCAAGCTCGCCCGCGAAATTACCGTCTCGGCCAAGCTGGGCCTGCCCGATCCCGCCATGAATGCACGCTTGCGCGCGGCGGTGCTGGCGGCGCGCGCGGAAAACATGCCCAAGGACAATATCGAGCGCGCGATCAAGAAAGCCTCGGGCGCTGGCGCCGAGAATTACGAAGAAACACGTTATGAGGGCTATGGGCCGGGCGGCACCGCCATCATCGTCGAAGTTCTGACCGACAACCGCAACCGCACCGCGGGCGAGTTGCGCGCCGCCTTTACGAAATCCGGCGGCCATCTTGCCGAGACCGGCGCAGTGTCCTTCATGTTCGATCGCGTCGGCTTGATCGAATATGACGCCGAGGCGGCGAGCGCGGATGCCATGCTGGAAGCGGCGATCGATGCCGGCGCCGAGGACGTCGCCTCGAGCGCGAGCGGACACGAAATCTACACCACGTCGGACTCGCTGCGCGACGTTGCCAAGGTCCTCGAGGGCCGGTTCGGCGAGCCGCGCAAGGCCGCCTTGGTGTGGAAGCCGCAGAACACGGTCGCGATCAACGACGAGCAGGGGGAAAAAGTTTTCACGCTAATTGAGGCGCTCAACGAGCACGACGACGTTCAGAACGTGTATGCGAATTTCGAAGTTTCCGATGCGTTGGTGCAGAAGCTAAGTGCGTGAGGTCGGTGGTCTGGTCGCCGGCCAAGGAATGGGCGCCGAGTATCTCCGCGTTGCAACCGTTTGTGCAACGGTGCTCCCAACGGTCTAGGCGCCGCCTTCGGGCAGGGTTATCAACGATGGTGGATGACGCGCCCGATTCGCATCCTCGGCATCGATCCTGGGCTCCGCCGTACGGGCTGGGGCGTGGTGGCGATTGATGGCAACCGGCTGAGCTTTCTCGCCTGCGGATCACTGAGTACCGACGACGACGCGGAACTCGCCGCGCGTCTCCTCGCCATCCACGACGGCTTGCGCCGCGTGGTCGACGAACACGCGCCGCACGAAGCCGCGGTCGAGGCGACTTTCGTCAACAAGGATGCGCGCGCGACGCTGAAGCTCGGCCAGGCCCGTGGCATCGCCATGCTGGTGCCGGCGATCGCCGGGCTGCGCGTTGCCGAATACGCCCCGAACCTGGTGAAGAAGACCATCGTCGGCGCCGGTCACAGCGAGAAGATGCAAATCCGTAGGATGGTCGGCGTACTGCTTCCGAAGGCCGATCCGCGCTCGGACGACGCGGCCGATGCGCTGGCGGTGGCGATCTGTCACGCGCATCATCGCCGCAGCGCGGTGCTCAACGCCGCCGTGAGACATGACAGCGCAGCGCAGCGCGCGGGCGCGCCATGATCGGCAAGCTCAAGGGCATCATCGATTCCTACGGCGAGGACTCCATCGTCCTCGACGTGAACGGCGTCGGCTATCTCGTGCATTGTTCCGCGCGCACGCTGCAGGAACTGCCCGGGACTGGGCAACCAGCGACTCTCTCGATCGAAACCCATGTGCGCGAGGATCAGATCAGGCTGTTCGGCTTTCTCACCGATGTCGAGCGCGAATGGTTCCGCCTGCTGCAGACCGTGCAGGGGGTCGGCGCCAAGGTTGCGCTCGCGGTGCTGGGGACGCTGCGGCCGTCCGAGCTTGCATCCGCAATCGCCATGCGCGACCGCGCCATGGTGGCGCGCACGCCCGGCGTGGGGCCGAAGGTTGCCGAGCGCATCGTTACCGAGTTGAAGGACAAGGCGCCGGCCCACGTCGCGCTCGATCCGGCCGTGATCAGGCTTTCCGACGCGATCGAGGAGAAGCGCGCGCCGGCGCCGGTTGCCGATGCGGTCTCCGCGCTGGTCAATCTCGGCTATGGGCGGCCGCAGGCCGCCGCCGCAATCGCTGCTGCGACGCGCAGCGCCGGCGAGGGCGCCGACGCGGCGCGGCTGATCCGGCTCGGATTGCAGGAGCTGGCGAAATGAAGGACGCGGCGCGATGCTGAGCGATCGCGACCAGGAACTAATCGCCGCCGCGCGCGACGCGATCAAGCGGCGCTATCGCAACGATTGGCAGGAGGTCGGCGCCGCGGTGCGCACGCGCGACGGCCGCATCTATACCGGGGTCAATCTCGATGCCTATCTCGGCCGGATGGCGGTGTGCGCCGAGGCGGTGGCGCTGGGGCGCGCCGTGACCGAAGCCGGCGAGACCGGTATCGATACCATCGTCGCGGTGCGCCATCCCGAGCCCGCGGAGGCCGATCAGGCGATCGCGGTCGTGTCGCCGTGCGGCAGTTGCCGCGAATTGATCTGGGATTACGACCGCAACGCCCGCGTCATCGTGCCCGACGCCAATGGTCCTGCGGTCACGTCGATTGGCGAGCTGATCCCGAACAAATATAGCCGCGAGCGCAGCCTGTGAGGATCGTGCCGTGAGCTTGAACCCGCGCCGCCATGTCTCCGGCGAACGCCGCGACGAAGACGCGGCCGAGACGTCACTGCGTCCGCAGCGACTCGGCGAGTTCATCGGCCAGCAGCAGGCGCGCTCGAATCTCAAGGTCTTCATCGAGGCGGCGCGCACGCGGCGCGAGGCGCTCGATCACGTGCTGTTTGTCGGTCCGCCCGGGCTCGGCAAGACCACCTTGGCGCAAATCGTGGCGCGCGAGCTCGGCGTCAACTTCCGCGCCACCTCGGGCCCAGTGATCGCCAAGGCCGGCGATCTCGCGGCGCTGCTGACCAATCTCGAAGATCGCGACGTGCTGTTCATCGACGAGATCCACCGGCTCAATCCCGCGGTCGAGGAAATTCTTTATCCGGCGATGGAGGATTTCCAACTCGATCTCATCATCGGCGAGGGGCCGGCGGCGCGTTCGGTCAAGATCGATCTCGCGAGATTCACGCTGATCGGCGCGACCACCCGCGCCGGGTTGCTCACCAATCCGTTGCGTGACCGCTTCGGCATCCCGATGCGTCTCAATTTTTATACCGAGGCCGAGCTGGAAGAGATCGTCAATCGCGGCGCGCGCGTGCTCGGCATCGCGATCACCCCTGACGGCGCCAACGAGATCGCGCGCCGCGCCCGCGGCACGCCGCGCATCGCCGGACGGCTGCTGCGGCGCCTGCGAGATTTCGCGCTGGTCGCGGGGACGAGCTCGATCGATCGGGGAGCGGCGGACCGTGCGCTCGCGGAGCTCGAGGTGGATGGCGCCGGACTGGACGCGATGGACCGCCGTTACCTCACGACGATCGCCGAGAATTACGCTGGCGGGCCGGTCGGCATCGAGACGGTCGCCGCCGCGCTCTCCGAGCCGCGCGACGCCATCGAGGAGATCATCGAGCCGTTTCTGATCCAGAAAGGCTTCATCCAGCGCACCCCGCGCGGACGCGTGTTGACCTCGCATGCGTTCCGCCATCTCGGGCTTCCCGAACCGGCGCGCGATCCCGCGCAATTCGCGTTGTTTGGCGAAGGAACGGACGCAACAGAGAACTAAGTGCGGGCGGACCGACGGCTGCGAAATGAACGACGCGCGAGCGTGTGCATGATCTGAAAGTCGCGCTTCGATGCTCACGACAATGGAAGGCGGGTGTCACTGCGGGCGCGTGCGGTTTCGCGTCACGGCTGATCTCGCGGCCGTGGTCGATTGCAACTGTTCGATCTGCACCAAGAAAGGAATTCTGCACCTGATCGTGCCGCCGGAGCGGTTCGAGCTGCTCAGCGGAGCGGACGATCTGACGACCTACCAGTTCAACACCGGGACCGCGAAACACACGTTTTGCAAATACTGCGGCATTCATCCGTTCTACGTGCCGCGCTCGGATCCGGACAAGATCGACGTCAACGCGCGCTGTCTCGACGGCATCGACCTCGGCAAGCTTGCGCCGCAACCGTTCGACGGAAAAAACTGGGAAGCGGCGATGGAGCAGCGCGCGGGCCAGCAATGAATGCGCTCGACGGGGAAATGCGCGACGGCAGCCATGTCATGGCGGTGCGCGTCTTTTACGAGGACACCGATTTTTCCGGGATTGTTTATCATGCCAATTATCTGCGCTTCATGGAGCGCGGCCGCACCAATCACCTGCGTCTGCTCGGCGCCGATCACCGCGCGCTGTTCGAGGCCGCGCAGCGGGAGGCGCCCGGCTTCGCATTTGTCGTCCGCTCCATGACGATCGAATTTCTTAAATCCGCACGCATGGACGACGTGCTTGAAATCGTCACCACGCCGCACGAGGTGAAGGGCGCCTCGATCACGCTGCACCAGCGCGTCATGCGCGGCGACGAGTTGCTGATCGAGGCGCATGTGCGGGTGGCCTTCGTCTCGGGAGGGCGCGCGCGGCCGATCCCGCAGGCGCTGCGCACCGCCATGCGGCGGATCAGGGGCGCAGGGCCGGATGAAGTATAAAGTCGATTGATAGGCGCCCCGGCTATACCATCGGGGGCGCGTATCTCGCTTCTGTCGTCCTCTGGTTCGCGCACGGCGCGCGCAGGGGAGACGACAGGCGAAGCGACAAGGGAGGCTTGCATGAGTCGGAAGGTCGTTGGAATTGTCGTCAGCATAGGCATCGTGCTTGCTGTGTCCGCTGGGACGGCACGCGCGCAAAATTCTCCAGGAGGTACGGCCATCGACACGGCGCTGCGTGGTGGGGTCGAGCGCAAGGACGTGCCGGGCGTGGTGGCGCTCCTTACCGATCGCAAGCGCGTGCTCTATCAGGGCGCCTTCGGCGTGGCGGACGTCGCGACCGGGCGCGCGGTTAGCGCGGATGCGCTGTTCCGCATCGCTTCGATGACCAAGCCGATCACGTCGGTGGCGGCCATGCAGCTCGTCGAACAGGGCCGCTTCGGCCTCGATGACCCGGTCGAGAAATATCTGCCGGAGTTTGCCAACCTGAAGGTGTTCGAATCATTCGATGCCGCGAGCGGCGTCTATCGGCTGCGTCCGGCAGCCCGGCCGCCGACCGTTCGCCATATCCTTACCCACACCTCCGGCCTCGGCTATCCATTCACGAGTGCGATCCTGCGCGATTTCAAGCCGCAGGCCGGCGAAAGCTATCCGTTCGGTGGCCCTTTGCTGTTCGATCCGGGCGAGCGCTGGCATTACGGCACCAGCACCGATGTCGTCGGCAAGCTGGTGGAAAAAGTGTCCGGCCAGAAACTCGAGGACTATTTCCGGGCGCACATCTTCGCCCCGCTGCAAATGTCGGACACGTCCTACAACGTGCCGCAGGAGAAGGGCTCGCGCCTGGTCGCGGCGCAGCAGCGCGCCGGCGAGCGCATGGACGGCGCCATCGTATTGCAGACGCCGCAGCCCGCACTGACCATTGCGGAACCCATTGGCGGCGGCGGTCTCGCCTCGACCGCGAGCGACTACGGACGTTTCATGCGCATGCTGCTCAATGGCGGGGAGCTCGACGGGGCACGCGTGCTCAAGGCTGAGACCGTGACACTGATGGGCCAGAACCACATCGGCGCCGTGTCGGTGCCGGCGCTCAGGACCGCGCTGCCGCGCAGCGCCGACTTCAGCTTCATCTCGGACGGTCGCGACAAATGGGGTCTCGGCTTTCTGATCGCGGCCGATCAGGTGCCCGGCCGGCGCTCCCCCGGCAGCCTGAGCTGGGGCGGCATCAACAACACCTATTTCTGGATCGATCCGGGCCGCGGCATCGCCGGTGTGATCCTGATGCAGTACCTGCCGTTCGCCGACGCCAAGGCGCTGGCGCTCTACGATGCGTTCGAGCGCGCCGCCTATCAGCTCGCGAGCACTGAGCGCTAAGGCACGCGCGCCGCAAATATCTGTGCTTCGATAGCGCCGAGCGGGGTTAATCTCCGCTCGGCGGCCGAAACCCCTCGCTCCGCGCCCTAGTTTGGACACGTTTGGCGCGGAATCGGTAACCCGGTCGGTGGGGGCCGGCTCGATTTTTCGCGCAATTTCGCGACGTTCGGCGGTGCATGCGATGCCGTCGGCACGCCGATTTCATCGAGAAAATGGCATCGCCCCTGCTGTGAGTGCGGCACGATCCGCGAGGGAACAGGCCGCGAGGAGATCCCATGCCGTCAGGCGCGCCGATTTCGATTTGGGATCTGTTCCAGCACGCGGATTTTGTCGTCAAGCTGGTGATGGTCGGCCTGCTCGTCGCCTCGATCGTGGTCTGGGCGATCGCGATCGAAAAGCTCGTGCTCTACTCGCGCACGCGCCGCGCCATGGATGGATTCGAGCAGGCGTTCTGGTCGGGCCAGTCGCTCGAGGAACTCTACCGCTCGCTGGCCTCGCGGCCGAGCCACTCGATGGCCGCTTTGTTCGTCGCGGCGATGCGGGAATGGAAGCGCAGCCTCGAGGGGCAGCCCCGTACCTTCGCCGGCCTGCAGATGCGCATCGAAAAGGTCATGGACGTGACCATCCAGCGGGAAATCGCCCGGCTCGAACGCCACCTCCTGGTGCTGGCGACGATCGGCTCGGCTGGCCCCTTCGTCGGCCTGTTCGGGACGGTCTGGGGTATCATGACCAGCTTTCGCGCCATCGCCGGCCAGCAAACCACCTCGCTCGCGGTGGTCGCCCCCGGCATCGCGGAAGCCCTTTTCGCGACCGCAATCGGCCTGATCGCCGCCATACCGGCGACCATTTTCTATAACAAATTCGTCTCCGACGTGAACAAACAGGCACAGCGCCTGGAGGGGTTCGCCGACGAATTTGCCGCGATCCTGTCGCGGCAGATCGACGAGCGCGGGTAGGGGGTCGGGATGGGGATGAACCCGGGGGTTGCCGCGTCGGGCGGACGGCGTCACCGCCGCCGCCCGGTGATGTCGGACATCAACGTGACGCCGATGGTCGACGTCATGCTCGTCTTGTTGATCATCTTCATGGTCTCGGCGCCGCTCTTGACTGTGGGCGTGCCGGTTGACCTGCCCAAGACCCAGGCCAAGGCGCTCAATGTCGACAAAGAGCCGCTGACGATTTCCGTGAACGGTAGCGGGCAGATCTATCTTCAAAATACCGAAATCGCGATGGACGAATTGGTGCCGAAGCTAAAGGCCGTGACCGAGGCGCGCGGCAACGCGGAGGAACGCATTTTCGTGCGCGGCGATCGCCAGGTCGATTACGGGTCAGTGATGAGGGTGATGGGACGGATATCGCAGGCCGGCCTGCGCGTGGCTTTGGTGACCGACATCGAGCAGGCGTCGGCGCGCTGATTGCGTGTTACCGGGATGAGGACCGCCTACACGATTTCGGCGATCGGGCACGCGGCAGTATTGCTGTGGGGCGTCTGGTCGCTTGGCGCCAAGCCGCTCGCGTTGCCGCCGACCGAGGCGTTGCCGGTCGATGTCGTGAGCGTGTCCGACCTCACGCAGATGACCGCCGGCAGCAAGGACGCGCCCAAGACCGAGACGCCCAAGCCGCTGGCCGAGAAAGTGGGTGAGGCCAAGCCGGTCGACGACCCGACCGCAAAGGTCGTCGAGAACAAGGAAGTCAAAGCCGCGCACGACACCGCGCCGCCGCCGGAGGCGAAGCCGGCCGAAGCCAAGCCTGAGCAAAAGCAGGCGGAGGCAAAGCCCGAGCATCTTGCCGACGAGCTGGCGAAACAAGAGACGAAAAAACTCCAGCCGAAGAAGGCGGAGGTCAAGCCGCCGGCGCCGCCGAAGCCACCTACGCCGGCGCCGAAATTCGATGCCAAGCAGGTCGAAGCCTTGCTCGACAAGCGCAATCCGACGCGGCTTGCCGCTACCGGGGACACGCTCAACCCTGCGCCCGCGCTCGGGGCGTCGATGGGTCAATCGGCGCAGATCTCGCAGAGCGAACTCGACGCGCTGCGTCAGCGCCTCGCCCAGCTCTGGACGCCGCCCGCCGGAGCCAGGGATCCACAGGAGTTGGTGGTCGTGTTCAGGGTCAAGCTCAGCCCCGACGGCCGAATTGCCCCGGGGCCGTGGCCGCAGTTGGTATCGAGCGCCGGCAACAACCCGATCGCCGTCGCTGCCCGTGAAAGCGCCGCTCGCGCGCTCAATCGCGGCCAACCTTACGACATGCTCAAGCCCGAACATTACGAGCAATGGAAAGACATCGAGATCACGTTCGATCCGCGCGAAATGTTCGGCGGCCGGTGATTGCGATGCGGAAAACGAGCGAGCCCATGATCGAGCCCCGTTTCACTGCAAGCCCCTTGAATCGCCGCCGGCTGCTCCTGCTTGGCGCCGCTTCGCTCGCGGGCGGCGTGGCCGGAATTTCCCCGCGCCAGGCCGCCGCCGTGCTCAGGCTCGACGTCACGCAAGGCAACGTCCAGCCTGTGCCGATCGCGATCCCCGATTTCATCGGCGCGCAAATGCAGGAGCCGGCGCTCGGGCGCAGCGTGAGCGAGATCATCGCCTCGAACCTGCAGCGTTCCGGCCTGTTCGCGCCGATCGACCAGGCCGCCTATATCGAAAAGATTTCCAACATCGACGCGCAGCCGCGGTTTCCCGATTGGCGGCAGATCAATGCGCAGGCGCTGGTCGCCGGGCGCGTCACCCAGGCCGACGGCCGCGTCGCCGCGGCATTCCGGCTGTGGGACGTGTTCGCGGGACAGCCGCTCGACGGCAAGCAGTTCACCACCACCGCCGACAACTGGCGCCGCATCGCCCACATCATCTCAGATGCCATCTACGAGCGCATCACCGGCGACAAGGGATACTTCGACACCCGCATCGTGTTCGTCGACGAATCCGGACCCAAGGAGCGGCGCATCAAGCGGCTCGCGCTGATGGACCAGGACGGCGCCAATGTGCGCTATCTCACGCGCGGTGATGATCTCGTTCTCACGCCGCGGTTCTCGTCTGCCGCCGACACGATCACCTACATGTCGTACACGCAGGGCGATCCCAAGGTCTATCTGATGAACATCGAGACCGGGCAGCGCGAGATGGTCAGCAATTTTCCCGGCATGAGCTTCAGCCCGCGCTTCTCGCCCGACGGCCAGCGCGTGATCTTCAGCCTGCAACGCGGCGGCAGTTCCAACCTGTTCGAGATGGATCTGCGCTCGAAGGCGACGACACGGCTGACCGACACGCCGGTGATCGACACCGCGCCGTCCTATTCACCCGATGGGTCGCGCATCTGCTTCGAATCCGATCGCGGCGGTCAGCAGCAGATCTACGTCATGGCGGCGGGCGGCGGTCAGGCGCAGCGCATCAGCTTCGGCGACGGCGCCTACTCAACGCCGGTATGGTCGCCGCGCGGCGACTACATCGCCTTCACCAAGCAGGCGCAGGGGCGGTTCGCGATCGGCATCATGCGGCCGGACGGCTCCGGCGAGCGTATCCTCACCGAGGGCTATCACAACGAAGGCCCGACCTGGTCGCCGAACGGACGCGTAATCATGTTCTTCCGCGATCCCGGCGGCAATTCCGGGCCGATGCTCTACACGGTCGACGTCACCGGCCGCAACGAGCTGCCGTTGAAGACGCCGAGCTACGCGTCCGATCCCGCGTGGTCACCGCTGTTGCGTTAGAGACCGCACAAAGCTGCCGCGGAATGGCACATGTGGAGCCAACATGGCGCCGTATTCATGCGTCATTAACCACGCGCAGGGGTTTCCGCTCATTCCACGTTGTTGAGGTCGAGCCAGCACGCCAGCAAGGTTGACAAGAACCTTCGCTTAACCACGCACCTGCTAGACCTGCGGCATGTCCGGTCACGAGGCAACGATGGAGGCACCGGAATGACGACTGTTGTTGTGCGTGTCACCCGCGCCGCCACGCTCGCCGGCTTGCTGGCGATGGCGCTCGCCGCCGGAGGTTGCGCGAACCGATCCGGTGACGCGCAGGCCGCGGCCGGCGGGCCACCCGGCAGCCAGCAGGATTTCGTCGTCAACGTCGGCGATCGCGTGTTCTTCGAATCCGATTCTTCGGAGCTCACCGCGCAGTCCCTCGCGACGCTGGAGAAGCAGGCGCAGTGGCTGCAGGTCTACAGTCAATACACCTTCACCATCGAAGGCCACGCCGACGAGCGCGGCACGCGCGAATACAATATCGCGCTCGGTGCGCGGCGCGCGCAGACCGTGCATGAATTTCTCGCCTCGCGCGGCGTCCAGGCGCAACGCATGCACACCATCTCTTACGGCAAGGAGCGGCCGGTCGCCGTGTGCAACGACATATCGTGCTGGTCGCAGAACCGGCGCGCGGTCACCGTGCTCAACGCGAGTTCCTGAGCGGCAGCGGATACGGGGGAAGGGGGACAACCGGCGCCTTCGGGCGCCGGTTGTGTTTTTGGGGCGTGCTTACCTTGCCAATGGATGGCAAACTCTGGATCGTAGCGGCCGGCGTTCGGGGCGCGCCGATGCTTGAGAATGGGGTTGAGGCACAATCATGAGGATTGGTTGGGAAACGGCTGCGCGTGCGCCGCTCGTTGCGTGCATCACGGCGAGCGCGCTCGCGGTGATGCTTGCGGGCTGCGGACAGGACAATCGCTACGTCGCGCCGCCGCCGCCGCAGGTGACGGTCGCGCTGCCGATATCGGAAGCGGTCACCCGCTATCTCGAGGCGACCGGCAATACCGCGGCGGTGAACAGCGCCAACCTGGTCGCGCGTGTGCAAGGCTTCATCCAGCAAATCCACTACCGCGATGGCGACGTGGTGAAGCAGGGCACCACCCTGTTCACCATCGAACCCGAGCCATACAAGTTGAAGCTCGAGCAGGCGCGCGCCGCGGAAACCGCCGCGCAGGCAGTCCTGAAACAGACCGAAGCGGAGTACGAACGGCAGGCCGAGCTCTCAAGCCGACTGGTCGCGACCAAGCAGGCGCTCGACAATGCCACCGCCAACCGGGACTCCGCGCGGGCAAGGCTCGATCAGGCCAAGGTGGACACCGCCCAGGCGGCGATCAATCTCGGCTATACCGAGGTGAAGGCGCCGTTCGACGGCATCGTCACCGCGCGGCTCGTTTCACTCGGCGAGTTGGTGGGCGCCAACGGCCCGACCCAGCTTGCCACCATCGTCCAGGTCGAGCCGATCTACGTGAACTTCACCATCAGCGAGCGCGACGTGCTGCGCGTGCGCGCGGAGATCCGTCGCCTCGGCGTCACTCCCGAAGAACTCAAGAAAGTGCCGGTCGAGGTCGGGCTGCAAAGCGATGCGGGATATCCGCACAAGGGCACGCTCAACTACGCGGCGCCCTCGGTCAACCAAGCGACCGGCACGCTTGCCGCGCGCGCGATCCTTCCCAATTCCGACGGAGTTCTGCTGCCGGGCTATTTCGTGCGCGTGCGCATCGCGGAGGATGAGCAGAAGGGCTTGCTCGTGCCGGACGCGGCGCTGGGCAGCGACCAGGGCGGCCGGTACGTCCTGGTCGTCAACGGGGACAACGTGGTCGAGCAGCGCAAGGTCGAGGTCGGGCCGCGCGTCGGCGAGTTGCGCGTGATCGACAGCGGGCTCAAGCCCGACGATCGGGTCATTGTCGCCGGCTTGTTGCGCGCAATCCCGGGCCAGAAGGTTGATCCGCAACTGCGAACCGCGGCGGCGCCTGCCGCCAGCACTGGCGCAAAATAGCGGCCGCCTATCATGATCTCCGATTTTTTCATCACGCGACCCGTGCTCGCGAACGTGCTCGCCATCTTGATGGTGGTGATCGGCGCCGTCGCCATGTTTGCGCTTCCCGTGGCGCAATATCCGGATGTCGTGCCGCCGACCGTCCAGGTGACGACGCGCTACCCCGGGGCAAGCGCCCGCACCGTCGTCGATGCGGTCGCCTTGCCGATCGAGCAGCAGGTGAACGGCGTCGAGGGCATGATCTACATGCAGTCGTTCAGCGGCGCCGACGGCAGCTATTCGCTCACCGTGACGTTCAAGATCGGCGTCGATCTCGATACCGCGCAGGTGCTGGTGCAGAACCGTGTTTCCAGCGCTTTGTCGCTCTTGCCCCAGGCGGTGCAGGCGCAGGGCGTGGTCGTGCAGAAGAATTCGACCGCGATCCTGCAGATCGTGACGCTCACCTCGCCCGATTCGCGCTACGACAGCCTGTACCTTGCCAACTATGCGACCATCAGGCTCAAGGACGAGATCGCGCGCCTCCCCGGCGTCGGCAACGTCGTGGTGTTCGGCGCCGGCCAATATTCGATGCGCATTTGGCTCGATCCCGAGCGCATGCGCGCGCGCGGGCTGGTGCCGCAGGACGTGGTCCAGGCATTGCAGCAGCAGAGCGCACGGGTAACCGCGGGTCAGATCGGCGCGCCGCCCGCGCCCAGCGGCCAAACGTTTCAATACACGCTCAACGTGATGGGCAAGCTCAGCGATCCCGCCGAATTCGCCGACGTCATCGTCAAGACCGGCCGCGCCGGCGAGATCACGCGGCTGCGCGACGTCGGCCGCGCCGAACTGGGAGCGCAGACTTAGGGGCAGGTGTTCACACTCGACGGTAAGCCGGCGGCCGGCTTGGCGGTCTACCAGGCGCCCGGCGCCAATGCGCTCAACGTCGCGACCGAGGTGCGCGACAAGATGGCCGTGCTGGCGCGCGAATTTCCGCCCGCGCTGGTCTCCGACATTCCGTTCGACACCACCAAATTCGTTCAGCAATCGATCCACGAGGTCTACAAGACGCTGTACGAAGCCGCGATCCTGGTGCTCATCGTCATTCTGGTGTTCCTGCAGGATTGGCGCGCGATGCTGGTGCCGGCCACGACCGTGCCGGTCACAATCATCGGTGCGTTCGCGGCGATGGCGGCGCTCGGCTTCACGATCAACTTCTCGACCCTGTTCGCCATCGTGCTGTCGATCGGCATCGTCGTGGACGACGCCATCGTCGTGGTCGAAGGCGCGGTCCACAATATCGAGAAGGGCATGTCCGGGCGCGAGGCGGCGAGCCGCGCCATGCGCCAGCTGTTCGGACCGATCATCGGCATCACCCTGGTGCTGATGTCGGTGTTTCTCCCGGCCGCGTTTCTGCCCGGGCTGACCGGCCGCATGTACGCGCAGTTCGCGCTCGTGATCGCCGCGACCGCGCTGCTCAGCGCCATCAACGCGGTCACGCTGAAGCCGACGCAAAGCGCGATGTGGCTGCGCCCGGCGGTGCCGCCGGAGCGGCGCAACATCCTCTACCGCGCGTTCAATCGGGGCTATGGCGTCGTCGAACGCGGGTACGCCGGCTTGATCGCGCACATGGTCAGGCGCAGCGCGCTGATGACGATCGCCGCGCTCGCGGTGGTCGCCGTCACCGGCTACGGGTTCTCGCGCATCGCCACGGGCTTCCTGCCGATCGAGGACCAGGGCTACTTGATCGCGCTGGTGCAACTGCCGGAAGGGGCATCGCTCGAGCGCACCCAGAAGACCTTGGACAAGGTGTACGAGATCGTCCGGCCGATGCCCGGCGTTTCCCAGGTGATCAACATCGCCGGCGTGTCGGCGCTCGATAACAGCGCCACCTTGGCGAATGCCGGGGTCTCCTACATCATCCTCAAAGACTGGGGCGAGCGCGGCAAGGGTGTGGACATGCTCGCGCTGTTCAAGAATCTCAACGCCGCGCTCGGCAAGATCGAGGAGGCCGACATCCTGGTGATGCCGCCGCCGCCGATCCAGGGCGTCGGCAACGACGCCGGCTTCACCATGCAGGTCGAGCTGCGCGACGGCAGTTTCGACATGGCCAAGCTGCAGAACGTCACCAACGCGATCGTGGCCAACGCCAAGAGCCAGTCCGCGTTGCAGCTGGTACTCTCGTCGTTCCGCGCCAACGTCCCGCAGTTCACCGCCGAGGTCGATCGAGTGAAGACCGAAAGGGTCGGAGTCACGGTCGATCAGGTTTTCGCCGCGCTCGGCGGTTATCTCGGATCGAGCTACGTGGACCAGTTCAACAAGTTCGGCCGCGTGTTCCAGATCTATGTGCAGGGCGATTCGCAATACCGGCTGCGCTTGGACGACATCAACAACCTCACTGTGCGCAACAAGGACGGGGACATGATCCCGCTCGGCACGCTGGTGACAATCACGCCGACGGTGGGTGCCTCGTTGATCAGCCTCTACAACCTGCGTCCCTCCTCGACCATCATCGGCCTGCCGGCGGAGGGGTTCTCGTCCGGCGAGACGATGACGCTGATGGAGGAGATCGCGCGGCGCACGCTGCCGCCCGGCATGGGCTTCGAATGGAGCTCGATGTCCTATCAGGAGAAGCTCGTCGGCAATCAAATGTACATCGTGTTCTCTCTGGCGCTGCTGCTCGTCTATCTCGTGCTCGCCGGGCAATACGAGAGCTGGTATGCCCCGCTCTCCGTCATTCTGGCGGTGCCGCTGTCGTTCATCGGACCGGTCGTGGCGCTGCTGGCGCTCAAGGGCAGCGGCCTCAACAACAATCTCTACGTCCAGATCGGGCTCGTGCTGCTGATGGCGCTCTCCGCCAAGAACGCGATTCTCATCGTCGAGTTCGCGCGCGAGCTGCGCGGCGAGGGGAGGGCGATGCTCGATGCCGCGCTCGAGGCGGCGCGCGCGCGGGTTCGCCCAATCGTGATGACCTCGTTCGCGTTCATCCTCGGCGTCCTGCCGCTGGTGCTGGCGAGCGGCGCGGGCGCCAGCGCCCGCATCTCCATTGGCATGACCGTCTTCACCGGCATGATCGCGTCCACCTGCCTGGCCGTGCTGTTCGTTCCATCGTTCTTCGTGGTGATCCAGGGTTTCAAGGAGTGGCTCAAGGCGCGCAAAACCAAGGGGGTGGTCGGCACGGCGGCGCAATAATGCTTGCGCCAAGCTTTCGTTGTCATGAAGGGCCGGCCGGTATAGCAACTCCGGCCACGCGTTGACCCGACATAGGCGCGCAAATAGGATGGCGCTCGTCCAAATAAGCCTTTGCAGCCTGCTCGTAACGTGAGCTCCCCGCCTATCGGCCGCCGCATTCGACTGTCCGTCGCTCGTCGGATGATCGTTGACCTTTTGTGGGCGGCCGCCGACATAGCGAGAGTTTCCGTCACGCGGCCAGTCGCGTTCCGTGATTTGCTGATCGCCCGCGAGGAGCTTCGATCAGCTCCTTCGTGGACCGCAATTTTCGTCAAGGGCTTCGCGCTCGTTGCAGCGGAAGTGCCCGAATTGCGCCGCGTCTACATCAGGCGGCCGTGGCCATATCTCTACGAATATGCCGAGAGTACCGTCTGCATCGCACACGAGCGCTGGATCATGGGCGACCTCGGGCTGCTGCCGCTGCGATTTCACAAGCCGGACGCCGTTCCGATCAACGAGTTGAGCGAGATGATCCGACGTGCCGCTGCCGCCCCGCTCGAGGAGTCGAGATTTCATCGCAAGCTGGTCGCGATCGCCCGGCTTCCATTGCTGGCGCGCCGTCTGATCGTCGGCGTCTGCCTGAATGTTCCGTGGCTGCGCAGGGAGATCGGAACCTACGGCGTGTCGTCTGCCGCGCGCTGGCGCACCGACCTCGGCACGTCGCGAACGCCGCAGCCGTGCCTGCTGAGCTACGGGCCGGCTGATGCAGATGGCAACGTGGTCGTTCGATTGACGTTCGATCATCGCATTTTCGACGGCGCCCTCGCCGGCCGTGCTCTCGCGCGGCTCGATGAGATCCTGAACTCTTCGATACTCCAGGAACTGCGCGATCTCGCCAAATCCGAGCCGCGAGCGCCTTTGCTGGCTGCAAGCCGGGCGCTGCACCATTCCGCCCAATGAGATACCGGTTTGACTTGTCCCGTTGCCGGCTCGATTAAAGACGCATGCCTGCGCCACGGCCGGTCACAGTCATAACCGGTGCTTCCGCCGGAATCGGGGCCGAACTCGCGCGCGTCTTTGCCCGGCATCATCACGAATTGCTGCTGGTGGCGCGACGCGAGAGCCGACTTGCATCGCTTGCGGACGAGATCGCAGCGACCGGAGAGCTGCGCCCCGATGTTTTTCCCATCGATCTTACCCAGCCGGACGCAACCGCGCGGGTGACCGAGGCCCTTGCCGCGCGGGCCCTTGAGCCGCAGTTCGTCGTCAACAGTGCAGGTTTCGGACTGCTAGGTTCGGCTGCCGAGCTCGACCGAAACGCGCAGCTCGGCATGATCGACCTGAACGTGCGCGTGGTGACCGACCTTTCGCTGAGGTTCCTCGACAGCTTGCAACGCCATCGTGGAGGTATTCTCAACGTTTCCTCCGTGCTTGGCTTCATGCCTGGCCCGGGGATGACCGTCTATCATGCTACGAAGGCGTATGTGCTTGCCTTTAGCGAGGGGCTGCATGAGGAGCTCAAGGCCAGGGGCATACGAGTCACCGTCCTTTGCCCCGGCCCGGTCGACACGGAATTTCAGGTGCGCGGAGAGGGATATTTGCCGCGCAGGTTCGTTCGTCCGGTCGGGCGGGTCGCGCGAGCGGGATACGAGGGGCTCATGCAGGGTCAACGTCTCGTCGTGCCGGGCAAGGATAACAAGGTACTGAGTTTCCTTCCGCGCGTGCTTCCGCGCAGCGTCGTTCTGTCCATGATAGGCAGGAGCCAACGCAAGCAGGCCGACGTGCGCCCGGAACAAACGACCTCGACGGAATGAGGATCATAAAACCCGTAACGATTATTACCGGAGCGTCCAGTGGAATCGGTGCGGCGCTGGCTCGTGAATTCGCGAAACATGGTCATGACCTTGCATTGGTGGCACTGCCGGAACCGACGCTTGAAGCAACTGCCGACGAGATCGTTGCCATGGGCCGGCCAAGGCCCGAGGTGTTTCCGATCGATCTGGGGATAAGGGGCGCAACTGGGGGCCTTGCCCGCGAACTGATCGAGCGGAGGCTCGAGCCTACAAATATCGTAAATAGCGCGGGGTTCGGTCGCATTGGGGCGGCCGCCGACCTCGACCACGACGAACAGCTCGCAATGGTCGAGCTAAACATTCGAGTGCTGACCGATCTGTGTTTGCGCTGGATCGATAGCCTCGTTCGTCACCAGGGCGGCATCCTTAACGTCGGTTCTATTGCCGGCTTCTTTCCTGGACCGGGTATGGCCGTCTATCATGCGACAAAGGCCTATATACTTTTGTTCGGCGAAGCGCTCCATTTCGAACTCAGGCCAAAAGGTATTCGCGTTACCACCTTGTGCCCAGGCCCGGTCGATACGCCGTTCATGGCGCGCGCCGGAATCCCGACTGACTATTTCCCTTCAATCTTGAAGCGGCCCGCCGAATACGTCGCTCGGCATGGCTACCATGGATTCATCCAGGGCGAATGCGTTGTTGTGCCCGGGTCGGCAAACAGGGTCTTCGTGTCTCTTCTACGCTTTGTGCCTCGTGGAATACTCATGAGCTTGATCGGTGCTGGACAACGCGCAGCCCCCGCCGGCGGTCTCGTCGACGGCCGGGCCGGAGGCACCCGTCGCGGTTCGCAGAACGTCTGATGGAATGCAACGAAATACGGGCGGGAACGCCCTTTAGGACGCAATAGACGGTCCGTCTCAAGGGCCTTGTCCGCCAAGCTTTTGTTAACAGTCCGGCAGTCACAATTTGGACGCAGGACTTCGCAATCCTCGCGGGGTCTCCGAGCACATTGTGAAGCCGATGGCACGCCCTGCAACTCGCGCAATCACGCTCGCGGCGCTCGCCTTGATGGGCTGCGCGATGCTTCTTCCCGCGCGCGCGCAAGACAGCGAACGGTCGTTGGGATTCTTCGACCGCATCTTCACGGGAAGCGAACGTTTTGGCGCAGGCGACGCCGGACCGGCGGCGGGGGCGCCGGGGGCGGCGGGGGTGGGGGGCGAGCGCATGGCGCAGCTTTCCGATTCCGATCTTCTCGTGCGGCTCGATCGCCTGGAAGCGCAGATCAGGCAGCTCACCGGCCAGATCGAGCAGCTGCAGTATCGCAACCAGCAGCTCGAGGCGCAGCTGCGCGGCATGCAACCAGGTGGCATGCAACCAGGTGGCGTGCAACAGGACGGTCGCATCGGCGATTCCGGAGCGAGGGGAATCTCACGCGCGACCCCGCGTGCAGAAAATTTACCACCGCCGTCGCCATCCGCGCCGCCTCCGGCGGCGGGGCCGGCCCGGCGTGGTGACGCGTTCGATCCCACGCAGCATCCGAATGCGCCGGGTGCCCCGCACACGCTTGGCACGATGAGCCCGGGCAGCCCAGTGGGCGGACCATATGATGTCGCCGCCGCGGCCCCGCCGGGGCCAGCGCCGCGCTATCCGAATACTGCCGCCCCGGCACCCGCCACGCTGCCGCCGTCACAGACGCCGCGCGACGAATTCGATCTCGGCTATGGCTACATGTTGCGCAAGGACTATGCGCTCGCTGAAGACACGCTTCGCGGTTTCCTCAGCAAATATCCCGGCGATCCTCTCGCCTCCGAAGCCACGTTCTGGCTCGGCGAGAGCCTATTCCAGCGCCAGCGCTATCGCGACGCCGCCGAAGCGTTTCTCAATGTCACGACCAAACACGAAACCGCGGCCAAGGCGCCCGATGCGCTGCTTCGGCTCGGCCAATCGCTTGCTGCGCTTGGCGAGAAGGAAGCGGCCTGCGCCTCGCTCGGCGAGGTCCAGCGCAAATTTCCACGCGCCTCGACCGCCGTGAAACAGGGGGTCGAGCGAGAACAAAAGCGTGTCCGCTGCTGATGAGGCGGCGCCCGTCTCCGCCGCCGAGGCGAAGACGCTGTTTACTCCATTTGCCGACGTACCCACGCTCATCCTTGCAGTATCCGGGGGGCCCGACTCCACGGCGCTGCTGATGCTGGCCGCGCGCTGGCGCAAGGCGCGCAAGTACGGACCGCGGCTGCTCGCGGTGACCGTCGACCACGGGCTGCGGCGCGAATCCGCGGACGAAGCGCGTGCGGTCAAGCGTCTCGCGCGCCGGCTCGGCGTTCCCCATCGCACCGTGCGCTGGCGCGGCAAGAAAGCACAGCGCGTGTCGCAGCAGGCGGCGCGGCAAGCGCGTTATCGCCTGCTTGGCGGGGCGGCGCGCGCGGCAAAGGCGCGCCATGTGCTCACCGCCCACACCCTGGACGACCAGGCCGAGACCGTGCTGATGCGCATGAGCCGCGGTAGCGGCGTCAGCGGGCTTGGCGCAATGGCACGCGCGTCGCCGCTGCCGCTGAGCGGCGAGCAGGCGATCGAGCTTGTGCGGCCCTTGCTCGACGTACCGAAGGCGCGGCTGATCGCCACGCTCCAGCATGCCGGGATCGCATTCGTCGATGACGCGTCGAACCGTGATCCGCGCTTCACCCGCACGCGCCTGCGCGAAGCCATGCCGGCGCTCGCGCGCGCCGGACTGGACGCACCCGCCCTGGCGCTTGTGGCACGGCGGCTGCGCCGCGCCGATCGGGCGCTCGAGGCTGCGGTCGACGTTGCACGGGCGACATTATCGGAAACGCCGTGGTGCCAACGCGGCCCGATCGTGCTCGCGGCGAAAAAGTTCCGCCGGCTTGCGGACGAGGTTGCGTTGCGCCTTCTCGGCCGCGCGATCGCCTGCGTCGGCAACGAGGGCCCGGTCGAACTCGGCAAACTGGAGGCGCTCTACGCCGCCCTGCGCAGCGAAAAAGCCACCGCCAGCAGTAACATCGTTCGCGTGCGGCGAACCTTGGCGGGAGCGCTGGTAACGCTCACCCCGGAAACGCTTATGGTCGAGCGAGCGCCGGCGCGCAAAACCCGCCCGCCATCTCCGTCTTAACCACGCGAAAATAAGGCGCGCGCCGCCCCGGCCGATGGCGGTAGAATTGCTGTGAAATCGGCCCGTTCCCTTGGCAGGGGCTTGTCCGGCACCTAGATTGTGTCGGAATCGGACGCAAATCGGCCGCAACCGGCGGTCACCATAAACGGGCGGGCGAAGCATCGTCGGCCATAAGGACGCGGGATGAACGCCAATCTGCGCAACTTCGCCCTTTGGGTGATCATCGTCCTGTTGCTGCTGGCGCTCTTCACCCTGTTCCAAAATCCGGGCCAGCGTACCACCGCCCAGGACATTTCCTTCTCCCAGCTGCTCAACGAGGTGGATCAAGGCCGCGTGCGCGACGTCTTGATCCAGGGGCCGGAGATTCACGGCACCTTCACCGATGGGCGCAGCTTTCAGACCTATGCCCCGAATGATCCGAGCCTGATCCAGCGGCTCTACGGCAAAGGCGTGTCGATCACCGCGCGGCCGCAGCAGAACGACGTGCCGTGGTTCGTCTCGCTCTTGATCTCGTGGCTTCCTTTCATCGCGCTGATCGGCGTGTGGATATTCCTGTCGCGGCAGATGCAGGGCGCCGGCGGCAAAGCGCTCGGCTTCGGCAAGAGTCGCGCGAAGCTTCTGACCGAGGCGCACGGGCGCGTGACCTTCGAGGATGTGGCCGGCGTCGACGAGGCTAAGCAGGACCTCCAGGAGATCGTCGAGTTCCTGCGCGATCCGGGAAAATTTCAGCGCCTCGGTGGACGCATCCCGCGCGGCGTGCTGCTGGTCGGTCCGCCCGGCACCGGCAAGACCTTGCTGGCGCGCGCGATCGCCGGCGAGGCGAACGTGCCGTTCTTCACGATTTCCGGCTCCGATTTCGTGGAAATGTTCGTGGGCGTCGGGGCGAGCCGTGTGCGCGACATGTTCGAGCAGGCGAAGAAGAACGCGCCCTGCATCATCTTCATCGACGAGATCGACGCGGTGGGCCGCCACCGCGGCGCCGGACTCGGCGGCGGCAACGACGAGCGCGAGCAGACGCTCAATCAGTTGCTGGTCGAGATGGACGGCTTCGAGGCGAACGAGGGAATCATCTTGATCGCCGCGACCAACCGGCCCGACGTGCTCGATCCGGCGCTGCTGCGGCCGGGGCGCTTCGACCGCCAGGTGATCGTGCCGAACCCGGACGTGGTCGGCCGCGAGCAGATCCTCAAGGTGCATGTGCGCAAGGTGCCGCTGGCGCCGGACGTCAATCTGAAAACCACCGCGCGCGGCACGCCCGGCTTCTCCGGCGCCGATCTCATGAACCTGGTCAACGAGGCGGCGCTGATGGCGGCGCGGCGCAACAAGCGCATGGTCACGCAGATCGAGTTCGAGGACGCCAAAGACAAGGTGATGATGGGCGCCGAGCGCAAATCCTTGGTGATGACCGAGGAGGAGAAGCTGCTCACCGCCTATCACGAAGGCGGCCACGCGATCGTCGCGCTCAACGTCAAGGCGACCGACCCCGTGCACAAGGCCACGATCATTCCGCGCGGCCGCGCGCTCGGCATGGTCATGCAGCTGCCCGAGCGCGACAAGCTCTCCATGAGTCTCGAGCAGATGACGTCGCGGCTCGCCATCATGATGGGCGGGCGCGTGGCCGAGGAGCTTGTGTTCGGCAAGGAAAAGGTGACTTCGGGCGCCGCTTCCGATATCGAGCAGGCGACCAAGCTCGCGCGCATGATGGTGACGCGCTGGGGCCTGTCCGAGACGCTCGGCACGGTCGCCTACGGCGAGAATCAGGACGAGGTGTTTCTCGGCTATCAGGTGGCGCGCCAGCAGAACGTGTCCGAGGAGACGAGCCGCAAGATCGACGCCGAGATCAAGCGCCTGGTGGAGGCCGGCTACTCCGAAGCGGCGCGCATTCTCACCGACCGGCGCGCCGATCTCGAGCTTCTCGCCAAGGGGCTGTTGGAATTCGAGACGCTGACCGGCGACGAGATCAAGGATTTGCTCGCGGGCAAGCGGCCGTCGCGCGAATCGGTGATCGAGCCGATCACCCCGCGCGGCTCGGCGGTGCCGCCCGCCGGCAAGCCGCGCCCGCGCCCCGAGCCGGGCGGGCTCGAGCCGCAGCCGCAGGCGTAAGCACATCGCTGCTCGAAGTCGTCATGGCCGGGCTCGTCCCGGCCATCCACGTCTTGCCTTGGTGAAGTGGCGGAAAGAAAGACGTGGATGCCCGCGCCAAGCGCGGGCATGACGGTCAGGAAAATCGATGCCGCTTCCCAATCGCGTCGATCCGTTCGGCAATCTGTTCGCCGATCCCGCGCGCGGCCTTATATTCGGCAATCGCGGCGGGCGGTTTCATCGCGATGACCGCACGCTGGGCGCGCGCCGGTGGGTATCGCGCCGCTGGATCTGTTGCGTGCTCGAATTCAAGGGCCGGCACCGCAAGGTCTGGGGCGCGGGCTACACCGAGCTGTTCTTCCTGGACGAGCCGACCGCGTTCGCCGCCGGGCATCGTCCCTGTTTCGAGTGCCGCCGCGCCGATGCGCTCGCGTTTGCTGCGGCTTTTCCCGGCGAGCAGGGCACCGCGCGCCGCGCCGACGACATCGATCGCGTGCTGCATGGGCAGCGGCTCGATCGCCGCGGCAAACGCCGCCATCGGCTCTCCATCGATGCGCTGCCCGACGGCGCCTTTCTCACGCTCGCTAACGAACCAGATGCTGCCTTCGCCGTGCGCGGCGCTGTCCTGCTGCGCTGGACACCATCGGGTTACACGGAGCGGCGTCCGCGTCCGCACGAAGTAACCGTCGAGGTCCTCACTCCGCCGGCCACCCTTGGAGCGCTTCGCGCTGGTTACCAGCCCCGCTGGCATCCGAGCGCGGAGGAATAAGGGCGCCTCAGCACAAATCGTGTCGTCCCGGCCGAGCGAGCCCAGCGAGCGAGAGCCGGGACCCAGTAATCCCTGGGCTGGCAGTTCCCCGCGGTCGCGAGGGAATCGATTACTGGGTCCCCGCTTGCGCGGGGACGACGCGCAGAGGTTGCGGAGCGCGGCTACCCCTTCATCGCCGCCTTGATCGCGGCCACGCCGCCGCCCGCCTTGGCTGCGGCGATGATCTTCGCCTCGCGTGCCGCGAGCACATCGAGCGCGGCCTGCATCGCGTCGATCTTGTCGACCGGCACCACGATGGCGCCATGGCGATCCGCGTGCACGAGGTCGCCGCTCTTGACCGCCATGCCGTGCACGGTGACGTCGATACCGACATCGACCACGTGGACATAGGCGTGCGACGGCACGATCGAGCCGGCCAGCATCTGAAAGCCCGGCGCGATCATGGGGATGTCGCGGATCGAGCCGTTGGTGACGACACCGAGGCAGCCGAGTGCCTTGTGAATGTTCGACTGCACCTCGCCCCAGAACGCGCCATAGCCGACGTGCTCGCCGTCGAGGTCCTCCATGACCATGATCGAGGGCCGCGGCTCGCCCGCGACGTAATCGAGATAATCGAGCCGCTTCTGCATGTAATTGGCCTCGCCCAGCGGAACGGCATCCCTCGCCTTGAACGTCACCGTTTTGGCGAAGCCGACGATGGAGGGAAGCTCGGGGAACGGACAATGCAGATGCTTGACCGTGTAGCCGAAGCCGCGCCGCTCGGGTGCCACGACCTCGACCAGATTGCACACGGTCGGCGTGTCGATCGAGCGCAGAAACTCGAGCTGGCTTTGCGTCGGCGCGGGCATTCGCTCCCCCTTTGCTCGCTATTGCAGAGAATTAAGACTAGGCGGTCGCGGGCCGATAGGCGAGGGCGGCGATCAGCACCATGAGCGCGAGCATTGCGACAACCATCGCCAGGCAGGCCGGCCAGCCGCCGGCGTCCCAGGCAAGGCCTGGCAGAAACGCGCCCACGCTCTCGCCGGCATAGAAGCAGGTGACGTAAAGCCCGACCGCGGACGAGCGGCCTTCCTTGGCGATCATCGCGACATAGCTAGTCGAGATAGTTTGCGCGAGCATGCCGCACGTCGCGCAGACGAGGGCCGGCGATGATCGCGGCAATCGGCGGCGCCAGCAGCGAGACGGTGCCGGCGGCCCACGCCACTATCACGGCAAGCACGAAGCGGCGCCGCCCGAGCCGCGCCACCATCCAGCCGGTCACCGGCGCAATCGCGGTGCCGCCGAGATAGGTGACGAAAATCAGGCCGAGCAGCGTGGACGAGAAGTAATAGGGCGGACCGGCGAGATGAAAACTCACATAGGTGAACACCGCGATGAAATTGAACAGCACGCCGAAGCCGATCGCGTAGGTCGCGAGAAGCTGCGGATTTTTCAGATGCCGCAGCATTTGCCGCGCCGACGCGAAAAGCCCCTCCGAGCGCACGAAGCGCGTTTCGCGCGGCAGCAGCAGTGCCACGATGGCCGCGCCGCCGAACGACAGTCCGGCTAGCACCAGAAACGCCGCGCGCCAGCCCACCAGATCGCCGAGCACGCCGGGAATGAGGCGGCCGCAGAATCCGCCGAGGCTCGCGCCCACGATATAAATGCCGGCGACCCGCGCCACGTCGCGGGCCGGCCATTCGTCGCCGACATAGGCAACGGCCACGGCAAAGATCGGCGGCAGCAGCAAGCCTTGCAAAAAGCGCCAGGCGATGAGCTGCGGCACGTCGGCCGCCAGCGCCGCGCCGATCATCGGCACGACCACCGCCAGCATCGCCGCGCCAATCACGCGCTTTCTGCCCAACACATCAGCGATCGCGCCGGTGAACGGCGCGGTGAGCGCGATTGCGAGCGCACTCGCGGTCATGATGCTGCTGATCTCGGCCGGGCCGACACCGAACTCGCGCGCGAGCGCCGGCAGCAGCGCCTGCGGGGAATAGAGATTGAGGAAGGCGCAGAAGCCGGCGACGGCGATGGCGACCTGCCGGGGATCGACGGGCATGATTCAATTATAAGTTAATAGCGCCTTGTGCGCGCTCGAGCGTTGCTTCGGGCGTGCCGGAAGCGTCGATGCGCGTCCAGTCGATCGCACCGAGCTCATAATCCTCCTGCACGCGCGCAACCAGTGCATCGGCATCGGACGCATCGGGGCCGCGCGTGCTCACCCGCGCCATGCGGGTTGCTAGATCAGCTGCAAGGAAAAGCCCGTGGAACGGCATGCCCAGTATCGCGGCAGACTGTGCCATCACTGCGCGCTCCTGTGGCTTCGCGAAAACCGCATCGACGATGGCGCAATGCCCGGCGGCGACCGCCCGGCGCGCCTGGTCGGCAATCGTGGCGTAGACGCGCGCGGTCACCGCCGGCGCGTAGGCGTCCTCCGGCAGTTTGTCCTGCTCGTCGAGACCGAACAGGCGCTTGCGCTCTGCGTCGGAGCGCAGCACGACCGCGCCGGGAATCGCGCCAATATCCGATGCGAGCGCGCGCGCTAGCAGCGACTTGCCCGTGCCGGAAAGCCCGCCGACGGCGATCAGCACGGGCGGCGGCGGCTCGATGCAGCGGCGCGCGAACGCGAAATAATTGCGCGCGCTGCGCTCGGTCTGCGCTGTCACCTCCGTGCCGCCCCGTTCGAGCCGCGCCGCCGTCACCTTGGCGCGAATCGCGGCGCGCATCGAGAGAAAGAACGGAAGCGCGGCGAGCGCATCGAGGTCGTCGACGCGGCGCGTTTCGCTGAGATAGCGGTTGAGCACGAGGTTGGCGGCGGCATTCAGGTCACGCTCGGCAAGATCCATGAGCAGGAAGGCGAGATCGTAGAGCACATCGCCCGAGGCGATCAGCGGGCTGAATTCGATCGCATCGAACAAGACCGGACCGCCGTCGAGCAGAACGATATTGCCGAGGTGGAGATCGCCATGGATGCGGCGGATCAGACCGCGGCGGCCGCGCTCGACGAGCAGCGGACGGATGCGCCGGTAAGCGACGCGGCTTGCTTGCGCCAGTGCCGCCACCGCGGCGGCATCAAACAGATCGAGGCGCGCGCCGAACGCCTCGACGTGCTCCTCAACGTAATCGGCGAGTGCCTTGATCCAAGGCTCCGGCTCGACCGGCTGCGCCTGCGCATGCGCCTTTGCCACCATGCGACCGAGCGCATCGGCCAGCGCCGCGTCGATCCGGCCCGCCTCCGCCATGTGATCGAGCGTCGCGCTCTCGTCGAAGCGCGCCATCTCGACCGCCCATTCGATCGGTTCACCGCCGCCGTCGAGCCTGAGAGCGCCGTCCGGCTCGCGCGTGATCGGCACCACACGCCGGTAAATCTGCGGCGCAAGCGGTTGGTTGATGGCAAGCTCCGTGTCGCAGGCCTGCTTGCGTCGCGCCGCGGTCGAATAGTCGAGAAACGGAAACCGCACCGCGCGCTTGACCTTGAAAGCGCGGTCGCCGGCAAGAAACACCGAGGCCGCATGAGTATCGATGCGCTTGACGGACGCGACACCGTGGGTCGCGGGATCGGCAAGCAGTGCAAGCACCGGCTCCTGCGACTCGCTCGCTGTCATCCGGCCTGCCGTCGATTGCTGAACGGCTGGGCGGAATCCTGATGCCGCATGCGCGGTGTGCTCCCCTCCCCCTTGTGGGGAGGGGATGGGGGTGGGGGTAGCAGTTTGTCGCGCGCAAGCTGTCCAATCGCACGACCCCCCTCCCCAACCCTCCCCCAGCCGGCTGCGGGCTTGCCCGCTTCCCGCAAATCTAAAAAATCTAAAAATGACCGAACCCCGGCAGGCCGGGGTTCGGTTGGGGGAGGGAGCACACCGAGATTGCCGCTCGGATTCATTTCACCTGTCAGCCAATACGCTTTAGCCTGTCGTCAGGCTGCCATCGCGGAGCTCCGTCATGACCCAATTGCCGCATGTGCTCAAGCGCATCCGGCTCAACCTCGCGCGCTCGAAGGAATTCCCGCTCGGCTCGGACAAGCACGGTTACGAGTTCGTCGCGCCGCTCGATCGCAACGGGCATATCGATCCGGAGCTCTGGCACAAATACCGCGAGCATTGCGGCGTGCGCCGGTTCTGGGAAGGCGAAGACGACGAGATCGGGCATCTCGTGCACAAGCCGGGTGGCGCGGAGCACGGGCGCTGGGTGTTCGATTACGACGGGACCGCGGAGGCGGACGACGAAGCGGGGTACCGTTTCGGCGATCATGCGTTTCGCCCGGGCGAATATGTTTCGATCCGCGGCGAGGACGGAAACATGCACGCGTTCCAGGTGGTCTCGGTCGAGCCGGCGACGTAATTGGCCGGTGTTGCGGGGAGGGAGCCAATGCACGGCAACGACGGCAGCAGGACCGCCGGCGAGGTTCTGATCGATCAGCTCGTGATCCACGGCGTGCGGCACGTCTTCTGCGTGCCGGGGGAAAGCTACATCGCCGCGCTCGACGCGCTGCACGACCGCGAAGTCGCGGTGACCGTCTGCCGGCACGAAAGCGGCGCCGCAATCATGGCGGAGGCGTGTGGCAAGGCCACCGGACGGCCCGGCATCTGCTTTGTCACGCGCGGCCCCGGCGCGACCAACGCCGCAGCGGGGCTGCACATCGCACGCCAGGATTCCACGCCGATGATCCTGTTCGTTGGCCAGATCGCGCGCGAGATGCGCGAGCGCGAAGCGTTTCAGGAGCTGGACTATCGGGCGGTGTTCGGATCGATCGCCAAATGGGCGACCGAGATCGACGATCCCGCGCGCGTCCCCGAGCTCATTTCGCGCGCCTTCTACACCGCGACCAGCGGCAGGCCGGGACCCGTGGTGATCGCGCTGCCCGAGGACATGCTGGTCGAGCGCGTCGCGGTCGCCGATGCGCCCGCCTTCGAGCCGGTCGAGACTTGGCCCGGCTTAACCGACATGAGCCGCCTGCAGAAGCTTTTGTGGGCGGCCGAGCGGCCGATCATGCTGCTCGGCGGCAGTCGCTGGTCACAGGCCGCCTACGCCGCGGTCGCGCGTTTTGCCGACCGCTTCGCGTTGCCGGTCGCCACCACGTTCCGTCGCGCGCACCTGTTTTCGCCGGAGCATCCCTGCTACGCCGGCGACCTCGGTATCGGACCCAATCCCAAACTGCTGGCGCGAGTGAAGGGCGCCGATCTCATTCTGCTCGTCGGCGGGCGCCTGGGCGAGCAACCTTCGCAGGCCTACACGCTCATCGGCATTCCCGGCCTGCGCCAAACGCTCGTGCACGTTTATCCCGGCGTGGAAGAGCTCGGCCGCGTCTATCACCCACACCTTGCGATCAACGCCTCGCCGACCGCCTTTGCCGCGGCGCTCGAAGGCCTGCAGCCGCCCAACGATTTGCCCTGGCGCGCAGAGACACCCGTCGCCCATGCCGATTTCCTCGCCTGGACCGACAAGCCGACCACCGTGCCGGGACCGGTCAATCTCGGCGAGATCATTGTGGGGCTACGCGCGAAGCTCCCGCCCGATACGGTGGTTTGCAACGGCGCGGGAAATTTCTCGGTCTGGGTGCACCGCTACACGCGCCATCGCAATTTCGCCACGCAGCTCGCGCCGATCGCCGGTTCGATGGGCTATGGCGTGCCCGCGGCGATCGGCATGAAGCGCATCGCGCCGGAACGCACCGTCATCGCCTTTGCCGGCGACGGCGACTTCCTGATGACCGGCCAGGAATTCGCGACCGCCGTGCAATACGATCTGCCCGTGATCATCATCGTCGTGGACAACGGCATGTACGGGACGATCCGCATGCATCAGGAACGCCACTATCCCGGACGCGTGATCGGCACCGACTTAAAGAACCCGGATTTCGCCGCCTACGCCCGCGCGTTCGGCGGCTACGGGGCAACGGTGGAGAAGACCGCGGATTTCTTCCCTGCGTTCGAAGCCGCGCAGAAATCGGGCAAGCCGGCGATCTTGCATCTCAAGGTCGACCCGGAGGCGCTTACGCCAACCATGTCGCTCACCGCCACCCGGGAGAAGGCGCGCGCGGGCAGTTAGAGAGGTTTCGAGAGTTGGCGCCAACTAGGTCGTCGCTCTGGGTCGAGCGCAGCGAGATCGCCCGGAAGCCATAACCAGCAGACTGCCGACTTTACATCCGGTATGAGGGATCGACGCGGTCGAGCTTGCGCAACAGTCCCGCCCACTCGCTGCCGAACGGCGCATCGGGGGCCGCGGCGAGTTCGGCAGTGTGTTGCGATACCGCCGGAGGCGGCAGGTTGAGCGCGGGGGCCCCGGCCATTGCCAGCACCTGCGTCTCGCAGGCGAATTGCAGATTGAACATATTGCTGAACGCGAGCGGGATGTTGCTTCCCACCGCAAGCAGCCCGTGATTGCGCAAGATCATCACGGAGTTTGCGCCGAGGTCCTTAACCAGCCGTTGGCGCTCGTCGATGTCGACCGCGAGCCCCTCATAATCGTGGTAGCTCACGTGCCCGTAGAACAGCTGCGCGTGCTGGCTGAGCGGGAGCAGTCCGTCCTTCATGGCGGCGACCGCTACGCCGGCCTTGGAATGAGTGTGAATGACGCAGTCGACGTCGTCGCGGCCTCCGTGGATCGCGCTGTGGATCACGAAGCCGGCCCGGTGCATGGGGGCGTCGGGCTCCTCGACCAGATTGCCGTCGAGATCGACTTTGATGAGATTGGAGGCGGTCACCTCATCGAACAGCAGGCCAAAGCGATTGAGCAGGAAATGGCCACGCTCGCCCGGCACGCGCGCGGAAATGTGCGTGTAGATCAGGTCGGTCCAGCCGAAGTGTTCGACCAGCCGATAGCAGGCCGCGAGGTTGACGCGCTGCTCCCACTCGGCCGGATCCATGCCGCGTATTGCGGCCGGACGGATCGACGATGCGACCGCGCTCATTTTGCGTTGCCTCTAGTACCGACGCCCGCTTGACGATAGCACCATGCGGGGGGAACGCGGCCATTCGCGCCGACAGATTGCGCATTGCCGGCGATATTGATATTCGCTGAATCCTGTTTCACTTCTTCCTGATTCGGCATGCCCTACCGTCAAACCGCTAACGTCGTCCGCAGGCTGGCCGCGCGCCACGACGCGATCCTGGCGGCGGCGTGTGAGGCCGCGGCGGAGGGCGGGATGGCGGCCGTGCAGATTGCCGCGGTGGCCGAGCGGGCCGGCGTGGCCGCGGGCACCATCTATCGATACTTTCCATCCAAGACCGATCTGGTGACGGCGCTGGTCGCGGCGTTCTCCCAACGCGAGCTGGAGGCGCTCGATGCTGCGGCCGCTGCGGCGCCCGGCCCGCTCTCCGCGCTGGCCGCCGCGCTCACCACGTGCGCGGCACGCGCGCTGGCGCGGCCCCGGCTTGCCTTTGCGTTGATCGCGGAGCCGGTCGAGGCGGACGTGGACGGCGCGCGCGGCGCCTATCGGCAGGATCTCGCCGCCAAGTTCGAAATGCTCATCCGCGCGGCGCTGGTGTCGAGACATCTGCCCGATCAGGACGCGGCGCTGGCCGCGCGGGCATTGGTAGGAGCGCTGATCGAAGCGTTGCTCGGGCCGCTTGCGCCTGCTCGCGACCTCGACGCGGTGCAAGCCTGCGCGCAGGTACAGACGCTTACGCTCATGGCGCTGCGCGCGCTTGGCGTCCTCGATGCGCGCGCGCGCGGCCTGGTCGTGCAGACGGCGATCCCGGGCGCGCAGGCATGAAATCGTTACTGCGGGGTGGCCGCCGCGATCCAGTCGAGAACGGCGCGCAGTGCGGCGTCGCGGCCCGCGCCGTCGGACTGCGCCTCGTAGACGGCGAGCTGCACGTCGGCCGAGGTGCCGGCACCGACGATGGCCCGGCAGCGATCGATCTCCGCCGCGCAGCCGAGCGCCGCGGCGTCGGCGGCGGTCTCGCCGATCACCTCTTCGAGCATCTCGGCTACTGTCAGCGCGCCCGCCTCGGTGACGAACGTTCCGTGCACGCCATAGCGCTGCGCGCGCCATTTGTTTTCCACGATCAAGGCGCGGGTGACCGCATTGAGATCGGAATTACGCCAGCGGTTGACGTAGAGGTAACGGGTGAGCGTGCGATAGAGCGCGGCGATTGCGATCGAGTCCTCGACCAGCGTGCAGGAATCTGGAGCGCGCAGCTCCAAGGTCGGATTTTCGAGCGAGGGCCGGATCGCCCACCAGATGAAGCTCGAATCCTCGATCACGCCGGCCTGCACGAGCGCGGCGACGTACGCATCGAACTCTTCCCGGGTGCGCAGCAATTCCGGCACCCCGCTGCGCGGCAGCTCGTCATAGGCGGCGAGCCGGTAGCCCCTGAGCCCGGTGCGGCGCGACTGCCAGAACGGCGACGACGTGGAGAGCGCCAGCAGCAGCGGCAGATAGGGCAGCATGCGGTACATCACGTCGACGCGCCGGTCCGGATCCGGCAGCGCCACATGCACGTGCAGGCCACATAACAAGTCGCGCTGGCCGATCATCTGCAGGTCGTGCATCACGGCGTCGTAGCGTTCCTTGGGTGTCTGCTGCGCCTCCCGCCAGAGCGCGGTCGGGTGCGTGCCGGCGGCAAAAATGGCCAGGCCGTGCTCGGCCGCGACCGCCGCCAGGGTGCGCCGCAGATGGCGCAGCTCGACGCGCGCATCCGCCATGTTCATGTGTGGTGAGCTGATCACCTCGACTTGCGGCTGCAGAAATTCCGGCGCGATGCGGCCCTCCGTGGCCGCCCTGGCAGCGTCGAAGAATGCCTGCGGCACGTCGCAAGCGAGGAACTTGGTCGCGGCGTCGACCAAAAAATATTCCTCCTCGATTCCGAACGTGAAAGTACCGGCCATGCGCTGGGCCCGGTTCTTCGTTTCAATGGCGGGGGCAAGGTCCATGCGTTGAAACCCGATCTGTTTCAGCAGGGGCCGACATGTTTCGGGACAAACAGACGCGGAAGTGCGGGCCAATAACGCCGGCCGGCGGATCGGAGTTCCGCTCGAAAACAGCAAAAAAGATCAGAGATTTAAGTTCCCGGTCAGTGCGACATGAGCACCGGCACCGTCATCTCCGCGAGAATGCCGCGGGTAACCCCGCCGAGAATGAATTCGCGCAGCCGCGAGTGCCCGTAGCCGCCCATCACCATGAAGTCGGCGCCGCTGTCGGCGGCGTAGGACAGAATTACGTCTTCGATCGCGAGATCGCCCTTGGTGAGCCGTTTCATGTTCGCTTTGATGCCGTGGCGCGTGAGGTGATCGCTCATCGTCCCGCCGGCAAATTCTTCCCCCTTGCGCTCCTCGGCGACGGTGACGAGGTCCACCGCCTTGGCGCGTTCCAGAAGCGGCATCGCGTCGCCGATCGCGCGTGCGGCGGTGCGGCTGCCGTCCCAGCATGCGAGCACGCGCTCGAGCGTGAGCCCACGCTTTTGGATGTACGGCACGATGATGACGGGCCGGCCGGATTCGAACAGCGCGCCTTCCACCATCAGCTCTTCCGCGGCGCCGTGCTCGCGTTGCGCCTGGCCGACGATCGCGAGATCGAAGCGCCGGGCGATGCTGGCGAACAGCGTGGCGGCGCCGCCGAAGGTGGCATCGAGGGTCTGCGTTTGCGCGGCAACGCGCGCCTTTTTCACCGCCGCCTCGAAATAGCTGATGGCGCCCTTGGCGGCTTTGCTGTTTTCCTGGCGCTGCAGCTCGATCAGCTCGACAGGAACGCCGCCGAGCGTGCCGTCGGGAATGACCGGCTCGTAGAGAAAGGCGATGCCGGTGATCTGCGCGCCCAGCGTGCCAGCGACGGACGCCGCGTAGTCGGCCGCGAAGTCCTGCTCGCCGCGACTCGACAGGCTGACGACGATATCCTTGATCACGTCACCACCTCCTCACCGACGCAACGCACTCAGCGCGATGGTAAGTCCGCGGCGCAGGCAAATCCAGCTAGTGGATGCGTCATTATCGCAAGCGCGCGGTCGCGACCGGGTCAGGAGCGAACTCGATCGGCCTCATGCTGAGGAGCGCGCGAAGCGCGCGTCTCGAAGCGTGAGGCTCCCCTCATCCTTCGAGACGCGTCGCCATAGTGCGTCCTTAAGGGCGTTCACGCCCGTCTTCGACGGGCTATCGTAAAACGCGCTCGAGGCGACGCTCCTCAGGATGAGGGCGGATTGGCCGCGACTAGATGTTCAGCACGCTTATTTCTTCTGGCCTTCTGGGCCGAATTGTTTCAGATAGGCCCAGAGGTCGCCGATGTCCTTGTCATTCTTGATGCCGACAAACGCCATGCGCGTGCCGGGCATCTCCTGCATCGGCGCGCGGATGTATTTGTCGAACTCCTGCTGGTGCCAGGTGAGCCCGGAGTTCTTGTTGGCCTGAGAGTAGTTGAAACCTTCGTAGGTGCCGGCCTTGCGGCCATCGATGCCGTTGAGCGGCGGGCCGAGCTTGACCTTGGCGTCCTCCCCGATGTCGTGGCAGGGCGAGCACAAGCGGCGAAACACCTGCTCGCCGGCGGCAGCGTCCTGCGCCACGGCGGCCCCGGTCGAAGCAGCAAGAACGATGCACGCAACTGCCCAACTCTCCCAAGTCTTCATCATCGTCTCCTCTTTACAAGCAAACCGAGATGCTTTGCCAAAACCGTGCCGGCTTCGCCCCCGTTCGAATGGCGTCAAGCGCTTGCGGTGTCAACGGATGAAACGGACAATCTGCCCCGCCTCCGCCCTAGATGCTTGTTTTCGCCGCCCAATCATATGATTTCATTCGTATCCGGCGCTATAAACAGGGCGTAACGAGAGTAGGCAAAGCCCGAGAAGCCGGAAGGAGTGTGCATGGTCACAATGCCGGCGCCCGATGCAGCCGTGCTCACCCGCCGCGAGCGCATCGTGGCGGCGCTGCGCGCGATCGTGCCGGGGGAGGGGGTGATCGTCAGCGAGCGCGAGATGCGCGCCTATGAATCCGACGGGCTCACCGCCTATCGACAATTGCCCATGGTCGTGGTGCTGCCGGAGACCACCGAACAGGTGAGCCGGGTGCTTCGCTTCTGCCACGGCGAGGGCATCAAGGTGGTGCCGCGCGGGGCGGGCACCTCGCTTTCCGGCGGGGCGCTGCCGCTCGCCGACGGCGTGCTCCTCGGCATGGGCAAGTTCAACCGCATCCGCGAGATCGATTTTGCCAACCGGGTCGCGGTGGTCGAGCCCGGCGTGACCAACCTCGCAGTCACCGAGGCGGTTGCCCATGCCGGCTTCTACTATGCGCCCGATCCGTCCTCGCAGATCGCATGCACGATCGGCGGCAACGTTGCGGAGAATTCCGGCGGGGTGCATTGCCTCAAATACGGCATGACCACCAACAACCTGCTCGGCTGCGAGCTGGTGCTCATGACCGGCGAGATCGTGCGCGTGGGCGGCAAGCATCTCGATTCCGGCGGGTATGATCTGCTTGGTGTCGTAACCGGTTCCGAGGGCCTCCTCGGCGTCATCACCGAAATCACCGTGCGCATTCTCAAGCGGCCGGAATGCGCGCGCGCGGCGCTGATCGGATTTGCCTCCTCGGAGGACGCCGGCGAATGCGTGAGCAGGATCATCGGCGCGGGCATCATTCCCGGCGGCATGGAATTGATGGACAAGCCCGCCATCCATGCGGTCGAGGAATTTGTGCATGCCGACTATCCCCTCGAAGTCGAGGCGCTGCTCATCGTGGAGGTGGACGGCCCGCAGGCGGAGGTCGATCACCTTATTGGACGCGTCGAGGCGATCGGCAAAAGCTGCCGCGCCGTGACCTGCCGCCTTTCCACATCCGAGGATGAGCGGCTCCTATTCTGGGCCGGACGCAAGGCAGCGTTTCCCGCGATCGGGCGCATCTCGCCAGATTATTACTGCATGGATGGCACGATTCCGCGGGCACGGCTGCCGCAGGTGCTCAAGCGCATGCGCGAGCTCTCCGAGCAATACGGGCTCGCCGTTGCCAACGTGTTCCACGCCGGCGACGGCAACCTGCATCCGCTCATTCTCTACGATGCCAACAAACCGGGCGAACTTGAACGCACCGAACGGTTCGGCGCGGAGATTCTCAAGCTGTGCGTCGAGGTGGGCGGCGTGCTCACCGGCGAGCACGGCGTCGGCGTGGAGAAGCGCGACCTGATGCCGGCCATGTTCTCGGAAGCGGATCTCAACCAGCAGCAGCGGCTCAAATGCGCCTTCGACGACAAGGGCCTGCTCAATCCCGGCAAGGTATTTCCCACGCTGCACCGCTGCGCCGAGCTCGGGCGCATGCACGTCCATGCCGGGCGCGTGGCGTTTCCCGACATTCCCCGCTTCTGATTTGCTTACGATGGCCGATCGCCTGCGCCCCCGCGATGCCAAGGATGTCGAGACGGCGGTGCAATGGGCGCTCGGCGAGGGCAGGGCGCTCGAACTGGTCGGGCACGCCTCGAAGCGCGCGATCGGCCGGCCGGCGCAGACTGATTTCACGCTCGACCTGTCCGCGCTCACCGGCGTCACGCTCTACGAACCGGAGGAGCTTGTGCTCTCCGCGAAGGCGGGGACCCCGCTCGCCGAGATCGAGGCGCTGGTCGATGGCAAGGGTCAACAGCTCGCGTTCGAGCCCATGGACTACGGGCCCCTGCTCGGCGGCGCGGCGGGCCGCGGCACGATCGGGGGTGCGCTGGCAGTAAACCTTTGTGGTCCACGCCGGATCAAGGCTGGCGCCGCGCGCGACCATTTTTTGGGTTTCACCGCGGTGTCGGGCCGAGGCGAGACGTTCAAGTCCGGGGGCCGAGTGGTCAAGAACGTCACCGGCTATGACCTCTGCAAGCTGATGGCGGGCTCGTGGGGCACGCTCGCCGCAATGACCGAGGTCACGATCAAGACGCTGCCCAAGCCGGAGACCGAGCAGAGCGTTCTGGTCCGTGTCCCCAAAGCGGCCGAGGCGATCGATGCGCTGGTAACCGCAATGGGTTCGTCTTGCGACGTGTCCGGTGCGGCCTATCTGCCCGCCGCAATCGCGGCGCGCATAATTTCTTCCACGATTGCCGACGCCGGTGAATCGCTGGCGGCGTTACGCCTCGAGGGGTTTTCGCCGTCCGTTGCGCACCGAAAAGAGGCGCTGAAAAACTTGCTCAAGCCGTTCGGCGAGATCCGCGTGCTCGACGCGCCGACCTCGCGCGAGCTGTGGCGCGCGGTACGCGACGTGGCTCCATTCGCGGCACGCGGGGAGGTTGCCGAGCGCCCGCTCTGGCGTATCTCGACGGCACCCAATCGTGGCGCCGCGCTCGCCGCAATGATCGCCGGCCAGGGGGAAGCGCAGCTGCTCTATGATTGGGCGGGCGGGCTCATTTGGCTCCTGGCCGAGCGGTCTGACGACGCCGGTGCCGGCCGCATCCGCCGCGCCACGGCCGCGCTCGGCGGCCACGCCACGCTCATCCGCGCGCCGGCGGCGTTGCGCGCGGCGATTGACGTATTCGAACCGCAGGAAGCTGCGCTCGCCGCGTTGACCCGGCGCGTCAAGGAGAGCTTCGATCCCAAAGGTGTGCTCAATCCGGGTCGGATGTGGGCCGGCGTGTGATCGTCAAAGCCAGACCGCTCATTCCCGCATAAGCGGGAATCCAGACCGCGTGCATGGAGTTTGTGACCTGGGTTCCCGCTTGCGCGGGAACGAGCGGACACCATAACTGGGTCGATGCAAACGTCTTTCACGCTGGCGCAACTCGCGGATCCCGGTATCGCGGAATCGGAAAAGATCCTGCGCAACTGCGTGCATTGCGGCTTCTGCACCGCGACCTGCCCGACCTATGTGCTGCTCGGCGACGAACTCGATTCCCCGCGCGGGCGCATCTACCTCATCAAGGACATGCTGGAGAACGACCGGTCCGCCAGCGCCGAGGTCGTCAAGCATATCGACCGCTGCCTTTCCTGCCTTGCCTGCATGACGACCTGCCCGTCGGGCGTGCACTACATGCACCTCGTCGACCACGCCCGCGTCCATATCGAGAGGACCTATACCCGTCCGTTTCTGGACCGCTTCATGCGGGGGCTCCTCGCCCATGTCCTGCCGGACAATGCACGGTTGCGGCTGGCACTCGGCCTGGCGCGCTTCGCCAAGCCGCTGGCGCCGTTGTTCGCTGCGCTTGGACTGAGGCCCGTTGCGGAAATGCTGCGTCTGGCGCCGGGGCGGCTACCCGCAAAGGCGGCGACCAATGGGCAGCGGCGCTTTGCGCCGGAAGGGCCGCGCCGGGGACGCGTCGCGCTACTCACCGGTTGCGTCAGTCCGGTGCTTAATCCCGCGATCAATGCCGCCGCCATTCGCGTTCTGACCCGCCATGGCATCGAGGTGGTAATCGCGGATACCGGATGCTGCGGCGCGCTCGTGCATCACATGGGCCGCGAGGGGGAGGCTTTGGCGCACGCCCGCCGCCAGATCGATGCATGGAGCGCGGAGATCGAGGGAGCCCGGCTCGACGCGATTCTTGCGACGGCATCCGGCTGCGGCACCATGCTCAAGGATTACGGGTTCATGCTGCGCGCCGACCACGCCTATGCCGGAAAGGCCGCCTGCGTGTCGGGGCTCGCCATGGACATCAGCGAGTACCTGAGCCGCCTCAATCTGGCGCCGGTGCGCCCGAGGATGGGCCTCGTGGTCGCCTATCATTCCGCGTGTTCGTTGCAGCACGGACAGAAAATCGAGCGCGCGCCGAAAGAATTGCTTTCCAAGTTGGATTTCGTAGTGAAAGATGTGCCCGAGGGTCATCTGTGCTGCGGCTCGGCCGGCACCTACAACATTCTGCAGCCGGAGCTTGCGAAGAGGTTGCGCGCGCGCAAAGTGGGGAATATCGAGAGCACCAAGCCCAACGTGATCGCCGCCGGGAACGTCGGCTGTATGACGCAGATCGCCGCGGGCACAACGATCCCGGTCGTCCATACCGTCGAGCTGATCGATTGGGCGACCGGAGGCCCCGCCCCCGAAGCGCTCGGGAAGGGGGGATGCGCCGCGCCGGCACAGGCTGCCCGAGGCGACGGCGTCGCACTAGCGGTGTCGAGCCGCATCGAGAGTTGAGCTTAACCATCGGGAGGCGATGATGGCGAAGAGAGCGAAGAAGGCGAAGTCGAAGAGCAAGAAGGCGAAAAAGGCGAAAAAAGCCGCCCCGAAGCGCAAGCAGAAGCGCGTCGCGGCGAAGCGGTCGGCCAAGAAGGCTCGTCGCAGCGCCCCGAAAAAAGCGCCCGCCCCGAAGCCCGCCCCCGCGCCGGCACCGGCACCTTCCTACACTCCGCCCTCCTGGTCGCCGTTTGGCAGCGGCTCCGGCGGCGGAGGTGGCGAAGGCGGCGGCACCTCGTAACGCGAGAACAGCCAGCAATCGGTAAGGCGCGCGGGCTAGTGCCGCGAACCCGAAGTTCGCACATATCGTGCCGCAAGCGCGTTTGCGAACTTCGGGTTCAAAAGCGGCCCTAGAATCATAGCGTTGCTAGTGTCCCTTTGATTCCGAAGTTCGCATACGAGGCTGCCGCAAGGGGTGTGCGAACTTCGGAATCGGGACACGAGCGCGCGACGCCGCTCACGGCGTCTCGCGCACCAGTTCGCTTGCGAGCTTCACGACCGCAGCAGGCGACGCGTAGATCTCCTTGAGCAGCGCCTCGACATCAGCCCCGCTCAGCGGATCCACGTCAAGACTGAGATTTTTGGCTTCCTCGCGGAAGGCCTGATCGGCCATGGTTGCAGCGAAGGCCGCGCGCAGGACCCGCGCGCGATCCTGCGAGATGCCAGGCGGCGCCGCGAACGGCCGCGCGATGCTCTGGCGCGAGACGATGAGCTTCAGCGCGGCCTTTTCCAGCGGCTCGGCGGTCAGATCCATGATCAACGGCACGTCGGCCAAGGCTTTGTCTTTCTCGAGCCCGATCTGCAGCGGGATATCGATCTGCTTGCCGTCGAGCAGCGCTTTGCTGCGGCTGAGCAGGCTGGTCCACGACCATCTATTTTGCAGCGAAAACCCCCGTAAAACGAGGGTTTTTGAACATTTTGCTACCGGATTGCTACCATTTAGGTCGGCAATTTCAGCACTGCTTCGATCGCGGCGGCAGCGCCGTCTTTCGAGGAGATGAGGTGACCATATACGCCCAACGTCAGGGCCGCAGACGTATGGCCGAGTCGGCGCGAGATCGTCAGGATGTCCATGCCGGATGCGATGAGCGCGCTGGCGTGGGTATGGCGCAGGGAATGCAGTCGGTGCGGCAATCCGATCGAGGCCATCGCACGGCCGAACGCGTTGGTGAGCAAATCCCGCTTCCAAGGTTGATCCTCATCACCCGGAAATACCAGGGCGGCGTCGGCCTGCCTGCCTTGGCCCAGGCGCATGCGGTGTTCGAGCTGTTGCTTGCGGTGCTCTTGCAGACAGGTGACGACCGACGGCGCCAGCGAAATTGTGCGGCGGCCGGCGGCCGTCTTGGGCTCTTTGAGCCGCAGGCCACCGCCACGGGTTTCCTCGTACGATCGCTTTACTGCCAATGTGCCAGCCTTGAGATCAACGTCCACCCAGCGGAGCGCGCACAACTCGCCCCGGCGTATTCCGGTGCCCAGCCCGACCACCGCGATCGTGCGCATAATCCCTTGCAACCCTGCAAGCATTTTGGCGATCTCTTCGGTTCGCAGTGCCAGCGCCTCTTTCCGGGGGGCCTTCGGCGCATCGATCTCGACGGTAGGATCCCGCTTGATGTCACCGACCTTGAGGGCGTGGAGGAATACTCGCCGCGCGAGCATGTGGACATGCCGCGCAGTGCGCATTGACAACCCCTGGTCCACCACCCGCCGGTAGGCGCGGTTGAGATCACCACCGCGGATTTGCGCGATCGGCTTGGTGCCGATCTCCGCAATAAGGTGGCGGCCGAGGTGGCCGTAGGTTTCTACGCATTTCGGGCCAGCCTTCATCGGCGCCCAGTCGCGCAGCCAAGCGGCGAAATACGCTTCAAAAATTTGCTTGCTGGGCTCGACGTAAGTGCCGCTGGCGATCTCGGAGATCAGCTTCGCACATTCTTTCTGCGCTTCGCGCTTCGTTCCTCGGAAGGAATGCCAGCGCCGCTTGCGCTTGCCGGTTTGCGGATCGCGCGCGTCCAAAACAATGGCGTAGCGGTTGTGGCCGCGCTCTTTGATGTGGCCCTTCACGACTGATCTCCCTGTATCGTCTTA